>Ga0335397_10000013_pt1 | contig 178980 bp, 168 predicted proteins | sample MAT04_FD_205740 | JGI IMG/M metagenome (GOLD analysis project Ga0335397, IMG submission 205740) | Freshwater microbial communities from Lake Fryxell liftoff mats and glacier meltwater in Antarctica - MAT-04 (spades assembly) (version 2) ...
TGGGGACAGTCGTCTTATGTCGTCCGAATGGTCGTCCATTGTGAGCACCCTTGCAGAAGATGACTCTTCTTACGGGGCTCCCAAGAATCCGCACAAACAATCTGAAGGGCCTCGGCGCTAAGCTTACCTTCATTGCAGGTTGCTCAGGCCTAGGCCGGCGGCGTCGAAGACGAAATCGAAATCCGCGCCGCCGGAAAATGAGAACACGAGGCGTACGTGATCAAGGAAATGTTCGTCGGACAGGTGGCCAAAGCCGCCGTTGATGGGAGTCGCGAATTGCCCCATGGTCATGTGCAAGTTTGGGCTGACGAAAAGCCGCGCCTCCCAGAACTTTCCACACGCGCGCCGGACGACGGTCAGGGTGCCGGACAGGTCGCTGCCTTCATGGTGCACGACGACAGACACATGGTAGTTGATGTCACCCGCATAGGCCCGATGACGCTGTTGGAGTTTCATTGCGAGCCCCTCTCGATCGACTCCGCAATGATGAGATCGCCGGCGCGAATGAAACAAGTCGACGACAAGCCATGCTGTGAAACCACAAGACGTGATCGACAAGCCATGACGTTAAATGACGGCTGACGATCGTCGACAAGCCATACGATTAAACGCCAAAGTGGAACGGCGGCATGAGATCGCTTGGTGGGGGTTGAGGGGGAGGCTGTGCCTCCCGCATCACCAGTTCGGATTTGATGCGAAGCATTAAATACGATGGCTGGCTATCTTCGATTTCGCTTACTCGGAATGAATTCACAAGCCATGGTGTGAGACGACATTAGAAGCTTTGCTGTAGTGCCCTGCCATCGCGGAAGAACGGCCCCGAGTGCCGGGCCACAGTCATGCTGCCTTCCTTGTCCTCTTGGCTGCTCTAGTTGCGGCCTTCTTGGCGGCGTCCAGGGCAGCTTTGATCGCCCATCGCTCGCTCGGATACGCGCCTAATCGGCGAAGTCGCTTCCCGTTGACGACTTCCGCCGAGAACGCCTTGTCGAGTGGTAGAGGCTGAATCACCAAATCGATGTCGCGATATTCGGAGACGAGCGAGAATAGGTCGTCGTCGTCATAGAAATCGAGATCCAGACCATCAATTCGGACTGTCTTCTGCATAGTTCTTCCTGTCAATTATATAGTGGAAGTTTGACGGCGTGCAGTAGGGCGATCCGCATGCTCTCTTCTGGATCGTGAATCTCGAGGCCGCATAGCTGGGCCATCCTCGCGTTGTATTCGAGTATGGCATCCTCGGCGGCGCGTTCCTCCGGCGTCAATTTGCGGAAGATGCCTTGCTCCTCATGCTTAACGTTATTTCCCGCCATCACTGGCCCCGACATCGCAGCGAGTTGCTAACCCGAGCAGCCTCTCTCGTACATTTGAAATGGCGTTGTTGCCGTCGAGGCGGCACGCGCGTGCCGCTTTTAGCGTCGTCAATGAGTTTTTCGAGCCTGCGAAGGTGGTCTACGGCTTCGGCGTGTACTAACTGTTGAGTAGTCATCATTTTCCTCGATGCGATCGGTTTTCAGGCGCAAAGCGAACTAGATAGACACGGTCCCGAGAAGTCGGGGCCGTTTTCGTCGAGGTCGGATTAAAGAGCTAGCTCGATCCACATTTCCACCTTGTCGATAGCGGCCTCTTCACGAGTCATCACGTAAGTGCGAGGTGGCGCCGCCTCATGAGGATAAATCACCGTCTTCAACGCGACATCGTCTGCATCAGACCTAAATGCCCCAAACCCGCGATTGATCACGTCAGCGCCGCGAGAATCAGACTTCATAGCTGCGATATGATCGCGGACTTTACGGCTAACGTCACGAGTGTGATCGGCTAGCACTCTCGCGCTAACCAAAACGATACCTGGTACCTCAACCTCTGCCGATCGAGAGCAAGCGCCCTTCAAAGAAGCTCTGATAGCCGGCTCGATCTCGTTCCACTTCTGATCCGCGATTTTGAGCAAATCGAGAAATGATTCAACATTCTGAGTTTTCATTTAGGCGATCTCCGCTTTCTCTTGGATTTCATGCGTCGGGCGCAATTCAACGACTGTGTTCACTGCATCTCTTCTGAGCTGTTAGTAACGTTGAGACGCTAGCTCGTGCGTCTTGACGACGCCAGAACCGTTTTTGGCGCGCCGAGGCGACGGAAGTGCCGATGAAATAAGGAGGAAGGACTCGTTTGATATCAGCAAGGATTCGATTAGTTAACTCGCAAGGGCTCGCTAATTGTTGACAAGGATTCGATGGCTCACCGGGAAGGATTCAAATTGTTGACAAGGAATCGGATGATGCCGCGCGGTGCGGCGAGATGTCGCGGTTATGTTGCGCGTATTTGCGCGCTGCGCAATTGAGACAATTCAGCGAGAACGCCTCTCAAGATCGGCATCGCCGCCGCTGGATGACCGGCTTCTCGCAGTGATGTGATATGCTGCTCGACTAAATTGCTGATGCGACGCGGCTCAGTTTCGCCGGTGTTCAAAAGTTTTGAAGCAATGTTGCGCGTGATGATGCTGCGCACGTCCGCATGCCGATCTTCCTTCGATTTGTCGCTTTTCCCGGCGTCAAGAGCCCAAGCCTCGACCTCATCCCAACCGTAGCTGTCATCGGGGTCAACATCCGCCTCGATCTTCGAAAGGAACGTGCCCGCAAGCGCGCGGCGCACTAATCGGTTCCAAGTCGGCGCCGGAATCGTGCCGATGCGCTCGTCTTCCAGAAGCTGTTGAACGCCGCCGTTTTCATCATCGTCTGCGCGCGCGATCCCGAGCTTTTTCGCGAGACCAGCGGAGATAACTCCGATCCGAGTGCCGGGCATCGCTGCCGCATACTCTCGCCAAAGATCTTTGCAACGCTTCGGAGACACCTTCTCGAGTCCAGGGACGTCAATGTGATCGCCAGCTGACGTTTTCATAGCCGCACGTGCGGCCAGCGCGAACGGGTGAACGCTGGAGGAGGCCAGTTTGCGCCCTTTCTTCACCCAACCGTGGGCAAGTTCAGCGGCAACCTTGCCGCAGTACGTCGCCGCCTTCTGCGCGTCGCGACACGCTTCTGCGTCTTGCGCTGACCACGTCCCGGACAACCCATAATCCGCGAGGCGTTCAAGGAAACGCCGGATCAATAGTTTGCAGGCCTTGCGAGCACGATCTGAATCACGATGATCGAAGAAAACGAGGGTGTGACCATGCAGTCCCCAGCCCGTGACAGGGCTCCACGGCGCTTCGACGACGTTCGTCAGACCGAGGATTCCGGCCGCCTTCGCGGGTTTGGTCCATCCCGCCCCTTGGCGAGCTTTGCGCCATGCGGCTTGAAAGCCTGCTTTCATTGCAGAAAGGGGCTGGTCGCGGAGGCGTCGCACGGTCGGAGTGATGAACCAAATCGAGCCGCCGCGCTCGATACACGCCTGCGCGGCGGCCGTGAGACGTTCTTGAATCTCGTAAGCGCGGCGCGGCGCGCACGTCGGGCAGAGCCAAGCGCTGTCGCACCGGTAGACACCGCTCACGTACGCCCGACCGCCTTCGCTGAGATGCACTGCAACGTCGTCGACGTTGTCACCGCTAAGACCGCATCCGCACACGGCTGGTCCGCGTGTCCCATCGTCCGGACGTAAAGTCGACGCGATTGCGTGACGCAGATCGTATCGGCCTTTGGTCGTCGTCAGAGGACTATTATCGTCAATCGCAGTTGTTAGAGGAGGAGAGTCATCGGATTTGTTGTGATTGATATCCTCATTCGATACGCTTGAGAGAAACGTACCACCTCTACTGACAAGCGGACGCCTTGCGGCGTCCGTATCGGTGTCACCCCAAATGTCGATGACCGGGGTGACGCCGGCCGGTTCCCGGATCAGCGGGCGGCTGGATGCATCGAGCGAGATATCGCGATCAAACCCGTCGCGGCTGATATCACCACGGCGGCGTGCGTTGACATGTGTAGTGTTGAGAGCGACCATTGAACCTTCCTTGATGACCCCGCCAGGAGCGCCTGCAAGCGCGTTGATCGGCGGGGTTTGTCATTCAAGGCTGGTAGCAATCCGTACGCGCGTCAAATCCGAGCAGGATTCGCCGACAGTACATGACGGGCATCATGTAATTGATCAGAGTCCCAAGGCTGGACGAAAGCCAATAGTTACTTGGGATTTCCCATCGCAAGGCGAGGTCGAACGCGGTTCCCCTCTCTCACCCCATGACGATTCTTCGCGGCTCTCGGCCGGGCCACGCGTCCCGGCCGTCGTGCGCCGTGCCGGCGCACCGCCGCTCTCGAATAGTCATGGGGCCCCGGCGCTCGGTGACTAGTCGTTCGGGCCGCTCGCCCCGCGCAAGAGCGCGCGCCAAGGGGCGCTGCCGTCGAGCCCCCTTGGGGCTCGACGCAGGGACGAGTATAGGCGGCCCTCGCGACCGTCAACCGCGTTCTGGATTCAGAAGATCAGCGCTTCCGCGATAGATACGGAGAGATGTCGACATCCGGAAAGGTGACACGTTCGATCACTGCGGTTTCGACGTCCTCGAGCTCGGGTTCGGTGTAGTGACCTTGAGCACCGACGACGAGGTGCCCCATGATCCTGTCTTTAGTGCGATGAGGTACAAGCGCTCGTTCTAACGCGGACGCAAAGTTGTGACGAAAGCTGTAGAACGACGTATCGTCGTTCTTTGCGCCAGCGCGCTTGATGTCACGGTTTAGTCGCTTCCCTATGGCGGAAGAGAAATAGCCGAATTGATCACGCCGCAAGTTAGGAAACAGGCGCGTGTATTTCGGATCATTCCGTCGCTGCTCGACGAAATCGATGAAACCGATCTTGACTAGGTCGTCGTGAATAGGAATTTGTCGGCGCGCCGATGCGGTCTTCAATTTCAGTCTGGCCTTGACTTTTTCTTCTCCCGGCAGGTCTTTTACTGCGCTCTCAATCTCATTTCGATCATAGATGGTCAGCAGATCGATGTGCCAACGGCTGTTATGCTGGATAAGTCGACGAGGCTCCATCTGGCATAGTTCATTGAGCCGGGCGCCGGTGTACAAAGCGAGAATTGGTAGCCAGTAGTCTTCTGTGGCTCTCGACCGCTTCCGGACGACATGCCGGAAATAGAGGTTGATTTGCTCGGGCTTGAAAGCACGCCGACCTTCGTCAGATCGTTCTGTTCGGCGAGTTTCGCGCGTCCGTGAGGACACAATCCCAATAGCGGGGTTCGCAGGAATCCAGCGGTTCCGAACGCAATGTGTGAAGAATGTTTTGATTGGCGTCAGATAATCATCGTCCACGGTCTTGTCATCAATGACATCAAATGGCCGCATCCGCTTTTGGTTTTGGTCGGCAGCCTCGGCAAGATTGTGCGTCTTGAATCGGAGGTAGGCGCGGTTGGGCGTCCGATCGAGGATGTCTCGATAGTGTTCGAAATCCAGCCGTGTATAGTCGCGGAGCGGTTTGTCACCGATCGTTTCTGTGAAATTTTTGATCCGCGGTCCAATTGTCGAAACGTGCTTCGTGCCGCCAAGTTCTTTGGCTTTTGACCGGATGTATTCATCAACCTTTGTCGACAGGAGGTCTCCAGACCATTGGTTCTTGTGTATGTTCTGGATGCCATCTTGAAGCGTCGCGAACTTGTCCTCAATGAAGGCCCACAGGTCGGCGTTCTGGCTGGATTGGGCCCTTGCTGGTAATGTCTTCAACGCTTGAACGTGGTCGTTGATTGCACTGATACGTTCGTCTAGCTGTGACAGGCGCTTGCGGCTTTTGACCGATGTCTTGTACTGGTCGACCGCAGCTTGCATCGCGTCTGCCTGTCGCCGAATCCGCCCCACAGCTTGTTGGCGGTCGGCAAGATCCATCGCTTCGTCGAGCATTCGTAACAGGAGCGCGCGGTCTGGCTGTTCCGGGTCATCCCGCTGTGCTTGCCGGACCGCCTCCGACCACTCGTCCATTGCCACAGCCAGCCTCATCGCCCTTTGTCGAGCTTTCCGACGGTTGCCGGTCCGGAGACTCACGGTGGCATCATTCGAGCCAGCCCGAACTCTCGAACTCAGCGGGATTGATCGGCGAAACCAATAGATGTCGCCTCGTTTCCATAGGTACATGGGGGCCTCGAAACGTTACATTAAATTGTAACAGAATCGAGTCGCTTAACGGCTCTGTACTGCAGAAAAATCAATAGCTTACAGTGGCGGAAGGGGTGTCCGTCGATTTGAGTGACCTAATAGATTGAAAAATTGATACAAAAAATCAGACGTTGGCGGCGTGTACCCGGTCTAATGCCCGGTTTCGCGTGGGCTTTGAATCAAGGCTTCAAGGGGGGGGGCGGCTACATTCCCCGACACAATCGACGATGTCGGCCACGCCGACAATGCCGCCGCGCTCGAAAACAGGTGGCGGGCTGAAATCCCGCGACACATAGGTTGTCGGGTGCCGCAGCCTTTTGAGATCGGCCGCACAGTATTCGTCGATCTTCTTTCCAGCGTGGATCGCCACCGGCCCGCGGTAACGCGTCCGCCAGCTCCGGTTCTCGATCGGCTTGTGGCGCGTCACGATGAGCCATGACCACGGCTGCATCACGCTAAGGGCCTTCACGGGGATGTCGGGAAAGATCAAATCTCCCTCCTGTAGATGACGCCGTTGATTTCCAGCGTGTCGGGCAGAAGCGGCGGCGCGGCGTCAGGATCGATGCCCAGCTCGGATAGGCACGCCGCGACCTGGGGCTGCTTGACGGCCTCGCTGGCGTGGAGCTGGTAGGAGACCCATGGCTGATCGCGGCCACCAGCGGCGGCGCGCTCGGCGATCTGGATCAGCGGGCCGGCGGCGGACACCAGCACGACTTTCAACAGGACGTCCGGATCGGCGATGTGACCGCACCAGAACCGCGCTGCTGACTTGCGGGCTTGCGTTTCTGTGGCGCTCCGCTCTTTTCGCGGCGGCTTGTACACGGTGGCGCCGTTGCGACGGATAAGGGCGACGGATGCGAAGACGGGCATCACTGATCCCTCAGATACTCGGAAACGTCGGCCCATCGCTGGGCGACGGCTTCGAGATCAGCCTTGTTCGCTTCCTCGCGCGACATGACGCTGTCCCAAGCGCTGGTATCGATGATTTCGTCGAGCGCGTCCTGGATCAGCTTCTCGATTACGGGCGGATCCAGCGCGTCGAGCTCCCAGCTCTCATCGCCATAGGAAGCGCGGTAGCCCTCGAAGCGGCTGTCGCTTTCCTTCGCCGGATTCGGCGGCGGGTTGTACTGCTCAACCTGATCCATGTTGAGCGCCAACCGCTTCACGACGACGCCCTTGCGGGCGAACATGCGCAAGCGATCGCCGTTGTCGCGCGTCATGTCGAGGCCGCTGGGGTCGTGGTCTCCAAGATGCAGGACGAGCGGGCGCTTCTTGGCTCGAAGGGTCGCTGCAAATCGTTTTCCGGCGCGGTACTGCTCGGACTGCGACGTGTATCCTCGGCAAGCGAAGTAGGGCACTCGCATTCGCGAGCAGATCGGCTCTATAACGCCGACAAGGGCGTCCTTCTCGATCCAGACCTCGGGCTGATACTCCTGGGTGTCCCAGGGATTTTCCGCGTATTGCTCGGCCACCGCATCAAGGATCGATTGCGGGCTAGACCACATTGCGATCTGGCGGACGTTGCGGGTTCGATCTTCAATCGCGTTCCAGTCGATCAGGCCGGCAAGGCGCGCGTTATTGACGATCTCGCCGAGGCGTTTGTAGTTCTGCTGCTTGTTTGGCAGCAAACCTCGCGCCACGAACTGGTAGTAGAGCTGACGTAGCGTCAGAGAAAACCCCATTGCCTGATATGCAGCAATGATGCTGTTCGCCTTCGTGATGACGTCCGCAGTCGATTTGCGGAATTTGGATTTCTTGAACTTTTCGAGCGCCACCGGATCAGTCCCTCAGAAGTAGTTCCGCACCGCTTCGAAAATCGCGGGCGCGTTGAAAACGATCGATGAGATGAAGAAGATCGCGACGGCGGCGAGAAAATTGCCGGCCATGACCGCGGAAGCCCGGCCGATCACGCCATGATCTCCGCAGCGACGGCGGCGACGGCGCAATCAACGTCGTCGAGGCTGGAGTTGTCGTTCGTCGCAGGCGCGTAGTCGCTCGGCTTGGCCAGCGCGCGCGCAGCGATGATTCGGTCTGTATCGTGATTGAATAGGCCGAACAGGATGCCGGCATGGTCGATCGTCCAGGCAGAATTCTCGGCCGGCGGGTAGGATCGCGCGATCTGCGCCGGCTTGCTGGTGTCCACCGTGTCGAAACGCAACGTGAACGTGCGGCTGGTCTGGCGGCCGTTGGCATTGCGGCCGTTGCAGTCGAAATGGATCGTCACTGGAATGTCGATCTGCATCACGCGACCCTCGCGAACGCATTGGCCGCGCCAATCGAAACACACTGCTCAACGAAATCGATCTGATCGCAGGTGAGCGGTTCGCCGTCGATCGCCCAGCGCGTCATGACCTCGCGGGCGATCTCGTTGGTGACGTCGCGGCTCGTGCCGGCGGCGATGTCGCATTCGATCACCTGAACAACGCCCTCGAACTGGCCGGTGGCGATATCGTCGATCGTCTCGGCGCGGCCGATGTCGGTCAAGTTGCGCTCCGGTGTGTACGCGCCGGCCCGGTGTGCGACGGTGACCAGATAGAACGGATTGGGGAGCGGGGTCATCGCTGTTGCGATCCTGTTGTTATGTTGCGATAATCACAACATTAAGGGCGCGTATGTAGGCTTGTCAAGCCGTCGCGGTCATTCGACCCGTTCCTTTCTCTGCCGGGTGCGTTGCGTTCGCCGCTGCGCCAAGCCGGCGTCCTTGATTTCGGCCACGGTGATCGGCTCATCATCGAGGTAGTATTCGCCGGCCCATGCGATGCGCTCGCCGCGTGCGCCGCCGGACCAAAGCGTTCGCCACGTGACCATGCGCAATCGGCCGATCGGCGTGTCAACCCCGGCCATGGCGTCGTGCTCGGGGCCGAACACCGATCCGTGCCGCGCCAGCCACGCCGCGCGGGCCGCCTCCTGTACGCGGCTGAGATAGTCGACGCGGTGTGTTCCGGACACGCGCACGGCCTTGCCAGATCGCAGGCGTTTAAGCGCCGCGATGATCCGCAGCGCCTGAGGCGTTGGCGCCTCGTCGCCGATCGCAAGGTCAGCCGCGCGCAGGGCTTCTGTGATCGCGTCCTCGCGGGCAATCTTGTTGGCGACGGTCATGGGGCGTCACCTCGCGTTCTCTTCGCGATCCAGTACCGGGACGAGAATTTGGTGTCCTCGTCCATGTCGCTCTTGAAAACGAGCCATTCGAGATAGTCGAGCGGGGCGGCCGCGAATGTCATGCCGCGGTGCTTGCCGAAATTCATAATCTTGAGCAGCGCCGGATAATTCGAAATGTGGACCATTTCGTCGATCGTCTTGAAGTCCATCAGACGGACGAGAAGATGCGCTGTCACGTAGGCGTCCGGCAGGGCGCGGTGTGGCGGCGACGCGCGCTCGCGATCAACCGGTAGGTCGAGCAGGTAGCGCAAGCCTTGGTTCGAGTGCGTCGGCGCGTCCGGAAACACCACGCGCGCGACCTTGTAGGTGTCGATCCACGGTCTGCCGTCGCCCGCGTGAAAGTGCTGCTCAAATTTGGCGTTGTGCGCGACCAGGATGTCATTCGGCCCGCACCCGTCAAAGAATGGCTCCCACAATTCGCGGGCTTGGGGTGCGTCACGAACGTCGACCTCGGTGATGTGGTGCACGGCCTTGACCACGGCGGGGATCGGGCCGCGCGGGCAGCAAAGCGACGTCCAGGCGTTGCCGATCTGGCGCGTCGCAAGATCGACGTCGATTCGGCCGAACTCGATGATCTCGGCGTCGGCGTCCTCTGGCGTGCCCGTGGTCTCGTAGTCGATAACGCGGGCGACGCGGGCGGTGGCTGTCATGGCGCTTTCTCGGTCGCGCGGAGGTCAGTTTCGAAGCCTACATACTCAGTCTCGTACGCTGTGCCGCGAATTGCGGTGATCCGGAACACCCGGCCTGGCTCGTTGGTCGCGAACCACTTGCTGATAAGTTCGCCGACCACGACGTGACGACCGCTGTCGTGCAAAACCGGCGCGTCATAGATGAACGTCCACGGGTCGCCGGGTTCGAGGGTGCGGAAAGCAGCGGTGCTGAGATTTGTCATTCGGCGTACTTCATGCTTTTGAGCGCGGTCGCTACCAGATTCCAAACGTGAATGGCGAGGCGCGGGAAATCCTTGATCTCGCCGGCCCGTTGCGTGACGCGCTTGTTGAGGGCTGTCGTACTGCGGCCTCGCAATGTGCGGACAGAGTAGTTACCGCGCCGATGGTTCGAGTGGTCACCGTCGTTGGAAATCTCCATGCGGGCTAGTTCGGTTGCCTCTCCGGTGACAGCAGAAAGCAATTTTACTTGCACGATGATCATCGCGGCCCTCAATAGCTGATGGTGGTATGCGGGATTTCGCCGCGAACGATTGCGGCGATCAACAGCTTGCCGAATTCGATGGTGAGGCCGCAGCCGACCAGAGCGCTAAGAACCTCGTTGTTGATCTTCGCGGCGTGAGCCTTGTTCCTCTCGCGGCGCTGGGCTTCTGCCTGCTGACGCGCCTGTTCGTCAGCGACCCGCTGGCGCTCGGCTTCGATCGCCTTCTGCCGGTCCTGCTCGGCCTGCTCGATGGCCGCGAGGCGATCGGCCTCGGCCTGCTGGGCGCGCTGCTCGGCGGCGATCCGCTCCCGCTCAAGCCGATCACGTTCGGCCGCTGCCTGGGCTTCGGCCTCGGCCCGCGCTTTGTCGGCGGCCTCGGCAGCAATCTTTGCTTCATGGTCGCGGCGCTCGCGCTCGGCCGCTTCCTGGCGCAGTCGCTCGAGTTCGGCGCGGTCAGCTTCGCGCTGGCGGGCGGTCGCCAGTTCCTTGCGCAGGCCCTCGCGGACGTGGTCGATCGTCGACACCGCGCGCGCCTCGTATTCCTGCCAATCGCGCTGCGCGATCTCGCCGAGTTCGACAAGCGCCGCCTCGATCTCGGTCGACGTCCGATCGCCGGCATGGGCGAGCAGGGCGGCCACCGCGGCCAGCGCGTCGTCATGCCCCTGAATGCGCGCCTTCTCGGCGTCCTCAAAAGCGGTCAGCGGGGCGCGGATTTCGTCCTTGAGCGTCGCGAGGCCGTCGCGCAGGGTGCGGCGCATCGCATCGATCGCACCGGCCCGTTTCTTCAAGTCGGCGACGTGTTCCTTGCCGAGCTCGTCAAGGAACGTAGCAGCGCGCGATACGCGGTAAGCGGCGGACGCCACGGCGTCGCGCCCGGCCTTCGTCGCAAGATCGGTCTTGACCGGCTTTGCTTCGGCAGTGATCCGCTCGATCATCGCATCAACGCCGCCGTCGCAAAACACGGTGGCGGCGGTCGCGTCCTCAATGGCCTTCAACCCGATCTTCGGCGCGGGCTTCGCGGTGGTCTCTGTGGTCATGGCGGCTCCCTTTCCGGTGCATGGCGGCACCTTCTCTGAATGAAATTGCGGACCGTCGCCGATGGCGAACATCGTCCAGTGTCGCGGGAAGTTGTCGGGCTCGTGCCGTGTGATCCGGCGCGTCGGGCACTTCGTGCAGCGGCGCGCCGTGTTGTTAGCGTCGATTACTTCGGGTGCGGACCATGCGTGTCTCATGCTGCGGCTCGCGCCTGCTCGATCGCGTATCCGCCCCACTGGTCGGCCATGGCGGCGGCGATCCCGTCGTACGTTCGGCTGCGTTCCTTCCATCTGTCCGGACCGGGGCTCGCCCGGTGCACGCGTGACCATGCCTTGTGCTCGGCCGTTCCCGGCTGGGGCGGCGTAAGCTTGTTCGTGGCCACGAGTGGCGGCGGCACTGAAAGCCAGCGGACGCCGCTGTTGCACACGCGAGTGCAGGGAGGGTGAAGCACGGCGAGCAAATCCCAGCCATCAGCGAAGTAGTCCCGGACGTCGCCGATGATGTGGCGGTTGCTGCCATCCTCTGCCGGGAGAAGATCGCAAGACCAGACGTCATGACCGCGCGCGGCGAACGCTCGACGAACTACGCCTGACGTCTCGCAACCAACCAGTATCTTCATCGGCCTGATGATCGTCATCGCACGGTATCCGCTTGAAGCAGAGCGCGGAGGGCCATCGCCAGCGTCAGCGCCTTGTCGGTTCGAATGCGGATCATCTTGTTCTTGCGCCCCCGCGCCACGGCGTCGCGCTGGCCTTCGTGGGCTCGAACTCGCAGATCCTCGGCGATGGAGAGCAAGGTGCTGCGCGCATTCATCAGATCGAGCCTCCGAGGACGCCGGCCCACAGCCCGACCATGGCGATGAATGCGAAGATCGCGGCGAGCGATGCAAGCTCGCGCGCGATGGTGAGCATGAGCTGAGCGGGGCGGGGCATGGTGCTGCGCCTCAGTAGATGCCGAAGCGGCAAGGGTCGGCATCGACAGCGGCCATCAGTTCGGCGGCGTTCGCGTCGATTTCTGCGAGCAGGGCGCTGCTACGGGCGGCGCTCTCATCACCTTCCGGCAATGCCGCAAGCGCCAGCTTCAAGGCGTCGTATAGATCGACGGCGCGCTGCTCGATCGCGCGCTGGCGATTCTCTGTCTTCGTGGCGGCGATCCGGTCGGCCTTCGCCTGGGCGTCTGCGGCGCGCTGCTCGGCGAAGCGTCGGAATGCGACCCGCCGCCAGATACTCGGAAATGAACAGTTCGAAGTCGCTTTGCCGGTCGACCTCGGCGGCGTGGCGGCTCGTAAATTCCGGGTCCTTAATGCCGCGCCCGTCAGGATCGCACAGATCGTATCCCGTGCCGATCATTTTTCGGCGGAGCACCGCGCGCAGCTCGCCGCCGATCATAACGTTGAAATCGTAGATCAGGCCGCGCGGCGTCATCGCGCCCATCGCGTCTCGTAGGTGTTTGTTGTGGGGGCAAGGGCGCTCGATACGTTCAAACTTGATGGTGGGGACGTCGGCGACAACCGCGGGCATGGTCAGGCTCCTATCGGGCTGCGGGGGTAAAGCGAAGCCGCTCGCTCGGTGACATGCGCGAGACGTCGCCAGCGGCAACGGCGTGGCGGCGCTCGATCTCGGCGCGCATCTTGGAAGCTGTTTGCTCGCCAAGGCAGCGTTCGCCGGTCCCGGACAGAAATTCTTCGAGTTGCGCGGTGGTGTAGGCGGGGTAAGCCCCGGTCGGCAAAGCGCAGTCCATGTGTCGTGCTCCTGTTGCGATAATCGCAACACTAAGCACAACAGATCAGGGTGTCAACAGGATGGGTCGAGGTTTTTAAGGGGCCTGATTTGAGGCCTTGAACTATACCGGGCTATGTTGTCGGGCATAACGAGGAACCCGAAATTAGAAACCTCGATGCGTTAAGTTCATCAGCAATATCAATAATCTGACGCTGACAAAGACATTTATAAGAGAGATCAAAAGATTATAATTAGAGGAATAGACAGGGCTACATAAGTACAGCCGGTTACATACTTGACGTTTTCGCCTATTCGAAAAAATGTTGGTGCTCCTTAGAAACCTCCTTGCCACTCGCAAGTGATGCGATTTTCGCAGCAACCGTTCGCGTCGTAAGCCCCGGTCAATCGATCGGATCGGAGCAATGGCAGCAACCATGAAACCGCTGACGCCGAAGCAACGCGCGTTCGTGGCGGAATACCTGAAAGACCTGAACGCTACTCAGGCCGCGATCCGCGCAGGCTACTCGCCGAAGTCTGCGGGAACGATATCACGCGAACTGATGACGAATTCCGTGATCCGTGGCGCGATCAACGCGGCGAAGATCGAGCGGAGCGAGGAAACGAAGATCGACGCCGGATGGGTGCTCAAGCGCCTGGCTGTCGAGGCCGAAGCCGATCTTGCGGACCTGTACGACGACAACGGCGACGTGAAGCCGGTCAAGGAATGGCCGCTGATCTGGCGTCAGGGCCTCGTTGCCGGTGTCGAGGTCGAAGCTTTGTTCGAGGGTTTCGGCGAGGATCGGCAGCAGATCGGCTTCGTGAAGAAGATCAAGATCAGCGACCGCGTGCGCCGGCTCGAACTGATCGGCAAGCACGTGCAGGTGAACGCGTTCCAAGATCAGGTTGCGGTGACCGGCGTTGAGGCTCTGGCCGATCGCATCGTGCGCGCGAAGGCGAGGCGGAGGGCGGCCGAATGACCGTGACGCTGACCGCGCTTGAATGGGACGGCGATTTGCCGATGCCCGGCCAATACCTGAAAGCGGCGCGCGGCCGAACGGCGTTCATGATCCTCGACATCCGCAAGCCGAGCGCTGGCGCTAAGTACGTGGCGCGGTTCGTGTGCGAGCGCGAGCCGGTTGCGGCGCTCCCGGCCGATGCGGTGGTGTATCATTGGGAATGGGCGAGGCGGTGATGAAGACTGGTCCATGGTTCGGCATCGTCGACGCGACGGCCAAGCGGCTTGAGTTAGCAGCGATGCTCGGCGCTGCGGTCAAGTATGATGCAGCTTCCAGCGGGTGGCTTGCACGTGTACTTCGCGAGATGTCAGAAAAGCTTGACGTCGCCGCGAAGGATCGAGCGCTGATTGTGACTTCGTTCAGCGTGCTCGGTCTCACGATTGTCGTTAAGCGCAATGATTCCGTCTAAACGCGACCACAACGACGACATCATAGAGCTTGCCGCCGATTGCCAGTACGATCCGGACGCATGGTCGCGTCTCGCGTGGGATTGGGGCGTAGGACCGCTCGCCGAAGTCACCGGGCCGCGCGCGTGGCAGGCCGATATCAATCGTATCATCCGCGATCACCTCGCCAATCCGGCGACGCGCTATAATCCGCTGCAGATTGCCGTCGCGTCCGGCCACGGCATCGGCAAATCGGCGCAGATGGGCATGTTGTCGAACTGGGCGATGTCCTGTTGGGACGATGCGAAGGTTCTCGAAACCGCGAATACCGAACCGCAGCTACGCACCAAGACCGCTCCCGAGGTCGGCAAGTGGTTCAAGATGAGCCTGACCGCGTCGTGGTTCGACGTCCAGGCTATGAGCATCAAGTCACGCGATCCTGCGCACGGCGATAGCTGGCGCATGGATTTCCTCACGTGGTCCGAACACAACACCGAGGCGTTCGCCGGCCTGCACAACAAGGGCAAGATCATCCTGCTCCTGTTCGATGAGGCGTCGAAAATCCACGACAAGGTTTGGGAGGTCGCGGAAGGCGCGATGACGGACGAAAACACCGTCATCATCTGGATTGTGTTCGGCAACCCGACGCGCAACAGCGGCCGGTTTCGCGAGTGCTTCCGCCGCTTCCGCCATCGCTGGGTGACGCGTCAGATCGACAGCCGCACGGTCGAAGGCACGAACAAGACCTACCTGCAGAAGCTCGTCGATGACCACGGCGAGGATTCCGACGTCGTGAAATATCGTGTGAGGGGGCAATTCCCAGCCCAGAGCGCCATGCAGTTCATTTCCGCAGACGACGTTGACAAAGCCCGCGCGGTGCATCTGCGCAAGGATCAGTATGCATTCGCGCCCGTGATCATCGGCGTCGATCCAGCTTGGACCGGCGATGATCCAACCGTGATCATGCTGCGGCAGGGGCTCTATTCGAAGCGGCTCGCCACCATTCCGCGGAACGACAACGACGTCGATGTCGCGAATCTGGTTGCGCGGTTCGAGGATGAATACCAAGCGGACGCGGTGTTCGTCGATGCGGGCTATGGAACTGGAATTGTTTCGGCCGGCACCACCATGGGCCGAACGTGGCAACTGGTTTGGTTCGGCTCAACCAAGACCATCGATCCGGGCTTCTACAACGTCCGTGCGTACATCTGGGGCCAGATGAAGCTCTGGATCAAATCCGGAGGTGCTATCGATCCAAAAAACGAGGTTCTGTATCAGGACCTGGTCGGGCCTGAGACCGTGCCGCGTCTCGACGGTAAGGTGCAGCTTGAGAGCAAGGAGGACATGAAGAATCGCGGCATCCCGTCGCCTAACGAGGGTGACGCGCTTGCCGTGACATTCGCGCAGCCGGTGGCGAAGAAGCCGCGCGACGCCGCCGGACGGACCGGCGGCGCGACCGTCACGGTCGATTACAACCCGCTCGCCGATTAGGCGGTTCGTGCCGGCAACCATTCGATGCGTACAGGTCGAGGAAACCTCAACCGCGCGTGAGTGGTGCTCCAATGTGCTTGATCCAGACGCCCGACATTCCTCCCCCGACGACGCCAAAGGAAACCGCGTCGATGCGCGCGCCTGACGGCAACGCGGTTCGCTCCAGCACATCACGTCGGACCGAGGACCGCATTCGCGCCGGCTCTGACACCATCCTGACGTCGGGCTCGGGCGTGACAGAGCAGGCGCCGACGCAAAAGAAAACGCTGTTGGGGCAGTGATGAGATTCCGGCTGCTCGACAAGGACGGCAAAAAGCAAGTCCACGAAGGCATGATGGCGCGGATCAAGTCTGCGCAATCTGTCTCGTGGGGCAGTCGAGTGTTTGTACGCCTGTCGGAAGACGATGACGGCGCGGCCTATCGCGAAGTTGACAACTTCAGGATCGGCCTATGACCGTCAACGCGCCGTCCCACGAAACGCAAGTTGCCTACCATCGTCGCCGCCTCGGCGAACTGAAGCGCGTGCGCCAGCCGTGGGAAGGCGTGTGGTCGCCGCTCGCTGAGTACATCGAACCGTCGCGGCTGCGGCTGGCGAACAAGGATGAGGGCGCGAACTCGCGCGCCAAGATCATCGACAGCACCGCGACGTTTGCGCTTCAGACCCTCAAATCCGGGATGCACTCTGGGATCACGTCGCCTGCGCGGCCGTGGTTTCGCCTCACGACCGACGATCCGGAGCTGCGCGAGTTCGCGCCGGTCAAGACTTACCTGTCCAGCGTCGAAAGCCGGATGCGGCAGGTGTTCCAGGCGTCAAACATCTACAACGCGTTTCACGTCGGCTATGGCGATCTCGGCCTGTTCGGTCAGTCGATGGGCATCCTGATCGACGACGACGACACAATCGTCCGAATGCAACAGCTTCTGCATGGACGGTTTTGGATCGCGCGCGACGAATCCGGCCGCGTGACGACGCTCTACCGTCAATTCAGATGGTCGGTTCAGCGGATCGTCGCGCGCTTCGGCTACAAGGCCGTGAGCAGCGCGATCCGTACCGCATACGACGGCGGTCGCTACGGCGAAATATTCGATGTCAACCACGCGATCGAGCCGCGCATTGAGCGCGATCCGTCGAAAATCGACAAGACGAACAAACCGTTTCTATCGAACTATTGGGAGGATCGCGCCGACGAAAAGAAGTTGCTCGAAGAAAGCGGTTTCGACGAGAATCCGCTGATCGGCCCGGCCTGGGAGCTGGCGGGCGATGATCACTACTCGACGTCGCCCGGTCAGATCGCGATCGGCGACGTCAAGATGCTGCAGAAAGAGCAGGCGCGTAAGCTTGAAGGCATCGACAAGAAGGTGAGGCCGCCGATGACCGGCCCGACGTCGATGCGAAACCATCCAGCTTCGCTGTTGCCGGGCTCGATCACCTATTCGGATGATCCGACCGGCAAGGGCTATCGCCCGGCTATGGACGTCAACTTAAGCCTGAGTGAACTACGCGAAGACATCAGGGACACTCAAGAGCGGATCAATCGCGCCTTCTATGCCGATCTGTTCTTGTTGCTTGCCAACATGGAAGGCATCCAGCCGCGCAATTCCATGGAGATCGCGGAACGGAAAGAGGAAAAGTTGCTCGCGCTCGGGCCGGTGCTGGAAAGCATCTACGCGAGCCAGCTTGAGCCGGTGATCTCGCGGACCTATGCGATCCTCAACCGCCGCCGTCAGTTGCCGCCGCCGCCGCGCGAGCTGGTCAATCGCGATTTCAAGATCGAATACATTTCGATCCTCGCCCAGGCACAGAAGGCAGTAGCGACGGGCGCGATCGAACGCTTCGCGGGGTTCGTCGGTCAGCTCGCCGCCGTCAAGCCGGACGTGCTCGACAAGTTCGATGCAGACGAAGCGGTCGACCAGTACGGCGACATGCTCGGCGTGCCGCCATCGATCGTCGTGCCTGACGACGAAGTCAAAAAGGTGCGTGCCGAACGCGCCAAGCGGCAGCAGGCGGCGGACAACGCTGCGATGATGGCGACGCTCGCCCCCGCCGCGAAGCAGGGAGCGGACGCCGCAAGCGTGCTCGCGAGCGCCGGCCAAAACCCCGGCGGCGCGTCGCTGCTCAATCAGATCGGATTGGCGTGATGTCGAACGATCATCCCGAGGTTGAAGTTGTGAGCTTGTATGAGCGCACCGTCACATTGCGAGACGGGACCGTTTTGCCAATCACCGAATTTCTCGACGTCTTCGGTGAGGATTGCGAGCCGATCGATGCCGTTGTCTGCATCGCCGGCACCGATGAATTCGGCTGGCTCGATATCGAGATTTTCCCGCCTGAGACGGTGCACTGATGACCGATTTGCGAGAGGTAACCACGCTGGATCAGGACTACGAGCGCGACGAACTGCATCGCGCGATCCGCGAGGTTGTCGCCACCGTGGCCGGAAAGCGCGTGCTGTTCTGGATGCTGGAGCAGTGCGCAATCTACCGGGACCCGTTCACTGGGCAGAACGCGCCGACGAACTACACGATCGGCAAACAGGCGGCGGGCCGCGTGCTGATCTCGAAGCTCGATGAGATTGATCCGCGGCTGTATCCGAGCTTGCTGCTCGATATCGCCGATATCCGGGACGTGGACCGCAGCGCGATGAAGTCGCTGCAACAACGCAAGAAGGAGAACGACGATGATCTTGAGGGGTAGTTTCGCGAGCTTTTCGCCGCGCGCCCGGATGAGCTTTGCGCCGGAAACGGGGGCGGGCAGTGGTGGTGATGCGCCGCCGGCATCGCCGGAAAGCATCCTGTTTCCGAAGGAAGGCGAGACTCCGCCCGCTGCCGGCGACGCGAAGCCCGAAGGCGACGGCAAGACGCCGCCCGCCGACTGGAAGGAATACCAGCCCGACCCGAAGAAGTCGGAGGCGGAGAATGCCGCGGCGAAAGCCGAACACGACAAGACGAAGCCTGCCGGCGACGACAAGAAGCCCGTCGATCCGGCCGACAAGGTGCCAGACGATGGCAAGTATCAACTGACGATGCCCGAAGGCGTCGAGGTCGATCAGGCCATGGTCGATGCGCTCGGCCCCGAGTTCAAAGACCTCGGTCTGACGAACAAGCAAGCTCAGAAGCTTGCGGACAAGTTCATCGACATTCAGCAGAAGCGTGCCGCCGACCAGTCCAAAGGATGGGGCGAGACGGTCGCGAAATGGGCCGACGACGCGAAGGCGGACAATGAGATCGGCGGCGACAAGTGGGACGCGACGGTCAAGACCTCGCGCCGTGCCGTCGACACGCTCGGGACACCGGCCCTCAAGGAGTACTTGGAAGCGACTGGTGGCGGCAACCATCCGGAGCTTATCCGCTTCATGGCGAAGGTGGGGGCGTTGATCAAGGAAGACGTCCCGCCGACCGATGGCGACACGGGCAAGGGGAAACCCGCTGATGCTGCGCACCTGTTGTTCCCCAACGACGTACCGAAAGGTTAGCGAGAATGGCGATTATCGGTAGCTCCTATCCGACCCTCATCGACGCCTACAAGGGCTCGGCCGAGGGCACGGTGATCGAACTGCTCAAGCAGAACAACCCAATCCTCGACGATGCGATCGCGACCCAGTGCAACATGGATGTCGTGCACCGGCATCCCATCCGAACGGGCTATCCGACCGCGCAGTGGGGCCGGCTGTACAAGGGCGTCAAGGCGTCCAAGTCGACGATGCAGCAGGTCGACGACAGCACGGGCTTCCTCGAAGCCCGCTCGGAGATCGACGTTCGCCTGCTCAAGCTGGCACCCGATCCGGCGAAAGCCCGACTGGTCGATAGTTCGCCGTACCTGGAGACGATGAATCAGGAAATGGCGACCGGCTTCTTCTACCACGACACCGCGACCACTCCGGAGAAGTTCAAGGGCGTGTCGGCGCGATACTCGGCGTACAACACCGGCCTCGTCGACCCCGGCAAGCCGAACATCGCCAATCAAGTTGTCCACGGCGGCGGCACGGGCTCGGACAACACGTCGATCTGGTTCGTTACCTGGGCGGATCATGCGACCTCGCTGCTCTATCCGAAGGGCACCAAAGCCGGCGTTGTCGTGATGGACAAGGGAGAAGAGAAGGTGCTCGATCCGAACGGCGATCCCTACTACGCGAAGGTCACCACCTTCGAATGGCACATCGGCGCGTTCGTGAAGGACTACCGGCACGGCGCGCGGATCGCGAACATTGACGTGTCCGAAATGCTGGCCGGAACAGTCGATCTGTGGGCGCTTCTGCGAAAGGCGTACTATCGGCTGTACACGGTGTACGGCGTGGGCGCGGAGGGTGGCCGGACGGCGATCTACATGAATCGTCAGGTGCTCGAAACGCTCGACGCACAGTCCAGCGACCGCGCGCTGCTTGCGGCGAACGCGAACGCCACCGCACTGAAGCCGGAGAACGTCGAGGGCAAGGTCGTCCCGACCTACCGCAGCATTCCCATCAGAATGACCGACGCGCTGCTGAACACTGAGGCGCTGGTTCCGCCCGTGACGCTCTGATCCGCGCGGCCCGCCACGGCGGGCCGTCACTCCATCCGGCGCAGGCCAACCGAGAAGGCAACCCATGATTTTCGACAACCAGAACTTGCTCTCCGATCAGCAGGCGATCACCGCCACTGCGGCGAGCACCAACATTCTCGATCTCGGCCCGATCAAGGCCGGGGTTGTGCGCGACATCGGCAAGGGCAGAGCGATCCCATTGCTGATCCAGATCACCGAGGCGTTCAACAACCTCACATCGCTCGGCATCGCGCTCCAGGTCGACGACAACAGCGGCTTCACGTCGGCGAAGACGGTCTGGTCGCAGACCGTCGTTCTTGCCGATCTCAAGGCGGGCAAGGTCGTTACCCCCGAGTTCATCCAGCGCGGAACCGACGAACAGTTCCTGCGGCTCAATTACACGGTGACCGGCACCGCGCCAACCATGGGCAAGGTGACGGCCGGCGTCACGATGGGGAATCAGTCCAATGGCTAAGGTCGTTGCAACTTCGCGCGGCTATTTCGGCGGCGTCGTTCGGGAGATCGGCGACCAGTTCTCCGTTCCGGATGACATCTGGTATGACGCGAAGCGTCGCCCGAGCTGGGCGAAGCTTGATCCGGCCAAGGCGTTCGGCGGGAAGGGCGATCACGACGGTGACGGAACGGTCGGCGGCTCGAAGCCGGCCGACGACAATCTCGGCGGCTCTGCGCCCATCGTTGTCCCGCCGGATTGGCAGAACCTCAGCGTCGGCGAGGCGCGGAAGATCGCTTCGCAGATTGCCGGTCACGAGGTCAAGAAGGTGAAGGACGCACACGAGATCATCGCCGCGTTTGTCGAAGCGAGCAAACCTGCGCCGTTCTCCGATGCTCCCGAGCCGGTTCAGCAGACCACGGCGGAGGCGATGAAAGCGATCGGCGCTAATCAGCCCGATTGGGTTGCGCCGGGCACTCCGCAGCCCGTCACTGAGTAAGCGATTAAACGGAGGGGCGCTCGCGCCCTTCCTCCCTCCCTGATCGACGCGGGTCGGCAATGGCAAGCCTATTCAACGAACAGCCCGTGTTGGGCATCCGGATCGTTCCTGACGGGACGGCGATGTTCAACGGCTTGCCAGTGCACGGCGTGGTCGACGCTGGCGCCCTCGCAACATTTGTCGGCAACCAGCGCGTTCGCGGTGTCGATGTCCTGACAGCCGACAAGGCGGTTCACAACGATCAACCGGTGCTCGGCGTGGTGCTGATCCTTGATGCGCGCAAGCTCTACAACAATCAGTTGGTCATTCCCGTTCGCGCAATCAGTGGGGTCTTGGCGTGACGTCGATCGTCTCGATCTGCAATTTGGCGCTCTCCAACCTCGCCAAGGAGAATATTTCCGCGCTGACGGAGCCAACGGCAGAAGCACGCGCGTGCAAGCAATTCTTCGAATTCGAACGCGATCTGATGTTTCAGGCGTATCCTTGGCGGTTCGCCGGCAGGACGGTTTCGCTGGCGGAAATCGCCAACGACAAGCCCAGGGCATGGGGTCGAGCGTATCAGCGACCGGTCGATTGCCTGCATGTCAGGTGGCTCAGGCCCGCTTATTCGACTGTCGATCCCGTGCGCCAGTCTCACCACGAAGAGGTTCTGAACCCCTTTGAGATCGAAGGGGAGACGATCTACTGCAACCTTTCGCCGGCCTTCGCGCGTATCACTGCGCGGCTCACCGATCCATCGAAATTGCCGCCGCTGGTGGTTGATCTGCTCGCGTGGCGACTGGCCGCACGATTGGCTATGCCTCTGACGCGCGACCCCAAAATCCGCGCTGATGCGATGAAGATTGCCGAGCAGGCTAAAATTGACGCGCAGGAGGCCGATGCGAATGAGGTCAGGGAGACATCTGATCACGAGAGCGACTTTGTGCAATCGCGAGACGGTGTGGTCTGATGGCAGAGCTTCGCGCAATGCAGCCATCGTTTACGGGAGGAGAGCTGTCTCCGGCGCTCGCCGCTCGCGTTGACCTCGCAAAGTTCACGACCGGCCTGCGGACAGCGGTGAACGTCTTCGTTCATGCGCACGGCGGGGTGTCCAATCGGGCTGGGCTGGAATTCGTCAATGTGGTGAAGAACAGCGCGCACCAATGCCGGATGATCCCGTTCCAGTTCAGCGACGCGCAGTCCTATTGCCTCGAACTCGGCGACCGCTATTGCCGGTTCTTCCGGGACGGCGGCCTTATCCTGGCGGGCGGCGTCGCCTACGAGATCGTGACGCCGTATTCCCACGGTGATCTGATCGATCTGGTATCGATCCAGGAAGCGGATGTCATGTATCTCTGCCACCCGAGCTATGCTGTCAGAAGAATCGCACGGCTCGCTGACAACAATTGGACGTTGGAGGTGGTGACGTTTGCTCGGAAGATGACCCCGCCGGGCGCTCCCACTGTGAGCAAGGTGGTCGATACAGCCGGACAGACCGGCTATGTCGCGAAGAACTACACGTACGCAGTTTCGGCGGTATCGGATGAAACGGGCGAAGAAAGCATTCCGTCGCCGGCCGCTTCCGTCGTGAACGACCTCACAATTGCAGGCGGCAAAAACAGCGTTTCATGGCCGGCGGTTCCCGGCGCTGCACGGTACATCATCTATCGAAATGACAATGGGGTCTTCGGATACATCGGCGGCACGTCGGGACTGTCGTTCGACGACGAAAATCTGGTGCCCGATCTTGCTGACACGCCGCAGTCAGACAGGAATCCATTTACAGGGACCGGAAATTTCCCCCGCTGCGCAACTTTCGTCGAACAGCGGCTCGCCTTCGCTTCGACGAAGAATGATCCGCAAGCTGTATGGCTATCGCAGTCGGCGAATTACGAGAATTTTGGTTACGCGCGGCCTGCGAAGGCGAGCGATGCCGTGACCTTTCGGATAAGGTCGCGTACGGTGAACGAAATCAGGTCGATGATTGCGCTGCGTGGCTTGATGCTGCTGACCTCGGCATCGGAGTGGATCGTTAGTGGCGGTTCTCAATCTGATGCAATAGCGCCTTCCGCGATCAAGATCGACCCGCAGGGATATCGGGGATCTGCGCGGGTCCAGCCGATCGTTGTTGGAAACACACTGCTATTCGCCCAGGCGCGCGGCGGCATCATTCGAGATTTTTCTTACGATATGACCAAGGACGGGTTCGATGGCCGCGACCTGACGATCCTTGCGAAGCATCTGTTCGAGAACAAAAACATCAAGGCGTGGGCCTATGCGCAGGCCCCGCATTCGATCGTGTGGGTGATCCTCGACGATGGCTCGCTGGTCTCGCTTACCTACATGAAAGAGCATGACGTGTGGGCTTGGACACGGCATCAGAGTGGTCCGGACGATGATGCGATTTTCGAGGATGTGATTGTTCTCGCCGAAGGCAACGAGGACACCCCCTATTTTCTTTTGAGCCGCACGATCGGCGGCGAACGAAAACGCTACATCGAACGGCTGCGCCCTCGCGTTTTCGCGCGCGTCGAAGATGCATTTTTCGTCGACTCCGGCCTGACCTATGAGGGGCCTGCGGCGAAGGTGATAAGCGGTCTAGACCACCTTGAAGGGCAGACCGTTGTTGCGCTGGCGAACGGCAACGTGGTGCGCAATCTGGTGGTCGCGCTTGGAAAGGTGACGCTCCCGTTCCCGGCGACCAAGGCTCACATTGGCCTGCCGACCACTGCGGCAATCCAAACCCTCGATCTCGATCTCGGCACGGTGCAGGGGCTCGGCACGGTGCAGGGCCGCCAGAAGTCGATCAGCGAAATGACCATGCGTGTCGAGAAAACGCGTGGCATTTTTATCGGTCCGAAGGACGGCGATCGCGACAGTCCGCAAATGACGGAATATCGGCAGCGCGCCACCGAGCGTTGGAATGAGGCGATTGGACTGTACACCGGCGATATTCACATGACGCCGCAGTGGGATTGGAACACGCACGGTTCGATGTGGGTGAAGCAGTTCGATCCGCTGCCGATGACGATCCTCGCCCTTATGCCGGATGTCACCATTGGCCGTTGAAATCCAGATCGTGCCGGCGCGGCCGGCTCATATCCGCCCGATCGCTCGCCGGATGCGCCAAGCCGATCGAGACGAAATCGCCGCCGCGTCAGGCCGGACGCCCGGCGCGGCGCTGGCGTACTCTTACCGGAAGTCGTCCAAGGCGTGGACGGCTCTTGTCGACGGCCGACCGGAGGTCATGTTCGGTGTGGCCGACCTCAACGTCCTTGCCGGCATCGGCGCTCCCTGGCTGCTCGGGACCGATGCGGTCGAGCGTCACTACGTTGCGTTCCTGCGCGGTTCGGTCAGTTGGCGAGATCAACTGTTGAGCATCTATCCGGTGCTGAGAAATTTCGTCGATCAGCGAAACAGGGCGTCGGCCCGCTGGCTGCGCTGGCTCGGCTTCCGCCTCTTCGCCCCCGTCGTCTTCCGTGGCCATGCGTTCCGGCCGTTCGAATTGAGGCTTTCCGATGTGCGAGATCATGACGGCGCTGACCATTGGCTCGACCCTGCTCGGCGCGGCCGGCGCGATCCAGCAAGGGCAGGCGACGGCTACCGCGAGCCGCTACACGGCGCAAGTGCAGGAAATGAACGCCACGCTGGCAGAGCGCAAGGCGAAGGATGCGCTTGAACGCGGCGCGCTGGAGGAGCAGCGCAAGCGGCAGGAAGTCGCGCAGATCAGAGGCAAGCAGACCGCCGCGATGGCGGCGAATGGCGTTGACCTGTCGTTCGGCTCGCCGCTCGATACGATCGTCGACACCGCGGTCATGGGCGAGATGGACGCGCTGACGATCCGCACCAACGCGAACCGCGAGTCCTATGATTTCCGAACCGAGGCCGTGAACCAGCGAGCAGGCGCCTCGATGTCCCGAGCGCAGGCGGACAACGCGATCACGGGTAGTTACTTGAACGCTGGCGGTACAGTCCTCGCCGGTGCGGGCAAGGGGTATGGGCAGTACAAGGGCCTGTCGTCACCGTCGCTGTCCTACAGCGGGACAAGCAACCCCACGAGGCTCGGGACGTTTTACTGAGGCAAGCAATGGTCAAGGTTCCTGAATACGCGCCCGACGTCCCGCTGCGGCCGGGATTTCGGCAAGATGTTCAGTCGCAGGCGACGCCGCAGGCATTCGGGTCTGATGTTGGTGCTGGCCTGCAGACGATGGCGCGCGGCGTCGAGGTCGCGGCGCAGAACGTCGAGCGCGTACGTGATCTCGACGACACAATGCGAGCGAAGGATGCTGACAACAAATATGCCGACTGGTTGCGCGTCCGGAAGTTCGGCCAAGGCGGTTTCATGACGCTGGAAGGTCGCGCCGCAGTGGACGCGCGCGAAGCCTTCGAGAAGGAAGCTGCAGAAAAGCAGCGCGAGTACGGGCAGGGCCTCACGCCCGGCGCGGCGCTCCACTATCAAAAAGCGGCCGGCGCTCGGCTGCAATCCACCCTGGGAGAATCGATCGTCCACTCGGCCCAGGCGAGAAAGACGTGGTTCAATCAGGCATCGTCGGCGCGCGTCGAGGCGTTCGCGAATGACGCGCTCGCTGGCTACGACAAGCCCGACGTCGTGTCGAAGAGCATCGCTTTGGGGCAAGCTGAAATTCGGCAGGCCGGTGCGATGCACGGCTGGGACGCCGATACGCTCAAGCAGCGGGAAGCCGAGTTCGTTTCGGGCGTTCACAAGAACGTCACTCTGCGGCTCGCGCAAACTGATCCAATCGCCGCCGAAAAATACATGATTGAGCGCAAGGGTCAGATCAGTGGCGCGAATTATTACGAGCTGGAAACATCACTGAAATCCGAGATCAAGCAAGAGAAGTCCAAGCGCGCGGCGTCGGAATTCTTTTCGCAGTCGGCGGCGGCTGGCGCGAATGGCTCGACGTTCGACATGATCGCGCGCTTCGAAGGTTTCCGCTCGGGAACGTATTGGGACGTCAATCATCACCGGCTCGGCTACGGATCGGACACGATCACGCGCGAGGACGGGTCAGTCGTCACGGTACAGCAGGGCATGACCGTTTCAGAAGTGGACGCCGCGCGTGATCTCAATCGGCGGATTGCGCAGTCGCAAGTCGGCATCGTCAACACGGTTGGCCGCGACAAGTTCGATGCGCTGTCCGCGCCGGCCAAGGCCGCGGTCACCTCCGTTGCCTACAACTACGGCTCGTTGCCGGAGAGCGTCGCGAGCGCGATCAAGACCGGTGGCCCGGCTGAGATTGCCACGGCGATCCGGGGGCTCGAAAACCACAACGACGGCATAAACAAGGGGCGGCGCAACAAGGAAGCTGATGCGGTGCTCGGCATCAAAACTGCGGCTGGCGTGGCGGCGGCGGGTCGCGACGCGCAGTCCTTCTACACGGACCTCGAAGGTTACCTCGCGAAGATCACCGATCCCGACGTGCAAGACATGACGCGGAAGCGGATCAACGCGATGCTCGAGACCAAGAACAAGGCGGTCACGGAAAACCAGCGGCAGGCCAAAGCGACGCTTTGGAGCTACATCGACAAGGGGCAGACGCCCGATCAGGTCCCGATGGAAGTTCGGCAGGCCGCCGGGATGGAGGCTGTATCGTCGGCGTGGTCCTACATGGACACGGTGCGCCGCGGGCGCGACGTGCAAAGCGACGAAGAGACCCTCTACGGGATGCGCCGGACTGCCGCGATGGACCCGGAGTTCTTCTCTCGCGTCGATCTCAACGACTACCGCCACAAGCTTTCGCGGTCGGACATCAAGGAACTGTCAGGGCTCCAGACGAGCGCCCTGACGGATCAGCGCAAGGCGCGCGAGGACGGTTTGCAGCTCACGGCGGCATATTCGCAGGCCGAAAACCAATTGGCCGCTGTCGGCATTACAACGCGCGGCCTGAAAGGCTCTGAGCTTGAGAAGGCCAACCGACGCATCGCGCAATTCAACAACGCTCTATCCGTCCAGATGGACGAGTTTAAACGCTCGAACAATGATCGGAAGCCGACGCAGCTCGATATTCAATCGATGATCAATCGGCTGCTCTTGCCGGTCGTGATCAAGCAGCCCGGAACGTTTTGGGACAGCACGTGGACGCCGCCGGGCGCGAGCAAGACGTTCGCGTTCGATGCCGCCCAGCGGCCGGACAACTCCGTCGTGGAGGGCGCGACGAAGTATGAGGATATCCCGATCGACCTTCGCCGGGGGATTGCGCTCGACCTCGAACGCGAACTGGGTCGAAAGCCAACGACGGTCGAGGTGGCCCATCGGTACCAGAGCTTTGTCTTGAAACAGTAGCGGCCCCGCGTGCGGGGCCGCCTCTGCCTATCTGACCCGTGTCGCACGGATGCCGCCGTACACGGTGTTGATGGTGTAGGTCAGGCCTTCGTCGGCTTTCAGGCGAGCGGCAGCGTCTCGCCACGATCTGCTTTTCTCCCCCGTCGCCTCAATGGAGCCGCCCGGCTGCAACGCGCGCAGCCGACCGGCAATGGATTGCGGTACGACCGGCGGCTCGATATCGGTGTATTCGATCACCTCGAAACCGCGTTGCAGAAGGTGGGTCGCCTTCTTGCGGAGCAGCTTTCCATTCTCGACGATCCGGCCGCGCACCGCGACCGGCGTTCCGCAAATGTCATGCACCCAATCAACGAGGATATCGCATGGCTTGCCGTTGGTATCCCCGCCGCGCGTGACCGACCCGATCAGCCTGTGCACGGTGATCGACATGGCTACGCAGCCATCGAAGCGATGATGGCCTCGACGTGGTGCGGCTGGATCACGCTACCGAGCGTCGGGGCCTCTGCGATGTAGGCGAATTTCTGCTGCAATTCGTCGGGGCTGTCGCATCGATACAGGCAGATCGATATTGCCAGATAGCCTTCGGCCCGCAGTGCATTGATGCAGCGGGCGTCGTCGATGTCGCAGTCAAGGTTTCGGAAAAAATCGTATGTGTCGCGGTGCGCGCTGATCAGCGCGTCGAGAGCTTTGCTCATGATGGTTTCCTTGCGTTTTGTCCATGGTCGATGCCTGCTGTTCAGACAGGCACCGGGTACTTGAACACCGACGCAAGACGGCCCGCAGCTTTCCCCCGAAGGGTATTTTATAGCTAGCGCGCTACCCGGCAATTTAAAGTCTTGGAGCCATTCTTTCGGGGAAACGGCGTCCGCTTGCGTGAGGTGTGTTCAGCACCATCCACAGAATGGCGCTGATTTCCCATCCCGTCAAGAGTTGACGATGTTGTGATTATCGCAACATGACGCTGCGGTCAAGGGCGTTTTTTGCCCTTCGCCTTCTGATCTGCGCCACAGCGAAAGCTATTAGGCTGAGGGGTGCAACGACGGAAAATTCGATCCCTTTCTCGGTAAAGAAAGCGAGCACCCCAAGCGGGTCCTTCAGCGATACAGTCAAAATTCCTGATGGGTCGTAGGACACGGATATGAGGAAAATCGTCAACGTGGATATGAGAACTGAGATTGGGATACCCGCGGCAGCTATTAAGGTCGTTGGAAAAATTCGAGGATCAAACTTCGACGCCAGCTCAACAATTACAACAAACGTGATGAAGCCGACCCACGCAAATATGAGGAGTCCGTACTTGACTAACCCTGCATCAAACCCTGACATCTCTCCCGCCTCCTTAAAAATCTCTCTGCCACTCAAAACCCATGTAGATCAATAATATGCTAGATACTAGGGGGTTTATAAGAGAGGGGTAAAGATTGTAATTTGGGGAGTGCATACAAACAAGCTGGTTACATAGGCTGGCTGTATGTATGCACTCCCTGAGCTGAGAAATTTCGGTCGCTCTTAGAAACTTCCTTAAAAACCTCCGCTCATGCCGGGGTTTGATCTGGCAACCATCCGGCGCTGATGTTCGCGGTCCATCTTGCAAGGGGATCGCCGCATGACCACGCTCGCCGATTACGAAAAGTGGAAGGCAACCAATCAGCAGCACAACATTGCTGCCGCCAACGTGGTTATGGATAGTATCGACGCCAAGCCGGATGAGGCCGCCGGCGATCTGAACCTCGCTCATGAGTTCGCCAAGACGACGGGCAACCCTGTTCCGCCTGCAACACTGGTCCAAGAGTACCGCAGTGTTTTCCAGCAGGCGATTGAGCGCGAAAAGAACAAGACGATCCTGTCATCGTCGCCGCGCCTCGCCGAATGGCTCCGCAACCCTGAGAACGCGGCCGTGGCGAAGGATGATTTGACTGGCCTGTCGTGGTTTGAAGCCGGTCTCGGCGCGGCGGGCAACGCGATGAGCCGTGGCGTCAAGCGGGTGCCTCAATCCTGGAATCAGTTTCTCGCCAGCTCGGCGGCCGAACGGTCGAATGATCAGGGTAAGAGCTTCGGCGAAATCTTCGCAGATCAGCAGCGCTCGATTGAGCTGATGCGAGACGGAAGGGCGACTGGAGAGACGGTTAAAGAAGCGGCCGGGCCGCTCGATCTGCCATTTGCCGCAGCCCGGTTTGCGCAATCTCGTTTGTCAAGCGCACTCGGAATCGACGAGCAAAAGTCAGCGGCGGCGTTTCAACAAGCGGTTGGACAGATCAACAAGCGGATCGGCGAAATACCGTTGACGCCCGACGCGAGCAAGAGCCGCGACGCATGGGCCGGCGTCAGCAAATCCGGCGGCGACTTCATGGACTACATGGCCGTCATCGGCAACAACCCTGCAGGGTTCGTCTCGTTCGTCACTCAAACTGCGATTGAAAGCCTTCCGATGATGGCGGCGGCGACCGGCGTTGGTCTGGTGACGCGATCTTCGAAAGCTGGCGCGATAGCCATGGGATCGATGTCCGGCGCGCAGGAATACGGCACCGCTCCGGTTGAGTTTTTCCAGGAAAAGGGGATCGACGTTTCGACGCCGGCCGGCGCAATGAAGGTCATTTCCGATCCGCAGTTGATGCAAGAGGCGGCGCAGCGCGGTGTGATCCGTGGCGTCGTTGTCGGCGCTATGGATGGCTTGTCCGGCGGTGTTGCCGGTCAGATGCTCGCTAAGTCACGCGTCGGCAATATGGTGCTGCAAGCGCTGACGCAGGCCGCTATGGGGTCGGCTGGTGAAGCAGGCGCCCAGATGGCGGCCGGCCAGAAGTTCGACCTTGGCGCTGTGCTGCTTGAAGGCTTGGCCGAATTCACCACCGCCCCGATCGAGGTGGCGGGCATGGGCGGATCACGTCTCATGGATGGCGTGCGCAAGGCCAAGGACGCCACCGATCGCAAGACGCTGTTCGAGGAATTGAGCGGGCAGGCGCAATCGTCGATCCTGCGCGGCCGGATGCCTGACAAATTCCGCCAGTTTGTCGAGGCGGCGACGGCGAACGGTCCGGTCGAGAACGTCTACGTTCCGGCCGATCAGTTCGTGCAGTATTTCCAAGGGATCGGCGTCGACCCGCGCGCGCTGGTCGACGAACTGGATGGCTTGAGCGCGGACGATCTCGACGCCGCGCTTGCGGCCGGGGGAGACCTGCAAATTCCGACGGCGACCTACGCGGCGCGGATCGCTGGATCTGCACACGACGCGTTCCTCATGGAAAACATGCGGTTCGATCCGGATCAGTTCACGTCTCGGGAAGCTGCGGAGTTCAATGCCAAGGCGCAAGAAGCTCTGCAAGAAGCCTATGAGCTTGCCGAACAGGTACGGCAGGAAAGCGAAGCGCTCCGATCGCACGAGCAGGAAATCTACGACCAGATGGTTTCGAGGCTGCGCGCCGCCGGCCGATCGACCGACGTCGCCACCACCGAGGCGATGCTATATCCGGCGTTCTACCGAGTGATGGCCGAACGCTCCGGAATGACCACCGAGGATTTCATGCGGCAATACCCATTGCCGGCGATCCGCGGCGATCTGCCCGAGGGGATGCAGCTTCGCAACGTCGATGCGTTGACGCGGACGCTCGCCGAGGCGCGCGCTCGCAAGGCGGTTGGGCTCGACAAGCGCAGAACGCTGCTGGAATTCATCGCCGACCATGGTGGGATCGTCGACCGTGGTGGCGAGCTGCGGGCGCGCGATGCGGAAGTGATCAAGCGCGGTCCTGGCAAGAAGACGTTGCGGCTGGCGCGTAAGGGCGCGACGGTGGCAGTGCGCGATATGTTCGGCGGCGGCGGCAAGAAATTCAGCGCCGACGAAGTGGCGCGCGCCGCGATCGAGGCCGGGTACATGGCGGATGACCCGGTCGTGCAGGATTACAAAAACGCGGTCAACGAAGCCCGCGAAGTCCCCGACATCACGATGGTGCTGTGGGAGAATATCGATCGCGAGCTGAAAGGCGAGTCGGTGCGGGCCGGTGAAGCCGACGCCGCCACGATGCGCGCCGACGATCTCGACCAGATCGAAGCGTATTTGAACGGGCTCGGCGTGTCGCTTGATGAAGATGACGCGGTGATCCGCACGGCGATCGAGGCTGATCAGGCGGAGGGCCGGCAGTATGCGCAAGCCTCGAACAAGGGCCGCGACATCCCGACAGGGCCGGACGGCCGCACAATGCTGTTCGATCGCATCGCGGAGGATTGGAGCAACCACGCTCAGCGCATTCTCGACGGCACGGCGCGGCGAGAAATGGAAGTGTTGCGCGAAAGCGCGGTCCTGGCGGCGGTAGCTGGCGGGCGAGGGAAAGTCCTGTTCAGCCCGATCGTCGCTCGAGCGGTGAAATCAAAGCACCCCGATATTCCTGCTGCGGTCTGGATGAATTTGCCGTCTCTGCTGGCCGATCCGATGTTCGCGTTCGTGCGATCGGACGGGAACATGAACGTCGTGATCGATGCCGCTACCGAGATCGGATCGCCGATCGTTGTCGGTATCCGCGATGGGGAAATCAGGACAATCACGCCAATGGACGGAAACGCGAGCGAGAGCGCGCGCGAACGGTTGGGGCGGGTCCTGTCAGTCGCGCTGTCCAGAACCGGCAAAGTTTATGCGAAAAGTGAAGCCGCCCTTGCCGAAGTCCCAGTCCGTACGGGGGCTAATTCCCCTGGAGTGCCTTCAACGGCAGTAAAAGAAGGCTTATCTCGGCAAGAGCGGAAGGCAAAGCTATTAACGCGCCCCGATGTTGTCAAGGCGGCCGGCCGGATTTTCTACCAGTCCGGCGGTCCCGGTCCGCGCGGCGCGATCCAGTTTCCGGCCGGTGGCGTCGGCAGCGGCGACACTATCATCCGCCTGTTTGAGACGGCCGATCTGTCGACCGTGATCCACGAAAGCGGCCACTATTTTCTAACCGTCATGCAGGACATGGCCGGGCGCGGCGAAGCTGGCGCCTCGTCGGATATGACCGTGGTCCGTGATTGGTGGCGTTCGAACGCCGCAGCCGTCGCCGCCGATGGCGCGCGCGTGATGCAGGGCGTCGAGATCACCGCGGAAGACGTGCTTGCGGCGCTGGATCAGGGCACAACCGGCGACGTCATGAAGGACGCCGCGGTCGACGTCGGGCTGCAGGAGCAGTGGGCGCGGGCCTTCGAGGCTTATTTGATGGATGGCAAAGCGCCGTCGATCGAATTGCGCTCGGCCTTCGAGAAATTCCGCGCGTGGCTGATTTCGGTCTACCGCCGGCTCGCCGGGCTCAACGTCAACATGTCGGACGACATCCGCGCAGTGTTCGATCGCATGATCGCGACCGATGCGGAGATCGACAAGGCCAAGGCGGAGGCCGGCGACACGGGCGCGACGTTCACCACGGCTGAACAGCTCGGCCTGTCTCCGGAGCAATTCGGCGGGCTGATGAAGCTGCGCGCCCAGGCGGAAGACGAGGCCAAGGCGCGGCTGCTTCGCGAGACGATGGCTCCTGTGAAGCGGGCGCGCGAGAGGTGGTTCAAGGAAGAACGCGCCAAGGTCCGCGATGAAATGGCGGCGCAGGTCAACGCGCTGCCGTATTTCCGCGCACTCGAATGGATGGGCAACGGCCGCTGGCTTGGCGAAGATCAACCGACCGAACTGCCGGACATGCGGCTGTCGAAAGACGTGCTGGTCGATCGCTATGGCGAAGGCGTGCTCAAAACGCTCCCGCGCGGAAAGAGAACCATCTACACGGTCGAAGGCGGTCTAGACCCGGATGAGGCGGCCGGCTGGTTCGGCTTCGGCTCCGGTGACGAGTTGATCCGAGCCATGGAGCGCGCGCCGAAGCGCAACGACGCGATCGAAGCGGAGACCGATCGCGTCATGCGCGAACGGCACGGCGACGCTCTGCATGACGGCGAGATCGAAGCGGCAGCGCTCGATGCCGTCCACAACGACAAGCGTGGACTCTGGATCGCCGCCGAGCTGAAAGCCATCGTCGAGATCGCGGAAGCCGGAAAGGCGATGACGGCAAAGGAAGCGCGTGCGACGGCGCGGCAGACCATCGCCCGGATGAAGACGCGCGACGCGATGAACGCGAACCGCTTCCTGGCGGCGGAACGCAAGGCGGCCGATGAGGCGGCACGGCTCGGCGCGATGCTGGCGCGCGATGGCGTGTGGCTCCAGAACGCGACGCGGCGGATGGAAGCGCAGGCACGGCGGGCGGCCAAGGGCGACGCCACGGTTGACCAGATCAACGCGGCAATCGACAGGCGGAACAACCTGCTCGACAGCGATGTCGTGGTCTATGAGGCGAAGGGGAAAACCCGCGTCTCAAATCTCGCCGGCTACAACGAGAATGTCGCCAAGCTGCTCGATGCCAAGCGCCGGCAACTGCTGAACCACGCGCTGTATTCCGAGGCCCGGAAGGTCGCTGACGAGGTCGAAAAGGCGGAACGGTTCGTCTCCAAGCTGGGCAAAGCGTCGCATCGCGAGCGGATCGCTGGGGCCGGTCGGCGTGCGGACGCGCAGATCGATTACCTCGGGACGATCGACGATCTTCTGACACAATATGACTTCCGCCGTTTAAGCGCGGCGGATGAGGGGCGGCGCGGGGCGCTCAATGCGTTCGTCGCGGCGATGACTGCGGCAGGGCGTGAAAACGAACTGGCGATCCCGGAAGCCGTTTTGAACAACGCGGCACGAAGGCCGTACAAAACCCTGAGTGTCGAGGAATTGCGCGGCGTCGTCGACACGCTGAAAAATCTCGAGCACATGGCTCTGCGCTGGGACGATTTGATTGATGCACAGAACAATCGCAAGCTCGATGAGGTCGTGACCGATATCGTGGCCGCATTCGACGCCAACGTGAAGAAGCGGCCGCCCGGTCGCGTCTCGACCAAAGGCGAGGGCGCGCGGAACGCTGTGCGGCAGTTCTTTGACCTGGTGCTGAACGCGTCGACGCTGCTGCGCGAAATCGACGGATTCGCTGACGATGGCGCGGCGTATCGGGGCATCAAGGGGCCGATCGATGCGGCGATGAACCGTCTGATGGTCCGCAAGCAGCAGGCCGCGACTGATCTTGAGACGCTGTATGCCGCCTACTCGAAGGATGAGCGGCGCAAGATGGCCGTCCGTCAGCACATCCCGGAGCTGGGCTATGCGCTCTCGAAGTGGGAGCGGATCGCGGTCGCGCTGAACACTGGTAATGCCGGAAACTATCAGCGGTTGACAGACCAGAGCGTGCGCGGCTCGCTCACGCCGGATCAGGTCAAGGTTGTGCTTGCCACGCTCGATGAGCGCGACGCCTCTTTCGTGCAGTCGGCGTGGGACTATATCGGGTCGTTCCGCAATGATATCGCGGCGCGTGAACGCCGTGTGACCGGCGTCGAACCGCAATGGGTCGAAGCGACGCCGGTCGAGATCGGCGGCAAGATGCTGGCCGGCGGCTACTATCCGATCAAATACGATCCGCGGCTTTCCTCGCTGGCGCGCGACGATGAAACGCAGGAAATCGCGAAGTCGCTGCAAGCTGGACGGTTCGGAAAAGCGCAGACGCGGAACGGGCACCTCAAAGATCGCGCGCAGTCGTCGGGCCGTGACGTCGAATTCGATATCTCGGTGATGCACCGCCACGTCAATCAGGTGATCTATGATCTCGAATTGAGCGAGGCGGTCGCGAATTCCTGGCGCATCCTGCAAGACGGCAGGATCCGCGCCTCGTTCATTGAGGCCGGGAAGCAGCCGGATTTCGACGCCCTCGAAACTTGGCTGAAGGATGTGGCGGAAGGCGAGTTGAAGTCGGCCGATTTCGTCGGCCGCGCCGCGCGCGTCCTGAAGTCGAACTTCACTGCGGCAAAGCTGGCCTTCAACTTCTCGACCGTCGCGATGCAGATCGTCGGCGTTTCGCAGTCGGCGGTCGTCGTCGGAAAAAAGAACATGGCGGTCGGCATCGCCAAGACGGTTGCCAACCCTGCCGGCGTCGCCGCCGACATCGCGGCAAAGTCTCCCTTCATGGCGTCACGGCAGACGACGTTCAACAAGGACATCTTCGACTTCTACTCGGATTCCAGCAACGGGCCGGTGGCGTCGCGCTGGGGCGAGATCAAGAAAGAGTTCATCGGCCCGCTGTCGTTCTGGCTGATGACGAAGGTCCAGTTCTTCGCCGCCGACGTGCCGACGTGGATCGCCGGCTATGAGCAGGGCATGCAGAAGTTCGGCAACGACGAGGCCAAGGCCATCGCACACGCCGACGCGATCGTGAAGCGGGCGCAGTCGTCTGGTCTGTTCGCGGACCGCTCGGCGATCGAACGCGGCTCGGTGACGCGCAACGCCCGGCAGAACGACGTGGTCCGCCTTTTCACCACGCTGGGCTCGTACATGTTCGCGAAATTCAACGTGGCCTATGAGCGGACGGCGAAGGCCAGCCGCACGGTGCAGGATGAGGGCGTGAGCCTGAAGTCGGCGCAAGAGGCGCTGTCCTGGACGCTCGATATGGCGTTCCTGTTCACGCTCGAAGCGTTGCTGACGGCGGCGATCCGCGGGCAATTGCCGAAGGGCGATGATGAGGATGACGGGTGGCTCAAGTTTCTGGCGAAGCAAACCGGGCTCTCGATCATGTCAACCGTGCCGTTCGTGCGGGACGTTGCAAGCCCGCTGCAAGGGTACGGCGGCGGCGGCGCCTATGGCTCCATCACCGATGAGGTGACGAAGCCGCTGAAGGCGGCGGCCAAGGGCGAAGTCGATAAGGCGTTGGTCAAGTCGGTGATCGGCGCGACCGGTCTCGCGCTCGGCCTGCCGGCGACGCAGATCAACCGCGTTGTCGATGCGCGTTGGCGTCAGGCGGATGGGGAAGACGTCTCGCCGCTCGAATATCTGATGGGCCGATTTAAGAAGTAACCATCACGGGGGTAGGGCTCGCGGAGCGATGGAGTTCCGCGAGCATGACCGTCAGTAGCGAAGCGCGACGATCCGGGCCGTATAACGGCAATGGCGTCACCAAGTCATTTCCCTACGAGTTCCGCATCAAGGATGCGGGCCATGTCAAGGTGATCCAGACCGATAGCCGTGGCGCGGAAACCGTGCTCGCGCTCAACGTCAGCTATGCGGTGTCTGGTGTCGGTAGTGCAACAGGTGGAGACGTTACGCTCTCGGTAGCGCCGGCGGTGGGCGAGCGGATCACCATTGTTCGAAATGTGCCGTTCGTCCAAGAAATGGACCTTGAAAACCAAGGTGCATTCTTCTCCGAGACGATCGAAGACGCGCTCGATCTGGGTGTAATGCGCGATCAGCAACTATCCGAGCGGCTCGATCGCGCTGTGACTATCCCCGCTTCCGCCAACCCCGAGGCACTGGCTAGGCTGATCGGCGACGTGGTCCGCTTAGGCGGCAGCGCCGATCAGATCAATGCCCTTGCCGGCATAGCCGGTGAAATCGAAACGCTCGCGTCGGTGGCCGAAGCGATTGTCGAGATGGCATCTCGGACGTCTCAGCTGAATATCCCGGCGCTCGCAAGTGTTGGCGAGCAGCACTTGACCTCTCTGTTTCGGTCCAGGCTGTCCACGGTTGTTATAAGCCGGTCGGAAATGGCGGCTCTACCCGTCAATGTTATTGCCTATCGATCCGTCGAGCTGGTGGAACGTGGGCGCGAAGGTAGCTTCAAATGGTCAGGGCAGAATCTCTCCGCCAAGATTTCAGCCGATCTGTCTCAGGGGCTATATGTCGCCCCGTCATTCGACCTCACTGGCGCAAGTGGTGCCTGGGTTCGCATCTATAACGGGCCGGCCATCGTTACTTGGTGGGGAGTTGATCCTACGGGGGTCACTGACGCAGGTGGCTTGATAAGCCGAATCTTCGGGATAGCAGAGGTGAAGTGGTTGCGCTTCCCCGCTGGGGTCTACCGTATCGACACGTCTCCGGACCCGCGCCTTACATCCATCAAAATTACTGGTGATGGAAAGGGAAACACGATTCTAAATTTCGGCAATGCTGCCGCAAAGTTCCAGTTTAATGGTTCGATTAGCGCGCTTCCGAATCTTTCGGCGTACATGCGTACAGAGCGTGGATATGCTTCTTTCAACGGCGCTCACGGTCTTGCTCCGAACGACCTGTTTCTCGCGTTTAAGCCGGCGGCGAATAGCTACTTTGATTCAAACAGGCCAGGACAAGTTCGTAATTACACGCAGGCGGAATTTTTTGTTACCAGTAGCGTTACCAACTCAACCGACGTGCAGATATGCGGGAGGCCTTCCGATCTTTACGGTACATCTGACACCTCGATGTACAAGGTCAGCCCTATCTCGTTCGAGATGTCTGACCTAACGATCACCGGCGGAACAGCAGAGACGATCATTTACGTGCTGTGGGCGCGCGGTGTCCATGTTAGCAACGTCGAGATCAGTACGAAATACTATGTCACGTTTGAATTTGACCGCTGCTTCGGAGGGGTAGTTAATGGGGTTTCTTGCTCCAACAGCTCCACTGCTGGAGGCATGTACGGCGTATCGATAAATAGTTGTACTGATTTTATGTTCGATGGAGGTTCGCCGTCAGCCGGCCGGCATTCAATCGCCCTTGGTCAACGGGAAGAGGTCGGAGCAGGCCCTAATCGAAATATCAGGATCGTCAACGCTACTCTTCGGAACGCAAGCAACGGCATCGGTGCCGGCGACATGCATGGGTGCGTTGAAAATATATTCTATGACAACTGCGTTCTCGACGGCGGTCTGATCTTGGCTGGGAAAAATGTCAGCGCTCGAAACTCAATAATCCGTCAGATTCCGGGCGATCCGAACGGTTCGGCAGTTTACGGGTCGGAATTCCTCGGTGGAGTGTTCACGTTGGAGAATATCACCTTCGTGATCCACTACGGCAATCTGGCGTACGGGCTTATCAGATTGTCGCCGGGAGCCACACTCAAGCAGGAGTGTCTATTCGTGTTCCGGAATATCAGCGTGGTGAATCAGCTTGGCTACGACGACACTGACACAAACGCGCGGCTGATCTATGTTGGCGGGCGGTCCGTCAACATGGCGGTCAACGTAGTTGTTGACGGCCTCACCGCGATGTGCACGAACCTGCAAGCCGTCATGTACGTCAGAGACGAGGAGCTTCCGACCTTCAAATCAGATTTTCTGGCGGTTGACAACGCCTTGATCAAGTGCGGAGGTGAAAAATACTGCATCTTCAACACAACCCATATCGCCGGGGTCAAGACCCGAGAATTGGCTACTCAGGGGATTGGAGGCGGCTTGTCGCTCGCTTGGCCTAACTAACCGTGCGCGGCGATTTGGCGATGGATGGGCGATTTCGCGGCGCGGTTGATCGGCTTCACCAGGACTTCGCCTCGCGGCAGGCTTCCTTTGTCGAGCAGGTTGGCAAGGGCTTTGCGCGGCGGCATGTATGATTTCCGGCCGGGTCGCGCTGCTTCATCCTCGGTCTGCCATTTCAGTTCGAGGCGGCAGATTGCGGTCCAGATTGCGAGGTCTTTCGCCGCGCCGCGCTCGCGTCGCAGGGCGCGGAACAGGTCGTACAGTTCGGCTCCGCGCTGCATCCGGCGATTGTTGAACGCCTGCCGGCACTCCTTCGCGCAGAACTCCTGACCGATCCGGCCGCCAGTGATCGGCGCGCCGCATTCTTGGCAGCTTTGCAGCTTGGTGGTCATGTGGCGGCTCCTGTCATTGAAAGGGCGGGTCCGTCTAAACGGCCCGCCCTCATCTAGCAGAGTGTTGCGATAATCACAACATGCACAACATCACTTTTCCCGGATCAGAAGAATCGCCAAAGCGGCGTAGTTGATGACGCCGAGCAGCTCATGAACCGCGCCGCTATAGTCGCCGCGATCAGTCCTCGTGGAAGCTTCATGGGCCTTCTTCATGGCCTGCCCGATCGGGTAGCCAACGCCGACCATGCGGCCGATCTGCATACTCGGCTGATCGAGGAACGGCGTGGTTGCGTCCCCGTGGCGGTGGTGACCTTTGCCGTTGGCGGCGTCCTCGTACGCCTCTGTAAGCACGTCGGACAGTGCGGAACATTGCCTCGGGTCAACCGCGGCCGGCTGATGGTTTGGCTCGTTTCCGGTCTTGACCGGATACTCGGAGACGAGGTCGAGAGCCGGTCCGTATGCTGCGGTTCCGTCTTGTCGGTAGAGGCGGACAGCGCCGCATAGGATCCCAAACCATGGGAGGACGCTGTCGCCTGTCTCACTGATCGGACCAACGATCCCGCCGGAGCGATTGAGGTAGAACTTTCCTTTCTCGATATTGACTGCGTTCATGTTGCCCCCCTGAGCATCTTCGATGTCGATCTGATCTTGTGGTGTGCGAGGATCATGGTCGCCTCGTCGGTCTGACCCTGGCTGTACAGCGTCTCCAGTTCTGCGGAGAGCGCCTTAAGCTCGTAGGCCGCCCTCGTCAGGTCGCCCTTGGTCTTGATCCTGATCTCGACGCGAGCGAATGTCGGGATTGTTGCGATGGTGTCGGTGGTGCTCATCAGATGTCGTCTCCCGGCTGCGGGCCTTCATCGTTGAAGCGCGGATCGTTCGGGTCCGGGGCGTCGTGATCGAATACTTCTCCGGTGTTGGGATCGTGCTCGTCTTCGGCCGGCGGCTGCGCCTTCTTCTTCTGCGCCGGCTTGGCAGTTTCCGGCGTCACGTCTTTCAGGATCGCCGCCGCGCCGCCGCGTTTCTTCGGAGCGGTGCCGGCCGGCAGTTCGCTCGTGCTGCCGTTGTCGATCGTGAACGAGTAATCCTCGTCGATCCGCTCGACGGCCTGATGCAGGGCGTCGCGGTCGCTGCTGGACGGCAGGTATTTCGACAGACGACGGAACACGGTCTTCCGAGCCATTTCCGACCAGTCAGTGTGCCACGGCGTCGACTTGATTTTGTCGGCCTTGAACGCCCGCCACGCATCTGACCGATCGCGGATCGCGTTCACCTGGGCAACCGACATCACCTCATGAACGATACCGCCGTCCTTCAACTCTGCTAGCGCATAAACAGCGATGACGTCCCCGCGCGCGCCGACGTGGTTGATCTCGTGCGAGATCGGTTCGTTCAGATTGGTCGGCCGGTGGCTGAAGGCGTCGCCCTGGCAGGCAACCTCGACGACGATCCCCTTGAGCATGCCAGAGTTGTAAGCGAGCTTCAGGAGGCCACGCATCATCGGGCGATATTGGACGTCGCCGCGGAAGTCGACGACAAGGGCCGCCTCGCGACCGTCGAGGATCAAGCCGTCCGCCGCCGCCTTCATGCAGCAGGCGAGCAGCGATTGCGGGCTCGTCACCTTGTCGATGTTGCGGGTAAAGGTGAGGGCGCTTTGCGCGGTCCTGACGAAGCGGTCCGGCTTGATGTAACTCGGGAGCGCTTTCGCGAATTCGGGCTGCGCCTTCACCAGATGATCGCGAAGCGTGAGCGGCTTTTGCTCAACCTGCGCGGGGAGTGCTGCGGTCTGTGCCATTGGCGATTTCCTTCAAAAGGGTTGTTGCTCGATCGCGTGCCGGTCCCGTTGTAGTCCGCGACAGTTGCTCAAGAACTTTGACCGCAATCATCGGATCGCGGTCGGGAGCGCGGCGGATGAACACCGCCGCGCTCCAGAATGCTCGGGCTGATATCTCGCTGCTCACGCCGCCGCCTCGGCACTGAGATCAGGGGCTTGCGTGAGGCGATAGGCCCAACGCTTGATCGGCAGCTCGGTGACGCCATCGGAGTAGCCGGGCCAGCGGTCGACCGTGCGGCATTCGGCGTAGGTGCCTAGCGCCTTGCGCATGATGGCGCGGCCCTCGTCAACGATCGACGGCGGCAGCTCATAGACCGCGTGGGCGTAGGGTGATTTCTTCTCCCACGCGAGGAAAACGAAACCCTCGACCTTCTGGCCCAGCGAGTGCCATCCGTCAGAGTAGAACGCTTCCTGAGCGTGATAGCCGTAGTAGATGACCGAGCGCGCGAAGGCGTCGGGATGCGCGCTGAGTGACGATTTCACGTCCAGGATGATGCCGAGATCGGCGCGGTACAGGTCGGGCCGGCACCGGCAGAGTTCGCCGGTTTCCGGGTCGATCCAGTAGCCGGACGCCTCGACCATGGGCTTGCGGCTCGTGATGATCGAATTAATCCAGGCGTCGGCATGAACCGCGTCGCGGATCGCCAATACGCTGTCGTAGTCGGGGCCGGTAAGCAACAGCTTGCCGTCCACCTTGCACATCTCGGCAACGTCCTTCCATTTGTTGCCGCGCCGATCCTCGGGGCCGCGCAACACGCGGGCCTCGAACAACTCGGGCTGGAGAATGGCGAGGTGGCATCCTTCGCCGAAGTCGAACGCGTTGGTCGCCTTGCGCTCGCCGAACTTGTAGTGCGCCGGGCTCTGCGTCTCGATCGTCCACAGGCCTGACTTCGAAATGCCGGGGCCGGCGTGGTACGCCTCGTTCGGGATGCTCTGATAGATGCCCGGCTTGATGTCCGGATTGACGTTGAGCTTTTCGGTCATTGCTTGCCTCGTGCTGTTGTGAAGTTCACAACAATAGGCGCAACAATCCACAGGCGTCAATCCAGAAATTCTGGATTTCTAAAAATTGTTGACGAAATCGCAACACCTGCGTTACCAAGATAGAGATGGTAAGCGCGGGTGCTGAATGGTCGGCGGATGCGTTGAAGGCTACGGGATGATGGCGATGATCGGCGCGGCGGTGCGCAGGGAGAATTCCTGCTTCGACCCGTCTGGGCAGATGAGCAGGGCTTCGCCAGTTTTTCTGGCCCGCTCTATCTTCGCGAGAATCTGTCCGCCCTCGCGATTGCGGCATATCGACAATGATCCGATCGCGTCACTCTCAACCGTGTCGGTGTGGCCGAATAGCAATACCGCGTCATCGAACATCGCGAGCGGGCCATCAAGGGCGCGGACTTGCGCCGCAATGACGTTGCCGCCGCCCTTGATGGTGATCGCGGCGTTGGCCCGGTCGATCACGTGGCGCGGCAACGCCTTGGGCTCCAAAATCCGTTCAACCTTGCCGTCTTCGTCGATCGTGGCAGCGAGCATGATGCGGCTCGCCTGATCGTCACTGTCGATCTGCACGCCGGCATGTCGCAGCACTTCGGTTACGTGCGTTCCAAGAAATTGAGCGATCTTTGTCGCTTCTGCCATCTGCATTTTTCGCTCGCCCGAGAACGTTCTTGAAATCGCGGAGACGTCCATTCCTACGGACTTCTGCATTTCACGCATCGACTTGTTGACGTCGGCCAATTTTGCCTTGAACCATGCCTGATCCACGACGTGCTTCGTTGCGCTTGGGCGTTTTTTCGGGGGCATGGGCGACACTCACACAGGTTACTAATTTGCTAATTGTTGCAAATCCCGCAACAAGCCGCAAGCGCGATCCCCAGCGCCGATTGGCGATTTTCATTGTCGGCAAGTCCCCAGTCACATTTACGAGCAGCATTAGGTTAACGGTTCCTATTTTGTTCTCGGCAAGTCAACTAGGAACACTATCCTCCAATCGGAAAAGTTGCGAGGGCTGTTGATATCGCTTTTGCGGGGCGTGGTTACCGCGACGCTGCTTGACGCTGCGCAATTCGCAACATAATGTTGTGCAAATCACAACGGAGCTGCGAAATTGCGACAAGCGGTCCACACCACGCCGTGGCAACGGGTCTATTCCAAATTCGAATGCTCCCAGTCTGATTTCGCGAAGCTGCTCGGCCGGCACCGGTCGAAAGTCAGTCGCGCATTGAAAGACAAGAAGGGGCTCATCAACGGCGTTGATCAAGAGCTGATCCTGACCGTTGCCGCGCGCAACGGCGTGATCATCAAAGCCGACGATATGATGCCGGTGCGCTGATGGCTGAAAGCCTGACTATCCAGCAGCAGGCCGTTTTCGTCGACGATGTTATCCGCCGGTGCACGAGCACAAACGGGCGCGTCGCTGCGGCGGCGACGCTGTGGCTTGATGTTCTCGACATCGAGACGCTGCAGGCGCTGGCGGACCGGCTGCACCGGATGGCCCCCTACGAGGAAAAGATCAGAATGGTGGTGACCGGGAAATGACCGGGCTTGTACTGCGCGAAGATCAGGAAAACGTGCGCAACAAGCTCCGCGTTGCGCTGCGCCAGTTCCTGGCAGTGCTGGTGTTTGCACCTCCGGGATTTGGCAAGACCGTCCTAGCCGCCGTGCTGATCGCCGCTATTTTCAGGGCTGGAAAGCGAGTGATCTTCTGCGTCCACCGCGTCGATCTGATCACGCAAACGGCCAAAACATTCGAGTGGGCCGGAATCCCGTTCTCCTATATCGCGTCGGGCTATCACTTCAACCCGCACCACCGGGTTTATATTGCATCGATCGACACACTGAAAAACCGGCTCGGCAAAATCCCGGCTGACTACGTGTTCGTTGATGAGGCGCACCTGAGCGTGTCCATGGGGTGGGCAAAGGTCGCGAAGTACTACAAGGATAGCTTCGCGAAACTCATTGGACTAACCGGATCGCCGGAGCGTTTAGACGGCAAGCCTCTCGGCGATGTGTGGGACACAATGGTCTTCGGTCCGTCCGTGCGATGGCTTATCGAACAGGGCCACCTGTCGCGCTACCGGGCGTTCTCTCCTGCTGGCATCGACCTGAGTGGCGTTCGCGTGCGTGGCGGTGACTATGTTGCTTCAGAGATCGACGATATCGTTTCGGGCAAGGCGGTGCTTGCGGGCGCGGTGAAGCATTGGAAAGCACTCGCCGCCGGCAAGCGCACGATTGCGTTCTCGCCGTCGATCATCAGGGCCGAACAACTCGCTGCTGAGTTTCGTGCAAACGGAATCGTGGCCGTTGCGCTCGATGGTAACACGCCGCAGGCCGACCGGAAGGCTGCGTTCATCGGCTTCGCCGATCGGCAAATAGACCTGATCATGAACTGCCAGTTGTTCTGCGAGGGCTTCGACTTGGCAGCGCAGATCGATCGTGATGTGACGATCGAGGCGGTGCTCGATGTCTCGCCATCGAAATCGCTCGCTCGACATCTGCAAAAGAACGGTCGGGCAATGCGAAAGAAGCCAGAACCCGCGATCCTGCTCGACCTCGTCGGCGCATTTGCTCGCCTCGGGATGCCGGACGATGAGCGCGAATGGTCGCTCGAAGGCCGCAAGAATGCTGGCGCAGAAGTCCAGAACATGACGTGCGAGCGGTGCTTTGCGACGCACCACCCAGCTCGCGCGTGTCCGGAATGCGGGTTCACATATCCCGTGAAGGATCGCGCCTCGCTAGGCGGTGGCCGTGTGCTCGATGAGGTCGACGGCACGCTTGAAGAAATCGACGTCGAGGCTTTGCGTCGCCAACGCGCGCGCGAGCAGGGCGCCGCTCGAACGCTTGAAGACTTGGTGAAGCTGGCGACTGCGCGCGGCTACAAGAAGCCTGAGAAGTGGGCGGCGCATGTCTGGAGCTATCGCAAATCGAAAGAGGGGGTCGCGGCATGATTGCTCAACAGATCGAGTGCCCGTGTTGCGCTCAAATAGTTGCGTCGCCAACGGTTGATATCATCATTGATCGCTATCGCATCACGCCGCGGGAAGCGAGCATTCTGCGCGCGGTGTGGAAAGGAAAGGGGCATCCCGTTCAAACCGAGCGCATCTTCGATGCGATGTACTCCGACGATCCGGACGGCGGCCCTTCGCCGTCGAGAATGTACGCGGCTTTCAAGGTCGCGCTGTGTCATCTGCGTGAGCGTCTGGCCGGGTCCGGCGTGAGCATCGAGAACGTGGGCTATCGCCGTGGATATCGGCTTGTTGTGGGGAGAAAGTAAGTGGCTGCACGGCTCGATGTTCATCCTTCTCGCGCGATGGTTCAATCCTGCTGGCATCAACTCGGATCGCGAAACGGTGCTGTTGTCGTGCTTCGAGCTGCGCGAGCAGGGGGGCGAGGCCAGCCAGCCGCGAAGCGAAACGCGCCATCCGAGCCAGCGGCAGCAGCCCGACGAAGACATTCCGTTCTGATCGTCGGATTGGATTGATGTCAGAAGCTGATCTCATGCGCCGGCTGCAAATGCTGGCATCCACACTCGGCGCGCGGCTGTTTCGGCAACAGGTCGGAATGGCATGGGTCGGGAACGTGCAACACTTCACCCGTGTCGATTTCGTCCGCGTGGCCCCCGGTGATGTGGTGATCCGCAAGGCGCGACCCTTCCATGCCGGTGTGACGGGCATGTCCGATCTCGGTGGATGGGTGCCGGTCGAGATCACCGCCGCGATGGTGGGATCAACCGTTGCCGTCTATTGCCAAGTCGAGGTCAAGGACGGCGCGCGGACGACGAAAGAGCAAGCCGCCTGGATCGATGCGGTGAAGCGGGCAGGCGGGCGCGCAGGAGTCGCGCGCTCCGAGGCGGATTTGTCTGCAATTATCAGCGGCTTGTCCTGAAAACTCATTGCGTTTTCGGGTGCAATGTTGTGATAATCGCAACAAACAAATCACTTGAGGCTACGGATGTCCGATGTCGAGCGCCTTCGGCGCGATGTTCTTCTTTCGGACGTGGCGCGAAATTTCGGCCTCAAGCTGGAAAAGGACGGTAGCGAGTTCGCCGCTTGCTGCCCGTTCCACAAGGAAGACACACCGTCGTTCACGATCTTCGTCGGCAAGGATAGCGTTCAGCGCTTCCATTGCTTCGGCTGCGGACAGCACGGCGACCTTCTGGACTATGTCCAAGCGCTCAAGGGCGTCGACCTTCGCGAGGCGATTGGAATCCTCGGCGGCGGCAAGGCCGGGCCGAACGTCGAACGAAAGCAAGTCCCGGTGCGTGACGTCTATGCGGGGATCACACTGCGCGATCCTGCCGGCGAAATCGCGGTCGGCGATCGGGTCTCGCTTTACAATCCCAAGCGCGCCGACACGGATATGCAGTGGGGCCGGTTCGTCCCGTCGATGGTGTTTCCATATCGCCGCGCGGACGGATCGCTGATTGGTTACGTGCTGCGGCGGGACCTGAACGACGGCAAAGAAACGCCGATGGTTATGTCGGTGCGGCTCGCGAACGGCTTGGAGTGCTGGTCGCGCTTTCCGTTTCCGAAGCCACGCTCGCTGTACGGCCTCGAAGGGCTCGGCGACGCCCGGCAGGTGATTGTCGTCGAGGGTGAGAAGTGCCGCGACGCGCTCGCCCGCGTTACCGGACGCGTCGTCGTGTCATGGCCGGGCGGAACGCAGGGCGTGAAGCACTGCGACTGGTCGCCGCTCGCCGGCCGCAACGTCGTGATCTGGCCGGACGCCGACAAGCCGGGACTCAAGACGGCCGACGAAATCGCGGCGATCGTGATTGGGCTCGGCTGCACGGTCCGCGTCATGGACGTGATGCGCGACCAGCCGAAGGATGGTTGGGATTGCGCGGACGCGATCGACGGCGGATGGACGAAGGACGGTCTTGACCGCTTCATGCGCGAGACAGTCCGACCATGGTCGCCGCCACCGGAACCCGAACCGGAGCCGCCGGCACCCCTCGATCCTCCTCCGCCTCCTGCCGGCCGTCCAGACCCGATCTCGACCGGAAGGCCGGTGACTGAGGCGCGGACCACGCAACAGGAACAGCCGGCGTCAGCGACGGTGACGCAGCTCCATACGCGCAAGAAGGTTCCTGCCGATGACGGATGGATGCTGCAACTCGTCTTCAACGAGGAAGGCAAGCTCAAGCCGTCGATCACGAAGAACTGGGCTCTATTCCTCGAACACCATCCGGACATCGCGGGCACCTTTGCGTGGGATGCGTTTAAACTGCGCGTCGTGCTCCAGCGGAAACCGCCGTGGGAGCGTGGCAACGGGTGGGAGCCGCGCGTGCTCCAGGATCGCGACTACAGCGAAGCGGTGATGTGGCTGGAAGGCCGCAACATGACGCCGAAGGCGTCGAACATCGCGGCGGTGATCCAGACGGTGGCGGAACACAATAGCTTCGACCGGCTGCGCGAATATCTCGACGGCCTCGAATGGGACCGTAAGCCGCGCATCGCGACGTGGCTGTCCTACTATCTCGGCCTCGAAGACTGTGAGTATGCACGGGCTGTCGGTACGCGCTGGCTGATCTCCAGCGTCGCACGCGGCCTCAGCCCCGGGTGCAAGGTCGACACCATGCCGATCCTCGAGGGGCCCCAAGGGGCGAAGAAATCAACGGCGCTGCGGGCGCTCTACGGCGATGAGTTTTTCACCGACGAATTGTCCGACATCGGCGGCAAAGATGCGCTCATGGAAATGCAGGGTGTTTGGGGGATCGAGGTCGCTGAAATGCACCGGTTCAATGCCTCCGAAACAAACGCCGTGAAGAAGTTTCTCTCCCGCCAGACGGACCGATACCGGCCGCCCTACGGGCGATCGGTGATCGAAGCGCCGCGGCGGTGCGTGCTCAACGGCACGATCAACCCGGAAGGCAACGCGTACTTGCGCGATCCGACAGGCGCGCGGCGGTTTTGGCCGCTGACGGTCGGCTCGATCGATATCGAGGGATTGCAGCAGGATCGCGATCAGCTTTGGGCGGAAGCGGTCGCGCTGTATCGCGATGGTACGCCTTGGTGGGTGCAAGAGGGCGAGCAGGCCGCCGTCGAGGCAGAGCAAGAGAAGCGCACCGACGTTGACGTGTGGGTCGATCTGATCGTTCCGGTGTTGAACGACGTCCCGGTCAAGAATGGTCAGAGGTCGATCGCGCAGATTGATATCTTCGCCGCGCTGGGTATCCCGAAGAAGGATGCTGACTGGCGGCACGCTGGGCGTGTCGGCCGCATCATGAAGAAACTGCAATGGACGTCCTCGCGCGATCGGCAGGATGGCGAGGATCGCGTTGTGTTCCGGCGCGTCACTTCCGACGATGATGGTGCGGATCAAAAATCCCTTGCCGAATGGTAAGATGGCCGCAAGCGGCTCATTCCGCTGCGGCCCTCTATCCCCGGCTCCCCCGATTACACTGGCACTGCCAGTCAGCACGCGGTCCAATGCCGTTCTTCACGGTCGATCGGGGGCATGTTTTCCCAACGTTCCGGATTGGTTGGGTGGACTTCCGCGCGCTGTGTTCGATTACTTGTCGCCGGGTACGACGGCGCGACCCGGCTTGAAGATGGCGCGGTTGATCGCCATGGAGCCTTGCTCGATGTGGGTCCGGCCGACCGCCAGCCAACGCTTGTCGACGCTTGTCGACGCTGTCGTCTGCGGCGAGAGCGTCGAGGTTGCGCAGGATCAGCTCCTCCGATTCCTTGTTCCTGTTGACCAGCTCGACACTCCGATCCGACTGCGGCCGATAGCCTGCGACTGGCAACCCTTGGTGCTGAGACATTCGCGCTCCGTTTGGTTGTTCTCGATGGCAACTATTCACGGGGCAATGGTTGCGGCGTCAAATCGCAACCTGAGAGATTGTCACGATGGAACCAGCGGCGATCAGATACAAAAATCCCGGCGCTATGTGGGGACGAACTGGAAAGCGCCCGTCTTCGGCGAAAATCGTCGCGACCAACGCCGCGATCCCGCTCAAGTGGGGTAGCACCAAGACCGTCTATCTCAACGACGGAAAAGGGCAGGGTAACAACATCGCTGTGTTCGATACCTGGGTGCAGGGCATCTGCGCGCAGCTCGATCTTTGGCGCACCTCGCCGAAGTATCGGAACAAGCGCTTCGCCGATGCGATTGCGACGTGGTCCGGCGGCAACAACGTGCATTCCTACATCGCGTTCTGCAAGAAGCGTGTGCCTGGCCTGACCGAGGACACGATCATGAACGACGCTTTCTGGCGAAGCCCGTCCGGTCTGGCGTTCTTGAAAGCACAGGCCGCGCACGAAGCCGGCAAGAAGATGCCCGCTGCCGATGCTGACTGGATCGAAGCGCAGCAGATCGTGTTCGGCCGTGGGGCTGCGCGAAAGCCGGTCAAGACCGCCGCTCCGATCGTCGAGACTGCACCGGCTCCGGTCGCCGTGCAGCGTCCCGGCGTGTGGGGCACTCTCTGGAATTTGCTTCGTGGAAAGGACGCGGCGGTCCGAACCGATACCGCGAAGGCGCGGCCCGGCCTGCACCCGAACGGCGATCCCGCGCTTTACGATCAGCAGGAATTACTTTCGTCGAAGGGGTACACGGAGGTCGGTCAGCCGGACGGCTTGATGGGGCGTAAGACCACCAACGCGATCCGCGCTTTCCGCGCCGAGGCCGGCCTTCCGGCCGGCGACGCGATCGACGCGAAGTTTTCCGCCGCCCTAGCCGCTGCCGGGCCGCGGCAGGTCGCCAAATCGCGCGCCGATGCGAGCGCGTCAGATCTTCGCGAGAAGGGAAACACGCAAGTCGCGACGCTCGACGGCTTCGGCCTGCTCGGAAAGCTTCTGCTCGGCGGTGGCCTTCTCGGCGGTGCCGAGCAACAGGGCCTGCTCACCAAGGCGACGGACACTTTGCAGAGCGCGCAGGACACGCTCGGCACGGTCACCACGATCCTGACGACGATCATCGGTATCGCTCAGTGGTGCTTCGCTCACTGGTGGCTGATCGCCGCGGGTTGCGGGCTCTACATGCTGTTCAAGGTCGCGATGGCAGTGCTAAACATGGTGGTGCTGTTCCGGCAAGGCTTCCTTTCGCGCGCGGACAAGTAGCGCCGTGTCCGATCTCATCATCAACGGCGCGCTAATCACGCTCCTAATCGCCGTCGTAGGCGCGGCGGTCAGGATCACGCGGACAATGGCGGCTGACAACGCCGACCTGAAACAGAAGCTCAACGATCAGGACAAGGCGCACGCTGGCGAGATCGGCGATATGCAGCGGGCGCACTCCGCTCAGATCGACGGCCTGCGCCGCGAGTTCGGAGAGACGGCGTCGGCCCTCCGAAGCAAGCTGCACGAAATCGAAACCTGGGCGCGGGACGAGTTTGTCCGAAAGGGAAGTTTCGAACTCGTCGTCGGTCGGCTCGAAAAGGGGATCGAATCGCTCGGCGAAAAAATCGAGAGGCACCTCGACAAAATGACCGAGCGATTGGAGAAAATCCGCGATAGCTAGGCGTCCATGTCACCAGCATGGGTGTGCGTTGACTGTTGCGATTGGTGATGCGATAAACACAACATGAGCGACCGCCTCCTGAAGCTTGAAGACGTCAAATCCACGATCGGCCTCGGCCATTCGTGGATCTATGATCAGATTTCCAAAGGGAAGTTTCCTGCGCCTGTCCGGATATCCGAGCGCTGCGTTCGGTGGCGGGAGAGCGAAGTTAACGCGTGGATGGCCGGCCTTTCGAAAGCGTCCGAACTGGCATCCCAATGACCGATGACGGTTGGTCTAGACCGTCTGTGATGAGGTCCGCCCAGATTTGCGCAAGCTCGATTCGTCTCGGTAGGTAGAGTGCCCGATTGTACGCCGCCTCGGTGGTGTTCTCCGGTTGGTGCGCAAGCATGAAATCGATTACCGGCGCGTCGGCGATGTTCCGTTCATTCATGATGGTGCTGAACGTCGAGCGCCAGCCGTGCGGGACATGTCGGCTGTGATAGCCGGCCCGGTTGAGCATATACCCCATGGCGTTCGAACTCATGCCCTTGTGTGCGTGCCGCGTGTTCGGAAAGACGAGTGGACCTTTTCCGGTGATAGTCCTAATCGTTTCGATTGTTTCGACTGCTTGACGCGATAGGGGAACGATGTGATCTCGCGCCTCGTCCTCCTTGCGCTCGGCGGACATCTTCATTCTCGCCGCTGGAATCACCCATAGGTCCGCGCCCTGCGGCAGCTCGCTCCAAGGCGTCGAGGGGATGACGCCTGGCCGGACGGCTGTCAGGGCTACAAGCCGGATGGCTAGCTTTGTGATCGCGAATCCTGGCGTCGCGTCAACGTCTCGGATGATCTGCCTTGCTTTCTCCAGATCTGTGATGGCGGGGAATCTGCCCTTACGTCTAAACGCAAGCGCTCCCTTGATGATGGCCGCCGGGTCCGTCTTCGCTCTGCCGGTGGCGATGGCATACACGAACACCGCGCTCATGCGCTGCCTGACGCGCCCGCCGGTTTCGATCGCGCCGCGCTGCTCGATCTGGCGGACAACGGTCAATATCTGCGGCGGCTCGATCTCGACGACGGGCAACGTTCCGATGAACGGAAAGACGTCTCTCTCCAGCGACTCAAGCACGTCATCTGAGTGGACCTTTGTCCATCTGGCCTCATTGGCCTCGAACCACTCCCGAGCTATAGCCTCGAAGTTGTCGGCCGCCTGGGCTCGGATCGTCAGTTTCTCAACGCGCTTCGCGATAGATGGGTCGCGCCCGGCCGCGAGGATACTTCGCGCCTTGTCCCGCGCTTGGCGTGCCGCAGCGAGCGAGATAGCCGGATACTTTCCGATCGAAAGGGTTTTCTCTTTGCCGCCGATCTCGTACCGATAGCGCCATAGCTTGCCGCCGGCAGGGCTGACGAAGAGGTGAAGGCCGCCACCGTCCGCCATCTTGTAGGGCTTCGCGGTTGGGGCGGCTTTTCTGATTGCGGTGTCGGTAAGCATCGGCGTCCTGTGTAAAATACCCGGCCGCGAGAAAAGATACCCGGCTTTATGCCCGGAATTTTCACGGATTTGGGCGGTCCGTCGCGGAAGATCGCGGACGAACTTCTTGCAGAACGCGCTGTAAATCAAGGTGAAAGTGGGCTTCCGCGGAGGTCGACGGAAGCAACGGTGGCGGAAGGGGTGGGATTCGAACCCACGGTGGGCTTGCACCCACGCCGGTTTTCAAGACCGGTGCCTTAAACCACTCGGCCACCCTTCCGCGTTGGAATGACAGCGGCTTAGCAAAGCCCAACCATCGGGGAAAGGGCCATTGGTGGTTTACCCGCGACGAGGCTGGTCTCCGAACCGCCATTCTGAGATTCCCCGCTTGATCCACGCGCGCGGGGGACGGTCCGCGCGAGTTGCTGGAGCAGCACCGCTCCGCTTCGCAATTGCGGCATTTTTGCATCAGTTTTCCGTAAATTCCTCAGAAGAGCAGTCTTTGGGCGACTGTGTCCGGAATTGAGCGGTCGAAACTGCGTCCAAATACTAGGTTCCCGACGGAGTTCCTGGCGGGCTGGCCATCACGACGGAGTTTTCACTGCATGTCAGATGTCTCCTCGAGCGCCATTGAGTTGAGCTACCCGCTCAACCGGTCACCGGTTGTCCACACCCGGAACACCGAAGAGATGCGCCACGCGATGATCAATTTCTACGGTGCGCAGGCGTTTTCCGCCGCGGCCGAGGGATTCGAGGGGTTTGGCAGCTTCGTGAATCTCGATGCGACGGGATTCGGTTTCTGCCGCTATGCGGCTCCCGCCGTCGCGAGCTTTCCCGAGACGGATTTCGCGCGGCTGCAGATCGCGCTCGGCGGATCGGCGCGGACATCGTCCGGCGCTTCAGCCGTCGACGTCGACCAGGACTGCATGGGCGTTTCGACGGCCGGGATGCCGTCGCGGCTCGAGTTCGGCGCCGGCTACGAGCAGATGGTGATCCGTTTTTCCAATGCGAAGCTGATGGCCACGCTCGAAGCGATGCTGGGCGTCAGGCCGCGGGGCACGCTGGTGTTTGTGCCGTCGACGCGGCTCGACCATCATGGCGCGCGCGCGCTGCGCGATTTCGGTATGTTCCTCGCCCAGAACGTCGATCAGGAGCAGGCGCCGCTGCCGCCGTTGATGCTGCGTGAGTTGGAGCATGCGCTGATGGTGTCGTTCTTGAGTGTGGTGCGGCACAATTTCAGCAATCAACTCGATCGCGATGCGCCGGACACCGCGCCGGACTATGTTCGTGTCGCCGAGGAATACGTCGCGGCGAGCTGGAACAGGTCGATCACGATCACCGACCTCGCCGCCGTGACCAATGTCGGCGTGCGCAGCCTGTTCAAGGCGTTTCAGAAACATCGCGGCTACTCGCCGATGGCGTTCGCCAAGGCGGTGCGGCTGAACAAGGCTCGCGAGATGCTGATGCAAGGCGACCCGTCGCGCTCGGTCACCTCAGTGGCTTTCGCATGCGGTTTCAGCAATCTCGGCCATTTCGCCCATGATTATCGCCAGAAGCACTGCGAGTTGCCGTCTGAGACGCTGGCGCGGGCGCGCTGACCGCTCCGCCGCGGCCGCAGTTCCGCGCGCCGGTTAGCCGAGTTGAGCATAGGCAGTCGCGGCTGCCTCCGCTAGACGAGGGGCCGTGACTTCGTTGAAGCGCCTGCGGGCGCAAGCGGCAGGGCCGGCGCAATTGACCTCAGCAGGGGGCATCGGTCATTCCACGAATCTCCTCGGCGTGCCGATGGAGTTTCTCACCGATGTTGCGTTCAACGACCAGCCGGTACCGCTGCACATCGCCGGCGTGCGCGAGATGAATCCGAGCCTGTTCGAGATGCTGGACCAGGCCCGCGACCTCGCCGACGCCGGCGAAGCGTTCTCCTGCTACATGGCTGCGTTGTTCGGCATCGATCCGGAACAGCGCCTGCGCAACGTCAACGGCCGCGGCCGCTTCCGTTCGTCGTTTCTCGATCTGATCAAGGGCTGGGGCTTCGACAGCAACGGCGCGGAAGGCGCCGTTCTGAAGGGCTGGGTCGAAAGCCGGTTCGGGATCTTCCCGACCTTTCACAAGGAGGCGATCCGGCGGATCGCGAGCCCGGCGTGGACGACCTATGTCGAAGAGAAGATGTCCAGCCGCTTCCACAACAACGCGATCTACGTGCAGCTCGATCTGCTGTTCGAGTTCTGCCAATGGGCGCTGGCGCATTTCGCCGCGGCCGGCAGCACCCATGTCACTCTGTATCGCGGCGTCAACGCGTTCGACGAACACCAGATCGTGCAGCGGTTCGACAGGCGGCACGTCGTGATGCGGCTCAACAATCTGACTTCGTTTTCGTCGGACCGCAGCATCGCCGACTGTTTCGGCGACACCATTCTGACAGTGCGGGTCCCGGTGCCGAAGATCCTGTTCTTCAACCGGCTGCTCCCAGCGCATCCGTTGAAGGGCGAGGGCGAGTATCTGGTAATCGGCGGCGCCTATCGCGTCACCGCGAGCTATTTTTGAGGGCGCGATGACGATACCCCACATCGAGGATCGGGCGCTGGCGGCCTATCTCGGCTTCGCCATCGGGGACGCGCTCGGCGCCACCGTCGAATTCATGACGCCGTCGGAGATCATCGAGCGTCACGGGGTCCACAAGGACATCATCGGCGGCGGCTGGCTGCGGCTGAAGCCGGGGCAGGTGACCGACGATACCGACATGGCGCTGGCGCTCGGCCGCTCGCTGATCCGCTGCGGTGGCATGGATGTGCGCGATGTCTGCGAGGAGTTCGCCGCCTGGCTGAAGACCGGCCCGGTCGATGTCGGCAGCACCTGCCGGCGCGGCATCCGCCGTTACATCACCAATGGCAGTATCGAAGGGCCGTATTTCGAAGGCGACGCCGGCAACGGCGCCGCGATGCGGATCCTGCCGCTGGCGCTCGCGACGTTCGGCCGGCCGGCGGAAGCCGAGGCCTGGACGGTGGCGCAAGGCCACATCACGCATCATCATCCGTTGTCGGACGCCGCAGCATTGGCGCTGGTGCGGATGCTGCAGGCTCTGCTCGCCGGCGAGGGGCGTGATGCCGCCCGCGCGGTCGCGGACGAGTTGGTGGAGACCCACCGCAGCTTCAAGTTTGCGCCGTATCGCGGGCAATCGTCGGCCTATGTGGTCGATACCATGCAGACCGTTCTGTATCATTACTTCAGAACGGAATCGTTCGCCGACTGCGTGATCGCTACCGTCAACCACGGTGGCGACGCCGACACCACCGGCGCGCTTGCGGCGATGCTCGCGGGTGCGACCTATGGCCTTGCGGCAATCCCGAAGCGTTGGCTCGACCGCCTCGACCGCAGCATCGCCGCTGCGGTGCGCGAGCAGGCGCCGCGTCTGCTCGCATTGTCGACGCTTGGTCGCAGCGCCTGAAACAGCAAAGGCCTCGCATCGCGCGAGGCCTTCACTGTCCGTCTCATTTGATCGAACGGCTGCTCGATCGACCGCTTATACTGTTCAGAGCATGATCCCAAAAAGGGGATGCCGGCTCTTGGAGAGGATCGTGCTCAAACAGCAAGCTCAAGCGGAATGACTTGACGGTAATTCATCCTGCTTTAGCGGCGATCGATCTCGAGCAGTTCGATGAACTGCACGAGGAAATTGTACATGCCTCGATAAAGGGCGCTGTGATTGTCGAGTTCAGCCGACACGTGTGCGAGCGATGCCATGACTGCCTTCCTGCCTGTTGAATCTATCCGCAAGGGACGTTGTTCGCCCTCGCTGACTGCAGCCTCGCCCAGGAGCCTTAAAAAGTAGTTGGAGATCGGCTTGGCCAGTGGCTTCGCTTACGATAGCGTTAGTGGAGGCTGAAGGAGATGCGTTCAGTCGTTACGGTGGCGTAGATAATTACAACGTTCGCTGCGTCCGATCGCGTTTGCGCGGTTCGGTTGCGTTCAATGCACTGCTACGCGGCAGATGATGTTTGTGAAACATCGATCACGCGGATTGATGAAGTGTTCTGCACATTATTGTCATTGGCATTTTGTGCTGGCTTTGCCATACTGGATGCGTCTTCGCGCCGTCCCGGCATTCACGGGCTGCGAACGCTCACCGCGCTCCGCCAACTCGAATGATACGGAGGAGTTCATGCGCCCCCGTCCGCCTTGTAGTCCGAAGCCTCTCAATCAACGTCTGACCGAAGAAGCGGGCGTATTTCGTGATCGGGCCGAAGCCGCGCCGGATGCCGAGCGTGAACGGCTGATCAAGCTTGCGCGTCAGCTCGACACTGCGGCGAACATCGAAGGATGGTTGTCGTCGCCGGAACTGAAGCCGCCGAGCTGAACGATCAGGTCCGCGATCGCGTGGACGATGCCTGCGCACTAGATTGGTTGCTACACACTTGGAGAAGAACGCGCGCTGCTCAGCGTTTCATTTGAAGAAATTTGACGCCGATCTCGTCGCCATTGATCCACGCCAGCTCGCAGCGCCGATAGGCAAGCCCGGTCGAGGAGAGTAGGAGGAAGAACTCCTTCTCTTTGAGCTTCTCCATTGACGCGGGCTTTAGCCGCGCGCCTTGCGCGGATGCGTCGCGCATCTTGCATCTGAGGCGCCAGGTGCCGTCGATTGACATGATCCAAGCATCGACGCCGCGTTCGAAACCGACCCGCGGGAATTTGCGCTTTTCCGGAATGGCCATGCTGATCCCATTGCTGATCTGCATTCGATCGGGCGGCCGACATGGCCGCTTGGAGCGGTCGAAGGGCGGCTCAATCCCCGATCCGTGTCAGAATGGCGCGAAGCGCCAAGCTTGGCGTCTCCCGTGCGGCGCCTTCGATCGAGACATAGCCGTTCTTGGCGAAGCCGTCGAAGCTGACCTCGGTCGGGTCGATACCGAACACCGAGGAATGATCGGGGTCATCGGCGTTGGCGTGGCGGACGCCGCGCAGGGTGCCCGACACGGCGAAGCCGTTCTGGGTGTAGGAGCCGAAATAGGCGAAGGCGGAATCGCCGCCGCGGATCTGTCCGTCATGCAGCACAACGACACCGTGGGCCTTCTTGCGCGCGGTCTCAAACTCGGCTCGATAAAATCCTTGAAGATTATCTGTCATATCGTCCTCAAATACGTTCAATCCCGGCGGTCTACCACCTTCAGTTTACATCTTTGCTAATTGCTGAACCGGTCGGATGTGGGCGCGATTAAGCCGAAAGAAACACTTTCGCCGACGCAGCGAAGTGGGGCTTCGCGCCGGGGCCAATCGATTGTGACCGGAGCTGAAAACGGCCTCGGCAGGGCTTACAGGCGGCGGGGGAGGGCTCCTTGATGCCGCGACGGTGGAGCCAACTCCTCCGTTCGGCTGCTGAGCGCGAGAATCATCGTCCGTGGCGGCCAGTCGTCGCGGGCGATAACATCCGGGAATTTGCCTGCCCGGACTCCGGCGAAGTGATGACACCGCAGGCCGACGCTGCGGTGCAGCCGTCGCGCGCTGACGCGTCAGTCGTGGGTGTGCTGCTCGTCATCCATGGTGGGGATGGTCACCAGCCGGCCATAGCGCACGCCGCGTTCGGAAAAGATATGGTCGGCAAAGTGCTGCAGCTCGCTAGCCTTGCCGTCGAGGATTGTGACCTCGAGACACTGATCGTGGTCGAGATGCACATGCATGGTCGCGCGCGACAGGTCGTGATGATTGTGGAAGCTCTGCGTCAGCTTGCGCGGCAAATCGCGCTTGGAATGATCGTAGGTGTAGACCATCGCACCGACGCAACGTTCGCCGCTGTCGTGCGCGGACGTCTGCTGGATCCCAATCCGCGCCAGATCCCGGATGGCCTCGGAACGATTCTGGTAGCCACGCACCGCGATGATGGCGTCGAGTCTCTCCATCAGGTCGTCGTCCAAAGTGATCGTCACGCGGTGCATCGCTTGGCCTCTTGGTGGTATGCAGTTTTGTTGACATCGTCATACTACGCGTGGCACGCTAAGCGTATGGGCGTTCTGCCGGGACCGCCAGCGATAGCAGATCAGGGCGGGCGCGTCTTGCAAAGCGAGGCGCGGTGGTGGCGATGTGGTAAGTCACGTATCTCGGCGAGTGGTAGTAAGGTGCGGCGCAGCCGGCTGTGTGATGTTCGGCCTCGGTGCCATGTCGGCAGCGGCGCAGGCGCCGACGCAGCAGACGCAGGTGCAGTCGCTGCCGGAAATCGCGATTGACGCACCATCCCGTGGGACGCGTAGCGGCGTGAGTCACCCATCTCGGCGATCTGCCTCGCAACAGGCGCGCCCGCCGGCGTCGGCTCCCACCGCTGCTGCGGCGTCGACTTCCGCCGGCGCAGCGCCGACGCCGATGAGCGCGCCTCAAGATCAGGCAGCAAGTGCGCGCATCATCAGTGGCGCTGAGCTGAACGCGGTGCCGTTCTCGCGCGTCGGCGAGGTGTTGGAAGCCGTGCCCGGGCTGGTCGTCACCCAGCACTCGGGAGAGGGTAAGGCCAACCAGTATTTCCTGCGCGGCTTCAATCTCGATCACGGCACGGATCTGGCGATTACTGTCGACGGGATGCCGGTCAACATGCCGACGCACGGCCATGGCCAGGGCTACGCCGACATCAATTTCATGATCCCCGAGCTGATCAGCGCGATGACGCTGCGCAAGGGGCCATATTTCGCCGATGTCGGTGACTTCGGCTCGGCCGGGGCGGTCAGCATCGATTACTTGCGTGCGATGCCGAAAAACATCGCCTCAGTTTCGCTGGGCAGCTTCGGCTATCGGCGGCTGCTCGGCGCGGGCTCCACAAGTGCGGGCGAGGGGACAGTTCTGGCGGCGTTCGAGGCGAACAGCTACAACGGGCCCTGGGATGTGCCGGACAATATCCGCAAGCTCAACGGCGTGCTGCGCTACAGCCAGGGCACGCCGACGGATGGCTTCTCGCTGACCGGTATGGCCTATGCAAACCGTTGTACCTCGACCGACCAGGTGGCGCAGCGCGCGCTTGATCAAGGCATCATCGGTCGCTACGGCTCGCTCGATCCGACCGATGGCGGCATTGCCAACCGCTTCAGCCTGTCCGGCCGGTTCGCGCGCTCGAGCGACATCGGCCAGACCGACATCAATGCCTATGTGATCCGCTCGTCGCTGCAGCTCTACAACAATTTCACCTACTTTCTCGATGATCCGATCAATGGCGATCAGTTCAATCAGTACGACCGTCGAACGGTGGTCGGGCTGTCCGGCGCCCAGCGCTTCGACTATCGCTTTGCCGGGTTGCCGGTGGAAACCCGCGTCGGCCTGCAGAGCCGCGCCGACGCCATCAGTCTCGGACTTACCAAGACGTTGCAGCGCGACTGGATGTCGACGGTGCGCGCCGACGACGTGCAGGAACAGTCGCTGGGATTGTGGACCGACACGACGGTGCGCTGGACCGACTGGCTGCGCACCAGCGCCGGCGTGCGCGAAGATTTCTTCAGCGGTCGCGTCAGCAGCGATACGCCGGCGAACTCAGGCTCGGCCTCCGCGTCGATGACCAGCCCCAAAGTCGGAATCGTACTCGGCCCGTGGGTCTCGACCGAGTTCTACGGCAATGCCGGCACCGGCCTGCACAGCAACGATATCCGCGGCGCCACCATCAGCGTCGACCCGACCGACAAGACCACGCCGCTGGACCGGGTGCCGCTGCTGGTGCGGTCGAAGGGGGCCGAACTCGGCGTGCGCAACCGGTCGATCACCGGGCTCACCACCGCGCTCGCGGTGTTCTTACTCGACTTCGATTCCGAGTTGCTGTTCGTCGGTGACGCCGGCACCACCGAGCCGAGCCGCCCGAGCCGGCGCGTCGGTGTCGAGTGGACTAATCAGTACAGGCCGCTTCCGTGGCTGGGCGTCGATCTCGACCTTGCGTACACGCGTGCGCGCTTCACCGATGTCGATCCGGCCGGCAACATGATCCCCGGCGCGCCGGCATGGGTTGCTAGCGCCGGTCTCACATTCGGGCGCGAGACTGGCTGGTTTGGCGCACTCAAGGGTCGTTATTTCGGCGTGCGACCGCTGGTCGAGGACGGCAGCGAGCGCTCGCTGGCGTCGCTGATCTTCAATGCCCGCGCCGGCTATCGTTTTGACAACGGCCTACGCCTCCAGCTCGACGCGCTGAACCTGTTCAATGCCAAAACCAACCAGATCGAGTATTATTATCTGTCCCGGCTACCAGGCGAACCGCTCGGCGGCGTCGGCGATCGTCACGTCCATCCCGCCGAACCCTTGGCCCTGCGGCTGACGCTGGCCGGGGCCTTCTGATAGGCGGCGCCCCAACCGGTGAATCCCGTACCGCAAGGCTGCGGGCCAGATGCTGGAGGGGAGAAGCTTGCAGACCATCGACAATCCGTTCGGCACGAGATTGTCACCCATGTCTTACATGCGATCATGTCTTAGGTGCGAACCGCCCCCCAATCTTTGGGCAGGACAGATGTCTTCGGGCAGGACAGAGGTGGCCTGGCGGAGACGGAGGGATTCGAACCCTCGATAGGGCTTTACAACCCTATAACGGTTTAGCAAACCGCCGCCTTCAGCCACTCGGCCACGTCTCCGGCTACGCCCGATATGCCCGACGCGGCAGCAAGCTGCAAGCACGATTGCATGCATGACGACCGCGACTTCCGGCCTGGGCGCCGACCGCTCGCAATAGTCGCAGGGGAGCGACGCGGATAGGGCGTTCAGCCGGAGCGGAATGACCTATCTTCGGATCGTCATCCCGCTCCGACTCCGTATCTTTATCTGACACCGACGCCCACTTTTCGGGATCATGCTCTGAGCCGACGCCTGCCGGTTCGTCCTCGGATTCGCCCGGGCAGAGATTCGAATCTCGGCTGAATGCGGGGATATCGGCGGAAAACCTGCGTGGAACTCCCATCTCGCGCCATTGCACCGACATTGTGCATTGCGACACAAGCGCGCGTGCGCGTTTAAAAAAATCTTATATTTCAGAGAGTTGTGAGTATTCCCTCGGTGACCTTCGAGTGCCATTTCTGCAACACCACCCCGAAAACGGCGAGACTCAAGCGCTTCTGAGGCGTTCCTTTGTTGCGTGTGCATCACGCTTAGGTAATTCTCGTGACTGCGACGGAGGGGGGCATCCCGAGGTCGTCCCGTTATAGGTGGTTCGCTTAAGTCCCTCGCGTTCAGCGGGTGTGTCCGAAGGCGCGAAGCGGCTAGGCGGGTTTGAATGGGACTAAGGAACCACCCTGCTGGTGCCATGTGCATCCTGCGGTCCGGAACCTTCCCTAGAGAGCAAACTTGGAGGTTTACATGAACATGGTTAAGAGCCTTTTCCTAGGCTCGGCGGCGGCTCTCGTCGCCATGAGCGGAGCCCAGGCGGCTGATCTCCCGTTGAAGGCCAAAGCGGTCGAATACGTGAAGGTCTGCTCGATCTACGGCGCCGGCTTCTATTACATCCCGGGTACGGACACCTGCATCAAGCTCGGCGGGTACCTGCGCGCCGACGTGACGATGTTCGGTGCTGGCGCCTATAACGCGCCGGCCTGGAACGGCGCTGCTGGCGCCAAGAGCCGCCTCGCGAACAACACCATCTTCCGTTCGCGTCAGGACATCAATATCGACACCCGCACCGCCACTGAATACGGCGTTGTTCGCACTTACTTCGATGCGACCTTCAACTGGACCACAGGCGACGCGATCGCCGGCGGCACGCTCGGCGTCTACTACGCCTTCATCCAGTTCGCCGGGTTCACCTTCGGTAAGGCCGTGTCGCAGTTCGACACTCCCTGGACCGGCTATCCGGGCAACAACACCTCGTTCCTGATCGGCGGCTACGATAACGTCACCGGCATCAACCAGGTGTCGTATACCGCGCAGTTCGGCAACGGCGTGTCAGCGGCGATCTCGCTTGAAGACCAGTCGTCCTACCTGCAGTCGGCTCTGTACAACACGTCGGGCCTGACCGACGCGGGCTTCGCGACGGGCGTTTACGGCACCAACTCCTATGCGGGCACCCAGGTTCCGGACATTGTCGGTCAGTTGCGCGTCGACCAGGCCTGGGGCTTGTTCCAGTTGTCGGCGGCCGCTCACCAGGTTCGCGCCAGCTACTACAACACTGCTCTCGAGACTTCGGGTCACCCGAGCGATACGTGGGGCTACGCGGTGCAGGGCGCCTTGTCGATCAAGAACCTGCCGACCGGCCCCGGCGACAGCTTCAACATCACGGCGACCTACTCGGACGGTGCGACCCGTTACGTGCTGGGCGGCGTGACCGGCAACTCGTTCGCGATCTATGGCAACTCGGGCGGCGCCTATCAGAGCCTTGCTCTGGCCGGTGCGGCTGACGGCGTCTTCGCCGGCACCAACAACATCAACGGCAGCGGCATCACGAAGACCACTGCCTGGGGCGTCCGTGGTGCGTTCAACCACAACTGGAACCCCTTCTGGTCGACCTCGCTGTTCGGTTCGTACACTTCGATCGACTACAACGGCACTGCCAGTGCTCAGATCTGCGCAACGGCTATCGGGTTCACCTGCAACCCGGATTTCCGCATCGCTCAGATCGGCACCGTCACCCGCTGGACCCCGGTCAAGAACCTGACCCTGTCGGGCGAAGTGATGTACACCTATCTCGACCAGAGCTACGCGGGCAACATTGCCCTCCCGGCGGTCGCGGCGGTTGCCAAGCCGGCCACGAATTACGAACTCAAGGACCAGGGCGTCTGGAGCGGCAACCTCCGCATTCAGCGCACCTTCTGATCCTGATCGTTCCGCAAGGAGCGGTCTCGGAAACCCCGGCGGGCAATCGCCGGGGTTTTTCGTTGTGGATGGTCCGCATGCACGTGCTGCAGCGGGCGATCGGCGTACGCTGCCGATTCGGGGGCGTCAGATGAGTAACTGTGCGTGCTTCGGCAAGCGAGGCGCGCAGGGATGATCCGAAGCGTCTTCGAGCGATAAGGTTTCGGTCTGCGTGAAAACAAAACCCGCCGCCACGACACTCTTCGGTCCGGTCTGATTCGATCGGGATCGAAGTTGCTTTTGGACTGGTCGACTACTCGGTCGCCGCGCCGCGGCGCAGGTCGGCGTCGATCTGCAGCCGGGTGCCGCCGCCGAATCGCGCGCGATAGACCTGCAGATTCTCGATGATCCGCTGCACGTAATTTCGGGTCTCGGAGAACGGGATGAGTTCGACCCAATCCACCGCATCGACCTTCGGATCGCGCGGGTCGCCATAGCGCTCGACCCACTTGCGCACGCTGCCGCGACCGGCGTTGTAACCGGCGAAGGTCATAATATAAGAACCGCGGTAGTCCTCGATCAGCCCGCCGAGCTCGGCGGCGCCGAGCGTTGCGTTGTAGACCGAATCGTTTTTCAGCCGCTGGACGTCGTAAGTGCAGCCGTGCCGGCGACAGACATACTTCGCTGCATCGGGCGTCACCTGCATCAATCCGTAAGCCTGCGCCGGCGACACCACCGCGGGATTGAATCCGCTCTCCTGCCGGGCGATCGCATAAACGATGCTGCGCTCGACCTCCGGGCCGATCTGCTTGAACTGCGGAATGCCCACGATGGGATACGCGTAGTGATCGAACGGCAGGCCGCGATTGAGCGCCGCCTTGCCGACCAGCAGCATGGCACGTGCATCATTGTTGCGGGCGGCGAGTTCGGACAGGCCGAGCAAGGCGTCGACATCGCCGTTTTCGCCGACATCCGCGAAGATCGGGATCGCGACTTCGCCCTCTCCGATGGCGTAAAGCAACTGCACCGCGCGCACGACTTCGAGCCGCTCGACGCCGCGGCCCTGGCTCGATGGCGCACCGTTCAGATCGAGCTGCGGCAGGCCGAGTTTGGCGCGCGCCAACTGACCATAATAGCTGGTCGATTGCGCGGCGGCGGCCGAATAGGCGGCGCGGGCGTCCTGCGTGCGGCCGACCGCTTCTGCGGCGCGGCCCTGCCAGTAACCGCCGCGCGCACGCGCCGTCGGGTTGGTCGTGTCGTTGCCAATCCGCGCGAAGTGTTGCGCGGCGGTCGCCGGGTCCTTCAAGAAGCGAAGCGCGATCCAGCCGGCGGTGAATTCCTGCTCGGTCTTGTAGACCTCGCGGGTCGGCGTCGCAGCGTTGCGTGCGACCAGATAGGCGAGGCGATAGTCGCCGATATCGATCAGCTTGCGCGCGAGCAGCCGCCGCTCGATCCACCATTCGTCGAGATTGTAGAGCCGGTTCGGATCGCGCGGCACCGTCAGCATCAGCCGCCCGGCCTCGGCGATCTTCTCTTCACGGCGCAGCAACTGGATCTTGCTGAACATGTAGCCGGGGTCGCTTTGCAGCTCGTCCGGTACGTCATCGAGCAGCGATTTGCCCTGCGCGGATTTGTTGTCCACCGCGAGCCGGGCTTTCGCCAGCGCAAGCTGCGCAGCGCCGAGCCGCCTTGCGGCGCGAAGCCCGGGCTCGTTGTCGTTGCCGTAAAGAAACGCGTCCATCCGCGCCTTGTGATCACCGGGGGCGATCAGCGCGCCGAACATCTCGATCGCGGTCGTCTCGGTCGCCGCCGACATCGTATCGCTGCGCCAGGCGTCGCGGACGAGCTGCTCTGCGGTTCGTCGGTCGCCACGCGCCAAGGTCGCGCGCGCCAGCGCCAGCTTGCCCTTCGCCGACAGCGGCGTCTCACTGTTGAAATAAGCGAGGACGGCGGAATCGTCGCGATTGTCGTCCCACAGCGCCGCTTCGGCCCTGCGTCGGAGAAAGGTCTGCGACGGCCAACTCGGATTGGCGCGGACGAAAGCGCGGTAGCGTTCGACGCTGACGCCGTTGTTCTCACCACGCAAAATGATCCATTCGGCGAGCTTTCGCGCCAGCGGATCTGAAATCGTATCCGCGATCTGGATCGCGTCGGCTGCCTTGCGCTTGCGAACCTGCTCGATGACGCCCTCCAGCGCCTCGGCGTCGGCCTGCGATGTCTGCGTCGTGGTTGCGACAGCCGAGCGCGTGGCCTGCTTGCGCGTGACCATCGCCGGCGCCGAATGCGGACGCGTGGGTTCGATGACGGGCGCAGTCGGCGCCGCGGTGGCGAGTTGGGCGGATGGTTTGGGAATCGACGCGGTCACGGCCGGTGTCGTCTTCGGCACGATGCTGCGCGAGATCGGTCGCGGTTTCGGCAGTGGAACGTTCTTCGGCGCCGCCATGGCCTCGATTGCGAACCCGCTGAGTCCGATGCTCAGCGCCAGCGTCGCCGTCGAGGCGCGCAGCACCGATGCGAAGGCGGTCACGGGGTTAATGGGTCGGATGTCACGCAATCGCGGAGGTCCCCGGTGAGCCGATGATTCGGCCGATTCTGTCAGCAACGGTAGCGTAAGTGAAGACGTCGGGGCGTCACGGAACGTACGCCGCGGGCATCTTGCAGCAAATTGCGGCTAAAACCCCGCAATTCAGGCAAGTCGGCGCGACTCTGCTGCGCTGCGACGAAATCGCCCGGTCGTTGGCGAACAGTTTCCGGATGGCCGCGGTGTTGAATTTCCGTCATCCTGGATTCAACGAGAATGCCCGGGGGCAACGCCAGAATGACGACGTTTCACGATGCGGCTGCGCGCGGCCGGATTTCGCCGCTCGGGCTGTTTTTTCTCGGCGTCGCGTCGATCGGCTGGGGCCTGAACTTCCCGATCATGAAGAACCTGATGACGGAATGGCCGCCGCTGTCGGCGCGCGGGTTGTCCGGGATCATCGGCGCGCTGGCACTGGCGCTGATCGCGACATCGCGCGGAGAGACACTCAGGGTGCCGCGCGCGATGTGGTCGCGACTGATCCTGGTGTCGATGCTGACGATCGGCGGCTGGGTGGCTTTCATGGGGCTGGCGTTGTTGTGGCTGCGTGCGAGTGACGCGGCCGTGCTCGGCATTTCCATCCCGCTCTGGGTGGCATTGGTGGCGTGGCCTGTGCTGGGCGAGCGGGTGTCGCCGGTGCGCGCGATCGCGCTGCTGATCGCGCTCGCCGGGATCGCTGTGCTGATCGGCGGCAGCGGCTTCGACGCCAGCCTCGACAAGTTGCCGGGCGTCCTCTGCGCCTTGGCGGGCGCGGTCTGCGTCGCGTTCGGCACGGTGTTGACCAAGCACTTTCCGCTGGCGTTGCCGCCGCTGTCGCTTGCCACGTGGCAGATCGGACTCGGCTGCATTCCGGTTGCGGTGGCGGGACTGGCGTTCGAGGATCCGCATGTCGCAGCTTTGTCGGCGATCGGTTGGGCGTCGATGATCTATATGACGCTGGTGCAGTTCTGCGTCTGCTACGTCTGCTGGTTCGCCGCACTCGAGCGCTTGCCCGCCGCGACAGCGTCGATCGGCACGCTGCTGGTGCCGGTGGTCGGCGTGCTGGCCTCGGCAGCGATGTTACAGGAACCGTTAGGGCTGACCGAAGTGATCGCGCTGACGGTGACGCTGGCGAGCGTAGCATTGGCATTGCGGTCCTGAATGCCAACAGCAAAACGGCGCCACGCGGGCGCCGTTCGTTTTCAGAGCTAGCTTGATGCCTTACGGGCAGGCATGACGGCGGCCGTCATAGCCAAGATACGTTCCTGAACCCGGGTCGTACGACTTGAAGCGCCGTGCGCAGTAAGCATCATCGCGACCGCCGCCCGGCACGACTGCAATCATCGGCTCGTCGTAGTTGCCATAGTAATAGGGGTCATTATAGTAGTATTGCGACGCCAGCGCTCCGCCAACCACCGCTCCCGCATACGCGCCCGGCCAGTAGCCGCCGCCGCGCCATTGCCGACCGCCACCATGCCATCCGCCACGGTGACCGCGATGGTAACCGCCGCTCGCATAGCCCGGGCCGCGGTAGCCGCCGCCAGCATATCCCGGATTACGGGGGCCGGCTCCGATCATGCCGCCACCACCCATGCGCGGACCGCCGCCGCCGATCACGGCGCCACCGCCACCGCCACGGCCGATGCTACCGCCACCGATGCTGCCACCGCCACCACCACCGCCACCGCCGCCCCCACCAGCGGCTCCACCGCCACCGCCACCGATGCTGCCTTGTGCGAAGCTTAAGCTGGTGGTGGCCAGCGGCAGCGCTATCGCCAGCGCAGCCACGGCGGTCAACGTTTTGAGATTCAACATCATGAACTCCATCAAAGGGAAATCGTTTGAAACCGTTCCGCTACCCCAACCCGCTCGACGGATGGTCGTTCCGATTTGTTCCACCCAACCGCCGGAAGTTTGGCAAGCCGCCAGTGTATCTGGGCTGAATGAATTGCGTCCAATTTGCGGAACCGGCTCGCGTCGATGTTCGAAACCATTCGCAACGGCTGGACATTCGGGCCCGCGGGTGGCATCACGGAACGCTGTCGTCGCCGATGGATGCGCCCATGAAACTGTTTCTGCTACGGATTTTCACCTGGTGGTCGGGTTACACGTTCGGCACCCAATTATGGACATGGCGGTTCGGCGAGCTTGTCGGCACCGACGAGACCGGAAACCGCTATTTCCGGACCAAGGGCGGCAAGATTGATCCGACGCTCGGCTTCGAGCGGCGCTGGGTGCTCTACAACGGCTATGCCGAGGCGACGCGAGTTCCGCCCGACTGGCACGGCTGGCTGCACCACATCGTCGACGTGCCGCCGACCGAGGAAAACTATCAGCCGCGCGAATGGCAAAAGCCGCATCAACCGAATTTGACGGGCACGCCTCTGGCGTATCGTCCGGCGGGCTCGACTCTGTCTGTCGGCCGCAGGCCCAAGGCGACCGGCGACTATCAGCCCTGGACTCCAGGAAGCTGAGACGACCGGAAAAGCGGCGCAGCGGCAAATAGAGCTTTTCCGGTTGTGATAGAATCAGAACCGGAGCTCTAACTTTTTAGTCTGACGCGTTTTCTTCACGCGAACCGGTTTCCACTTCGCTCGAAAACGCTCTGACTGGCTCGTTAGGGTTGTCGATCTACCCGACGGCGTGGCGTTCGATCCTTGCAACCATCGTGGCGTTGTCGTGCAGACGCTCGGCGTCGGCGTTGAGCGCCGTCATCGCCTGCGTCAGTTCGGCATAGACCTCGTCAGCGATGGTGACGACGCCGTAGTTCGAGTTCTCGCCGTCCCAGCGGCCTTCGGCGGGCTGGTCGGCGTGCAGAAACCAGTGATAGCCGATCAGGTTCGGACAGCGCAGCGCCGCGGTCGCGTAGCGCGAGAAGCCCGCGGCGCGCTCGGCTTGTGTGGCCACGCGCGGACCAGCGCCTTGCGTATTCGGCATTCCGGCATCGTCGCTGCGGAACGAGAATTCGCCGATCAGGCACGGCCGGCCGGCAGCGGCGTAGGCGTCGATCACCGCATCGGGCAGGGCGTCGTAGCAATTGATGCTGATGACGTCGACGTGGCGGGCGGTCGCGGCGACCACGTCCGGTTGCGGCACGTAGGCGAAGCGGCTACCGAGCACGAGATGATACGGCGCGGCGGCGCGGATCGCCGCGGCGCTCACCGCCATGTAGCGTTCGGCCAGCCGCCCGGCGAAGGCGTCGCAATCGGCGAAGTAACGGGCGCGTAGCGGGTGGCGTTCCTGGGCGCGATCGTTCGTGAAGAAATTGCGGGTGAAGGGTGGCGGGGTGACGGGCCCGGTCTCCAGCGCGTCCCATGACGATGCGGCGCTGCTCCACACCGCATTGAATTCATCGACGCTGCTGTAGCGACCACGCAGCAGCTCGACCGCCACCCTGCGCGAACAGGGCGCCGCGCCATCGCGCAGGATCACCGGCAGCAGTTCGTTCTCGCCGCGCCAGTCCGGTCCCCATTGCAGCTCGTTGTCGATGAACCAGCCAAGCACGGTCGGGTCGTCGCGCCGCGGCGCGCAGATCTCGCGGGCGCGTTGCTGCGCAAAGGTCTCGAAGGCGGGATCGAACAGATCGGATTGAGGCCAGCCGCGGCCGTCGCTGTAGGCGGTGGCGAGATAGACCACGCCGGCGGCAGACGCGAGCGGCGTCGGGCCGGCGTGCGCGATCTCGGGCTCCGACCATGCGCCGAGCGTGTTGAAGCCCCACGACGCCAGGCGCCCGGCGGCAGCGCTGCGCCAGGCGTCGCGGCTGCCGTATTTGCGCAGGCAGGCTTCGCGATACGGATGCCGCTCGGTGTCCTTGATGTTGTCGTGGTCGAAGTTGACCGCGGTGACGCCCTTCGAGAGGAAGCGACCGCCGTCGGGATCGACGAACCACCACACGCCGTCGATCGGTTCGACGCGGAAGAAGCCGGTGGCTTTGGCCTTGCGATCGGCGAGGCCGCCCCAGCGGGTTCTTGAAGTCTCGGTCATCGAACGTCGTCGCGCCCCGGCGCGCTCCTCATCATTGCGGAAGAGAAGCCTCGCCGTTTCGTCGCGCGATCACGTTGACGCCGGTCAATGCTCGGCGGCTACAGCGCCTTGAGCCAGCCGCCGATCTCGGCGACTGCGACGTTCGCCTGCTGCAGCACTTTGCCCATGGTGAAGAAACCATGAAATTGGCCGGGATAGGTGCGATGCGTCACCGGCACGCCGGCGTCCGCCAGGCGTCGCGCGTATTCATCGCCTTCGTCGCGCAGCGGATCGGCGCCGGCGGTCATGACGAAGGCCGGCGGCAGGCCTGCGAGCGTTTCGACCCGGGCCGGCGAGGCGCGCCAATCCTTTTCGTCATGTGCGCCGGTGAGATAGTGGTCGCGAAACCAGCGGATGACCGAATGCGTCAGCAACACGCTGGTCTCCGGCTCGTGATGCGACGGATGGTTCATCGCGAAGTCGGTCGCGGGATAGATCAGCACCTGGCCCGCCAGCATCGGACCGCCATGGTCGCGGGCATGGATCGTCACCACCGCCGACAGATTGCCGCCGGCGCTGTCGCCGCCGACGCTGAGCTGTTCGGCATCGATTCCGAGCTTGCGGGCGTTGTCGGCGATCCATTGGGTCGCGGCGATCGCATCCTCCACTGCGGCGGGAAATTTGTGCTCGGGCGCCAGACGATAGTCGACCGAAACGACGATGAGCTGGCCTTCGTCGGCGATCGCGCGGCACACCACGTCGTGGGTGTCGAGATTGCCGATCACCCAACCGCCGCCATGAAAGAACACCAGCGCCGGCGACAGCCCGTTGTCCTGTCGCAGCGCCTTCGGCGTGTAGACGCGGGCAGGGATGTCGCCCACTGGCCCCGGGATCGCGATCGACTGCACTGAGGCGAGTTCGCGCGGATCCGGATTGCTGACGACGCGGGCGGCGAGGTAGTACGCGCGCGCTTCGTCCGCCGAGAGGTCTTCATAGGCGGGGCGACCGGCGTCCTGAAACGCCTTGTAGACGGCTGCGGCATCTGGATCGAGTTGTGCTGGCATGGTTGACTGAACCTGTTGAATTGGCCGATCGGCCTGTGATCGGAAGAGTAATCAGCTTGCGGTGCGTCCACCGTCGACGGTGTAGGCCGAGCCGGACACGTAGCTCGCTTCGTCGGAAGCGAGGAACGCCACGACTGACGCCACCTCGGCGGCATGGCCGAGCCGGCGCGCTGGTATCCGCTCGACGATCCTTTCGGTCGGCACCGGTGTGGGGCCGGGATTGCGGCCTTCGACGATCGCACTGAGCATCCGGCTGTCGATCATCCCCGGGCAGACGCAGTTGACGCGCACCTTGGTGCCGCTGCATTCCAGCGCCGCGGTCCTTGTCATGCCGATCACCGCGTGCTTGCTGGCGGTGTAGGCGATGATGTCGTTGGAGCCGATCAGTCCGGCGATCGATGCGGTGTTGATGATGCTGCCGGAGTTCTGCTGGTGCATCACCGGCAACACATGCTTCATTCCGAGAAACACGCCGATGACGTTGACGTCGAGCACGCGGCGGAAGCCGTCGAGCGAGCTGCTGACGATCGGGGTGATGTCGCCCTCGATTCCGGCATTGTTGTAGAACACGTCGATTCGGCCACAACGTTCGACCGCGGTCCGGACATAGCCTGCGACCTGATCTTCCTGGGTGACGTCGGCAGTCAGCGCCAGCGGTTGGGCCGAGGCGGGCAGGGCTGCAACCACCTGATCGAGCGCTCGCCGATCGCGGTCGATCGCGACGATGCGGGCGCCGCGTTCGGCGAGGAGTTGGATGGTCGCGGCGCCGATGACGCCCGCGGCGCCGGTGACGAGCGCCACCCTGCCGTCCAGCCGAATTCGGTCGGTCATGCCTGTCGTTTCCCCGGTTCCTTCCGGTTCAATCCGGAATGTTACGGCGGCGTCGGGTTCGTCCCGCGCTTGCGCCTTCGCCGATTATTTCAGGTGTGGCGGTGGATGGCCAGCGGGCAGGGCCGGGTCGGTCGCCCTTCCCCCGCCGTATTCGGCGTGTTAACCGAGACCCAATGCAAGCGGCCCGAAGCTATAGAATGTCGCAAGCCTGATTCGTCATTGAAGCCGCGCGGAATGTCCCGAAGCCTCTGTTTTGTCGGTCTTGCGGCGCTGATCGCCGCTCCGTTGATCACGCTCGCGCTGCCCGCGCAGGCGCAGATCGGCAATATTTTTTCCGACCCGGCGCCGCGTCCGCCCGGAGCGATCCCGCGTGGCGGGCTGCCGATGGAAGATGAGGAAGAGGTGCCGGACCTGCCGCCGCAGGGCCGCGTGCTTCCCGCGCCGACTCGCCCGCCGCAAGGCTCGGCGTTGCCCGGTCCGGTTCAATCGCAGCCGTTGCCGCCGCCGCCGGGCACCACCATCATTCCGCAGAACCCGCCAGCGACCGCCAACGTGCCGCCGGCCGCTGCTCCGCAGCCGGGTGCGCCGGCCCAGCCCAACAACGGCGTCGCCGCCGCGCCGCCGGGCGGCAATCCGCTGCCGGGACTGGCTCCCGGCCAGCGTCAGCCCCGCGGCGCGCCGCCCGCGCCCGCGACGCTGCAGCCCGGCGACGAAATCGTCACCGAGCCGCCGGCGCAGAAGATCGTCAACAAGAAGGCCAGCTTCACCGGCCTCGACAAGATCACCGGCCGCACCATCAGCTTCGATGCCGATATCGGCGAAACCGTGCAATTCGGCGCGCTGCGGGTGAAGACCGACGCCTGCTATACGCGCCCCTCGACCGAGGCCGCCAACACCGACGCCTTCGTCGAGGTCGACGAGATCACGCTGCAGGGCGAAGTGAAGCGGATCTATTCAGGCTGGATGTTCGCCGCGAGCCCGGGTCTGCACGCGGTCGAGCACCCGATCTACGATATCTGGCTGACCGACTGTAAGAACCCCGAAACGACTGTGGTCAACGCCCAGCCCGAAGCGCCGAAGCCGGCCGCCGCGCCGCCGCAGCGTCGCCGGCAGCCGCCGCCACAGCCGCGCCAGCCAGCCCCGGCGCCGCCTCCACCGCAGTTTCCGCAGTTCAGGTAGCGGGTCCCGAGTCTGAGCGTGCTGTGCTCGCTCGCCGTTCCGTGAGCATGGCTGAGGAAGCCGTGGTCCGGCTCCCATAGCTGCGACGGGGGCCGTCCGCTGCTGCGATCGAGTCGGCGAGCTAATTACAGAGCACCTGGACCGTGAAGGATTTGGCCAGATCGGCGATCGCCTCCGGCGGGAGTTCGCGCGTGCTCACCGTGCCGCTGGGGAGCACGCCGCTGCTGTCGAGAAAGTTCGTCGCGATGCCGGATTTGATCGCGAAATTGACGTTCTGCGGAATGTCTTTGGTCGCGGCGGCGATGTTCAAGGCGTTGAGCTTCGATACGATCACGCCGACAACGTTGCCGTATTTGTCGAGCAACGGACCGCCGCTGTTGCCCGGTTGAACCGGAGCGGAGATCTGGGCGAGGCGGGTGTCGTCTTCCATGCCGGTGGTCGCGGTGATCGCGCCGGCCGTGAAATTTCCCGATGTTGACAGGATGCCAGTCAGAGGAAAGCCGAACACGTACACGGCTTCGCCCAACCGCATCTGGGTTCTGAGTCCAGGAACAGCGGGCGGCGACGACGACGTCTTCAGAATCGCGAGATCGTTGGTCTTGTCCTTCGCCACGAGAGTCGCGCGCAACGGCGCCCCGCCGGGGGGAATCACATTGATCGCCGAGCATTCGGCGATGACGTGGTTGTTGGTCACGATGTGCCCGTTCCCGGAGACGTAGAATCCCGTGCCTGAACTCCTGGCGTTGCGCTTTGGCTTGGCCTCGATCGAACCTTCGTCGCGTGTGTCGCTCTGGGCCGTCATGAATGCCTTCTGGCAAGACAGCACCGCTTCGAGGGCGCGCCGGGAGCCGTCGAGGGAAAGCGCCGCGATGCGATTTCGATTCAGGAACACACCCACACCGCCGGACTCGGCCAGTTCGACCATGAACTCGGTCTTGAGACCGGCAGAGAAAACGCCCCTCTCGTTACCGCGCGTGAAGCCGACGAACTGACCGTTCCACCGCGTGCGGCGCATGACCAGTTGCAGGTCGTACTGGCCATCGACCTCGACGGACGCCCAGCGCGGGTTGGTGAAGGCGATGTAGGCGCTCGGCTTGTCTCCGGCGAAGCCGAACCACACCGTCGTCCGGTCGCGATAGGTCGCTGCGGCCAGACAGCCGCCGACGTTCTTGCTGAACCCCACGTCCCAACCCGAGACCGATCCGAATGATTTGTCGATGTTCAGACCGTCTTCGGAGCGAGCCGCCGGCATCAATGCAAGTGAGAGGACGGCGATCAGAGCTCCCATCGACCACGACCGCCCTGCGGTCCGCCGGACTGCGGCGGAGAGTCGGCAGACAAATCGGGACGCAAACGGCTTCTGCATCATCGGTCTCGATAGGCAAATTGCGTGCTGCTGGCGCGTTCGGCTTGGCTGCTCGACCGCGCGACGATCAATCCCTCGCCGGGCGGGTCTTCGAGGCGGCGACGCCAGCGAAGGGATCCGCCATCGACGCCTGCGAGGCGGCCGGGCGCGAGCGATGCGAAACGTGCCGCCGAGGACGCACGCTCCGATAGGCTCGCGGCTGCTGCTGTTGCGCGATGCCGTTCGCGATGATCGCGGCAGCGGCGACGCCGGCAATCGCACCGAATACGGCAGCACCATCCCGTGCAACGGAACGAGTCGGGAAGGAGATCAGCGAGATAGCGAACGCCGCAGCCAACAAGGCTGGTGAGAAGCGCAACGACTTTCGATCGAGTTTGAAATTCAGCATGAATGCCCCCAGATGCCCTGCCTCGATTAGTAGAAAACGAAGTTGCGCCGGTCAAGTAATGACCGTAATGCGAGTGCTGCGCGTTGTCGTCGTCAGAGGCTGTGGGAGCCTGGATGTGCAGCTAGTTCTTCGCGATGATCTCCAGTGCTTGCGCGCCCGAGACCGGCTGATCCACTGGCAGCGCGCCGAAGTCGGCGACGCCGTGGAGGGCGTCGTCGAGCAGCGCGCGATAGCGTTGCCGCGGCACTTCGATTGCACCGAAGCTGCGCAGATGATCGGTCACGAACTGGGTGTCGAGCAGCTCGTAGCCGCCCGCGAGCAGGCGGGCGACGAGATGCACCAGCGCCACCTTCGAGGCGTCGCGGGCGCGGTGAAACATGCTCTCGCCGAAGAAGGCGCGGCCGAGGCTGACGCCGTACAGGCCGCCGACGAGGTCGCTGTCCTGCCAGACCTCGACGCTGTGACAATGCCCGATGCCGTGCAGGCCGATATAGAGCTCGCGGATGCGGCGGTTGATCCAGGTGTCGTCGCGGCCAGGCTGCGGCGAGGCGCAGCCGTCGATCACGCCCCTGAAGTCGCGGTTGACGGTGACGGTGAAGACGTCCGAGCGCACCGTGCGGGCGAGACGTGAGGCGACGCGGAAGCCGCCGAGCGGGATGATGCCGCGCAGCTCCGGCTCGACCCAGAACAGCGTCGGGTCGTCGATGCTCTCGGCCATCGGAAAGATGCCGCACGCGTAAGCACGCAGCAGCACTTCGGGCGTGATGTCGGCATTGGCGGAGTCGCGGGAAGCCATGCCCGAGCATAGCAGGCCGCGGTGCTGCTCGCGACCTGCGAAGCGACGTTCGGCCGCCCGATCGCCGCGGTGCGCGGCTTCAGCGGATCGGATCGGGATGCCAGCCGATCAGCGCCAGCATCACGAAGAATCCGAGGAAGTAGGCGATGCCGACATGCCAGCCGAAGCGCAACCACAAATAGACCGATTTGCCCTCGGGAAACATGTTGGTGAGGGCGACGCCGGCGGACGAGCCGAACCACATCATCGAGCCACCGAAGCCGACCGCATAAGCGAGAAAGCCCCAATCGTAGCCGCCTTGTTTCAGCGCCAGCGCGGTCAGCGGAATGTTGTCAAATCCGGCAGAGACGAAGCCGAGGCCGAGCGCGGTCTGCCAGCTCGCCGCGGGCAGTTGCTCGACCGGCATCATCGAGGCGGCGGTGACCAGCGCCAGCAGGAAGACGGTGCCCTTGAGGGTCGAGGGCATCAGCCCCCAATCCGGCTGGCGGATCGGCGCGGTCAGCAGCAGCACCGCCCAGACGGTGAGGCCGAGCAGCGGCAGTTTGTCGAGCAAGGCGGGATAGTTGGTGTTGGCCGTGATGTTGGCGGCCAGCGCCGCGATCAGGATCGCGGCGACGATGCCGACGCGGACCCATTCGATCTTCAGACCACGCGGCGGGTCCTTCATGATCGGCGAGAAGTTCTGCTGCTGGATCGACGCCGGAACGGCGAACAGCAGCAATGCGGTGCCGGCCGCGACATAGGCCTCTACAACGCTGAGCGGACCGACGCCGGCGATCCACATCATTGTGGTTGTGGTGTCGCCGACCACGCTCCCGGAGCCTCCGGCATTCGAGGCCGCGACGATCGCCGCGAGATAGCCGATGTGAACCTTGCCGCGAAACACATGCCGCGCCACCATGCCGCCGATCAGCGCGGCGGCAATGTTGTCGAGAAAGCTCGACAGCGCAAAGACGAGGACCAGCAACACCACCGGGCCCTTCCAGTCGTCGGGCAGCAGCGCTGGCATCTCGTCGGGAATGCCGCTCTTCTCGAAATGCGCCGAGAGCAGCGCAAAACCCATCAGCAGCAGGAACAGGTTCGCCAGCGTCACCCATTCGTGCTCGAGATGCAGCGTCAGCCCGAGCAGGCCTGGGCCGGTTTTGAAGCCCGCGAAGATCAGCTTGTACAGAGTGATGGAGGCGAGGCCGGCGAGCGCGATCCCCAGCGTTTGGCGATGGAAGATCGCCACCCCGAGTAGTGTTAGCGCGAACAGGACGAAATCGAGCGGAATTCCCAGAACCACCACAGGAGTATTCACGAGCCCTTAGCCCCTTCGCGCGAGCACGCGACCGGAGAGCTGTTCAGCTCAGGCCCGGCGGCGACGCGGCAGCGCCGCTCATGCCGATCCCCAAGGCGATGATCCCCGATGCAATTGAAAGCGACCGCCGCGCTCCCCCTGAGGCGCCGATCAGTGCGCGCGGAAGCTGCCCGACCTGCGACAAAATGGCAAGGTCGGGGCAGGCGCGGGGCGATAGGTCTTTCGGCGGTCAGCTCCGCACGGCGAGCCAGATCCAGTGCCGGGACCCGCCGCGCTTGCCGACGGCGCGCACCGGCACTTCGTTGACGGCGTAGCCGCTCCGCCGCAATCGCCGGGTGAAGTCGTCGTCCGGCCCCGAAGACCACAGCGCCAGAACGCCGCCGTCGCGCAACGAGGCGCGGGTCGCGGCGAGGCCGGCGACATCGTACAAGCGGTCGTTGGCTTTTCGGGAAAGTCCCTCAGGGCCGTTGTCGACGTCGAGCAGAATGGCGTCGTAGCGTCCGGCTCCGTCCCGGATCAGTTCGCCGACGTCGCGTGCGACGAGGCTGACGCGCGGATCGCTGAGGCTGTCGCCGAACAGGCCGGCCATTTCACCCCGGCCCCAGTCGATCACTTCGGGGACCAGCTCCGCCACCTCGATGGCGGCGTCGGCGCCGAACACAGCGAGCGCGGCGCGCAGTGTGAAGCCCATGCCGAGCCCGCCGATCAGCACGCGCGGCCGGCTGCGTCCGTCGAGCTTCTTGCAGGCGAGGGTGGCCAGCGCCTCCTCGGAGCCGCCGAGCCGGCTGTTCATCAGCTCGTTGGCGCCGAGCCTGATCGAGAACTCGTCGCCGCGCCGCATCAGCCGCAATTCGTCGCCGCCGGGGATCGGCGCGGTGGCCAGCTTGGTCCAGGGGAGCATGGTGGATGACTCTCAGGCCGCCGCCGGGGTCGGCGCGGGCGCGGGGGCGTTTGTTCGGCGGAAGCGCAGGATCATACGCGTCCCCGAATGCGTTGGGTCGCGCTCGACGCTGGCGTCGAGCTTGGTCGCCATCGCATTGACGATCCGCTGGCCCATCCCGGTCGATTGCGGGTTGGCCTTCACCGCGAGGCCCACGCCATCGTCGGAGATTGCCAGCTCGAGATCGTCCCCCTTGGCCTTGAGCACGACATGGATCGGACCCTGGCCTTCCGGATAGGCGTATTTCACCGCGTTCATCACCAGCTCGTTGACGACGATTCCGATCGCCACCGCGCGATCCGGATCGATTTCGACGGCCTCCGAGCTGAGCGTCAGTCGCGACATCCGGTTGCCCTCGGCCGATCGCCGCAGATCCTCGAGCAGTGCTTCCAGATACTGGTTCAGCATCACGCTCTTGAGGTCGTGCGAGGTGTACAGCCGGCGGTGGACTTGCGCGACCGCGGCGACGCGGCCCATCGCATTGGTGAGTGCTGCCTTGACCTCGCTCTCCTTGCTGGAGGAGGCCTGCAGATGCAGCAAGGAGGCGATGATCTGCAAGGAATTGCCGACGCGGTGGTTGACCTCGCGCAGCAGCATCTCGCGCTCGGCGGCGAGCGCGGCATAGCGGTCGCGCGAGGCTCGGACTTCGGCCTCGGCGTCGTCGCGCGCCTTGCGGATGACCGCCTGACGCAGCGCCTGATCGGCCGCGACCTGCAGAAGAAGGACGAAGTCGCCCTGGGTGTCTTTGACCAAGTAGTCCGCGGCGCCGGCCTTGAGCGCGGTCACCGCAATGCTGGAATCCTGCGAGGCGGTGACGAAAACCACGGGCGGAGCATCGGGGATATTCTGGATCTGCTCCAACGTCTCGAGCCCGTCGAGACCCGGCATGTACTGATCGAGCGCAACGACGTCGATGCCGCCCTTGCGCAAGCGTTCCAGTCCGGCTTCGCCGCTCAGCACATGTTCGACGCAGAACCCCTGCCGCTTCAAGCCGCGCGAGACCAGGCGCCCGAGCGCCTCGTCGTCGTCGATGTACAAGAGGGTCGGCGTCGCAGCGGTCATGTCGCCTCGGTTTGAGGAACCTGGATCACGGAGAAGAACAAGCCGAGCTGGCGGATCGCGTTGGCGAAGCTTTCGTAGTTCACCGGCTTGGTGATGTAGACGTTGCACCCGAGTTCATAGCAACGCTTGATTTCCTGTGCGTCGTCGGTGGTGGTCAGCACCACGACGGGCGTACATTTGAGATGATCATTCTCCTTGATACGGCGGAGAATATCGATGCCGCTGGCGTCGGGCAGGTTGAGGTCGAGCAGCACCAGCAGCGCGCGGTTCTGGTGTTCGACACCGGAGCCGTCAGGCCCGAACAGGTAGTTCAGCGCCGTTGTACCGGAGGTGAACGGGATGATCTCGTTGTTGACGCCGGACCGGCGAATGTTGCGTTCGATCAGGCGCGCGTGGCCCTCATCGTCCTCGATCATGATGATGGTGACTGGATTGCTCATGAGCGCGGTTCCCGATTTGTCGCTGCGGTCCATTTCGCTGGCAACGTGATAGTGAAGGTCGACCCCTCGCCGAGCGCCGAGGACACCGACATGGTTCCGCCCAGCCGCCTGACGAGCGCACGGACATGGGCGAGCCCGATGCCTTGACCGGGCCTGTCCTGTGTACCGGCCCGGCGGAAAAGATCAAAGATTCTCTGATGGTCCTTCGGGTCGATCCCCCGGCCATTGTCGGCGATCTCGAAGATCACGAAGCCAAGTTTCTGCCGGGCACGGATGCGGATGTCGCCCGGAACTCCGCTCCGGAGATATTTCAGAGCATTGTCGATCAGGTTGGAAAAGATCTGTTCGAGTGCAAGGCGGTCGCTGACGATCTCCGGCAACGGCTCGATCCGGATTTCGGCGTTGGCCTCGGCAGCCTGATGCGCCACGGTGGAAACGATGTTCTCGATCAATTCCCTCGTGTCGATCGGCACCGGCTGGAATTGGCGGCGTCCCTCACGGGTGAGGTTGAGGATCGCGCTGATCAGCCGGTCCATCTTTCCGATCGATGACTTGATGAAGCCGAGCGCTTCGGTGAAGTCCTCCGAGAGTTGCTTGTCGGGAGCCTCCAGCTCCGGTTCGCCGTCGCTGTCGGCCTTCTCCGGCATCTGTTTGTCGGCGACCTCGCGGCTGAGCGTTGCAATGCGACGGAAGATGTCGCCGCGCAATTCCTCGAGCTCGCTGGTGAAACCCATGATGTTGACCAGCGGCGAGCGCAGGTCGTGACTGACGATATAGGCGAAACGCTGGATTTCCTCGTTGGCCTCGCGCAGATCCGCCGTCCGTTCCGAAACCGTGGTTTCGAGATTGACGTTGTTGTCGCGCAGCAGCGCTTCGGCTTCATCGCGGGCGCGCGCCGAACGTCGCACCAGGAAGATCGACAAGCCGGCAAGCACCAACACCAGGCCCGTGCCGGTCGTCGTGACGATTGACGCCAGCGACTGGCTACGATCGGCGGCAGCCGTGCGCATTGCGAACAGTTTGTTTTCCTCAGCTCGCATCGCCGCCATATGGCTGGCGAACTGGTTCATCGACTCGCGGTCGGTCTCATCGCGGACGATCCGCCGGGCTTCTTCGGCGCGGTTGGACTGCGCCAACGCGATCAGCTCTCTGAATCTTGCAATTCGGGCATCGGCGATCACGATCGCCTTATCGACCAGCGGGCGCTGCACCGGGTTGTCGGCGACGAGTTGCTGCAACCGCCCCAGCATCAGAGGCACCTGCGCCGAGGAGTTCTGGAATTCCGAGACGAATTCCGGCTGACCGGTCAGCAGAAAGCCTCGCTCGGCGCTTTCCGAGCGGCGCATTTGCAATTGTGAGAGCGAAATCTGGTTCTCGACTTCCAGCGTATGTGCAACCCAGGCGCTGTCGTCGCGCGCCTTCTGCAACAAGAACACCGACGCCAAGCTGATCACGACCAGGACGACGAAAGAGAGTGAGAGCAGAGTGATCTGGATGAATGCGCGTCGGCGCGTCGATTCCGGCGTCACCGCGCGCCCTCGGACAGATCTGAACGAAACAAGAACATCCCCCGCAAGACGTTCGAATGTGAACCGACTGAACGCGCGAGCATGGAACCGGTTCCGTCCGGCCAGAACTCTTTTAGCGGGCGTCCAGCGCTCCGCCGGCCAGATACTGCTCCAGCCAATGGATGTGGTAATCCCCGTCGATGATCGCCGGCTCCCGCACCAGCGCGCGGAACAGCGGCAAGGTGGTCTCGATGCCATCGACCACCATCTCGTCCAGCGCCCGGCGCAGCCGCATCAGGCATTCGCCGCGGGTCTTGCCGTGGACGATCAGCTTGCCGACCAGAGAGTCGTAATAGGGTGGGATGGTGTAGCCTTGGAACACGGCGGAATCGATCCGGATGCCGAGCCCGCCGGGTGGGTGGTAGCGGGCGATTTTGCCGGGCGACGGTCGGAAGGTGACCGGGTTCTCGGCGTTAATGCGGCACTCGATGGCGTGGCCGTTGAGCACGATTTCGTCTTGCGAGACCGGCAGGTCGCCGCCAGCCGCGATCCGGATCTGCTCCAGCACGAGATCGATGCCGGTGATCATCTCGGTGACCGGATGCTCGACCTGAATGCGGGTGTTCATCTCGATGAAATAGAACTCGCCGTCCTCGTAGAGGAATTCGATCGTGCCGACGCCGACATAGTTCATGTCCTGCATCGCCTTGGCGCAGATGCCGCCGATTCGGGCGCGGGCTTCCGCGCTGATCACCGGGGAGGGGCTTTCCTCCCACACCTTCTGATGCCGGCGCTGCAGCGAGCAGTCGCGTTCGCCGAGATGGATTGCGCCACCGCGGCCGTCACCCAGTATCTGGATTTCGATGTGGCGCGGCTTCTGCAGATACTTCTCCAGATAGACCGAGGCGTCGCCGAATGCAGCCTTGGCCTCGTTGCCGGCGGTGGAGATCGCCATCGACAGATCTTCGGCGGTGTGCGCGACCTTCATGCCGCGGCCACCGCCGCCGGCCGCCGCCTTGACCAGCACCGGGAAGCCTATTTCCTTCGCGATCGACATCGCGTCGTCGTCCGGGCCGACCGCGCCGTCGGAGCCCGGCACCACGGGAATGCCGAGCCGCTTGGCGGTCTTCTTGGCCTCGATCTTGTCGCCCATCAGGCGGATGTGCTCGGCCTTGGGGCCGATGAATTGCAGATTGTGATCGGCAAGAATCTCGGCGAAACGCGCGTTCTCCGACAGGAAACCGTAGCCGGGATGCACCGCGTCGGCGCCGGTGATCTCGCAGGCCGCGAGCAGAGAGGGGATATTGAGATAGCTGTCCTTCGACGGCGGCGGGCCGATGCAGACGCTTTCGTCGGCGAGGCGGACATGCATCGCGTCAGCGTCGGCGGTGGAATGCACGGCAACGGTGGCGATGCCGAGTTCCTTGCACGCGCGCAGCACCCGCAAGGCAATCTCGCCGCGATTGGCTATCAGGATCTTGTCGAACATCGGGCTACCGAATTGTGAGGGCCAAGGGGGCGAATGGCGAATAGCAAATGGCGAATGGAGGAAGGCCGCAATCGCCGCGTTTTCCTACTCGCTACTCTCTCATCGCTCTTACTCGATCACCACCATCGGCTCGCCGAACTCGACCGGCTGGCCGTCTTCGACGAGGATCTGCGTGACGGTGCCGGCGCGCGGCGACGGGATCTGGTTCATCGTCTTCATCGCCTCGATGATGAAGAGCGTCTCGCCGGCTGACACCCGCGAGCCGACCTCAATGAACGGCTTGGCGCCGGGCTCCGACGCCAGATAAACCGTACCGACCATCGGAGAGGGCACGACGCCGGGGTGCTTGGCGACGTCGATCGCCGCACTATCGGCCGGCGCCGCAATCGCGGCGCCAACCGGGGCTGCTGCATAGCCGGCCGGAATCGAGGCGGCGATGCTGACATTGCGGGCGACCCGCACGCGGAGGCCGGCGCGCTCGATCTCGATCTCGGTAAGATTGGTCTCGTCGAGCAGCAGCGCGAGTTCGCGGATCAGCGCGCTATCGCCGGTTGCCTTGTTGTCAGTCGTCTCGGCGTCCTTCGGCTTGGCGGCGGTCTTGTTTTCAGGCTGGCGGGCCATGTGTCGATCCAGATGTCTTGAGTGAACGGGGCGCTGGTCAGGCCTTGGCGCCGGCGCTGATTTTTGCGGCCAGGCCGATGATGGCCAGCCGATAACCGTCGATGCCGAAGCCGCACAGGCTGGCAAAAGATGCCTTCGCAATGAAGGAATGATGGCGGAAGCTGTCGCGCGCGAAGATATTCGAAACGTGAACTTCAACCGTCGGGATCTGCACCCCGACCAGGGCGTCGTGCAGCGCGACTGACGTATGAGTGTAGCCGCCGGCATTGAGCACAATCCCAACCGCCTGTTCGGCGCGGGCCTGGTGGATCCAGTCGATCAGCTCGCCCTCGTGGTTGGACTGCCGGCAAACCGCGGTGAGGCCGAGGCTCGCCGCGGTCTCGGCGCACAGCCGTTCGACATCAGCCAATGTGGCGTGGCCATAAATTTCCGGCTCCCGGGTCCCGAGCAGATTCAGGTTCGGACCATTGAGCACGTAAATCGTTTGAGGCATCCGAAATTCCGGCAATGTCAGCGAAGGTCTCCGGCGGACGCGCCGTCCGGGCCAAAAATCCAGCTCTGCAGAAGCCGGCGTTTCGGGCGAAATTCACTTGATTGCGCGCGTTATAGGTAACCTCGCGGCTGAGGGGAAGCCTGAACACGTTCCAATACCGCATGAATCGGCTGCTGCTTTGGGCGAGCATCCCGGAGCAAAACTCCGCAATGGTTTGCGATCCGCTCGCATTGGGCGCCCGTCCAGTCATGTCGCGCCGTTCACCGCACAAAAAAGAAAGGGCGGCCCGTCGCGAAGGCCGCCCTTCTTGTGTCGCTGCGCGCCGGACCTAGGCGTCGAGAACCGCGACGATCTCGAGCGTGCGCGGGTTGACCACTATGATCTCGTCCCGGACCAGGAAGAACTCGTAGCCTCGCCAATCCGGATAGATCGTCACGATCTCAGTCGGCAGCGGATGGAACCGGACGTCGCGCGGAACCCGGGTGCCGACAGAGATCGAGAAGTTGATGTTGGTCTGCGGCTCGATGCGCTGGTTCTTGATCACGGTGGTGATCTTGGTGCGCTGCTCGGTGGAGAGTTTGCCGCCAGCGCCGGCCTGACCGGTGGTGGCGCGGTCGCGATCGTTCCCCGCGTTGCGGTTCGCCGGATCGCGATCCTTGTCCGCATTGCGGTTCATCTGATCGCGATCGTTGCCGGCCTTGCGATCGATATTGCGATCGTCGGCCTTCATATCCTTGCCGGCCTTGCCGCTGTCGGAACTCGCGCCGCCCTTCGGCGTGCCGTCCTGCGCGCGCTGGTCCCTGGTTCCGCCCGGAGCCACCTTGTCGTCGCTCTGGCCTGATTTCATGCCGGACCCCTGGTTCATGCCAGAGCCCTGGCCTTCGGAGCGATCCATCTGCGGTGCGGAGCCGCGCTCAGCAGGAGCGGATGAGCCCGCCGATGGCGAGGCGCCGCCAGAACCACCGGTTGCGCCGCCGGTTCCCTGCGCATTCGCCACAACGCCACTGGCGATCAGGGCGGCAGTGGCCACAGAAACGAACAAGCGATTGGTCATTGGTGTTTCCTCCCGTTAACTCTGCCCGGGGCGACAACAAGACCCGCACAGCGCCGTTCCGCCGGTGATGGAGTTCCCGCGGTTTTGTTTTGGCGACTCGGAGGTGCTCGATCCGCAGCGATCCTTGGAACCAATGATGCGGCGCGGCGCTTAAGCTTAGGTCTGCCCGACCAGGATCCGTCCGACGCGCCCTTTGTCAGGCGTGCCGCTTGGGCAGGCATGCCGCTTGCATCGCGAAATCGCTCAACCGGGGGGTGCTATGGCTCGATACATCGTGCGATTTATGAAGGACATCCTCGGCGACAATGGTCGGCAGGCCGAGGTCTGCCAGAGCGCGCTGGAAGTCGAGGCTGCGAACAGCCGCGACGCGACCGAACTCGCCAAGCAGAAGTTCTGCGAGAAAGAACGATTGAAGGAATGGTCGCTGCACGCCGACCGCGTCCACGTCGCCGAGACCGATTGTCGGTCCTAGAGCTGCGGTTCCGATTGGGTCAGTGCCCACTTCCCTCGAAAACGCTTTCGAGCATGCAGTGCGATCGCCGCTTCGGCGATCGCAGGAGTGAGCTTCTCCCGCTAAACGGTTCGGGAGGAGCGGCAGTGCTCAGCACTTCTCCTTGCCGCAGCGGGCGATCGCCACTTTCTGGCGCAAGATGTCGAGGCCGACCGCGCCGACCACCACCTGCTTGCCGATCACGTAGCTCGGCGTGCCGTTCATGCCCATCGATTCCGCGAGCTTGAAGCTTTCTTCGATGGTGGCGCGCACTTCCGGGCTCGCCATATCCTTCTCGAGCCGCGCCATGTCGAAGCCGGCGTCCTTGGCGGCGGCGATCGCACGCGCCTTGTCGGCCTGGCCGCGGCCGCCCATCAGCTTCTGGTGGAAGTCGAGATATTTCTTGCTGCCCGGATCCTGCATCCGCACGGCGATCGCGACCTGCGCGGCCTCGACCGAAGGCGGCCCAAGAACCGGGAATTCCTTCAGCACGACCTTCAGCTTCGAGTCCTCCTTGAGCAACTCGAGCATGTCGGTCATCGCGCGCTTGCAGTAGCCGCAATTGTAATCGAAGAACTCGACGAGGGTGACGTCGCCGTTCTTGTTGCCGATCGCCACACCCCGCGGCGAATTGAAGATCGCCTCGGCGTTGTCGCTGATCGCGGCCTGATGTTTCTCCGCGGTGGTTTTCGCCTGCCGCTTGCTCAGCTCGTCGGACGCCTCTTCCAGCACCTCGGGGTGGGAGACCAGATACTCCTTGATGATGCGTTCGATCTCGCCGCGCTGTTCGTCGGAGAACTTCTGCGCCGACGCGGCTCCCGGCGCGCTGATCAAAGTGAGCGCGAGGAGGGCGGCAGCAAACGGACGGAACGACAGCATGGGCAATCCCTTCAAGCAGACAAACGGTCGATGGCGCGCGGATTCGCAGGCTTCATAGCGCTTTTCCAGCCCAATTACGCGCAATTTGTGAACAGGTTTCGGTCAGCCGCGCAGTCGGGCGCGGTGCGAGGAGGGCAGCCTGTGTCGAAGCTTGTTGTGCCGACGCTCGCATGGAGCGCCGGCACTTTGTCTGCAGCGCGGCGTGACGCCGCAGCGCACTACTTGACAGTGGTCAGGCGGAGATAGGGACGCGGCGCGTCCCACCCCTGCGGGAACGCCTTGACGGCAGCGTCGCCGGTGATCGACAGCGGGATGATCACCTTGTCGCCGGCGCGCCAGTCCGCGGGGGTCGCGACGCTGTACTTGTCTGCGAGTTGCAGGGCGTCGATCACCCGCAGGATCTCGTCGAAGTTCCGACCCACATTCATCGGGTAGGTCATGGTCAGGCGGATCTTCTTGTTCGGGTCGATGATGAAGATCGAACGTACCGCGGCCGTGCTGCTCTGGTTGGGATGGATCATGTCGTACATCCGCGCCACCGTCAGCGAGGGGTCGGCAACGATCGGAAACTGCAGATCAGTATTCTGGGTGTCGTTGACGTCAGCGATCCACTTCAGATGCTCGGCGACAGTATCGGTCGACAGCCCGAGCGGCTTGACATTGCGCGCGGCGAACTGCTCCGCGAGCTTCGAGGTTCTGCCCATTTCGGTGGTGCAGACCGGCGTGAAATCGGCGGGATGGCTGAAGAAGAAGACCCACGACGCACCGGCCCACTCATGCAGCGAGATCGCGCCGTTGGTCGTGTCGACGGTGAAATCGGGGGCGGTATCGCCGATATGAAGGGACATTCGTACTCCTGTTGTGCTGTGAAATAGAGAATGCTCGCCGCGGCAAGGACTCGCCGGGCGGCGGGAGAGGCTCTCTGTAGGGGGAGCGTATCGACAGCGGCTTGAGCCGTGTCAAGGCAGAGAAGGCGAGAGCGGTGTGCGATCGCCGGTTGTCGAGATGATCGATCGCACAACGCTCCGGTTCAGTTCAGTCTAGTTCGAACTTGATCGTTCAAGTTGTGACGGATCGCTTACGGGCACGAACGCGCCCGACCGTCCTTGCCGATATAGGTCATCGTCTCCGGATTGAAAGAGCGATAGCGCTGCGCGCAATAGCCGACCGCATCACGGCGGCGTGCATCTTCCGCGGCGCTCGCGGCGATCGCCCCGCCGATGATCGCGGCGCCGATGCCCAGTCCGATTGCGGCGCCGGCATCGCCGCCGCCCCAACCACGGCCACGCCCGCGTCCACGCTGGGCGTGAGCGGGCGTAACGCTCGCCGTCATCGCCAATCCGGTCGTTGTGATCATGCCGAGGCCGTACATCGCCAGCAACACGCCGCTCGCCAATGCACGGGTGATCATCTTGCGCGCAGTGCCGCTGCCTTGCAGTCTGGATTTCATCATGGATGTTCTCCTGTCGCCTGTCGCCGCGCGACTCTAGGTGCATGGGCACGGCGAGGCAATCATGGGACACCCCGCGCGGCCATAGCGGATTTGACCTGCGTCAAACGATGCCGACGTGGGGCGAATCCGGCGCCGAACCTGCGATTCCGGCGTACGTTATTTGGCCGGCGGCTTCGCTGCGACGATATCGTCGGCCTTCACCCAGCCCGGCGAGCCGACCGGAAAACGGGTCTTGGCGCGGGATGCGAGTTCGCGCGCGGTCTTGTTGTCGCCGCGCAGGAAGGCCGCCTGCGCCGAGGCGAGATCGGCTTCTGCGTAGTCGCCCTTGCGGCCATAGGCCATCGCGAGCTGGCTGTAGCCGAGCGGCGCCTCGCCCTCGCGCGACAACGCGGCGCGCAGAATCCGGATCGCTTCTTCGGTAGTGGCGTTGTTGTTGCTGGCCACCAGCGCTTGGCCGAGCAGCATCTCGATCAGCGGCGCGCCGCGCGTCAGCGACAACGCCTTGCGCAGCGGCGCGATGGCTTCCTGCGGCCGGCCGCCCTCGAGCAGCGCCTGGCCGCGCAATTCGTAAAAATAGGGATTGTTCGGCTCGGCCTGGATCAGGCTATCGATCTGCGCCAACGCCGATCGCGGATCGCCGCGAAGATAGGTGGAGATCGCGCGGGCGTAGCGCGCGGGCAGGCTGGTGTTGGACAGCGGATAGCGCCGGTACACGGTGTCGGGCCGCTCCATGAAGCCGGAGGTCTTCGCCCGCATCATGTCGTGGCGAAGCTGCAGCGCGGCGTCGTCCTTCTTGTCCCAATTCGGACTTGAACGTGCCAGCTCCTCGAGTGCGCGGACGCGTTCGGCCGGCATCGGATGCGACTGCGCGTAAGGGTCGGCACCTCGCGCAGCGAACAGGCTCTCGTCGGTGAAGCGCCGGAAGGTCTCGTACATGCCCTTCGCCGATTGGCCGGTGGCGTCGAGGAATTTCACCGCGGCGCGGTCGGCGTTCTCTTCCTGCTGACGCTGATAGGACAGCAGATTGCGCCGGATCAGCTCTTGCGGAGCCGAGATCGCGGCCGCGCCGATATTGGCGGCGCCGCTGTTCGGACCGGCCTGGGAGCCCGCGACCATCGCGCCGACGCCGAGCAGCATCGCGACGATCATCTGCGTCTGCGCCTGCGCAAGCTGGGTCCGGAGTTTGGACAAATGGCCGCCGGCGAGGTGGCCGGTCTCGTGCGCCAGCACGCCGATCAGCTGGTTCGGCGTCTGCGACTGCATCAGCGCGCCGTAATTGACGAAGATGCGGCGGCCATCGGCGACAAAGGCGTTGAAATTCGGATCGTTGATGATGGCGATCTGGATATTCTGCTTTTCGAGGCCCGCGGCGCGCAGGATCGGCCGGGTATAGTCACGCAGCAGATTCTCGATCTCGGTGTCGCGCAGCAGCGGCGGGCCCTTCTGCTGCGGCGCCTGCGCCAGGCTCGGGACCGGGGCGAGCGCCAGCGCTGCGGCGATCACGATCGCCACCAGCCGCATCACCATCACGCGGGCGATCCGGCGCAAGCGGCCGGGCAGGTCTTCAACCATCACTTTGGGCATTGGCCGAGGTTCGAATACCGGATATTCCCCTGATCAGCCCAGCATTGCGGCAGCAGCGCGACGCCTGCCGGGCTTCGCCGGAATCGCGCGGGAGATAACAGATTTCGATGCTCGATGCGACCAAGACAGCGGCGGCGCGCAAATTGTTGACCGCCTCCACCCGGAGCGACGTACCGCCTTTCATGGTGATGGATGTGATGGCGGCGGCCGAGCGGATCGAAGCCGCCGGCGGTCACGTCATCCATATGGAAGTCGGTCAGCCGGCCGCATCGGCGCCGCGCACCGCGCTCGCCGCCGCACACGCCGCGCTGGAGCAGGGCCGCATCGATTACACCTCGGCGCTCGGCATTCCGTCGTTGCGCGCGCGAATCGCCCGGCATTATCGCGAGACCTATCGCTGCGAGGTCGATCCGGATCGCATTGTCGTCACCACTGGCTCGTCCGGTGCGTTCATTCTGTCGTTCCTGGCCCTGTTCGAACCGGGCGATCGCGTCGCGGTGACGGTGCCCGGCTATCCGCCGTATCGCCACATCCTCAATGCGCTGGGTTGCGAACCCGTGTTGATCGAGACCCATAGCGAGACGCGGCACGCATTGACCGGCGAGGCTTTGCTGGCCGCGCATCGCAAGGCGCCATTGAAGGGTGTGCTGGTCGGCAGTCCGGCGAATCCGACCGGCACGATGATGACCCGCGAGGCGTTGACCGAACTGATCGCGGTCGCCGAGAGCGAAGGCATCCGATTCATTTCGGACGAGATCTATCACGGCCTCGACTACGCGTTTCCGGCGGTGACCGCGGCCGAGCTGTCGCCGAACGCCGTCGTCATCAACTCGTTTTCGAAGTACTTCTGCATGACCGGCTGGCGTGTCGGCTGGATGGTGTTGCCCGAGCCGCTGGTGCGGCCGGTCGAACGGCTGCAGCAGAACCTCGCGATCTCGGTGCCGACGCTGTCTCAGATCGCGGCCGAGGCGGCATTTGACGGCCACGACGAGATGGAGGCGGTGAAGCGAGGTTACGAGGAGAACCGCAGGATCCTGATCGAGGGCCTGCCGCGGGCCGGGCTGGTCGATTTCCTGCCGGCCGACGGCGCGTTCTATCTCTACGCCGACGTCTCGAAATTCACCGCGGACAGCTTCGACTTCACCAAGCGGATGCTGGCCGAAGCCCATGTCGCCGCGACTCCGGGAACCGATTTTGACCCCGCGCGCGGCAAGCACTTTGTCCGGTTCTCCTACGCCCGCTCGGCCGACGACATGCGCGAGGCGGTGCGCCGCATCACGGCCTGGCTGGGCCAAATATCGCGGTGAGATGACAGAATTCCCGAATCGAAGCTTGATCTCAGCGGCATTTCGTCGCTATAGGCACCTGCGAAGAATTCCTTCCGGAAGAATTTCGCCGCCGATCGGTTCGTTGATGGCGTGAAATGAGGCCGTGCGCCGTTGCGCGCTGGATCTCGCGGCGGGCGCTGTGGGCCTGCCGTGTATTCGCCGGCCCGGTGGGCGGCCTCGCGCCGCTGCGGGGCCGACTGCCGGTTAACATGCCGGCGTCGTCGTCGTCGCCTTCATCGTCGTCGTCCTGACGTCATCAACAACGACAGGCACATCAAGATCAGTGGAGTGATGGTCATGTCGACGATGACCGATATCGGTGCTTCCGGAGCGTTGCATCGCACCAGATCCAAGCCCTGGTACAAGGTGCTCTATGTCCAGGTTCTGATCGCGATCGTGCTCGGCGTGCTGCTCGGCTGGGTGTCGCCGCATCTGGCGACCAACCCGTGGATCAAGGCGCTCGGCGATGGCTTCGTCAAGCTGATCAAGATGGTGATCGCGCCGATCATCTTCTGCACCGTCGTCTCCGGCATCGCGCATATCCAGGACGCGCGTAAGGTCGGGCGGGTCGGCGTCAAGGCGCTGCTGTATTTCGAAGTGGTGTCGTCCTTCGCGCTGATCCTCGGCCTCATCGTCGGCAATCTGGTGCCGGTCGGGCACGGGCTTGCCGCCAAGCCGGACGCCGGCGCGGTGGCGAAATACGTCGACCAGGCCAGCCACATGAGCTCGGTCGATTTCTTCCTGAACATCATTCCGGAGAGTGTCGTCGGCGCGTTCGCGAAAGGCGACATGCTGCAGGTGCTGCTGTTCGCGATCCTGTTCGGCTTCGCACTGATGGCGCTCGGCGAGCGCGGCCACCGACTGCGCGACGTGATCGACGACACCGCCCACGCGGTGTTCGGCGTGATCGCGATCGTGATGAAGGCCGCCCCGGTCGGTGCATTCGGCGCGATGGCCTTCACCATCGGCAAATACGGCCCCGCCGCGCTGGGCAATCTGATCGGCCTGGTCGCGTTGTTCTACGCGACCGCGGCGCTGTTCGTGTTCGTGGTGCTGGGGCTGATCGCGAAATTCGTCGGCTTCAACATTTTCAGGTTCGTCGGCTACATCAAGGACGAGCTGCTGATCGTGCTCGGCACCTCGTCGTCCGAAAGCGCGCTGCCTCAACTGATGGAAAAGCTCGAACGGCTCGGCTGCTCGAAATCGGTGGTCGGTCTGGTGGTGCCGACCGGCTATTCGTTCAACCTCGACGGCACCAACATCTACATGACGCTGGCGACCTTGTTCATCGCCCAGGCGCTCGGGATCGAGCTCACCTTCACCGAACAGGTCACTATCCTGCTCGTGGCGATGCTGACTTCGAAGGGTGCGAGCGGCGTCACCGGGGCGGGCTTCGTCACCCTCGCCGGAACGCTCGCGGCGGTGAACCCGGCGCTGGTGCCGGGGATGGCAATCGTGTTTTCGATCGACAAGTTCATGAGCGAGGTGCGCGCGCTCACCAACATCACCGGCAACGGCGTCGCCACGGTGTTCGTGTCGTGGTGGGAGGGTGAACTCGACCACGACCGGCTGCAGGCCAATCTCAACCGGACGATCGATCCGTCCGACGTCGAGACCGCAATCACCACCGGCTGAACTGCCGACCGACCAAAAAGAAACCGCCCGGCTTGATGGCCGGGCGGTTCTTTTTTTGGGGGTGATTGGAGCGGTTAGCTTCCGCCACCGAAGCGGCGGGACCACCAGCCGGCGCGGCGCGGCGCTTCCGGCGTGGACTCGTCCGCCGCCTGTGGCGCCGGGGCAGGGGCTGCGGGCTCGGGCTGCGGGGCCGGTTCGGCCGCCGGCGGCATCGAGACTTCCGGCTTCGGCTCGGTCGAACCGAAATTCACCTTCTCGCGGACGGTGGAGCGGCGACGTGCGGCCCTTTCGGCCGCAGCATCGTCCTGGGCCTGAGCGGACGAAACCGGCTCGCTCTGCGGAGCCGCACTCTGCGGAGCCGCAGGCTCGGCCTTTTCCGGTTCGCTCACGGCGACGGGCGCAGGCGCAGCTGCGACGGGCTCGGCAACCGCATGATCATCATCGTCTGCATCAGGCTCGTGCCGCTTGCCCAGCAACTGCTCGCCTGACGATGCGCCGTCCATATCGGCGACGGCGTCGGCAGCCTCCGAGGTCTCCAACTCGCCGAGTTCGTCGGAAATCGAGCCGGATGCGCCGTCCTCGAGGCCGCCTTCCGCAGCGCCGCGCCGGCGGCGACCGCCGCGGCGGCCACGGCGACGCGGACGACGTTCGCCGGCCTGATCGGCGCGTGCTTCGCCTTCGCCCTCGGCGCTGTCTTCGCCGTCTTCGCTATCGTCCTCGGCAGCGGCTTCCGCGCCCTCGGCAACGAGCGCAGCTTCGCCATCCTCGCGCGGCGCGCCCGCGTCACGGGCCTCGCCGGTGCGCGGCCGGCGGCGGCGGCGGCGCTTGCGCTTGCGGGCGTCGCCTTCGCCTTCGGCTTCGATGCTGTCGCCGGCCGACTCGCCGGTCAGGCCGACGGTTTCGTCGGTCTCGATCTCGGCTTCGAACTCGTAGCTCTCGTCGTCCTCATACGGCAATTCTTCAGGCTGCGCCGGAGCAGCCGCAACCTGCGCCGCGAGCAGCGCCTTGGCGGCTTCCAGCGTGTGGACCTGCTCGCCGCGATCGATCACGAACGACTGCTGTCCGGTCACGGTGGAGTCAGCCATCACCGACAGCGTCACCTTGAAGCCGGTCTCGAGGTCGCGAAGGTGGCCGCGCTTCTGGTTGAGGACGTAGAGCGCGACGTCGTTGCGGGTGCGCACGATCAGATTGTGGGTCGCGCCCTTCATCAGGATCTCTTCAAGGCCGCGCAGCAATTGCAGCGCCACCGAGGAGACTGAGCGAACGTGGCCGCTTCCGCCGCAATGCGCGCAGGGCTCGGTTGAACTCTCGAGCACGCTTGCGCGAATCCGCTGGCGCGACATTTCGAGCAGGCCGAAATGCGAGATGCGTCCGACCTGGATGCGGGCGCGATCCTGCCGCAGGCAGTCGCTGAGCTTGCGCTCGACTGCGCGGTTGTTGCGCTTCTCGTCCATGTCGATGAAGTCGATGACGATCAGGCCGGCGAGGTCACGCAACCGGAGCTGCCGCGCGACTTCTTCGGCGGCCTCCATGTTGGTCTTGAGCGCGGTATCCTCGATATGGTGCTCGCGGGTCGAGCGGCCGGAATTGACGTCGATCGAGACCAGCGCTTCGGTCTGGTTGAGGACAATGTAGCCGCCGGAGCGCAGTTGCACGGTCGGCGAGAACATCGCGTCGAGCTGACTCTCCACCCCCATCCGCGAGAACAGCGGCTGGCCGTCGCGATACAGCTTCACCGCGCGGACGTTGGAGGGCATCAGCATGTGCATGAAGTCGCGCGCTTCCTGATAGCCGGGCTCGCCCGCCACCTGGATTTCGTCGATTTCCTTGTTGTAGAGGTCGCGCAGCGAGCGCTTGATCAACGAGCCTTCCTCGTAGACCAGCGTCGGCGCCTGCGATTTCAGGGTGACGTCGCGGACCGTCTCCCACATCCGGATCAGATATTCGAAGTCGCGCTTGATCTCCGGCTTGGTGCGCGCGGCGCCGGCGGTGCGCAGGATGATGCCCATGCCTTCCGGCACGTCGAGGTCCTGCACCACTTCCTTCAGGCGCGAGCGATCCTGCGCCGAGGTGATCTTGCGGCTGATGCCGCCGCCGCGCGCGGTGTTCGGCATCAGCACGGCGTAGCGTCCGGCCAGCGACAGATAGGTGGTCAGCGCCGCGCCCTTGTTGCCGCGCTCTTCCTTGACCACCTGCACCAGCATCACCTGGCGGCGCTTGATGACTTCCTGAATTTTGTACTGGCGGCGGGGCCGGAAAGCGCGCTCCGGAACTTCTTCCAGCACGTCGTCGCCACCAACGGATTCGACGATGTCTTCTTCGGCCTCGTCGTCGTCCTCGTCGTCCGCTTCGTCGTCGCCTTCGGAGTCGGCGTCGCTGTCGATCAGATCGTCACCGGCGTCATGGTCGTGCTCGTCGTCGTGATGCTCGGCGCTGACGGTCTCCGCGATCGGGAACGGCGCATCCTCGGCATAGCCGCCCTGATCTTCGGAGCCGCGCTCATCGGAATCGGTTTCCGGCGCGATCGGAGCGGAGGAGGTCAGCGGCGGAGCGTCGGGCGCGGCCTCGGCGACGATGCTCGGCGCAGCCGCCGGCTCATCGTGCCCGTGATCGCCCGCGTCGGCATGGTTTTCCTGGTGGTCGGGACCGCCGTGGGCGTGATCGCCCTCTGCGTCGGACGACGAGGCCTGAGGCGCGTAGTCGGACTCGTGCTCCACCAGCTCGTGCATCGGCCGTTCGTGGTCGGGATGCGCTTGTCCGTCGTGGTGATGGTCAGCGGAATCGACGTGCGGCTGATCGGCCGACGCGTCGACGATCTCGCTCTGCACCCGCTCGCCATTGCCGCGGCGGCGGTGGCTGCGATGCCTTGAACGGCGTCGGGTGGAGCGCTGCTCGCTCTCTTCCTCGGCCTCGCGATGGGCGCGTTCGTCCGCCTCGATCAGAGCCTGACGGTCTGCAACCGGGATCTGATAGTAATCGGGATGGATTTCGCTGAAGGCGAGGAAGCCGTGACGATTGCCGCCGTACTCGATGAAGGCGGCCTGCAGCGACGGCTCGACCCGGGTGACTTTGGCGAGGTAGATGTTGCCGCGCAGTTGTTTGCGCTGGGCAGTCTCGAAATCAAACTCTTCGACGCGGTTGCCGCGGACCACGACCACCCGGGTCTCTTCCGGGTGGGTGGCGTCGATCAGCATCTTGTTGGGCATTTTTCAACTCTTGGCGGCGGAATACGCGCGTGACGGCCGGCGCTAGGGGCGCGGTCGGGGTACGCGACGGTCCACCTGATTCGGGGGTGAGGGGAAGGCCGAAACGCACTTCACCGCGGCGTGCCGGTTTCGAACCCGAGGCGGTGCGCGTGGCGAAGCTGTCGCTTCGCGGCGGCGCGGCCTTTGCGTGGGTCCGGTTCGGCATCGCAATATGGCGCATCAAGCGTCGGCCCGTCTGAACGAGTGGCGGCAAAGTGTCCGCCTTGTCATCTTGCTGAAGGACCGGCGCCGCGCCGAAGCGCTCACCGGCAATAATCATCCGACCTGGAGGCCGAATTGGTCGGTCATGAAGAGTCTGAACCGTCCCTGGTACAAGAAGGCCCGGGGACGCCGCTCGGGCTGAACCGACGCTCCTGCCTGGCCGCGCACTGCGCTGGCTCGGAGGGGACGGAAAAACGCAAAATCCCGCTGCTCAGGTGTTGAGGGATTTGGCGCTGCGCCGAATGGCTGAACGCGACACAACCGGAAGATTAGACCGTCAGCACTCGATACATACGTGGATTGGGTCGCGCTTGCAAGGAGAGCGTCGCTGTCCGGCAACACCGGAATTTATTCGAATCGCGCCCCTTAAGGCGCGATTAACCACGCAGTTCTATTGCGGTAAAGCAACTATGAAGAGGGGCCGGGATTCGTTGTCAGGGCGCGCAAATCATTTTGTTTTGTTCCGCGCAATCCTAGCGTGCGCTGCAGCATTGCTGTGCGCGGCGCCGACCGCCGGCGTGGCGGGGGAGGCTGTGGCAACGTCCGCTCCGGCGCCCACCAGCTTTCCGATCGCCGCTGAAGTTCGATTGGCGGGCGACGATACACAGACCCGTTTCGTTATCGATCTCGATCGGACGGTTCCGATGCGGGCTTTCGCGCTGGCGGATCCGTATCGCGTGGTGATCGATCTGCCGCAGGTCAATTTCCGGTTGCCGGCGGCGTCCGGCGGCACCGGCAGGGGCCTGATCAAGGCTTATCGCTACGGGCTGGTGATGCCGGGCGGCTCGCGCGTCGTGCTGGAATTGTCCGGTCCTGCCAAGATCACCAAGGCCGACATGCTCGAGGCCGCCAACGGTCAGCCGGCGCGGATGGTGATCGAACTTGGTTCGGTCGACCGCACGGCCTTCGTCGAGTCGTTGGGCGTCGAGAAAGGGCCGGAGCTGAGGCCGGCGATCGGCGCGGCCGACGCGACGTCCTCGGTGCCTTATCGCATCGAATCGCCGAAGCTGGATGCGGCAAAGGACGATTTGCGTCCGGTGATCGTGCTCGATCCGGGCCATGGCGGGATCGACAACGGCACCCAATCGCAGAGTGGCGTCTCCGAGAAGGCGCTGGTGCTCGAGTTCGCGCTGGCGCTGCGCGACCAGATGGAGAAGGGCGGCAAGTACCGCGTGGTGCTCACCCGCACGGATGATACGTTCATTCCGCTCAACGACCGGGTGAAGATCGCGCGCGCGCATTCCGCAGCGCTGTTCGTTTCGATTCATGCCGACGCGTTGCCGCGCGGCGAGGGCGACGCCCAGGGCGCGACGATCTACACGCTGTCCGACAAGGCGTCCGACGCCGAGGCGCAGCGCCTGGCCGATGCGGAAAACAAGGCCGACGCGATCGGCGGCGTCAACCTGACCGAGGAGCCGACCGAGGTCGCCGACATCCTGATCGACCTGGCGCAGCGGGAAACCAAGACGTTCTCGAATCGGTTCGCCCAGACCTTGATGCGTGAGATGAAGAGTGCGACCCGGCTGCATAAGCAGCCGCTGAAATCCGCCGGGTTCCGGGTGCTGAAGGCCCCAGACGTGCCGTCGGTGCTGCTCGAGCTCGGCTATGTCTCGAACAAGGGCGATCTCAAACAGCTGGTTTCGGAGCAGTGGCGGACCAAGACCGTGGGCGCGGTCGCCCTGGCGATCGATTCGTTTTTCGCCAAGCGGCTGGTCTCGGCCGGTAAGCCGGACTGAAGCTTTCCGGGTTCAAACAGCGTCGGATATCGGCCCAAGCCCTAGTTTGGCCACAGCGGAAGCACTATAAGACCCGCTCTGCAGTTCGCGATTTCGGTTGGAATTGAGGCCGGCCCGGCGGCGATGATCGCCGGGTTGCGGACGGAGCCAATCTCGTTCAAGGGACATTTCGCCGCGTCACGCGGTCCTCGGTGAAACGGAACACAACTGATGCGATTGCTGCTGCGGTTTTTCGGCTTTCTGTTCGCAGCCGGGACGATCGTGTTTCTGGTCGGCGTCGCCGGCGCGGCCGGGATGATCTGGCACTTCTCCAAGGACTTGCCCGACTACTCTCAGCTCCAGGATTATGAGCCGCCGGTGATGACCCGCGTCCACGCATCGGACGGATCGCTGCTCGGCGAATACTCCAAGGAGCGTCGGCTGTATCTGCCGATCCAGGCCGTGCCGAAGCCGGTGATCAACGCCTTCCTCGCCGCCGAAGACAAGAACTTCTACGAGCACGGCGGCATCGACTATTCGGGCATGGCGCGCGCCGCGATCCTGTACGCCCAGAACATCGGCTCCAACCGCCGTCCGCAGGGCGCTTCGACGATCACTCAGCAGGTCGCCAAGAACTTCCTGCTCACCAACGAGGTGTCCTTTACCCGTAAGATCAAGGAAGCCTTGCTGGCGATGCGGATCGAGCGCGCCTATTCGAAGGACCGCATTCTCGAACTGTATCTCAACGAGATCTATCTCGGTCTCGGTGCCTACGGAATCGCCGCCGCCTCGCTGGTGTATTTCGACAAGTCGGTGAACGAACTGACGGTGTCGGAGGCGGCCTATCTGGCCGCTCTGCCGAAGGCGCCCGCGGTGCTGCACCCGATCCGCAACCACGACCGCGCGGTCGAGCGTCGCAACTACGTGATCGACCGCTTGCTCGAGAACGGCTGGGTCAAGCAGGCCGACGCCGACAAGGCGCGCAAGGAGCCGCTGACCGTCACCAGCCGCAGCACCGGCGCACACACCTTCGCCGGCGAATACTTCGCCGAGGAGGTTCGCCGCGACATCTTCGAACGCTACGGCGAGAAGAAGCTGTATGAAGGCGGGCTGTCGGTGCGCACCACGCTCGATCCCAAGCTGCAGGTCGAGGCGCGCAAGACCATGACCGCCGGCCTTGTCAAATTCGACGAGGCGCAGGGCTGGCGCGGGTCGGCGTCGAAGCTCGACATCAGCGGCGACTGGGGCGTGAAACTCGCCGACGTCAAATCACTGTCCGACATCTCGCCCTGGCGGATGGCCGTGGTGCTGGACACCTCCGATCAGTCGGCGCGGATCGGCTTCCAGCCGGGCCGTGAACTCGGCGGCGCCGTATCGAAGCAGCGCGAGACCGGGCTGATCACGCTCGACGGCGTGAAATGGGCGAAACCGGCGGCCGGCCCGCAGCGCGGCCGGACCCCCGGATCGGTCTCGCAGGTGCTGGCGGCCGGCGACATCATCTATGCCGATCCGCTGCTCGACAAGGAGGGCAAGCCGGTCGAGGGACAATACCGGCTGCGCCAGATCCCCGAAGTCTCGGGCGCGATGGTGGCGATGGACCCGTGGACCGGCCGCGTGGTGGCGATGGTCGGCGGCTTCTCGTTCGACCAGAGCCAGTTCAATCGCGCCACCCAGGCCTATCGGCAGCCCGGTTCGTCGTTCAAGCCGCTGGTATATTCGGCGGCGATGGACAATGGCTATACGCCGTCGACCGTGGTGGTGGACGCCCCGATCGAAATCGATCAGGGCCAGGGCGCCGCCGTGTGGCGGCCGGAGAACTACTCGACCGGCAAGTACTACGGCCCGCAGACCCTGCGCAATGCGCTGCAGAAGTCGCTCAACACCGTGACGGTTCGATTGGCTCAGGATGTCGGAATGCCGCTGATCGGCGAATACGCCAAGCGGTTCGGCGTCTATGACGAACTGCCGAACTATCTCTCCTATGCGCTCGGCGCCGGCGAGACCACGGTGATGCGGATGGTCACCGCCTATTCGATGTTCGCCAATGGCGGGCGGCGGGTGAAGGCGACGCTGATCGATCGTATCCAGGACCGCTACGGCCGCACCATCTTCAAGCACGACGCCCGCGAATGCCGCGGCTGCGACGCGCCGGAAGGGTGGAAGAACCAGGCCGAGCCGCAGCTCATCGATCGCCGCGAGCAGGTGCTCGATCCGATGACGGCCTACCAGATCACGTCGATGATGGAGGGCGTGGTGCAGGCCGGCACCGCGACGGTGCTGCGTGAGGTCGGAAAGCCGATCGCGGGCAAGACCGGCACCACCAATGACGAGAAGGACGCCTGGTTCATCGGCTTCTCGCCGGATCTCGTGGTCGGCATCTATTTCGGCTACGACAAGCCGCGCAATCTCGGCCGCGGCGCCACCGGCGGCCATCTCGCGGCTCCGGTCGCCAAGGACTTCTTCAAGCTCGCGCTCGCCGACAAGCCGGCGGTGCCGTTCCGCGTGCCGGCCGGCATCAAGCTGATCCGCGTCGACGCCAAGAGCGGAATGCGCGCCGGCCCGGGCGACGGCGGCCGCACCATCCTCGAGGCGTTCAAGCCGGGCACCGCGCCGCCGGACAATTATTCGGTGATCGGCGTCGCCGACGCAGAAGGCCGCCAGCAGCAGATGGCGCCGCCCGACGATCGCGGCTTCATGCGACCGGGGACAGGCGGCCTCTACTGACGGGCCGCTTGATCGGGGCGATTGCGCTTTGCCGCGTCGCCCGCTAAATCGCGTCTCACACCTTTGCGGCCACCCTTGCGGTCGCGCTGCCCATCAGAGATTCCATGCGCGCAGAAATCGAACGCCTCGTTGAAGAGATCAAGCAGTCAGTCGGGCTGCTGAGGAGGCATCTTTGACGTCGACCAGTCGACCGTCCGCCTCGCGGAGCTGAACAAGCTCGCCGAGGATCCAGACCTCTGGAACGATCCGCAGAAGGCCCAGAAGCTGATGCAGGAGCGCACCTCGCTGGAGGATGCGCTGACCGGCATCGGCAAGGTCGAGCGTGAGCTTACCGACAATGTCGAGATGATCGAACTCGGCGAGGCCGAGGGCGATGACGGCGTCGTCAGCGAGGCTGAGGCGGCGCTCAAGGCGCTGAAGAAGGAAGTGGCGCGGCGCGAACTCGAAGCGCTGCTGTCGGGCGAGGCCGACCGCTTCGACAGCTATCTCGAAGTCCACGCCGGCGCCGGCGGCACCGAAAGCCAGGACTGGGCCTCGATGCTGCTGCGGATGTACACCCGCTGGGCCGAGAAGCACGGCTTCAAGATCGAGTATCTCGAAGAGTCCGAGGGCGAAGAGGCCGGCATCAAATCGGCGACGATCCAGATCTCGGGCCACAACGCCTATGGCTGGCTGAAGACCGAGGCCGGCGTGCATCGCTTGGTTCGCATCTCGCCGTTCGATTCCAATGCCCGGCGGCACACCTCGTTCTCGTCGGTGCAAATCTTCCCGGTGATCGACAATTCGATCAAGATCGACATCGCGGAATCCGACGTCCGCGTCGATACGATGCGCTCCGGCGGCGCCGGCGGACAGCACGTCAACAAGACCGAATCCGCGGTGCGCCTGACGCATATTCCGACCGGAGTCGCGGTGGTCTGTCAGGCCGGCCGCTCACAGCACAAGAACCGCGCGCAGGCGTGGGACATGCTGCGCGCGCGATTGTACGAGATCGAGCTGAAGAAGCGCGAGGAGCAGGCCGCCGCCGATCAGGCCGCCAAGACCGAGATCGGCTGGGGCCACCAGATCCGATCCTACGTGCTGCAGCCCTATCAGATGGTGAAGGACCTGCGCACCGGCGTGCAGACCTCCGACACCGCCGGCGTACTCGACGGCGACCTCGACGAATTCATGGCCGCGACCCTGGCGCAACGCGCGTTCGGGACGGGGCCGGGGAGTGTTGAGGACGTGGATTAGGCAGCTCGGTCTGCTATCAGCCTGTAACGACAACGTCATGGCCGGGCTTCGACCCGGCCATTCCGTATGGCAAAAGCAGACTTCGTGGGAAGATGCGCGGGTCAAGCACGCGTTGTGGCACAACGATCGTCGCGATTGCGTTTGGCATCAGCAGCGCAGTAGCGACGAAGTGCGAGCTACTAACCCGCCCCCGCCAGCCGCACCCCCGCACGCAAAAACTTCTGCGGGTCGACGGCTTCGCCTTCGATGCGGGTTTCGTAGTGCAGATGCGGGCCGGTGGAGCGGCCGGTCGAGCCGACTTCGCCGATCACCTGGCCGATCTGGATGCTCTGGCCGACCTTGGCGATGATCTTCGACAGGTGGCCGTAGCGGGTCGACAGGCCGTTGCCGTGGTCGATCTCGACCATCTGGCCGTAGCCGCCCTGCCAGCCGGCATTCACTACCTTGCCGATCGCGGTGGCGCGGACCGGGTCGCCGGATGAGGCGCGGAAATCGAGGCCGGTGTGCATCGCCGGGCGGCCGAGAAACGGATCGCTGCGGACGCCGAAGCCGGACGAGAATTCGACGTTGCCGATCACCGGCTTGCGATACGGCACCAGCGACAGGGCCCGGTTGAGGCGGTCGAGCTGGGCGCGGCCGAGGTTGATCCGATAGAGCTGGCGGTCGAACGAGCTGGCATTGGTCGACGGCGCCTTCAACGGCACGAACGGACCGCCGATGCCGGCGCGCGGTGCAGCGGCTTCCAGCCCGCGGGTGTCGAGGCCGAGATCGGTGAAGACGCCGCGCATCCGGCGGGCGCGGGTTTCGTAGGATTCCTCGACGGAGCCGAGCGCCGCGATCTGCCGCTTCTCGACCTGATCGAGCGACTGCTCGAGCTTGGAGAGCGCGGTGTCGAGGCCCTGCGCCTTGGCGTATTGCGTGGTCGGCAGCGCCGGCGCGGCTGCGGGAGAACGCGACTCCAGCCGCGCCTCGCGGTCCGGCGGCGCGACGAAGATCACGGTGTCGTTGATCGGCGACGGCTTCAGCGGTCCGGCCGGCGCAGTGTCGGTCGACGGCGTCCGCGAGCTCTTGATGCTGCCGGTGACCACGACGTCGGGCAGGGTGTTCAGCGCACTGGCGCGCGACTCCAGCATGGTCTGGCGGCGCATCACCTGATCGAGCTTCTGGTCGAATTGCTCCTGATCGAGCAGCTGCCGGCTGGTAGTGCGATCGACCTTGGCGCGCAGCTCGGCGATGCGATCCTCATAGGCGTATTGCATCTCCGCCTGGCGGGCGATCAGCCTCGTCAGCACATCGTCGCGGAATGCGAAGTAAGTGGCGGTGGCCGCCGACCAGCAGCCCAGCGCAACGATGGTGCCGACCACGATCCAGAACACCACCGGCCCGATCCGGACCTGCTTGCCGGCATGGGCGATGGTGTAGCTCGAAGCCTCGGCGGGGACTTCAGGAGAAGGCCTTTGCCCCGGATGCGGGCGCTGCGCCCGGTGCGGCTGCGGCCGGCCGTAGTTCGGGGCGTGGTTGGGATGGTGTTCGGAAGGGTGACCGGAACGGTAGGACATCGATACTCCCGCGCCTGACGGAAACAGTCAGTCGGCTCAACGCGCGGGCAGATTTGACCCTCTCATGGTTAATTTTCGGAGAATGGATTCACAACAATTGCGCTGCTGCGAGGACCTGGTCGGCATGGCCGTCGACCTTCACATTTCGCCATACACGGGCGACCTTTCCGTCGCCGCCGATCAGAACCGTGCTGCGAATAACCCCTTCGAACTTGCGGCCATACAACGATTTCTCGCCCCAGGCGCCATACGCTTGGAGCATCTCATGGGTGGGGTCGGAGAGCAGCGGCGTCGCAAGGTCGTGCTTGTCGCGAAACGAATCCTGCGCCTTCACCGAATCCGCGGACACGCCGACCACTGCGGTCCCGCAGGCCTCGAACGACTGCTTGAGGCGGGTGAAGTCGATCGCCTCCTTGGTGCAGCCCGGCGTGTTCGCGCGCGGGTAGAAGAAGATCACGAGCTTTCTGCCGGAGAAGCTTGAGAGCGTTACGGATTCGCCGCCGTCGCGGGGCAGGGTGAAGGCCGGCGCCTTGGCGCCCTCGGCGAGACCGGCGACGGTCGGGGTTGCGAGCTTCGCCGCAGTCGCTTTGCCGGGGGCTTTGGCCTTGGCCGCAGCCGTAGGCTTCGCCTTTGCAACGGCCGTCTTGCTCGCGGATGTCGCGGCGGACTTCTTGGCCGGTGCCGGAGATTTCGCCGCCGGCTTTTTCGCGGTCGCCGATTTCGGGGATTTGTCGCGCGATTGCTTGGACATACGCCTTCCTTTCGTCGCTTTCGGCGGGTCAAACAAGAGTTCGCGGATATTGCTGCGGCACCGCTGCTGCTGGGCAAATCCGCCGGCCTCGGGATATGGTTGCAAGGATTCGGTGCCCGGGCCACTCGATTGTGAGAAGGCCGGCCAGCCCGGCGGCGAGTCAACAGTTCAACCGAGGATAGGCAGAAATGCCGCCACAGGAGCGTATCCTGCGCGTCGGCGCGCAATCCTCCCTCGGCGATCAGGCTGCGACCGAGCACGTACATCGAGAGGCTATGGCCAGCTACCCGTCGCCCCGCGATTCCGGGCAAGATTCGCAATCAGATGAACACGTAGCCAGGAATTGGCAGGACGGCGGCTGGGACCCCGAGCCCGAGGAAGCCGGCCGCCACCGTGCCCGCAAACTGCTGTCGCGCAGCAATCTCGGGTTTCATCGTGTCGATGAATCGATGCGCCGCTGGCGCCATTGGCTGACCGACGAGCCGTGGCTGAAGAGGGTTGCGATCGCCGCCGTCGTCGTCGTCTTGGTGCTGACGGCAGGCTTCGGCGGCTTATGGCTGCGGCTCGGCGCCGGGCCGATCAATCTCGATATGGCGACTCCATGGCTGGCCAACGCCATCGAGGAGAATATCGGCCACGGCAACACCGTCGAGGTCGGCGGCACCCAGATCGAACGGGAGGGCCGAATTCGCATCGCGGTGCGGATCCGCGACATCGTGGTGCGCGATCGCGACCACGTCATCGTCGCGACTGCGCCGAAGGCGGAAGTCCGGTTGTCCGGCTGGGCGCTGCTGATGGGCAAGCTACGGGCCGAAAGCCTGCGGCTGGTCGATGCCGAACTGGCGATCCGGATCACCCCCGACGGTCAGGTCACGGTGTCGACCGGCGACACCGCGCGGCCGCTCGCCACCGGCGTCGCATCGGCCCGCAGGCCGCCGGAATTTACACTGCCGGGCCAGGCGCCGACCGCCGCGGCGCCATCAGGCCAAGGTGACGCGGCATTGCCAGCGCCGCTCGGCAAACCGGCGACCACCGATGGCGACGACGGCATGAAGAGCTTGCTCGCCGGGCTCGACTGGCTCGACAGCCTGAGCCTCACCGGACTCGACGGCCAGAACCTCAACGAGATCGGCCTGAAGAACGGCAATCTGGTTGTCGACGACCAGCAGCGCGGCAATCGCTGGAATTTCGAGAATATCAGCCTCAGCCTGCGAAGGCCGACCCGCGGCGGCGTCGCGCTCAGCGTCGGCGAGGAGGGCGCCAAGGCCTGGTCGCTGCGAGTCCTGGTCGGCCCGGCGCAGGACGGCGTGCGCTCGGTGGAGCTGCATGCCAATCAGGTGCCGACCCGCAACATTCTGCTGGCGTTGCGGGTGAAGAATTTGACCTATGGCGCGGATTTCCCGCTCACCGGCGATCTCAAGGGCGAACTCGGCCGCGACGGCCTGCCGACCTATTTCCGCGGCAAGCTGGTCGCCGGCGCGGGCACCGTGATCGACTACGACACGCCCGACTATCCGATGGCGATCGATCAGGCGGAGTTCAATTTCGAGTGGGACGCCAACCGCCGCGTGCTGGTGGCGCCGTTGAAGGTGATCGCCGGCGCCAACCGGGTCACGCTGCTTGCGTCGGTCGAGCCGCCGAACGGCAACGCGGCTGATTGGCGACTCAACCTGTCCGGCGGGACCATCGTGCTGCCGGGCGCAGCGGACGAGGCGCCGCTGATCTTCAATCGCATCGCCGTCCGGGTTCGCTTCGACACCGACAATCGTCGGGTGCTCCTGACACAGGCCGATATCAGCAACGGCGAGATCGGCGTCGCAGGCTCCGGCAGCATCGACTACGGCGCCGAGCCGCGGCTCAAGCTCGGCTTTGCCGGCACGCCGATGTCGATTTCCGCACTGAAGCGGATGTGGCCGGTCCTGATTGTCCCGGAAGTGCGGGAATGGGTCAATGAGCGGATCGACAAGGGCTCGATCCAGAGCATCGACATTGCGGTGAACTCGCCGGTCAAGAACCTGTCGCGCCGTGGCCCACCGATCCCTGACGAAGGGCTGCTCGTCAATATCATCGGCAGCGGCGCGACGATCCATCCGGTCGACGGTATGCCGTCGGTGCGCGACGCCGACATGCGGGTTCGTGTCACCGGCCGCACCGCAACGGTCGCGGTGGCGCAGGCCAATGCCGACAGCCCGAGTGGACGCAAGATCGCATTGTCGGACATTCTGTTCGAAGTGCCGGACATGGCGCCGAAGCCGTCGCCGTCGCGGATCAAGTTCAAACTCGACGGGCCGGTTCAGGCCGTCGCTGAAGTGCTGTCTTCGGGCCGCCTCAGCGATGTCAGCAACGTGCCGATGGACCCGAATTCGAGCAAGGGGGCGGTCAGCGCCCAGATCATGCTGGGAATGCCGATCCAGCGCCAGCTGACCAAGACCGACACCGTCTATTCGATCAACGCCGACGTGAATGGCTTCTCCGCCGACAAGCTCGTGATGGGCCAGAAGCTCGAAGCGAACACGCTGAAGGTGATCGCCAACAACCAGGGCTATCAGGTCAAAGGCGACGTCAAAATCAACGGCCAGCCGGCGACGCTCGACTATCGCAAGCCGGCGGAGGGCGAAGCCGACGTCCGGCTGCAATCGACGCTCGATGATGCAAGTCGCGCCAAGCTAGGGCTTGATCTCGGGAGCGCCGTCACCGGCCCGGTGCCGGTCAAGCTGGCCGGCAAGATCGGCGATGGCGATCAGGAGACCAAGCTCGGCATCGACGCCGATCTCACGGCGGTCAAACTCGACAATGTGCTTCCAGGCTGGACCAAGCCGTCCGGAAAGGCGGCCCGCGCCACCTTCAATGTGCTGCAGAAAGGCCAATCGACGCGGTTCGAGGACATCCAGGTCGAAGGCAGCGGGACGTTGATCAAGGGCGCGCTCGAAGTCGATCAGGACGGCGACCTGATCAACGCCACCTTCCCGGTGTATTCGCCGTCGGAGGGTGACAAGACCACGCTGAAGGCCGATCGCGGCCAGGACGGCGTGCTCAAGGTGGTGATGCGCGGCGACGTGTTCGACGGCCGCGGCGTCATCAAGTCGGCATTGTCGGGAACGCAGTCGGATCCGAAGAGCAAGACCAAGGGCATCGATTTCGACCTCGACCTCAAGCTCGGCGCGGTCGCCGGTTTTTACGGCGAGGCGCTACGCAGTGTCGACGTCAAGCTGGTCCGCAGGAACGGTGCGTTCCGCACCTTCAACCTCGCCGGCAAGCTCGGCCGCGACACCCCGATCACCGCCGAGCTGCGAGGCAAGAACCGCGGCCGCGAAGTGATCTATCTCGAGACCAACGACGCCGGCTCTTTCTTCCGCTTTTCCGACACCTATTCCAAGATATACGGCGGCCAGCTCGCGCTGGCGGTCGAGCCGCCGACCGTCGAGCCCCGCGAGAAGGAAGGGCTGATCAATGTTCGGGACTTCACGGTGAAGGGCGAGGCGGCGCTCGAGCGCGCTGCCGCCGGCGCTCCCGGAGGCACATCGGCGGGACTTGCATTCTCGCGGCTGCGCGCCGAATTCACTCGGCAAAACGGCCAGCTTACTGTCCGCGACGGCGTGGTGAAGGGGCCGACCATCGGCGCGACGATCGAGGGCTCGATCGACTATCCCGCCAATCAGGTCAGGATGAGCGGCACTTTCGTTCCGATGTACGGTTTGAACAACATGTTCGGGCAGATCCCGATCGTTGGCCTGTTCCTCGGCGGCGGCAGCAACGAGGGTCTGATCGGCGTGACCTATGAGGTGGTCGGAACCCCCGGCCAACCGGTGTTGCGCGTCAACCCGATCTCCGCGATGGCGCCGGGCGTGCTGCGCAAGATCTTCGAGTTCAACACCGGCCGACAGAACAACGGCGTCGATTTCCCGACGCCGCCGAACTGATTTCGAATTTCGCGCCGTAGCGCTTAGTCCTTGGCGCGCAGCCACGGCACCATGCGGCCGAGCGTGGAGTCGTGCCGAACGTACTGATGCCACAGCGCCCCGACGACGTGGATGAAGACCACGATGACTGTCGCCAGGAACAGCGGTCCATGTGCCGCGTGCAGCGCGCCGGCCACTGCCTTGTCTGCTTCGAGCAGTGGCGGGATGCCGAGCAGATCGATTCCGCGACCGGAAAACAGCGTCATTCCCAGACCGGTCGCCGGCAGGGCGAGCAGCAGCAGATATAACAGGCCGTGGCTGATCCGGGCGATCACCTTGCTGAAGCGCGGCGACGGAACCAAATCCGGTGCACCGTGGATCTTGATCCAGAGAACGCGCAGCACCGCCAAACCCAGTACCAAAGTACCGATCGCCTTGTGCCAGTCGTAAAATGTGCGACGGAGCGGGTCGGCCTTGTCCAGTTCTTGCGCGTAGTTCATTGAGGCGAATAGCGCGATCACGGCGAAGAAGATCACCCAGTGAATGGTGACGGCGAGGGCGCCGTATTCACTGGGACTTTTGTCGGCAGAGTCGATGGTTGTCGTGGTCATGATGTCTCCGAAACGAAAGCGCGGCGCGAGCAGCCTAGGGTGAGCAGCTCGCCGGGCGATGGTGCCCGGCTTCGTGGCCTGGGCGATGTGATCGAGCGCAAATCCGCCGAACACATTTTGCTGATCGCAGGAGCATGCGTGCCGCCAGCGCGAGGTCTATGCCACGCAGCGATTGCGAATTCATGACGGGATTTTGCAAGCGAGTAGCAACAGGGGCGGCAACGGCAGGCGCTCAATGGCGTTCGCGCAGCGCCGGCACCACCAGAAAGGGAATCATGCCGATCAGCACGCTGACCAGCGCGAAGCCGATCACCGGGTCATAGCTGTTGCTGAGATCGTGGATCAGGCCGCCGCACCATGAGCCGAACGCCGATCCGAGCCCGCTGCCGATTGCGATGGTGCCGTAAATCAGGCCGACCTGCTTGCCGCGAAACACCTTCATTGCGGTTGCGGTGATCAGCGGTCCGCGCGAGCCGATCATGCTGCCGAAGCACAGCACAAAACCCGTCAGCAGGAAGTAATTGGGGTACCACTTCACCAGCCACAGCATCACGATCCCGGTGATCGAGATCGCGTAGCTGAACAGGATCGACGGCCGGCGCCCGATCACGCCGTCGAGCCAGCTCACGCCGAGCATGCCGACCACCAGCACGACGCCGGAGAAGCCCCAGGCGGTGGCCGCCTGCAGCGGCGGAAAGCCGGCGTCGACCAGATAGGCGACGACCTGCGGTGCGATCGCGTACATTCCGATCGCGGTGAAGAAAAACGTCGCGAACAGCGCCCAGAACGCGTGGTGACGAATCGCATTGCGCAGCGTCCAGCCGTCGTCCGCAGGATCGGCCAGCGCCGACTGCGCCAGCACCTCCGAGCCGCCGGCATAGCGGCGCCACGGCAGCACCAGCAGCGGCAGCAGCAGGACCAGCATCGCGGCGCCGAAGCTTTGATAGGCGCCGCGCCAGCCGATCTGGTCGATCAGAAGCTGCGCGATCGGCAACATCACCAGCACGCCTGCGCCGGTCGCCGAATACACCACGGCCATCGCGGTGGGCAGCCGTGGACCGAACCAGCGCCCGAGCAGAATGGAATTCGGCACATTGCCGGTGAAGGTGATGCCGAGCCCGACGCACAGGCCGATCGCGATCTGCAATTGCCAGAGTTGCTGCGCGAACGCCGCCGCGAGAAAGGCGCCGCCGAGCAGAACCATGCCGAGGGTGTAGACCGCGCGTGGCCCGGAGCGGTCGAACAGCCGGCCGACCAGCGGCGAGGCGAGGCCGCTGCACAGTGCAGACAGCGAATAGATCGACACGACCTCGGCGCGGTCCCAGCCGAAGGATTGCGAGATCGGCAGCAGAAAGACAGTGAAGCTCTCGCCGAGACCGCGTCCGAGCATCGCCAGCACAAAGCACAGGCCGAGCACGACGAGGCCGGTCCGCTGCGAAATGCGCTGATCCAAGGGGCGATCCTTCCCGGGAGACGTTGGCTCCATGGAGCGCGTTTCCGCGGGAAAGAACAGCGCCTGCGACGAATGGGGCTATGCAGGCCGCAGTAGCACGTGCTTCTTCTTGCCCATCGACAGCTTGATCACGCCGTCGGCGGTCAGATCTGCCGCGGTCAGCGCCATCTTCTCGTCGGTGACCGGAACGTCGTTGACCTTCAGCCCGCCGGCCTTGATCTGCCGCCGCGCTTCGCCGTTCGAGGCGACGAGCCCGGATTTCTCCGCGAACGCCGCCAATACGCTGAGGCCGGCGTCGAGCTCCGCCCGCGCGACGTTCACGCTCGGCAGATCCTGCGCGGTGCCACCCTGTTCGAAGGTGGTTCGCGCGGTCGCCTCGGCCTTATCGGCGGCGTCGCGGCCGTGCACCAGCGCGGTCGCTTCGGTGGCCAGGATCTTCTTCGCCTCGTTGATCTCGGCGCCCTGCATCTTGGACAACCGCTCGATTTCGTCGATCGGCAGCAGCGTGAACAGTTTGAGGAAGCGGCCGACGTCGGCGTCCTCGGTGTTGCGCCAGTACTGCCAGTAGTCATAGGCCGGCAGCATGTCGCCGTTCAGCCAGACCGCGCCGGCTGCGGTCTTGCCCATCTTGGCGCCGGAAGAAGTCGTCAGCAGCGGACAAGTGAGGGCGTGGAGCTGCGGCGTGCCCATGCGGCGACCGAGGTCGACGCCGGTGACGATGTTGCCCCATTGATCGGAGCCGCCCATCTGCAGATTGCAGCCGTGGCGCCGCGACAGTTCGACGTAATCGTAGGACTGCAGGATCATGTAGTTGAATTCGATGAACGACAGCTCCTGCTCGCGCTCGAGGCGCATCCTCACCGAGTCCATCGTCAACATGCGGTTGACCGAGAAGTGGCGGCCGAGGTCGCGCAGCATCTCGATGTAGTTGAGCTTGGTCAGCCAATCGGCGTTGTCGACCATCAGCGCCTTGTTGCCGCCGTCGCCGAAGGTGATGAAATTGGCGAACACCCGCTTGATCGAGTCCTTGTTGGCTTCGATCTGCTCCAGGCTGAGGATCTTGCGGGTCTCGTCGCGGCCGGAAGGGTCGCCGACGCGGGTGGTGCCGCCGCCCATCAGCGCGACCGGCTTGTTGCCGGTCGCCTGCAGCCAGTGCAGCATCATGATCGACAGCAGATGACCGACATGCAGCGACGACGCGGTGCAGTCGTAACCGACATAGGCCACGACCTCGCGGCGCGACGCCAGCGCGTCCAGCGACTCGGGGTCGGAAATCTGATGGATGAAGCCCCGCTGCTGGAGCACATTCATAAAATCAGACTTAAAAGCGGTCATCTTTGTGGATCTCTTATCACTGTTATTTCACGCTCCGCGCAAATCGGCTGCGCGGTAAGCCCAAGAGGGCTTTCGATTGCGTTGCCGTGTGGCATTATAAGAACTGGGCGTTTGACACAAGTTTGACGTTCCGCACGAGAAAGACGGCCTTCAATGATGCTGACGGCGATCGGACTGATGAGCGGGACCTCGCTCGACGGGGTCGACGTCGCCTTGATCAAGACCGACGGTCGGCGGGTGGCGGCGCTCGGGCCTTCGGGCTACCGGCCCTATACCGAGAGCGAACGCGACCTGCTGCGGCAGGCGCTGGCGGAGGCGGCCGGCCTCGACCGGCGCGACGCACGACCGGGCATCCTCGCCGAGGCCGAACGCGCGGTGACGATCGCCCATGCGGAGGCGGTGGCGGCCTTCACTGCGCAGAACCGGATTTCGGCGGACGCCGTCGACATCGTCGGATTTCACGGACAGACCGTGCTGCACCGTCCGGCTGCGAAATTGACGGTGCAGATCGGGGATGCGCAGGCGCTGGCGAAGGCGATCCACATCCCTGTCGTGTATGATTTCCGCGCTGCCGACGTCGCCGCCGGCGGGCAGGGCGCGCCGTTCGTTCCGGTCTATCACCGCGCGCTGGCGCAATCGCTCGGCCGCGACGGCCCGATCGTGGTGGTCAATATCGGCGGCGTCTCGAACATCACCTTCATCGACGGCAACGAAACGCTGATCGCCTGCGACACCGGTCCCGGCAACGCGCTGCTCGATGACTTCATGTTCCGCACCATCGGCAAGCCGTTCGATTGTGAGGGGCGACTGGCGGCGCAGGGCGTTCCGGATGAGGGCTGGTTGGCGGATGCGCTGCAGCATCCGTTTTTCGCCAAGCCGCCGCCGAAATCGCTCGACCGCAACGATTTCGCGGCACTGGCGCTGGGCGACTGGTCGCCGGCCGATGGTGCTGCGACGCTGACGGCATTCACCGCAAGGTCGATTGCGAAGATCGTGCCGTTATTGCCGAATCCTGCGCACAGCGTCGTGGTCACCGGCGGCGGCGCTCGCAATCTGACGATGATGCGGATGCTGCGCGATCAATTGGCGCCGGCGCAGGTCGAGAGCGCCGATGCGCTCGGCTGGTCGGCGGATGCGATGGAAGCCCAGGCGTTCGGCTTCCTCGCTGCGCGGGGGCTGAAGGGCCTGCCGCTCAGCTATCCCGCGACCACAGGCGTGGCGTTTCCGATGACCGGCGGGCTGATCGCAAGACCCTGAGTTATTGGGGTTTTTGTTGCGAGGAGCGACCGACGAAGCAATCCAGATCAGGCGCTCGCGCGCTGGATTGCTTCGCTGGGCTCGCGAGGACCGATCAGATCAGCGGACGTTGGCCAGCCGCATGTCGAGATAGGACGTCACCGTCTCCATCAACGGCTCCATCTTGTCTTCGAAGAAATGGTTGGCGCCGGGGATGGTCTGCTGGTCGATGATGATGCCCTTCTGGGTCTTCAGCTTTTCGACCAGAGTGTTGACGTCCTTGGCGGGCGCGACGATGTCCTTTTCGCCGTGCACGATCAGGCCGGACGACGGGCAGGGCGCGAGGAACGAGAAGTCATAGCGGTTCGGCTCCGGCGCGATCGAGATGAAGCCCTCGACCTCGGGCCGGCGCATCAAGAGCTGCATGCCGATCCAGGCCCCGAACGAGAAACCGGCGACCCAGCAGGCGCGCGCTTCGGGGTTGATGGTCTGCGCCCAGTCGAGCGCCGACGCCGCGTCGGACAATTCGCCGGTGCCGTGATCGAACGAACCCTGGCTGCGACCGACGCCGCGGAAATTGAAGCGCAGCACCGAAAAACCACGCGCCACGAAGGCGTAATAAACCTGATAGACGATCGGGTGGTTCATGCTGCCGCGGAACTGCGGATGCGGGTGCAACACCATCGCGATCGGCGCGTTCTTCTGTTTCGCGGGATGGTAGCGGCCTTCGAGGCGGCCTGCGGGACCGGTGAAAATGACTTCAGGCATCAGCGATCCTTGGTAGATTTGGATTTGGCCGGGCGCGCGCGGGCTTTGCCAATCACGGCCGTCGGTCGCCGTCCGCAGATCAGGCAAGACGGCGGGATGAACGGGGAGCTGCGTTCTAGCATGGAGCGCAGGGCCAATTGCAAGCATATTGAGCGCCATTGCGTTTCAGAACCGAGACTGCGCCGCTGGTTCCGGCAATGGAACTGTTCCAGTCAGTTGCGGAGGGTGTGAGTTCGTTATGGCTGACCGGGTCTATCTTGATTGGAATGCGACAACGCCGTTGCGAGCGGAGGCGCGGGCGGCGATTGCGATAGCGCTGGAGCTGGTCGGTAATCCATCTTCGATCCATGCCGAGGGCCGGGCGGCTCGCGGGATGGTCGAACAGGCCCGCGCGGTGGTGGCCGCGGCCATCGGGGCCGAGGCGCGGAGCGTCGTGTTCACATCGGGAGGCACCGAAGCCAACACGCTGGCGCTCATGCCCGGACTCCGGATCGGTTCCCAACCGGCTGAACAGCTTGTCATTTCGGCGATCGAGCACGCCTCGGTGCTGGCCGGCGGACGGTTTGCGCCGGAGCATATCGATACCGTTCGGGTGACGCGAGAAGGTGTCGTCGATCTGGATCACCTGCACAGCCTGCTGGCGGGTCGGCCGCCGGCGCTGGTGTCGGTGATGCTCGCCAATAATGAGACCGGCGCCCTGCAGCCGGTGACCGATATCGGCGGCATCGTCCATGCGGCCGGCGGCGTCCTGCACGTCGACGCGGTTCAGGCGTTCGGAAAAATTCCGTTCAATTTCAATGATCTGGGCACCGATCTTGTATCGCTTTCTGCGCACAAGATCGGTGGGCCTAAGGGCGTTGGTGCGTTGGTTCTCGGGTCCAATCTGGCCGGCCTCGCGCCGTTGCTGCGCGGTGGCGGTCAGGAGTTGGGCCGGCGGGCCGGGACGGAGAATGTCGCCGGGATCGCGGGCTTTGGCGCGGCGGTTGCGGCGGCGATTCCGGCCATGGCTGCGGACATGAGCCGGATCGAAAAACTGCGAAACCGGCTCGAAACGGGCCTGAGGCAAACCCAAGGCAGCGAAGGCGGAATTGTGATCGCCGAATCCGCGCCGCGGCTGGCGAACACGACGCTGTTCGCGGTGCCGGGAATGCGCGCCGAGACCGCGGTGATCGGATTCGACCTCGCCGGAATCGCGGTGTCGTCCGGGTCGGCCTGCTCGTCGGGCAAGGTCCGGTCGTCGCATGTGCTCGAGGCGATGGGGTTCGGTCCGGAACTTGCACAGTCGGCGATACGGATCAGTCTTGGCTGGTCGAGTAGCGAAACCGACATTGATCGCTGCCTTCAGGCTTGGAGAAAGCTTGCGGGCAACCTAACTAAGAGGGATCATGAAACAGAGCTTGAACGGTTCTAAGAGGGTTTCATCCCGCGCCGGATCGTGTAAGCATGTTTTAGTAGATCCACCGCGGTCCTTGAAACCGCGAGCGGAGGTTTAAATGGCTGCCGTACAAGAAACCGTCGATCGGGTTCGCCAGATCGACGTCGATCAATATCGCTATGGATTCGAGACGCTGATTGAGTCCGACAAGGCTCCCAAGGGGCTGTCGGAAGACATCGTCCGATTTATCTCCGCAAAAAAGAACGAACCGGACTGGATGCTGCAGTGGCGGCTTGAAGCCTATCGCCGCTGGCTGACCATGACGGAGCCCACCTGGGCGCGGGTGAACTACCCCAAGATCGACTTCCAGGACCTGTATTACTATTCGGCCCCCAAGCCGAAGAAGACCATCGGTTCGCTGGACGAGATCGATCCGGAGATTCTCGAGACCTACAAGAAGCTCGGCATTCCGCTGCGTGAAGTCGAAGTGCTCGAAGGCGTGGTTCGTCCCGAGGGCGAGCGGCGAATCGCGGTCGACGCGGTGTTCGACTCGGTGTCGGTGGCCACCACCTTCCAGGCCGAGCTGAAGAAGGCCGGCGTGATCTTCATGCCGATCTCGGAGGCGATCAAGCAGCACCCCGAACTGGTGCAGAAATATCTCGGCACCGTGGTGCCGACGACTGACAATTACTATGCGACGCTGAACTCCGCGGTGTTCTCCGACGGCTCGTTCGTCTATGTGCCGCCGGGCGTGCGCTGCCCGATGGAGCTGTCGACCTATTTCCGCATCAACGAGCGCAACACCGGCCAGTTCGAGCGCACGCTGATCATCGCCGACAAGGGCTCCTACGTCAGCTATCTCGAAGGCTGCACCGCTCCGCAGCGCGACGAGAATCAGCTTCACGCCGCGGTCGTCGAGCTGGTCACGCACGACGACGCCGAAATCAAATATTCGACGGTGCAGAACTGGTACCCCGGAAACTCCGAGGGCAAGGGCGGCATTTACAATTTCGTCACCAAGCGCGGCGACTGCCGCGGCGCCAACTCGAAGATTTCCTGGACTCAGGTCGAGACCGGTTCGGCGATCACCTGGAAATATCCGAGCTGCATTTTGCGCGGCGATAACTCCCGCGGAGAATTCTACTCGATCGCGATCTCGAACGGCTATCAGCAGGTCGATAGCGGCACCAAGATGATCCATCTCGGCAACAACACCACCAGCCGGATCATCTCCAAGGGCATCGCGGCCGGCCGATCGCAGAACACCTATCGCGGTCTCGTCACCGCGCACCGCAAGGCCAAGGGCGCGCGCAACTTCACCGCCTGCGACTCGCTGCTGATCGGCGACCAGTGCGGCGCGCATACCGTGCCCTATATCGAGGCGAAGAACACGTCGGCGCTGTTCGAGCACGAAGCCACCACGTCGAAGATCTCCGAGGACGTGCTGTTCTATTGCGTCCAGCGCGGCCTCAGCCAGGAAGAGGCGGTCGGCCTCGTGGTCAACGGCTTCGTCAAGGACGTGCTGCAGCAACTGCCGATGGAATTCGCGGTGGAAGCGCAGAAGCTGATCTCGATCTCGCTCGAAGGCTCGGTCGGCTAACACCAAAGCCCTCGTCCTGAGGAGGCCGCGAAACCGCGGTCTCGAGGACGGAGATGACAAAGTGAACCAGCTCGTCCTTCGAGACGCGCGCAACGCGCGCTTCCTCAGGACGACGACACAGGAAGGCTGGCAATGTCCGCACTGCTCGAAGTCAAGAATCTGCAAGTCAGCGTCGGCGATCGTGAGATACTTCACGGGCTGACGCTCAGCGTGAATCCCGGCGAGGTGCACGCGATCATGGGGCCGAACGGCTCCGGCAAGTCGACGCTCAGCCACGTCATCGCCGGCAAGCCGGGCTATGACGTCACCGGCGGGCAGATCCTGTTCAAGGGCGAGGACCTGCTGGAGATGGCGCCGGATGTGCGCGCCGCCAAGGGCGTGTTTCTGGCGTTCCAGTATCCGGTGGAAATTCCCGGCGTCGCCACCATGACCTTCCTGCGCACCGCGCTGAACGCCCAGCGCAAGGCGCGCGGCGAAGCCGAATTCTCGACTCCGGATTTCCTCAAGCGGGTGCGCGAGGTCGCGGCCTCGCTGAACATTCCGCAGGAAATGCTGAAGCGCGGCGTCAATGTCGGCTTCTCGGGCGGCGAGAAGAAGCGCAACGAAGTGCTGCAGATGGCGCTGTTCCAGCCGAGCCTGTGCATCCTCGATGAAATGGATTCCGGCCTCGACATCGACGCGCTGCGGGTCGCGTCCGAAGGCGTCAACGCGCTGCGTACGCCGGATCGGGCGATGGTGGTGATCACCCACTATCAACGACTGCTCGACTACATCGTCCCCGACCACGTCCACGTGATGTCGAAGGGCAAGGTGGTGAAGAGCGGCGGCAAGGAGCTCGCGCTCGAGCTCGAGGCCAACGGCTACGCGCAATATCAGGAAGCGGCGGCTTAGAGCCGATCGGACGGGTCATGATGAGTATCGCAGTGGCGAAGACAGAGAAGGCGGACGTGGCGGGCGCGAATTTCGCCAGCATCGTCGCGAGCCAGCCGGGCGCGGGCAAGGTCGCGGACGCCCGCCGTGAGGCGTTCGACGAGTTTCAGCGCATCGGTCTGCCGCATCGTCGGATCGAGGAGTGGAAGTACACCGATTTGCGCGCGCTGATGCGCGAGGTGCTGCCGGTCGCGCCGACGCCGGACGCGGCGGCGCTGGCGCGCGCCGAGGCGGCGGTGAAACTGCATGCGATCGACGGCGTCCGCCGGCTCGTGCTGGTCGACGGCGCGCTGGCTGTGGCGCTGTCCGATCTGTCGGCGCTGGAGGCCGGGCTGTCGATCCGCAGCCTGCGCGAAACGCTCGACGCCGGCGACGACCGGCTGTTGTCGCTCGACACCGGCAATCCGATGACGGCGCTGAACACTGCGCTGATGACCGATGGCGTGGTGATCGACGTCGCGGACGGCGCCAAACTGGCGAAGCCGTTGCACATCGTCCACATCGCTTCGGGCGGCGCGCCTGCGGCGATGTTCACCCGCTCGCTGGTCAGCCTCGGCAAGGAGTCGGCCGCGACCGTGGTCGAGAGCTTCGTCGCAGGCGAGGGCGCCGGCGTCTATCAAGTCCACGACACGGCCGTGATGACGGTCGGCGACCGCGCGCGGCTCGATCACGTCCGGCTGATCGAGGATTCGCGCGACGCGTTCAACATCGCCTCGGCCGAGGTGCGCGTCGGCGCGCATGCGCATTACAGCGTCGCCGGCGTCACCACCGGCGCATTGGTCAGCCGTTATCAGCTGGTCGTCAACATCGCCGGCGAATATGCACGGGTCGAGACCAACGGCGTCAATCTGCTCAACGGCAAGCAGCACGCCGACACCACGCTGGTGATGAACCACGACGTGCCGCATTGCGTCAGCCGCGAGGGCTTTCGCGCCGTGGTCGACGATCGCGGCCATTCGGTGTTTCAGGGCCGCATCAATGTGCGCCAGCCGGCGCAGCAGACCGACGCCAAGATGATGACCCGGGCGCTGCTGCTGTCCGACGAGGCCGAGGCCGACAACAAGCCGGAGCTGGAGATCTTCGCGGACGACGTCACTTGCGGCCACGGCGCCGCGATCGGCGCGCTCGACGATCAGCTGCTGTTCTATCTGCGCGCCCGCGGCCTGGCCGAGAAGGAAGCCGAAGCGCTGCTGATCCAGGCCTTCGTCGGCGAGGCGATCGAGGCGATCGCCGACGACAATCTGCGTGAACTGGCGATCGCCGCCGCGACGCGCTGGCTGGAGGCGCGGCGATGACGACGCACCCGGCGGTCAGCAACGGCAGCTACGATGTCGCGCGGGTGCGCGAGGATTTCCCCGCGCTGGCGCTCAAGGTCTACGGCAAGGATCTGGTCTATCTCGACAACGCCGCCTCGGCGCAGAAGCCGCGCGCCGTGCTGGAGCGGATGACCAAGGCGTATGAGAGCGAATACGCCAATGTGCATCGCGGTCTGCATTATCTCGCCAACGCCGCGACCGAAGCCTATGAGGGCGGCCGCCACCGGGTGCAGAAGTTTCTCAACGCCAAGCGGCCGGAAGAGATCATCTTCACCCGCAACGCCACCGAGGCGATCAATCTGGTCGCGTCGTCGTTCGGCGCGCCGAATATCGGCGAGGGCGACGAGATCGTGCTGTCGATCATGGAGCACCATTCCAACATCGTGCCATGGCACTTCCTGCGCGAGCGGCAGGGCGCGGTGATCAAATGGGCGCCGGTCGACGACGACGGCAATTTCCTGATCGACGAATTCGAGAAGCTGCTGTCGTCGAAGACCAAGCTGGTCGCGATCACCCAGATGTCGAATGCGCTGGGCACCATCGTGCCGGTCAAGGACGTGGTGAAGCTCGCGCACGACCGCGGCATTCCGGTGCTGGTCGACGGCAGCCAGGGCGCGGTGCATCTCACGATCGACGTCCAGGACATCGATTGCGACTTCTACATCATGACCGGGCACAAGCTGTACGGCCCGACCGGAATCGGCGTGCTGTACGGCAAGTACGATGTCCTCGCCAAGATGCGGCCGTTCAACGGCGGCGGCGAGATGATCCGCGAAGTCGCGCAGGACTGGGTGACCTATGGCGACCCGCCGCACCGCTTCGAGGCCGGCACGCCGGCGATCGTCGAGGCGGTCGGGCTGGGTGCTGCGATCGACTACGTCAATTCGATCGGCAAGGAACGGATCGCGGCGCACGAACACGATCTTTTGACCTACGCCCAGGACCGGCTGCGCGAGATCAATTCGCTGCGGCTGATCGGCACCGCCAAGGGCAAGGGACCGGTGATTTCCTTCGAAATGAAGGGCGCTCACCCGCATGACATCGCCACCGTGATCGACCGCCAGGGGATTGCGGTGCGCGCCGGAACCCATTGCGTGATGCCGTTGCTGGAGCGGTTCCAGGTCACGGCGACGTGCCGCGCCTCGTTCGGCATGTATAATACCCGTGAGGAAGTCGACCTACTCGCACAGGCGCTGATCAAGGCGCGGGATCTGTTCGCATGACCGACACGATCGAAGCCAAGGCCAATATGCAGACCGTCTCGGCGCTGCCGCCCGAGGAGACCGAGCGGCTCGGCACCGAGATCGTCTCGGCGCTGAAGACGGTGTTCGACCCGGAAATTCCGGCCGACATCTACGAGCTCGGCCTGATCTACAAGGTCGAGATCAAGGACGATCGCACCGTCGACGTCGAGATGACGCTGACGACGCCAAACTGCCCGGCGGCGGGCGAACTGCCGACCATGGTCGAGAATGCGGTCGCCACCGTGCCCGGCGTCGGCGTGGTCAATGTCAGCATCGTCTGGGAGCCGGCGTGGACGCCGGAGCGGATGAGCGACGAGGCGCGCCTCGTCCTGAATATGTGGTGAGTCCGTCATTGCAAGCAGCAGCGTGACGAAATGACGGGGCCTGCGTAGAACGAATAAGTCACAAACGGGCGGCCTTGAACCGCCACGAGGATGTGAACCGATGACGGAGACGACACCGCTTTCCACGCCCGACAAGCCCGCGCGTCGGCCGCGCCCGCAAGTGATGCGGCTGACCGAGGCCGCCGCGACGCGCGTCAAGGACCTGATGTCGCGCGCCGACAGCGAGATCGTCGGACTGCGCGTCGGCATCAAGAACGGCGGCTGCGCCGGCCAGTCCTACACGGTGGAATACGCCCACGACATCAAGTCGAACGACGAGACGATCGAGGACAAGGGCGTCAAGATCCTGATCGACCCCAAGGCCGTGATGTTCCTGCTGGGAACTGAAATGGACTACAAGTCCGAGAAGATGCAGGCGCAGTTCGTGTTCAACAATCCGAACCAGATCTCGGCCTGCGGCTGCGGCGAGTCGGTCGAACTGGTGCCGGCGAAGATCGACGGCTGACGTTTCGGACGCGCCGCGCGTAGCACGGCCCTACGCGACCTTGGCTGGCTCCACGCCGCGATATTCCGGGTCGGTTTCGCAGATCACCCGGTTGCGGCCATTGCGCTTGGCGGAATACAGGCAGGCGTCGGCGCGTTCGATCAGCGCGTCGGCGTCGTCGTCGGGCTTCAGCGTCGACACGCCGGCCGACAGCGTCACCCGGCCGAGGATCTCGCCGGTCGACTTCTTCTTCAATTCCTTCGACATCACCGTGCGGCGGATATCGTCGGCGATCACCAGCGCCTGTCGCAGCGGGGTGTTCGGCAGCACCACGGCGAATTCCTCGCCGCCGTAGCGCGAGGGAATGTCCTTGTTCTTGATGGTCTGCTTCAGGGTCATCCCGACCAGTCGCAGCACCTGATCGCCGGTGAGGTGGCCGTAATTGTCGTTGAACGACTTGAAGTGATCGATGTCCATCATCAGCAGCGACAGCGGCAGCCGGGTCGCGGCGGCGCTGCGCACCGCTTCGTTGACGACGCGGTCGAAATGCTTGCGGTTGCCGAGACCGGTCAGCGGATCGGTCAGGCTCTCGGCGCGGATCTCCTCGAGATTGGCCTGCAGATTGGTGATTTCCTGCTTGGAGGTCGACAGCCGCTGTTCGAGCGCGGCGTTGGCATTCTGCATCTCGCGGGTCGACGCGACCAGCCGCTCGACGATCGCGGTGACCTGTTCGCGGTCGGTGGTGAGCGACAGCTTCTGGCTGGCGCCCTTCAGATTGTCGCCGAAGCTCGCGGTGGTCCCGAGCGCATCGGCGAGCAGCGACATCATGTCGTCGATCTCGCTGACGACGCGCGCGCCGATCCGGTCGATGCGTTCGTGAGTGCGGCCGTGGGAGAGATAGCAGTCGTGCAACTGCTCGAGATCGGCGTCCGTCAGGGTGCCGTGAGCCGCCAGCGCCTGGTTGATCGCCTTGTTGAGGTCGGCATTATAGCCGGTGGCGTAAACGTACCAGATCTCGTAATTGCGCGGCATCGCACCTTGCCGCAACGCACGAATCTGGTTCAGCGCAACCTCGGCAAACGCCATGGTGCGCTCGTGTTCTTCTTGAATAGAACCCACCGTGTCCCCCCGGGGGACCAGCCCCCAACCCTCCATCGAAGGTCGCAAGGCTACGGGGTGACAGTGAATCCCCGGTAAATAGCCGAGGGGAAATGGAACCTGACGTCAGCCGCGAGCACGCACCGGACGCAGCAGGAAGGCGGGCAGATGTGAGTGATCTGCGGGCTCCGAGGCCGATTCGCGTTCACGCGACGGCGGCGCCGATCCGAACGAGGCGTGGGCGGCCGGGGCGGGAACCGACGCCGGGCGCGGCTCGCGCCGCGGCTTGCGGGGCTCGCGCGGTTCACGCCGCGGCTCCTGGACCTCGACAGTCTCGCGGGCTTCGCTCGGCTCGGGGGCTTTGCGCGGCTCGCCGCGTCGCGGGCGTCGCGGTTCGCGTGCTTCGCGCGGGCCATCTTCGCCCCGCGGCGCGCGACTGCGCGACTCGGACGGGCGCCGCGACGAACGTGCGGGCCGCTCGGTCTCTTCCTCGGCGTCGCCGGCCGGGCCGGCGTCCGCGTGAGGAATTTCCTTGCCGATCAGCTTCTCGATCGCAGCGATCGACTTCTGGTCGGAGGGGGCGACGATCGAGATCGCGGTTCCGAGACGACCGGCCCGGCCGGTGCGGCCGACGCGGTGGACGTAGTCATCGGGGTGATGCGGGACGTCGAAATTGAAGACGTGGCTGACTTCCGGAATGTCGAGGCCGCGGGCCGCGACGTCCGAGGCGACCAGGATCGGCAGTTCGCCTTTCCGGAACTGATCGAGCGCCGCGGTGCGGGCCGACTGGTCCATGTCGCCGTGCAGCGCGCCGACGCTGAAGCCGTGTTTCTGCAGCGACTTCGCCAGCAAGGCGACTTCGCGCTTGCGGTTGCAGAAGATGATCGCGTTCTGCAAATCGGTGGCGGCGCGGATCAGGCGGCGCAGGGTCTCGCGCTTCTCGTGCGGCTCGCGCCCGCAGGGCACCTGCGACTGTGTCACGGTGACGGCGGTGGAGGCCGGTTTCGAGACTTCGATCTTTTCGGGATTGTGCAGGAAGGTCTCGGTGATGCGGCGGATTTCCGGCGGCATCGTCGCGGTGAAGAACAGCGTCTGGCGGGTGAACGGCACCAGCTTGCAGACCCGCTCGATGTCCGGGATGAAGCCCATGTCGAGCATCCGGTCGGCTTCGTCGATCACCAGCAGTTCGACGCCGGTGAGCAGCAGGCCGCCGCGTTCGGTGTGGTCGAGCAAACGGCCCGGCGTGGCGATCAGCACGTCGACGCCGCGGGTCAGCTTGACGTCCTGGTCGCCGAACGAGACGCCGCCGATCAGCAGCGCCACGGTGAGCTTCTGGCCGGCGCCGTATTTGTCGAACTGTTCCTTGACCTGGGCGGCGAGCTCGCGCGTCGGCTCCAGGATCAGGGTTCGCGGCATCCGCGCCCGGGCGCGGCCCTTTTCCAGCATCGTCAGCATCGGCAGCACGAATGCCGCCGTCTTGCCGGTGCCGGTCTGGGCGATGCCGAGCACGTCTCGCCGGGCGAGCACGTGGGGGATCGCCTGTTCCTGAATAGGGGTGGGGGTCGTGTAACCGCTGGCCGCGACAGCGGCAAGGACCTTGTCTGAAAGGCCGAGATTGGAAAAGGACATTGAGCCTCTGTTATGGGCGCAACCTGACCCGGACCGAAATATCGGAGTTCGGGATCACGCCATTGGTCGAAACCGCCGCCTGGAATCTGAAAACAGGCTGTCGCGCCCAACCCCGGAGCGGCATGCATAGTTGCACGGGGAAGTCTGATCGCAGACAGACGGCACAACGGGCATCGCGCTTCGATACCGGGCCGCTTCAAGCGCGGAACATAGGCCTGAATCGGCCAAAGTCAATGCGGCAGCGCATGAAACCGCTCAAGACATAATGAATCAGCGGTCTTGGCGGCTTTTTGGGCAACCCGGCCTGGCCGCGCGGGGAGGTTGGGCGAAACCGGGGCGACCGCGGTCCTGAAACTCGCCGTCAGGCTTTCGGGCGCTGCCGCCGCAGCGTCTCGGTGGGCGGCTCGCCGAACGCCTCGCGATAGTCCTTGGCAAAGCGGCTCGGATTGGCAAAGCCGCAGCGCAGGGCGACGCCGACCAGCGTGGTGGCCGATCCGCTCTCCAGCAGATCCTTCGCGCGGGACAGGCGCACGCGCTTGATCAGCGCGGCCGGCGAGCAGCCACGATGTTTGATGAAGGCGCGCGTCAACGTCGAGACGCTGACCCCCGCGGCGCGCGCGAGGTTCTCGGCGGTGAGGTCGGCCTCGCAGCGGGACTCGGCGTAGTGCTCTGCCTGCAGGACATAGGACGGCGCCGACTGGCGAGTGGTGGCGTCCAGCAAGTGACCGAGATTGTGTCGGCTGCAGCACAGCAGCGAGGTGATGCAGGCCTGCTCGAGCTGCACCAGGACTTTCGAGGGCCAAGCCGAAAAAGCAGGATCGAGCCGGTTGGCGAGCAGTCTCAGCAGATCCCGAAAGCCCAGATAGCGGGGAGTGTTGTTCGCGATCGGGGGATCGAAGGCAATCTGCTGCTGCGGTGAAAAGCCGATCAGCGACGTCAACGTGCGTTCGAGGACCTGCTCGGGAACCCGGAGAACGAGCTGTCGGAAGTCCTGTCCCAGATCGAGTTGCACGCGGCGACGCGGCGGGCACACGAAGGCGGTGCCTTTCGTGAATTCGATGCGATGCGCACCACTGGTCAGGCGCGCGTGGCCGTGCAGACAGACGTGCACCAGCGCGATCGCGCGTTCGGGAATCAAGACTTTAGTCGGTGCCGCGTTGCCGGTGAAATACAGCCCTACATGCGGGAGCTCGACGAGATTTGTCCGCATGAAGAAGCCTTCGCCGGTGCCGGCGATCACTTCGACGCCGTGACGCCGCATCACGTCACGCGCTTCGATTGGGTCATGGCTTCGCAGAATTGAAAAATCCTGCAGCAGCTCCGGCTCGTCATCCAACAACTCGACGTTCATGCGTGACCAACTACGCCGAACCTGGGCGCATGCCTACTCGTGGACCGAATGCGACAGATTCTTTTTCGTTCTGTCCTGAATGACTGAATTTGTACTTACCGCCGTTTAGCAGTCTTAAGATAAATAACGACGTGTTGTGCATGTAGCGGTGAGCTGATCTGCAAAATGACTGCGGCTCGGGACGTCGGGTCCGAGCTCGGCGCCCCGAACAGGCGGCGTTCGCCTTGCGCGCGAAGTCCTGCTGCGGAACGGTTTCCCGGTGCGAACAACACACGCAAGCGCATGCGCCTTGCGGAGTGCGACATGTAGGCACGGCTATCGAGGTAATGGAATGAATATCTCCAACATGAAGATAATCTACAAAATCGCCGCGTGCTTCCTGCTGCTCAGCGTCGTGGTCGGAGTTGGTATCTGGCACGCCGCTGCGAAGATGAGCGAGATCGACCGACTGTATTCCGACATGCTCGACAACGACTTGCAGGGCATGAAGGCCAACATCCGTGCCAATACGCGCCTCTACAATATAGGCCGTCTGTCATGGCGTGTCATCGCCGAGACCGATCAGGCCGAGTTTCAGAACGTCCGCCAAGAGGCAGCGGCGAACCGCAAGGAATTCATTGAATACATCGCGCAGGCCAAGAAGGGGCTTCCGGCCTACGCAGATGATTTCGACCGGATTGTCCGACAGTTCGAGGACGTCGTGACGAGGAAATACGCGCTCGTCGAAAAGGCTGCGATTGCCAACCAGAAGGACGAGGCCGTCCGACTGGCGAAGAGCATGGGCGAAGACAATCAGGCATTGCGTGAGGCGCAGAGCGCGATCACGACCCGAGTCGACAAGGACCTCGCCGAGCGCAGGGAAGCCATTTCCGCAGACGTCTCGAACACCGTCCGCCTCACTGTGCTGACGATCGGCGGCGCCTTCGTGGCGGTCCTGGCGATCGCCTTCGCGATCGTGCAGCTCGGCATTGCGCGTCCGATCGGGCGATTGGTCGGCGATCTGCAGAAGATGGCGCGCGGCGAGAGCGTCGAGGTGTCCGGCACCGAGCGCGGCGACGAGATCGGACAGACCGCCAATGCGGTCGAAGGAATCAAGCTGATGCTCGACGACAAGGCGAGACTGGAAGCCGGGGAGAAGGCCGAGCAGGATCGCCGGCTCGCCGCGCAGCGCAAGCAGGACTTGGCGAAGCTCGCGCACGATTTCGAAGCCGCGGTCGGCGAGGTGATCCAGGCGGTGTCGTCGGCCTCGACCGAACTCGAAGCGTCGGCGACGACGCTGACCTCGAACGCACAGCACGCGCAGGAAGTGACGACGTCGGTCGCCGCGGCCTCAGAGCAGGCATCGGCCAACGTGCAGTCAGTGGCGTCAGCCACTGAGGAAATGGCGTCCTCGGTCACGGAGATCAGCCGGCAGGTGCAGGAGTCCGCGCGCATCGCCCAAGAAGCCGTGGGGCAGGCGCAGACGACCAACGAGCGAGTCGGCGAATTGTCGGCTGCGGCGGCGCGGATCGGCGATGTGGTCGACCTGATCAACACCATCGCCGGCCAGACCAACCTGCTGGCGCTCAACGCCACCATCGAGGCGGCGCGCGCGGGCGATGCCGGACGCGGCTTCGCGGTGGTCGCCAGCGAAGTGAAGGCGCTGGCCGAGCAGACCGCCAAGGCCACCGGTGAGATCAGCCAGCAGATCAGCGGCATCCAGGCCGCGACCGATCAGTCGGTGTCGGCGATCCGGGAGATCGGCGCGACGATTTCGAAGATGTCGGAAATCGCCTCGACGATCGCCTCCGCGGTGGAAGAGCAGGGCGCCGCCACGCAGGAGATCTCGCGTAACGTCCAGCAGGCGGCGCAGGGCACGCAGCAGGTGTCGTCCAGCGTGATCGACGTTCAGCGCGGCGCCAGCGAGACCGGTTCGGCGTCGGGCCAGGTGCTGTCGGCGGCGCAGTCTTTGGCCAATGACAGCAACCGTCTCAAGCTCGAAGTCGGCAAGTTCCTCGAGACCGTCCGCGCCGCGTAGAGCGTGACAAAGCGTATTCCGCGAGCGGTGCTCCCGGACTACGCGCAATCCCCGCGATTGGAGAGTCGGGTCTCACGCCGGACTCTCCAATCACTATTCCCGCCCCGTGCACGCACCCGCCGGGTTGTCAGCACCCCGGCCGGATCGCCGCCGCCCCCCTCGACGCATATTTGATTGAACCATGCACAGGTTCTGGCCGACTATCGCCCAGGCGGTCGGATCCGGCCGCAGGGTGTCGAGGGACTGATTGATGCGATCGAACTGGCTCCGGGCGCTGTCGGCGATCGGCGCCGGCGCCATTGTGCTGGCGCTTGCGGCGCCCGCCGCGGCGGCCAAGCGCGTCGCGCTGGTGATCGGCAACAACGATTATCGCAACGTGCCGAAGCTGCAGAAGGCGGTGAACGACGCCCGCACCATGGGCGACGCGCTCCGCACGCTCCGTTTCCAGGTGATGGCCGCGGAGAACCAGAGCCGTATCGGCTTCAGCCAGAGCCTGCTGGCGTTCGACAACGCGATCGAGCCCGGCGACACCGCGTTCTTCTTCTATGCCGGGCATGGCTTCGAGATTTCCGGCCAGAACTTCCTGCTGCCGACCGACGTGCCGGCGGCGACCGAAGGCCAGGAAGAACTGTTGCGCGACGCCTCGATCCTCGCCGACCGCATCGTCGAGCGCCTGCAGAACCGCGGCGCGCGCACCGCGATCCTGGTGCTCGACGCCTGCCGCAACAACCCGTTCGAGCGCCGCGGCACCCGCGCGCTCGCCGGCCGCGGCGGGCTCGCGCCGATGACGACGCTGCCCGAAGGCGTGTTCTCGATCTTTTCGGCGGGGCCGCGGCAGACCGCGCTGGATCGGCTGTCGGACACCGACGCCAATCCGAACTCGGTGTTCACGCGGGTGTTCGCCAAGCAGTTGCTCGATCCCGGCGACAATCTCGTGCAGGTGGCGCAGCGGACGCGGCGCACGGTGAGCGAAATGGCCGAGACTGTCGGTCACAAGCAGGTGCCGGTGTATTTCGACCAGATGGTCGACGACGTGTTTCTGAGCGGCGCGCCGAAGCCGGGCGCGGCCGCGCCGGCCGCGCCGCCGCAGAAGGTCGCGGCGCTGCCGCCGGTGGCGCCGTTGAAGCCGCCGACCTCGGAGAGCCTCAACGCGCCGATCGCCAGCTTCTCGCGCCACAATGGCGGCTGGACGGTGTCGTTCTCGATCGCCGATCCGACGCTCGGGATCTCCTGGCGGATCGGCGACAGCGGAGAATTCCGCGAGACGGGTTTCATGGACGTGCTCGATCCGCGCACCCGCAAGCGGATGCCGAACCCTTCGATCCAGTTGCCGACAGACGCGGCGGCCGCGACCCTCGAGGTGCGCTATGTCGATGCGCAGGGCGAGCTGCAGGGGCCGTTTCCGATCCGCTTCGAGCCGGAGGCCGCGCTGCTGCGCGACCAGCGCAAGATACTTGACATGACCGCGACGAGCTGGCTGTCGTTCCGCGAGTTCAATGGGCTACTGGTCTACTACACACATCTGATGTCTTACCGTTGCGCGATCCGCGAGGCGCGGATCGGGATCGACAGCGCGGTTCCCGACAAGGTGCTGAAAATGCCGGCCTGCGACCTACGCGATCCCGTCGCGATCCCGCACGAGGCGACGCCGTATCTGAAGCTGTCGCCGAACGTGAAATCGGTGTCGGTGGAATTGACCTATCGCGACGGCTCGGTGTCGGAGATCAAGAGCTTTCGGCGATGACGCGCATCCTGTTGGCTGCCGTCGCGCGGCCGCTTTCTACCCCCCACCTTTAGGTCCACACAGGACCGTACTTTCACGCCGGCGGTTCGGTCGTGACCATCGAGGAGATAGAGATGAGTCTGAATAAGTACGTCGCTGAGTTGATCGGCACCTTCTGGCTGACCTTTGCCGGTTGTGGCAGCGCGGTGATCGCCGCGGGATTTCCCGAGGTCGGGATCGGTCTGGTCGGCGTGTCGCTGGCGTTCGGGCTCAGCGTCGTCACGATGGCCTATGCGATCGGCCATATCTCGGGCTGCCACCTCAACCCCGCGGTGACGCTGGGCCTCGCCGCCGGGGGACGTTTCCCGCTCGGGCAGATCGCGCCCTACATCATCGCGCAGGTGCTCGGCGCGATCGCCGCCTCGGCCTTGCTCTATCTGATCGCCAGCGGCGCGCCCGGCTTCGACCTCGCCAAGGGCTTCGCCTCCAACGGCTACGCCGCGCATTCGCCCGGCCAGTACAATCTCGTCGCGTGCTTCGTGATGGAAGTCGTGATGACAATGATGTTTCTGATCGTCATCATGGGCGCCACCCACGGCAAGGCGCCGGCCGGCTTCGCGCCGCTGGCGATCGGACTTGCGCTGGTGATGATCCATCTGGTCAGCATTCCGGTGACCAACACGTCGGTCAATCCGGCGCGCAGCACCGGACCGGCGCTGTTCGTCGGCGGCTGGGCGATCGGCCAGCTCTGGCTGTTCTGGGTTGCGCCGCTGATCGGCGGCGTGCTCGGCGGCGTGATCTATCGCTTCCTCAGCCCGCAGCCGACCGGCGTGGTCGAAGGCGTCAAGCCGAAGTAACCGCGAGAATGGCGCCACCGCGGAGCGCGGTGGCGTCGTGCGCCACTGCGTGAGTGCGCAAGGGTGACATGCGTAAGGTGAGGCGACGGCGCGGTGGCGCCGCGCCCGCCATCGTCACGCCGCCAGTTCGGCACAGCGGTTGGCGCGCGCCGCGCGAGCTGGCCTGACGTGCGACGACGGGAGGTTCAAGCCTCAACCGGGACCACCTCAACCCTATCTTGCCTTGAAATAGAAACCCTGAGCCGACAACTGCCCGTAGGTGAACGGCTCTTGCTTCTTCGCGGTGCTGGCGTAGACGTCGTCATGCACCATCCGGAATAGCTGGTTGATCTCGAGACCCGGCGCGTCCATGAGCCGGACCAGCGACGTCGCGAACGGGCTGTTGTCGCCGGAGCCGTCGGTCGCGTAGTGGCCGTGCTTGGTGGCAAACGCCACCAGCGTGCCGCTTTCGGGCTCGATACGCGCGAGGCCTCTGCCGACCGAGAGTGATTTCTTCTCTGCGGCGAAGGGATTCTCGCGGCAGGCGTCCAGGATCACGAGACGCATCTTGTCGGCTGCGCCGACTGCGTTGAGGACCTGATCGAGGGCAACGCCTTCGTTCGGAATATTGGCATCGTTCTCGAATTTCGCGTCGACCGGAACGAGATAATTGCTGCCGTCGAGTTCGATGCCGTGACCGGCAAAATAAACGACCGACCAGTTGGCGTTTTTACTCTCGTCGGTGAAGGTTTTAAGTGCAGCCAAAAGCGAGTCCCGGTTCACGTCTGTCAGCAGCTTGACGTTCTGGAAACCGGATCTCCCGAGCGCGTCGGCAATGGCAGCAGCATCCCGTTTGGGATTTGCGAGCGTGTCGAATGCCTCATATTTCGAATTGCCGATCACCAGAGCGATACGCCCACCGGTTCGCTCCGTGCCCGGACGGGTGGCGCCCATTTTGGCGTCGATCCGCTCGATGCCCGCGACGGCGACGGGGTGCGAAGGAACCAGTTTCAACGCGTCCTGAAGGTCGGCTTGCGCCTTGGCGAAATCGCGCGAACGTTCGAACGCCTGCGCGCGCTGGAGCAGAGCGGTTATGTTCTTCGGCTCGATCTTGAGCGCCTCGTCGAAATCCTTGATTGCCGCCGACAGATTGTTGGTCGCGATATAGGCGCGGCCGCGGTTGATGTAGGGGCGGGCAAATCTGGAGTTGATCGCGATGGCCTGCGAAATATCGGTAATCGCGCGGTCATACTCGCCGAGACTGAAATGGACATAGCCTCTGCCGCTGAGATAGGCAGCGGTGTTTGGCGCCAGCTCGAGCGCCCTGTTGTAAGCCGCCAGCGATTTTTCAAACTCCTGCAGCTTGCTGTAAACTGATCCTAATCCTCCATGAGCGGGGGGCAGGTTCGGATTCAGCTTTACGGCTCGGGTCAGGTCGGCCAATGCCTTGTCTTGGTCGCCCATGTCCGAATAGATCATTCCCCTGAAGGCGTAAGGGGCAGCTGCGGTATTGTCGATCTCGAGGGCCGCATTGACGTCCGCCAATCCCTTGCCGTTGTCACGCAACGCAAAGAACGCGTTGCCGCGTTGACCCAGCGCGAACGCATTGCGCGGATCCAGCTTCAACGCCTCGTTGAAGTCGGACATGGCTTCGTCGAATTTTCCAATCCGCATTTTGGCGACACCGCGCCAAGCGTAGGCAAAGGGAAATTTCGGATCCTGCTTCACGGCCCGATCGAGTTCGACGATCGCTCCGGCATATTTGCCCTGTTCGATCAGCGATCGCGCCTTGCCGACCGCCGGCCCCGCGACCGAACGCGGCTGGTTCAAGCCACCGGGGCCCTGCCTGCCTGCGCCGCCGGGACCACCGCCCATACCGCCGCCCATGGCGGCCTGGACGCAGGCCCTGACCTTCGGCGTTGCCAGCGCACGGCAGGACTCCAGCGTTCCGCCTGCCTTCATGCAAGGCATGACGATCGGCCTGCCTACGGTTTCGCGACAGCGTTCCAGCGCCTGGCCTTGCGAGAAGGCCGGATTGGCAAGCAGCAGGACCGAGGCGATTGCTGCGAGAGTTGAAATCGAACGCGAAAGAACTTTGCTATAGCAATTGCTGCGCGCCCACATAAAATCTCCCATTAAATAAACTTGCCAAGTAACTTTATAAATGTACCAGCGAGCCGAGAGATCTCAACTATGATCGCCCGATTTTAAGGTTTGTCAATACCGCGCCATCGCCTTGGTCAGCGTGATAAATAGCAATTCTTGCCACATTTAAAATGAGGGCATGGGAATGCACGGTCGGACGCTTCGCTTGTTGTTTGCCGCTTCGATTGCCGGTTGCCTGCTCGTTAGTTCGGTAGACCCCGGCTTGGCCGCCAATGTCATTATCACCGAGGAGGAGGGGAAACTCCCGCCTCCGAGGGAAATGCCGGCGCCTTCCGACCGCGGTATTACCCGCGGTCCAAAGATCGAGCTCGACGCCGACGACAAGGTCGTCCTGCGCGCGCCGCTGCATTTCAAGCTGAAATTCAAAACCTACGGCGGCTCAGCGATCGATCTCGGCGCCCTTCAGGCGACTTACATCAAGGAGCCGGCCGTCGATCTGACGACGCGGCTGAAGCCGTTCGCCCAGCAAACAGGCATCGATATTCCCGATGCGCAATTGCCGCCCGGCGAGCATTTCATTCAGATCCTTATCAAGGATTCGGACGGCAGGGCCGTCACCAAGGTTTTCAAGCTCAAGGTTGCTCCCTGACATTTCGGTCGGATCTGCATCGAGGTTCAGAATTTGAAGTGTTATTTCTGCGCGTTCGAAACCGAAACGGGGGTGCTGGTCTGCAGCGCCTGCTCGCGTGATATCGTCGCGCCGGCGTCGGTGATCGCGGAGCGCGATGAGCTCGTGCGGAAACTCGCCAGCGCGCGCGAAGAGCTGTTGAGGACAAAGGACGAGATCAAAGCTCTGACGCGGCGCGGCGAGGGTGGCGAAGGCTGATGGAGTGCCCGTTCTGCGTCGAAACAATCAAGGACGAGGCTCTCGCCTGCATGCATTGCTCGCGCGACCTTCGGGTCATTCGCCCGGTGCTGCTCGAGATTCAGGAGACAGTGCTCGAACTCGACAAGGTCAGGCAGGAGCTCGACCGGGAGCGGGCGCGGCTTGAACGCCTCAAGCATCCGTGGCGCACCTTTCTATCCTACGCAGTTCTCTACGTTGCGATCCCGGTCGTGCTGCTCGTCATCGCGCACGTCCTGATCACCATCGCATTCAATATCTCGCCGCTCTATCTGCGCATCGCTTCGGTCCTGATTCCGTTTCCCTTCGGCTTCCTCGCTTTCGTGGTCAGCCGGCTCGGTTTGCGCGGCGCCTTCGCGATAGGGCTTTCGACGGCGACCATCGCGGTCGCGCTGATGCTCGTCATCACCGGCGTCAACGATGCTGTGCCGATCATCCCGACGACGCGCGGGGAGTGGCGGGAGGTCACGGAATACATCGCCAGCGTTTGTCTGGCGTTCGTCACCGGCAACATCCTGAGCGCACTGATCTTCAAGATATTGCCGGGTACGCTGGCGGGTGGCGGGCGACCGAACCCGGCCGCGTTCAAGGTTGCGCTTCTGCTCGGCCGGCATGTCGGCGAGGATCAACTCCGCCGGCGGGCGCGGCTGATCCAGAACATGATGCAGACGGCGGGGCCTCTGGCCGGTGTTGCCGCAACGGCAGTCGGATCGATCTATGCTGGATTGAAGGGCGTCGTCGGACAATGACGGTGTGATCGACGTGTTTGTGGAATCGCTCGATATTTCGAAAGCGGCTTCGATGGGGGTGAGCCGGCGGCGACTGGTCGGCCGTCGTACCACTCCTCGGGGCTCCTGAAGTAATACATCGACGGCGATCTCCACCGGGCCCAGTCGAACTGGCGGCTGCAGCGAGAAGTCGGACTCAATGGTCGAGGCGATGTGGTTGAGTAAACTGATGCAGTCAGGAATATTCGTGGCATGAGCTTGCATCCGGACGGCCCCCCGGATTGAATTTGGTTCAATGTGATCATTCTAGCGATGTACTTAATAAAGCAAGAGGCGGGAGTAAGCTGTCATGAAATGGCGACTGATCATGATGGCGTTGACGATGTACGGCCTGACAGGCGCTCTGCATGCCGAGCAGCAGCCGGTGCATCGTGATAGACTGCCCTCCGAGATCGTCCGCCGGGCCGCAACCTATGCGACCGATCTGACATTTCCCAATCATCCGGAAACGCTCGCCGACATCGATCTACCGCGTATGGCGTTGTTGAAGCCTGCCGGGGATGGACCGTTCCCCGCCATTGTGCTGGTCCATCAGTGTAGCGGGCTCAACCGCGCGGTGTCGGCGTGGGTACGGCGCGCGATCAGCCGGGACTACGCGGTGCTGCTGCTCGACAGCCTTACCGCACGCGGCGTCACGAGCGTCTGTCATGGCCCGAAAGCCGGCGTCAATCTGATCCGGGGCACCAGGGACGTGCTGCAGGCGGCGCAGTTCTTGCGGAAGCAGTCATTCGTGGATGGCGAGCGCGTTGCCCTCGTCGGCTTCTCCTGGGGCGGCATGATCGGACTGCTGGCGTCGAGCCGGCATTATGTCGGCGCATTGGAATCCGGGCCCGGATTTGCAGCTGTCGTCAGCTTCTATCCAGGGTGTTTTCGAATCACGCCGCCCAACGGACAACCGTTCGAATTGGTGAATTCCGATATCGCCCAGCCGCTGCTGGTGTTGATGGGAGAGGCAGATACCGAAACACCGGCCGCCGACTGCGTCAGGAATCTCGATCCGATCAAGGCGGCGGGTGCGCCGGTCGAGTGGCACAGCTACCCGCATGCGACGCATTGCTGGGATTGCCAGCATCTCGACGGCTTCCGCAAGATCGATGTCCGCGGCAACGAGGTCGCTTTCACGTACCAGCAAACTGTGGTCGACGATTCCGAGCGGCGGTTGTTCGATTTTCTCGACCGCCGACTGACGCGTCCTTGATCGGCGCAGACGACCAGATGACGCCCCAGTCAGTCCGCAGGCCGACGGCATCGAGAAACATTGCACCCGATCCGCGGTTCACGCCTTCCGCGAGATCAAGATCAGCACCAGCCCGCCGATCGCGGTGGTGGCGCCGTAATAGGCCCACTGCGTCTGCTTCAGCATGAAGCTCGACTCCGGCCAGTTGATGTAGCCGAGGCCCTGGCCGGTCCAGACCAGCCCCATCAAGACGGCGATGATTCCGATGGTGAGAAACAGCGCGCGCATGTTCGTGTCTCCGGTCCGCTGATGGAGATCAGCATGGCGCTGGGCGTGGCGAAGTCAATCGGTCGTTTGTCCGCAGGGCGGGCGGAGGCGTGCTTGCGCGAGCGTCACCGTCGTCGCGCCTTTGGTCGCGGCTGACGCTGCGCGTGATGCGCCTCGCGGTCCTTCGACACGCGCGGAGAGGGTTGGGACCGCGTTTCCTGGCTTGCGATCGACGCTGTTGCGACATCGACGAAATGGGTAGCGAGCGGCGACAGATTGTCGTCATGCCACGCCAGCACGATGTCGAGCGTCACCGAGGCGTCCTCGATTTCCAGCGATCGGATTCCGGGCGGCAGCGTCGGGATGAACGAGGCATCGAGGATGGTGCATCCGAAGCCCGACCTGACGAGCTGCAGCAGCACCGGGACGTCGTCGGCTTCCTCGACCACATTCGGCGTCAGACCTTGCGCCCGGAACATGTCGTCGACGAGCTTGCGGAAACCGCGCCATCGATTGGCCGTTCCGATCACGATCGGCACTGTCGTCAGCCGCTGCAGCGATATCGCATGATCTGCCGCCCAGGCGTGATTGCTGGGCACCAGCGCGATCAGACGTTCCTTCGAAACAGCCACGTTGCGCAGCGGCGCGGCCGCCAGGTTCGACATCATGAAGCCGACGTCGATCGCGCCCTGGTCCAATCCGGTGACTTGTTCGGAGGATGCCAGAAGGCGGAGCGCGACGGTGGCGTCCGGATATTTTCTGCGAAAATCGATGATGATGTTCGACATCGGACTCATCGCGGCGAATGTCGAATAGCCGACCACGACGGTCCCGCTGAGACCCTGCGCCACCTGGCCGGCGCGGGCGCAGGCCCGAGCCAGACGCCGCACCGCATCGGCGCCGTCGCGATAAAGCACCTCGCCGGCCGGGGTCAGCGCCACATGCCGGGTCGACCGTTGAAACAGCTGGAAGCCGAGCTGCTGCTCGAGCTGGCGAATGCTGCGGCTCAGGGCAGGTTGCGCAATGTGCAGCGCCTGCGCCGCCTTGCGAAAACTGAGCGTCTCGGCGACCGCCAGGAAGTACGGGATTCTTGATTGAACGGAGGGGTGGATCATCGCAGGCCCGTCTGATTGATGCCGATAGGATATCAAAGAGCATCTCATTGGTATTGGACGGACATTAATGCGGCCTGTCAAATGCGGGCCTGCAGGGTCGCCCGACGAGAGACCCGGCTCGCATATCGGCCGTGGCGGCCGCAATCAGACCACGAGGAACGCATGGCAAAACCAACGGCGATGATTGTCGCGGCGCAGGCGGAAGCCGCCGAAGCGGGGGCCTCGATCGTTCAGGCCGGCGGCAACGCCGTCGACGCCGCGGTCGCCTGCGCCCTGGTCCAGGGCGTCGTCGATCCATTGATGGCCGGCATCGCCGGCTTCGGCAGCGCCAGCTTCTATCTTCCCGGACAACAATTTCACAAGTACCTGGATTTCCATGCGCCTGCGCCCGCGGCCGCGCGCCCGGAGATGTGGGAGCATCTGATCGAAGGCGAAGCGCGCGACGGTTACGGCTTCATCCTCAAGGGCAAGGTCAACGACATCGGCTATCAGTCGGTTTGCGTTCCGGCCTCGCTGAAAGCGCTCCACGCGGCGCATGTCAGGTTCGGCGCGCTGCCGTGGCGTGACGTCGTGGCGCCTGCGATCGAATGGGCCGAGCGCGGCTGGATGGTGCGTCCGCACGTCGAACTGTTCTGGTCGGATCCCGGCACGATGGGACGCGCCGCGGTCGTCGACCGGCTGACGTTCTCGGCCTCCGGCCGCAGGCTGTACTGCCGCGACGACGGCACGCCGAAGCGCGTCGGCGATCTCGTTCACAATCCCGACTACGCCAATACGCTCCGCATGATTGCCGACGGCGGCTCGGACGTCTTCTATAAGGGGGAGCTCGGCCGTCGCATTGTCAGCGACATGCGTCGGAACGGCGGGCTCATCACCGCCGAAGATCTCGCCGCGTATGAACCCAAATGGCTCGATCCGTTGCGTGGCAGCTATCGCGGCCACGACGTCACCACAAACAATCCACCCGGCGGCGGGCTGATGCTGATCGAGATGCTCAACATCCTCGAGCAGTTCGATCTCGCCGGCATCGGACACAACAGCGCCGAGTACATTCGCATCGTCTGCGAAGCGATGAAGCGCGCGACGGTCGACAAGGACAACGCCATCGGCGATCCGTCATTTGTCGACGTTCCGGTCGCGCAACTGGCTTCGAAGGACTATGCGGCGGAGGTCGCCCGGAACATCGCGGCGGGCGGCAAGATCGAGGTTCCCCGGTTCAATTCGGGGTTTCCGTCGAAAGATACCACGCACGTGTCGGTGGTCGATCGCGACGGCAATTGTGTGACGATGACGCATTCGCTCGGGATGCCGTCGGGCGTCATCACCGAGGGGCTCGGCTTCTTCTACAATGGCTGCATGGCCGTGTTCGATCCGAGGCCCGGACGAGCCGGCAGCATCGCGCCCGGCAAGGCGCGGTTCACGTCGGTTTGTCCGTCGATCGTCTTCCGCGATGCGAAGCCCTATCTGGTGATCGGTGCGCCGGGTGCGACGCAGATCGCGATGGGCGTGCTGCAGGCGATCCTCAACGTGATCGATTTCGACATGACCATGACGGAAGCCGTGAGTGCGCCGCGCTTTTCGGCGACCAGCAACAGCATCGACGTCACGAACCGGATCACCCACGGCGTCGCGCGTCAGCTCAAAGCCGACGGCTACGAGGTCATTCGGAGCCCCTACACATTCGGCATCGCCGCCGTGCATGGCATTCGTATCGACGGTGACAGGCTGGACGGTGGCGCCGATCCGGGACATGACGGCCTCGCCATCGGGGTCTGATCGTTGTGGCCGAACCAATTCAATCAAAGGGAGAGAAACTGTGAAGACCAGAACGCTGCTTGCCGCTGCTGCAATGACGATGTCTGTAACGACGGCGGCGCGCGCTCAGGTCTCTGATGATGCAGTCAGGATCGGCGTGCTGACGGATCACTCCGGCGGGTTCGCCCACCTCGTGGGCAAACGCTCGGTGGACGCCGCGCAGATGGCGGTCGATGATTTCGGCGGCACGGTGCTCGGCAAACCGATCTCGGTGATCACGGCGGATCATCAGAACAAGGCGGACATCGCCTCCGCGCTCAGCCGGAAATGGTTCGAGACGGAAGGCGTCGACGCCATCACCGACGTGGCCGGCTCCGCAGTGGCGTTGGCCACTCAGGAAATCGCCCGGTCCCGCAACAAGATCGTGCTGGTGTCGGGCGCCGCGACCACCGAACTGACCGGCAAGGCCTGTTCGGCGACGACCACGCAATGGAGCTATGATACTTACGCGCTCGCGAAGGGCACCGCGGCCCAGGTGACCAAGCAGGGCAATGGAGCGTCGTGGTTCTTCCTGACCAGCGACTACGCATTCGGCCATTCGCTGCAGAATGAAGCCAGCCGTTTCGTCGAGGCGAATGGCGGCAAGGTGGTCGGCGCGGTGCGTTTTCCATTCGGGTCGTCGGACTTCTCGTCGTTCCTGCTGCAAGGTCAGGCCTCGAAGGCGAAGGTGATCGGACTGGCGATGTCCGGCGCCGACCTCATTTCGGCGATCAAGCAGGCAGGCGAGTTCGGGATCGTCCAGTCCGGCCAGAGCCTCGCCGGCCTCGCGATCTACATCAACGATGTCGAGGGACTGGGGCTGAAAACGGCGCAAGGCCTGACGCTGACCACGTCGTTCTATTGGGATATGAACGACGAGACCCGGTCATGGGCCAAGCGGTACATGGAGCGGTCGGGCGGGTTCATTCCCAATTTCATTACCGCAGGCACCTACGCTTCGGTGATGCACTATCTCAAGGCGGTGCAGGCTGCGGGGACGGACGAGGGCACGGCGGTCGCGGCCAAGATGCGGGACATGCCGGTGAACGACTTCTACAACAAGGATGTCGCAATCCGCGTCGATGGTCGGGTCATGCACAAGACCTTTCTGATGGAGGTCAAGAAGCCCGCCGAGTCGAAGTATCGCGGCGATTATTACAAGGTGCTGGCCGAGATGTCCGGAGACGAATCCTTCCGGCCGCTGTCAGAAAGCCAGTGTCCGCTGGTCAAGGCGAAGTAACCGCGACGACAGCGCCCCAGCCCAGCGCAATGGCGTAACTATGTGATTGCCAAAAGTGGAGGGTGTGGCGACGGCGCGGTTGCGCCGCGCCCGGCAGCTTCGCGGCGACGCGCTGTCTTTGCCGTCCGCGAGATCAAGATCAGCATCAGCCCGCGGGCCGCGTCAAAATTCAGTCGACGGCGATGATGACGTGATCCGGATCGAACGTCGCCGCGGCCTCCGAGCCTTCGACGATACCAAGATCCTCGATCTGGTGACGCTGGACCACTGCGACGAGCGTCTTGCCGTTGCCGAGGTCGAGATGCACCTCGGAGTGAACTTCCGCATCGATGCGCTGAATCACCCTGCCACGGAACAGGTTGCGCCGCAGCTTCGCTGCGTCGTCCGGAGATACAAGGCGCACGAACGGAGCTTTCACAATCGCCAGCGCCTTGCGGCCGGGCACGAGGCCGAGCTGCTCGGTCGCGGCATTGGTGATGATCGCGTGAATCGCGTGGTCGTCCGAGACTTTGAGGATGACTTCGACGTCGACCGGCCAGCGCCGGATGTTGACCACCTCGGCATGGAAGATGTTTCGCGCCGATATTTTGAATCCGGTGCCCCACATCAGCGCGTCGCCGATGTCTTCGAGGCCTTCTTCGGCGATCAGCGACGATATCTTCGTGAGCTGATCTTCCAGGCGATGGAACACGGAAATCAGCCGCCGGCCTTCGTCGGTGATCTCGGCGGCGCCGCCGACGCGGCCGCTGGTCCGGGTCACGAATGCAGGCGTCGGCAACAGATTGTTGATCGCGTCGACGGCTTCCCACGCGGTCTTGTAGCTGATCCCCGTCGCCTTCGCGGCCTTGCTGATGCTGCCGTGTTCGGCGACCGCCTCGAGCAGGCGGATGCGATCACGGCCGACCAGAACGCGTCCGCCGCTCCGCAGCACCAGATATGCGTCGATCTTGTCTTCCGCCATCGCGTCGGGTCGGGTGATTCAGCTTGTTGATGGAGCATGATCCTTTGCAGGAAGCGGTCGCAGTTTCGGGATCATGCCGGAGGGCCGCAACCCTAGGCGATCCCGGCGCGGGGGGGAAGCGCGATGCAGCAACAGCGAAAGCTGCGCGATGCCGCATCGGCTGCGGCGCCGCCGGACTTGGCTGCCCGCTGACAGGTTCAGCCGTTGGCCGCCCGGCGTTTCGCGGCGAGGGCGTCGAACCAGGCGACGATGGCGTCCTGATCGCAGCTCAACTCCGTCCAGTCCGCGCCGGCGAATGCGATCCAGCCCGGCAGCATCGATTGCTCGACCGCTACGAGCGCGGGAATCTGCTCGGCGAGGGCGAGGCCGACTTCCTCGCGAATGCCGCGTCCGGCGAGTTCTTCCTTGGCGAAGCGTCCGAACAGAACCAGGTCGGGCTGCGTGGCGATCGCCGCGGCGAGCCGCACCCGCGCCTGCGCGAGGCCATCGGCGCTGAGGATGCACGAGGTCGATCCCGGGCCGAGATCCTGCGACAGGGCGATGCAATCGCCGCGCGTGACGTCGTCGAGCCACAGCGAGGCGCGGCCGTTGGAATGCGGCGCGCCATTGCGGGGCACGACGCCGGCGATCCGGGCGCCGCGCCGGGCGAGCAGGCGGTCCCGGACGGCGGCGAGGATTGCTTCGAGGGGATCGCCGGCGCGATAGACCACGACGGCGAGAGGAAACACTCCGCCGGGTCGTTCGGATGCGGCGGCTGTGCTCGCGGCGCGGTCAGCGCCATCGGCGCGATCGTGGCTTTGGTCTGGTTTGTTGCACGACATCTCTTACACCTCGGAAACGGCCTGGGGGGGAGCGGGTGGGCGCGTCACTACACGACGCCCTGAGGGGGTCGATTCGAGGCAAAGCTCGACGCCATAGAGGCTGCGCAGACGAGGGGCGGTCAGGATGTCGTCGACCGCGCCGACTTCGAAGCGCTGCATCCGGCCGAGGACGGCGACGCGGTCGGCGATCGCGAAGGCTTGCTCCGGTTCGTGGGTCGACACCAGCAAGGATAGTCCCCGCGCCGCCAGCGCGCGGACCTGATCGAGCAGAGCGAGGCGGTTGCCGATATCGAGGCTGGCGGTCGGCTCGTCCATCACGATGATGTCGGTGTCCTGGGCGAGCGCGCGCGCGATCAACATCAGCTGCCTCTGACCGCCCGAAATCCGATCGGCGGTCCGGTCGGCGAGGCCGGCGATGCCGAGCGCGTCCAGCGCGCGCCGGGCGGCGGCCATATCGGTGCGGCCCGGCGTCTCGAACAGGCCGAGCCGGGCGGTGCGGCCCATCACCACGATGTCGATCACGGTGTGGCTCGGATCGCCCTGATAGGCCTGCGGCACCAGCGCGATGTGGCGGGCGATCTGCTCGCGGCGCATCGTCGTGATGTCGCGGCCGCCGATCAGGATCTGGCCGCGCAGCGGCGGCAGCAGACCGAGGATGGTCTTGAACAGCGTCGTCTTGCCGACGCCGTTGGGTCCCATCAGACAGGTCGTGCTGCCGCCTGTCAGATCGAGGTCGATGCCGTCGAACAGCGTCAGGCCGTCGTAACCGATCGCCACGTTCCGCAGGGAGAGGCAAGCCGTCATTCGCGCCTCCACAGCGCGCGCGTTCCATGTCGGGTGATCAGCCAGACGAACAGGCCGCCGCCGACCAGCGCCGTCAACACGCCGATCGGAATTTCGATCCGCGCAACGGTTCGCGCCAGGGTGTCGACCACGACCATGAACGCCGCGCCGAGCAGGATCGACACCGGCAGCAGGCGGTCGAAGCGCGGCCCGACCAGCAGGCGCGCCAGATGCGGCACCATCAGGCCGACCCAGCCGATCACGCCCGACACCGCGACGACGCTGGCGGTGATCAGGGTTGCGGCGGCGATCACCACCTGCCGGGTGCGGCGTGCGTCGACGCCGAGCGCGCGGGCGTCGTCGTCGCCGAGCGACAGCACGGCGATCCGCCAGCGCAGCAGGAATAACGGGACCAGCCCGATCGCCACGGTCGGGATCACCACCGCAAGGTCTTCGGGACGGATGCTGGCGAGGCTGCCGAGCAACCAATAGGTGATCATCGGCAGTTGCGAGTAGGGGTCGGCGACGATCTTGACCAGGGAGATCGCCGCCGCCGCGATGGCGCCGACGACGATGCCGGCGAGGACCAGCATCAGAATGTCGCCGCGTTCGCGCAGCGACCAGGCGAGGGCGGAGACGAGGACGACGGTCAACGAACCGGTGACGAAGCCCATCAGTTCGATCACCGCGATCGGAAAGCCGAACAGGATGCCGATCACCGCGCCGAACCCGGCGCCGTGCGACACGCCGAGAATGTCGGGCGACACCAGCGGATTGCGGAACAGACACTGATACGCCGCGCCGGCCGCGGCCAGCGCAGCGCCGACGCAGATCGCGGCGGCGATGCGCGGCAGACGAACCTGGAACAGCACGATCGCGGCCTGCCCATCGTCGCGACCGCCGGCGAGCCGATCCAGCATCGCGGCGATGACGTCGCGCGGCGCGATCGGGTAAGGCCCGGTTCCCGCGGCGATCACCACGACGAAAGCCAGAACAGCGGCGAGACCGATCACGACCGGCGTGATCCTTTGGCTTGCCACGTCAGTGACCAGAGCCTTTGAGAAGGTTTTCAATCTTCGCGTCCGACACGTCGACTTGATAGAACAGCTGATAGAATCCGCGTAGTTCGGCCGCCCGCGCCGTCTTGGTGCGGTCGGGATAGAGCGTGTGGAGGAGGAGCGGCAAGCCGATCAGGCGATTGACGGAGGGCGGCAGATCGATGCTGCCGAACGGCTGGTTCGGAAGCAGAAACACCCGCTTCATCTTCACCGCCGGGACGACCTGCCATTCGGGGCGTTCCAGGATCATGCGGTGGACGGCGGGATCGATGGTGATGATCGTATCCGGAGCCCATGCGATGACCTGCTCGGGCGAGACGCGCGCAAGGCCGCCGGCCTCGCGGACGCCGTCGACCACATTGACGGCGCCGACCCGCTCGATGATCTCGGTGTTGATCGATCCACGCGATCCGGTTTCGAATCCGTCGAGGCCGCGGGCGAGATAGATGCGCGGCCGCGCCGCCGGCGGCACGGTCGCGACGACGCGGTCGACCTCGGCGAAGATCGCTTCGCTGGCGCGGGCGAGGGCTTCGCCGCGTTCGCTCACGCCCAGAATGTCGGCGAGCAGCCGCAGCGCCGCCGGCGTGTTCTCGAAGCGCCCGTCGATCAGCAGATAGGGAATCCCGGTCTGCGCCTGGATGCGCTCGGCGATCGACCGGTAGGTTTCATTTGTCGCGCCGAAATCGATGATGACGTCCGGCCGGCTCGCCATCAGGCGTTCGGTGCTGATGGTGTCGCCGCGTCCGGTGAGCCGTCCGAGTTCGGGGAGCTCATGCGTGGCCGGCAACAGGAACGGCTTGTCGATGTCGCGGGGCGCGCGCCCCCAGCCGATCATCTTGTCCGGCGCGACGACATAGAGCAGCACGCCCGCCGGCGGCCCCGACGCGAAGACGCGGGTGATATTGTCGGGGAGTTCGACGCGGCGGCCGGCGGAGTCGACGATGCTGCGGGCTTCGGAGTGAGATGCAGCGCCGAGGCTCAGGGCTGACAGGACCGGAACGATCAGCAGGATCTTGCGCCATGCGACGCCGATCATGGTCACTGCTCTCCGACGTGGAAATCGCCGGGCTTCTCCGGCGCCTGTGGGATGAAGGTCGATCGATCGGGTTTCAGATCCACCAGGGGCGTGCCGTCCAGGCAATCGAGGCCACGGACAAGAAGATTTGCGCCGTCGCGACCTTCGAGGCGCACGACCGACGTTCCGATCGGGTTGGGACGAATAGGTGAGCGAAGCGAAAACGTACCGCGTGCGTCGCCGTCATCCCGGGGGCACTGCAGCAACAGATCGCGCCGCGAGCGATGCAGCCAGTAGAACACTTCGATCAGTGCGTCGTCGCTGATGCCGGCCAGCGCCGGCACCCAGGTCTCGAACAGTTCGATCCGGCAGAGCGGTCCGTCCGGGCGACCACGGCGCGGGCAGGCGCCGAGGTCCACCCAGGGCGTGTGGATTCGGCCGATGAACACCAGGCTGGCGTCTGTGCCGCCCCGCCAGTCCGTCGCCACTTCTCCCATTCTGATTTCGTTGTCCGCTTTCATGTCGTCGTCCCATCCGTTCGCGGCGCCGGCCACAGCCAAGCTCGAGAGCATTGGGCGTTCAGCCGGACCGGCATGAAACAATATATGTACATTTTCTACATTAGCGGAACTCCCCGTCAATGGAATGCCGGCGCAACGCCGATCGCGGGAATGAGTCGGTTATGTGTCTTTTTGGTCGCATTTCGGCCGAAAACGGGCTCGATTCAGCGGTAAATCGGGGCAAAATCGCATCTAAACACCGGAAATACACGCTATACGTGCATCTATAGGGATTGATCGTTGTTGGATGGTTGGCAAGTCGTCCCCAATCCCCAAAGATCATTATATGTATTTCGTTTACTTAAATTGTGATGAGGCGCGTCCTCTCGTTTTCCGGGTTCGTCGGCTCAGTCGGGCCATCTTCATGTCGGCGGCCGGCCGATCGCGCGGCGCAGTCCGAGGGACGCAGCCGCGCGGGATCCCGCGGATCGCGCCGACATCGCTGACCACCTTCCGATTTCGCACTGACAGTCGACGGCGCGAGCTGCGGTGCTTTCTTTCGACGCGCGCAATCCTGGACTGGGGGCAAAATGAAACGGATGAAGGGTGTTACCATTCTGCTGGCGAGCGCTGCGACGGTCACGTCCGGTGCGGGGTACGCCGGCAACGAAGGCAAGGGGGCCTATGAGCTCGGAATGATCCAAGTGACTGCGCCGGTGGATGAAGGTTCCGAGTTCGGCGACTACGGCGGCAGCACGATCTCCAACACGCAGACCGAGACCTACAACAAGCCGACGCTCGACAAGGCGATCGACCTCGTGCCCGGCGTCAATGCCGGCAATACCGGCAGCCAGCGCAACGAAACCAACATCTACGTCCACGGCTTCGACCGTCTGCAGGTGCCGCTGTCGATCGATGGCGTCCGCATCTACCTTCCGGCAGACAATCGCCTCGACTTCTCGCGCTTTCTGACCGACGACATCGCGCAGATCCAGATCGCCAAGGGCTACGCATCCGTGCTCGACGGGCCGGGCGCTCTGGGCGGGGCGATCAATCTGGTCTCCAAGAAGCCGGTCAAGGCGCTGGAAGGCGAATGGCGCAGCCAGGCCGAATTCGGCAACACCGGCGTGTTCGACGGATTCAAGAATTACGGCCGCGTCGGCAGCAAGCAGGACCAATACTACTTCCAGGCCAGCGGCACGTGGCGCAAGGTCGAGGGTTGGGAGCTGCCGTCGAGCTTCACGCCGACCGCGGTCGAGGACGGCGGTCGGCGCAACTTCTCGGACTCCAACGATTGGAGCGTCAATCTGAAGGCCGGCTGGACGCCAAATCCGACCGATGAGTACTCGATCAATTTTATCAAGCAGAACGGCAAGAAGAACGCGCCGTACAATGTCGAACCGACGGCATCGCCAAGATACTGGTCGTGGCCGTCTTGGAATGTGCAGATCTTGTCGGCGGCGACCAAGACCGAAATCGGTGACGACGCCTACGTCAAGACGCGGACGTTCTGGGAGACCTTCGATAACGCGATCGACATGTGGGACAACGCGGCGCAGACGCAGCGATACTCGACCAGCGCGGCGCGGTCGATCTATCAGGATTGGGCGGTCGGCAATACGGTCGAGGTCGGCAAGGAATTCGGCAGCTTCGACACCCTCAAGGTGGCCACGCATGTGCGGCGTGACAGCCATTCCGAATGGAACGAGCTGTTCACCGACCGCTTCGGCCTGAATGCGACCACGAAGCCGAAAAGCTCCTCCTGCAACACCAGCACCACCTCGAGCGGGGTCTGCTTCAACGAGCCGACCCAGACCTCCGTCGAAGACACCTATTCGGTGGCGACGGAAAATACGGTGCACATTACGCCGAGCTTCGACTGGGTGCAGGGCGCCAGCTATGACTGGCGGCATCTCAGCAAGGCCAACGACTACGTGCTCGGACAGTACAGCAAGGGCGCCTATTACGAGCCGTCCTGGATCAACTACAAGTTGTTCGACGATTCGGCCTTCAACTGGCAGTCGGCGGCGATCTGGCGTTACTCGGACACGGCGAAGCTGTTCATGAACATCTCGGACCGCACCCGCTTTCCGACATTGTTCGAACGCTACAGCTCGCGCTTCGGCACGGGCGCGTCGAACCCGCAATTGCTTCCCGAACGCGCGGTCAACTATCAGCTTGGGTGGACCAATGCCTTTGCCCCGAAAAGTCAGGTGTCGGTGCTCGTCTATTACGCCGACGTCAGGGACATGATTCAGTCGGTCGCGACCGGCCGCACCTTCGTCGACCCGGTTTCCGGGAGGGCTTCGACGATCACGCAGAACCAGAATGTCGGCAATGGCTATCGCTATGGCATCGATTTCGCGGTCGACTATGCGGTCGGCGCCACGCTCGTTCTGGGCGGAAACGCCTCCTACATCCACAACGTCCTGACCCACCCCACCGATCCGACGATCCAGCAGACCGGGATTCCGACCGTCAAGGGAATGCTCTATGCGAGCTACAGCCCGATCGAATCGGTGACCCTGACGCCGAACCTGTTGTTCGCCGACGATCGCTGGTCGCAGAAGAACCAAGTGATCGCCCAGAAATCGGTTTCCAGCTACGTCAAGACCGGCTCCTATATGCTGGCCAATTTCGCGGCGGATTACCGGATGCGGGAGAACCTCACCTGGTCCGGCGGGGTGAGAAACATCTTCGATCAGGAATACTCGCTCGCCTGGGGCTATCCCGAAGCCGGGCGAACCTACTACGTGGCCATGAAGGCGACATTCTGAGATCGGCCGATGAACCAAGGGCCCCCGCTGGCGGCGGGGGCCTCACCGACGGCAGCTGCACGCCGCCGCCCGGTGGCGGCTGTCGTCTGGCGTAGGAAATCTCGACCTCCTCAGCGTCTTCCTGAGGTGTCCCGTAAGCTTCGCTCTTGCGCGGCACGCCGGACCTAGAGCTTTTCCGGTTCTGATAGAATCAGAACCGGAGCTCCAACTTTCTGTTCTGACGCGTTTTCTTCGCGCTAACCGGTTTCCACTTCGCTCGAAAACGTCCTAGTTCTTCTTGATCAGATCGGTGCCGGGCGGGCAGCGGACGGACCGCTCCAGATGCAGGCGGTGGCCGGAGAGGTCGAGGTCTTGCTGCTCGGGCGCGGCGAGCCGGAAGCTGCCGGCAACCAGCGCGTCGCGAACGCCAGTGCAGTTGGAGCCGGCCAGCGTGCCGAGATAACGCCACGCGTGATTGTCGACACTGCGGAACACGGTCGCCGGACCAACCGGTGGCTGCAGGATGATTTCGGCGATGCCGTCGCCGTCGAGATCGACCAGCACCGCATCGCATGTCCCGGCGGCGGTCAGGCATTCCGGCAGCAGAAAGAGCTGGGGCTCGTTGCTCCAGACGGTTTCCAGAAACTCGCGCGGCAGGCTCGCGCCCGGCGGCTGCGCCACGATGATCTGCCGATCCCTTTCGGCTCTGCTGATCGGCTGCTGTTTTCCCAAGCGGGTCTTGCGCTTCAACGCCTCGGCAGCCTTCTGCGCGGCGATCGGCAGGCTTTGCTGCGCGGTGAGCGCCTGCAAGGCGTCAACACCGTAGCGGCCGGTGTCGAAACGCAAATGAAGATAGTCGAATTTTTCCGGCGTGATCAGCCCTGCGTTGAGACGGCGGACCTGATCGGCGACCGCGATCCGCGCTGGATCGGCGAGCGGGGTCAGCAGGGCCAAAAGGCAAGCCAGGATCACGAAGGAAGTGGCGACGTTGGTGGCTGCCAGCACAGGCGCGGGCGTCCGCCAGCGCAGTGCGGCGGCAACGTAGCCGGTCGCGTAGCAGGCCGCGACCAGCGTGCAGAAAGTGGCGACGACGCGCGACTGCGACCAGCCATATTGGTCGATCCGCAGCGCCAGCGCATAGGCGACCAGCGCCACCAGCGGCGGCAGCGCCAGCGAGGCGGCAATGATCGCGCCGCGCAGCAGGCGGGGCAGCGGTGGCGTGGCGTCTCGCGGGGCGAGTTGCGTGCCATCCTGGAATGCAGCGTTGATCAGGAAGATCAAGCTCGCCACCGCGATCAGCAGGATCGCAGAGGCGCGCTTGGTGTCCCACAGCGGCTCCAGTCCGGTGAACGGCAGCGCTGCGGCAAAGCCCACGGCGATCAAGGCAAGCAGCGGAAGCAGCCAGGCCAGAAGGTTGCAGGCGATAGTGCGGACGCTGCGGACGATGCCGGCGCGGACGTCGGTGACGTGCAGCGCGCAGGTCAGCGCGACGGTCGTGGCTGGAATCCAGAACCAGCTTTTGTGAATGATATCGACGAAGACGCTGATCTTGATCAGCATGAACAGATCGGCGCCGAGCCACAACACGCCCCAGAACAGGGCTGCGAAAAGCGAAGCGAGGGCCGCCTGCAATCCGAACTTCCAGGCGATTGCAAAATAGTCCTGGTAGCGCGCGATCCAGCGACGGTCGATCGCCGCCGCGACGATCTGGCAATGGGCGATGAACAGCCCAAGCGCCAGCCCGAACCAGAGTTGCGGCGACGGCAGCATGCGCGGCTTGACCGACCAAGGTTCGAGCGGATAGCGGTCGATGTCGTAGGAGGTCAGCGCGATGCAGATCAGCGCCGCGACTACCGACCAGACCCCGAGCGTGCGGGCCTGCAGGTTGGTGAGGCCAGAAACCAAGATGAGCGGCACGAAGATCGCGGTGGTGCAGAGCGGAGCGAACAGGGCAGGGTCGGTCGCCGGCCAGGCCTTAGCCTGCGCCGCGTTGAGCAGCAGGTAGATGGCAAGCCCCTGCAGCAACCCGATCATCGCGGCGCGGATCGCACCGGTGATTTTCGGCTGGGCCAGCGCGGCGCCGTCGAGGTCGGTCATGATGCAAGCCTGGCATGTCTCGATGACGCTCTGACCACTGCAGCCCCGCGCCTAAACTCTTGTCCGTCACCGAGACTGTAGAACTCGCTCGATTGCGTTCGGGACCAGCCCCCCTCACACGTCCAGCAGATCCTCGCTCGCGAACTCGGCCTTGTCGCTGATGAAGGCGAACCTTGCTTCGGCTTTGGTGCCCATCAGGCGCTCGACGGAATCCGCGGTGCCTTCGCGGTCGTCGGGCAGCAGGACCACGCGGAGCAGCGTGCGCTTCGCCGGGTCCATGGTGGTTTCCTTGAGCTGCGCCGGCATCATTTCGCCGAGGCCCTTGAAGCGGCCGACATCGACCTTGGCGTTGGCGTTGAATTCCCTCTTCAGCAGCTCCGCCTTGTGGGCGTCGTCGCGGGCGTAGACGGTCTTGGCGCCGTGGGTCAGCCGATACAGCGGCGGCACCGCGAGATAGAGGTGGCCCTCGTCGATCAGCTTCGGCATCTGCCGGTAGAAGAACGTGATCAGCAATGAGGCGATATGCGCGCCGTCGACGTCGGCGTCGGTCATGATGATGATGCGCGCGTAGCGCAAATCTTCCTCGCGGTAGTTCACGCCGGTGCCGCAGCCGATCGCCTGCATCAGGTCGGAGAGCTGGGCGTTCGCCACCACCTTGTCCTTGGTCGCCGAGGCGACGTTGAGGATTTTTCCGCGCAGGGGCAGCACCGCTTGCGTCTTGCGGTCGCGCGCCTGCTTGGCGCTGCCGCCGGCCGAGTCGCCCTCGACGATGAACAGTTCGGATCCTTCGGCGGCGGTATTGGTGCAGTCGGCGAGCTTGCCCGGCAGACGCAGCTTCTTGACTGCGGTCTTGCGCGAGATTTCCTTTTCCTGGCGGCGGCGCAGCCGCTCCTCGGCGCGTTCGACGACGAAGTCGAGCAGCTTGTTGGCCTGCACCGGATTGCCGGACAGCCAGTGGTCGAACGGGTCCTTGATCGCCTGTTCGACGATGCGCTGGGCTTCGGCGGTGGCGAGGCGGTCCTTGGTCTGGCCCTGGAATTCCGGCTCGCGCACGAACACCGAGAGCATCACCGCGGCGCCGACCATGACGTCCTCGGAGGTAATCGACGAGGCGCGCTTGCCCTGGCCGACGCGCTCGGCGTGGTCCTTCAGGCCGCGGAGCAGGGCGCTGCGCATGCCGGATTCATGGGTGCCGCCATCGGGCGTCGGCACGGTGTTGCAGTAGGACGACAGGAAGCCGTCGGCGTCCGCGGTCCAGGCCACCGCCCATTCGCAGGCGCCATGGGCGCCGTTGCGGCCGGACTTGCCGGAGAAGATGTCGGGATGCACCAGCGTGTCGGCGTGGATCGCCGCGCCGAGATAATCCTTGAGGCCGCCGGGGAAGTGGAAGGTGTCCTCGGCGGGGACGTCCTCGAGGCCCTTCAGCAATTCGGGATCGCACTTCCAGCGGATCTCGACGCCGCCGAACAGATAGGCCTTCGAGCGCGCCATCTTGAACAGACGCTGCGGCTTGAACGCCGCCTTGGCGCCGAAAATGTCGGCGTCGGGCTTGAAGCGGACGCGGGTGCCGCGGCGGTTGTTGATCTTGCCGAGGCTCTCGAGCTTGCCCTGCGGGATGCCGCGCGCGAACACCATGCGGTAGAGCTGCTGGCCGCGCGCGACCTCCACTTCAAGCAGCGACGATAACGCATTGACGACGCTGACGCCGACGCCGTGCAGACCGCCCGAGGTCTCGTACACCTTGCTGTCGAATTTGCCGCCGGCATGCAGCGTGCACATGATCACTTCGAGCGCGGATTTTTTCGGAAATTTCGGATGCGGATCAACGGGAATGCCGCGGCCGTTATCAGAGACAGTGAGGAAGCCGTCGGTGGTCAATTCGACCTCGATGAAGGTGGCGTGGCCGGCCAGCGCCTCGTCCATCGAGTTGTCGATCACTTCGGCGAACAGGTGGTGCAGCGCCTTTTCGTCGGTGCCGCCGATATACATGCCGGGGCGGCGGCGAACCGGCTCCAGCCCTTCCAGCACCTCGATGTCGGCGGCGGTGTAGCCGGCCTCGGCACCGCCGGTCGGCTTGGCGGCCGGGCGCGGCGCGGCGGATTTCGGCGCGGCCCCGAACAGGTCACCCGCGGATTTCGATTTGCTGCTCGGCTTCAATGCCTTGGCCATGAGTCCTGGATTAGGTCCTGAGGTCTAATTGGGTGGCGCCAGGGTGGCGCGCTGTGCGAATCGGTGTGCCTGACTATGCCATGGAAGGCTGCGGATGTGACGCCGGCTGCGGCTCCTGGCGGCGGCGGCCCGGCGCGCCGCCCCCTGGGCGCTGCGCGAGGTCACTGCCGGAACGGGCATATAAGGCGGAGCCGGTGGGATGGAAAGGGCGACGCCGAGCTGGCAGTTCGACATCGGGCCGTGGCGCGCGGTCGCGGTTGTGTGACGTGCAACTTGCCGGCGAGCGGCGCAGAATCCGTCGGGTTCTCACGCAGGCCGCCGCATTCAGGCCATTTCGATCTGCTCTTCCGGCCGGCCCGGGCAATCCGTCACGGTGCATAGCGCTTGTCGACCAGGCGGGGGGCCGTGCTATGCGACAGCGGTGTGAACCGCCGGCGGGGGCGCCGGCAGGTCTGAAGGGACAATGGAAGAATCTTTTCGCGGCATTATCGATTTCGTGCGCGAGCACCAGGCCTGGGCCGCGCCGGTGGTGATGGCGCTGGCGTTCGGGGAATCGCTCGCTTTCATTTCGCTGGTGGTTCCAGCCTGGGGCGCGCTGGTCGCGATCGGCGCGCTGATTGGCGTCTCCGGCATCAGTTTCTGGCCGGTGTGGCTCGCCGGTGCGGCCGGCGCGGCGCTGGGCGACTGGCTGTCGTACTGGTTCGGCTATCGCTACAAGGACAACGTCGCCCAGATCTGGCCGCTGTCGAAGTTTCCCGGGCTGCTGCTGCGCGGCGAGGCCTTCGTGCAGAAATGGGGCGTGCCGAGCATCTTCATCGGCCGCTTCTTCGGGCCGCTGCGCGCCTCGGTGCCGCTGGCCGCCGGCATTTTCGAGATGCCGTTCTGGAGCTTCCAGATCGCCAATGTGCTGTCGGCGCTGGTGTGGTCGGCGGTGCTGCTGCTGTTCGGTGACGGGCTGTCGATCGCGGCGAACTGGATGCTCCGATCGATTTGACACCAGCGGCTGCGGAATATGGCGCGGCCGCCGGTGTTGGCGTCAATTGGGCGCGCGATGCGCCCGATCGCGCGATCAAACCGTTGTTAGAACTCGCCCCCCGCCTCAAAAACCAACCCATCGAGGATACGCCATGGACCTGACCCGACGTCACGCCCTGACCGCTGCCGCCGGCGCGCTCGCCGCCGCACCGCTGCTGCGAAGCGCCCCCGCGGAGGCTGCCGCGCCGGTCGCCGACAAGCAGGCTCCCAGCTTCTATCGCTACAAGGTCGGCGACGCCCAGGTGAACGCGATCGCCGACGGCGCCAACACCTTTCCGCTGACCGACGGCTTCGTCGTCAATGCCAAGAAGGACGAGATCAACGCCGCGCTCGAGCAGGCCTTCATGCCGAAGGACAAGATGACCATCAACTTCACCCCGCTGGTGATCAACACCGGGGGCCGGCTGGTGGTGGTCGACACCGGCAACGGCGAGGCCGCCTTCGCCTCCAGCAAGGGCAATGTCGGTCAGTTCGCCGCCAACATGGCCGCGGCCGGCTTCGACCCCAAGGCGGTCGACATCGTGGTGATCTCGCACTTCCACGGCGACCACATCAACGGCCTGCTCACCGCCGACAACCAGCCGATGTTCCCGAATGCCGAGGTGCTGGTGCCGGCCGCGGAGTGGAAATACTTCATGGACGAGGGCGAGATGAGCCGCGCGTCCGGCGAGCGGCTGCAAAGCGTGTTCAAGAATGCCCGCCGGGTGTTCGAGGCCGGGCTGAAGAAGAAGGTGACGCCCTATGAGTGGGGCAAGGACGTCGCGCCGGGCCTGCTGGCGGTCGAGGCAGCCGGCCACACGCCGGGCCACACCTCGTTCGTGCTGTCGTCCGGCTCCGACAAGGTGTTCATCCAGTCCGACATCACCAACCATCCGGCGCTGTTCGTCGCCAATCCCGGCTGGCACCTGATGTTCGACCAGGACCCGGCGCAGGCCGAAGCCACCCGCCGCAAGGTCTATGACATGCTGGTCGCCGAAAGGATGCGGGTGCAGGGCTTCCACTACCCGTTCCCGGCCAACGGCTATGTGCAGAAAGACGGCAACGGCTATCGGCTGGTGCCGGCGCCGTGGAGTCCGGTGATCTGAGACGTCTCGGGTCGAGCGAACGAGCAGGGCGGCGTGCGCAGCGCCGCCTTGGAGCCTGAGCGCAGTCCTGGCACTTCGGTTCTGATTGAATCAGAACCGAAGCTCCACGTCACGATCGCGTCTTGACGGTATCTCATTCTGCAACTATCAAGTCCCGCATGATCAACGCCGCCGCCAACGCCAAAGCCCGCCGCCGCATTTTCGCGGTAGGAGCGGCTGTTCGCGTCTGACAGCGTTGCCCCTGCCGCCGGTTTCGGTCCGCGGCAGGTTGATGATCCCCCCACCCAAGCGAACTGATCCCGGCGGCTCCGTCTTCAACCAGGAGTCAGCCGATGTATGTGCCGCCGCCTTTCAAGCCCGATCGCTCCGCCTGCCTCGCTTTCGCGGCGGCGCGCGGTTTCGGCCTGGTCTGCGCCCATGACGGCCGCAAGCCGGCGGCGTCGCCGCTGCCGTTTTCGATCGATTACGCGAGCGACGGCACGCCGCTGCTGTCGTTCCATGTCGCGCGCGGCAATCCGCTGGCAGGGCTCGCCGACAGCCGCACGCCATGGCTGATGGCGGTGACCGGTCCGGGCGCCTATGTCTCCGCCGATTGGTATGCGTCGCCGGATCAGGTGCCGACCTGGCTGTATCAGAGCGTGCATCTGACCGGGCCCGCGGCGGTGATGTCGGAGGGCGAACTCGACGGCCATCTTGACGAGGTCAGCGCGGTCTTCGAAAGCTCGCTGGCGCGCGAGCTGCCATGGACGCCGGCGAAGATGACCGCCGGACGGCGCAGTGCGATGAAGAAGGCGATCGTCGGCGTGATGATGCGGGTGGACGCGGTGGAAGGCAGCTTCAAGCTGAACCAGCACAAATCCGACGCCGATCACGTCGCGGTGGCCAATGCGCTGGCGCAGCAGGCCGATCCGGCCGCGCAGGCGATCGCCGCGCAGATGATCGCGCTGCGGCCGCAGTTGGACTACATAGAAGCCGCGGCCGTCCTCGAGCCCGCATCGTGAAGGAATCCGAGATGACCCTGACTGACACCACGACGAACCAAGCGGCTGCGAGCCAACGCGCCAAGCCGGTCGTGTTCATCGACGGCGCCGCCGGCACTACCGGCCTCGGCATCCGCGAACGGCTCGGCCGCAATGGCGAGGTCGTGGTGATGGACATCGCCGACGACAAGCGCAAGGACGTGGCGGCCAAGCGCGCGCTGATGGCCGAGGTCGATCTCGTCATCCTGTGCCTGCCGGACGACGCCGCGAAGGAAACCGTGGCGCTGATCGACGCCATGGGCGGCGAGGCGCCCAAAGTGCTCGACGCCTCGACCGCGTTTCGGGTGGCGCCCGACTGGACCTACGGCTTTCCGGAGCTGGCCCCCGATCAGGCGGCCAAGATCAGCGTCGCGCGAAAAGTCTCCAATCCCGGCTGCTATCCGACCGGCGGAATCGCGCTGCTGCGGCCGCTGGTCGACGCCGCGCTGCTGCCGGCCGATTATCCGGTGACGATCAACGCCGTCAGCGGCTATTCCGGCGGCGGCAAGGCGATGATCGCGGCCTATGAGGCCGGCACCGCGCCTGCGTTCGAACTCTACGGCCTCGGCTTTGCGCACAAGCATCTGCCGGAGACCCAGCTCTACGCACGGCTGACGCGGCGGCCGATCTTCATCCCGTCGGTCGGCAACTTCCGGCAGGGCATGCTGGTGTCGGTGCCGCTACATCTCGACACGCTGCCGGGCAAGCCAGCTGTCGCCGATCTGCAGGCGGCGCTGGAGCAGCGCTACGCCGGCAGCGCCTATGTGTCGGTGCTGCCGCAGGGCAGCGCGCCGATCACCAACGGCCGGATCGAGCCGGAGGCGTTGAACGAGACCAACAAGCTCGAACTCTGCGTGTTCGGCAGCGATGCGCATCGCCAGGCGGTGCTGGTGGCGCGGCTCGACAATCTCGGCAAGGGCGCCTCGGGCGCCGCGGTGCAGAATATGCGACTGATGCTGGGCTTGCCGGACGCGCCGGGCCTCGAATAGAGCGTTCGGACGGTTCTCGCTTCGCGCCGGAGCACTGCCGAAGCCAACCCCCTTGAAGCGGTTGTCCGGTCCGCCGACCGGGGACCCGCGCGATCTGGATTGTGACCCCATGACCGACGCCTTCGACGACGCGACGCTGCGGTTCTACCGCGGCAATGCCGACGCCTATGCCGAGCGCAAACCGCCGCTCGACGGTCCGCTGACCCGGTTCCTCGCCGAGCTGCCGCGCGGCGCCGCGATCCTCGAACTCGGCTGCGGCGCCGGCTATCAGGCCGAGGCGATGCTCGCCGCCGGCTTCGACGTGCATCCGACCGACGGCTCGGCGGAGATGGCGGCGACCGCTTCGCGGAAGCTCGGCCGCCCGGTCGCCACCCTGCTGTTCCACCAGCTCGACGCCGTCGAAGCCTATGACGGCGTCTGGGCCTATGCCTGCCTGCTGCATGTCCCGCGCGACGAACTCGCCGGCGTGCTGGCGCGGATCCGGCGCGCGCTGAAGCCGGGCGGGCTGTTCTATGCGAGCTTCAAATCCGGCGAAGACGAGGGCCGCGACCGGCTGGCGCGCTACTACAACTATCCGTCGGAACCCTGGCTGCGGCAATGCTACGCCGAGGCCGGCCCGTGGGCATCGATCGCCGTCGATACCTCCTCGGGCAAGGGCTTCGACCAGGAGCAAGCGCATTTCCTGCACGTCACGGCGCGCAAGCCGGAGTGACGGGCCGCCGGTATTTTGCCCCTGCGGTACGGAAATAGTCCTGTGATATGACAGTCAGCCTGTCTCAATTGTCTGCTGATCGTCCAGATAGCGCACTCTTAGGTAGCATTCCGCCAGCCTGCGATTAGTTTGCAGAGATCGTCCACTTAGTTCGGGGGCGATCACCTTGCAATTCGCCCGACGCCTGAGCCAAGCTGCGCCGATGCGAGCGGGGCCGGGGAGCCTCGTGTCGCGATCCGTCGCAGTTCGAGGGCAAGGCCATGATCAGTTCACAGCAGGCGACGCCGGCGCGTAGCGAGCCGCGTGCCGCAAAGCGTTTCCAGATCGCGCTGATCAAGCCGTCGCATTACGACGATGACGGCTACGTCATCCAGTGGTTCCGCTCGTTCATTCCGTCGAATTCGCTGGCGGTGGTGTACAGCCTGGTCGAAGACTCCCGTCAGCGCAAAGCGCTCGGCGACGGGATCGAGATCGACATCACCGCGGCCGACGAGATCAACACCCGAACGCGGATACCCAAGATCATCGAGCGCTTTCGCGCGCACGACTTCTTCGGGCTGGTGTTCATCGTCGGCGTGCAGTCGAACCAGTTTCCGCGCGCGCTCGACATCGCCCGGCCGCTGCGCGCCGCCGGCGTGCCGGTGGCGATCGGCGGCTTCCACGTCTCGGGCTGCATCGCGATGCTGCCGGGCATTCAGCCGGACCTGCAGCAGGCGCTCGACCTCGGCGTCACGCTGTTTGCCGGCGAACTCGAAGGTCGCTGCGACGACCTGCTGCGCGACGCCGCCAGCGGCGCGCTGAAGCCGATGTACAACTATCTGAACGAACTGCCGGCGCTCGAAGGCGCGCCGACGCCGATCCTGCCGCGGCATTATCTGAAGGGCACCTTCAGCCTGCAGACCTCGTTCGACGCCGGCCGCGGCTGTCCGTATCAGTGCTCGTTCTGCACCATCATCAACGTCCAGGGCCGCAAGTCGCGCGGCCGCAGCGCCGACGACATCGAGCGGCTGGTGCGCGCCAACATGGCGCAGGGCGTCAACTGGTTCTTCATGACCGACGACAATTTCGCCCGCAACAAGGACTGGGAGGTGATCCTCGACCGCCTGGCCGCGCTGCGCCGCGAATTCGCCGCCGCCGGCCAGAAGGACATCAAGCTGGTGATCCAGGTCGACACGCTGTGTCACAAGATCGACGGCTTCATCGAGAAGGCGCGGGCAGCCGGGGTGGTGCGGACCTTCCTCGGGCTGGAGAGCATCAACCCGCAGAACCTCGCCGCCGCCAACAAGCGGCAGAACAAGATCACCGAATATCGGCAGATGCTGCAGGCCTGGAAGCGGGCCGGGGTAATTACTTACGCCGGCTACATTCTCGGCTTCCCGCACGACACGCCGGAGAGCATCGCCGAGGACATCGCGATCATCCAGAAGGAGCTGCCGCTCGACATTCTGGAGTTCTTCTGCCTGACGCCGCTGCCGGGCTCGGAAGACCATCAGCGCCTGTTCCGGGAGGGCGTCGCGATGGATTCCGATCTCAACCGCTTCGACATCGAGCACGCCGTCACCGCCCATCCGAAGATGACCCGCGCGCAATGGCAGGACGCTTACTTCAACGCCTGGGACCTGTACTACTCGGCCGAGCACATCGAGCGGCTGCTGCGCCGCGCCGGCGCCACCAATTCGGGCGTCTCGCGGCTGGCGGCGATGATCTATCTGTTCTCCTCGATGGTGAAGATCGAGAAGGTGCATCCGCTGCAGGGCGGCATCGTCCGGCTGAAATATCGCGCCGACCGCCGCCCGACGCTGCCGCTGGAATCGCCGCTGCTGTTCTATCCGCGGCTGGTGGCCGAGAACGCGCGCAAGCTGGCGCAGAACGTCCGGCACTGGTTCTGGATCGACGGCCTACGCCGCAAGGTCCGCGACGATCCGAACCGGTTGAGCTACACCGACACCGCGATCACGCCGGTCGACGCCCATGACGTGGAAGAGCTGGAACTGTTCACCCACAGCCAGGCGGCGCAGGACGCGGTCGAACACATCCGCAAGATCAAGCAGCTCACCACGGTGAAGTCGGTGGCGTAGCCCGTCGATGGCGGCGGGCCGGACATCGATGCGTTTTCCGAAGCTCGGTCGGCTGGTGGGCTTCGCGAGCCGCAGATGCTTGCCGCGTGCGCGATACGCGGCTCCTCGGATGCGGGCAGGCGATCCCCTACCATGATGCCGTCGCGACTGCGTCTCATGTGGCTCTTACCACCTGCGCTGCGCCGTGCTTAGATCGCCGCCGAAAGCAGATGTTTGTTCGGAGGTGGAATGACGGCGACCCCTGTGCTGGTGATCCTGAGCGCCGCGACGGCGCTCGGCCTGTATCTCGGTCTGTTGTACCTGCGCGGCGAGCGCAGACAGGGGCTGGTGGCGCTGCATCTGCTGCTCGGCTTCGGCGGGCTGGAGACGCTGGTGATGCTGCTGCACGGCACGCCGGACGGCGCGGCGGCGTCGGGAAACATTTCGTTCGGCAAGATCGCCGCCGGTCTGTTCGCCGTGTCGGCGTTCTCCGGCTTCATCGCGGCGCTGGCGCGGAAATCGCCGGTGGCCGCCAACGTCCTGCTCGGCACCCACGTCACCGTCGGGCTCGCCGGCTTCGCGCTGGTGCTGGCCTGGATTTCAGGAACCTGAGCCGTCCGGCTCAGGAGCGGACCCGGACGTAGCTCCCCGGCGCGTCCTCGATCGGCGGATAGGCGTCGGTGCCGATGGCGCGGGCAGGGACCTGCTCGGGGTCGAATTGCTCGACCCATTGCCGCCAGTCCGGCCACCACGAGCCCCTGTGCTCCTGCGCGCCCTTCAGCCACTCGGCGATGGAGCCGACCTGGATGTTGTCGTTGGTCCAGTACTGATATTTGTTCGCCGCCGGCGGATTGATCACGCCGGCGATATGGCCGGAGCCCGACAACACATATTTCACCGGGCCACCGAAGAACTGCGAGCCGTACAGCACGGATTCCGCCGGTGCGATATGGTCCTCGCGGGTGGCGAGGTTGTAGATCGGCACTTTCACCTTGGCGAGATCGAGCGCGGTTCCGTCGAGCACCATGGTGCCCGCCGACAGCTTGTTGTCGAGATAGCAGTTGCGCAGATAGTAAGAGTGGTTGGCCGCGGGCATTCGCGTCGCGTCGGAATTCCAGTGCAGCAGGTCGAACGCCGACGGCGGCTGGCCCTTGAGATAGTTGCTGACGACGTAGGACCAGATCAGATCGTTCGACCGCAGCATGTTGAAGGCCATCGCCATCCGCGCGCCTTCGAGCACGCCGGTGGCGCGCATGTCGCGCTCCAGCGCCGAGATCTGGCCCTCGTCGACGAACACCATCAGGTCGCCGGCATGGGTGAAATCGACCTGCGTGGTCAGGAAGGTCGCCGAGGTGACGCGCTGGCGGCGGCGATCGGCCAGCCACGCCAGCGTCGAGGCGAGCAGGGTGCCGCCGACGCAATAGCCGATGGTGTGCACCTTCATCTCGCCGGTGATCTTCTCGATCACGTCCATCGCGGTCAGTGGCCCGAGCTTCATGTAGTCGGCGAAGCTCTTGTCGGCGAGGCTGCGGTCGGGATTGACCCAGGAGATCACGAACACCGAAACGCCCTGGTCGACGCAGTATTTGATGAAGGATTTTTCCGGCTTGAGATCGAGGATGTAGAACTTGTTGATCCACGGCGGAACGATCAGCAGCGGCGTGCGCAGCACCGTCTCGGTCGCAGGCTGATACTGGATCAGCTGCATGATCTCGTTCTGGAAGATCACCTTGCCGGGCGTCGTCGCCATGTTGACGCCGACCTCGAGATTGGACGGGTCCGACTGGCGGATCTTGAGATGGCCGCGGCCGGCCTGGATGTCCTCGGCCAGCATCTTCATGCCGCGCACCAGATTGTCGCCGCTGCTCTCCAGCGTGCTCCGCGTCAGCTCCGGGCTGGTCGGTACGAAGTTGGAGGGCGCCAGCGCGTTGGTGATCTGCTGGACGTAGAACGCCGCCTTCTTCTTGGTGTGCGGGTCGAGGCCATCGGCCTTCTCGACCAGTTCGCTGGCCCATTGCGACGTCAGCAGATAGGCCTGCATGACGAAGTCATAGAACTGGTTGGAGCGCCATTCCGGATCGGCGAAGCGCTTGTCCCGTGGCGGCGGCTCGATCGTCGGCTCGACCTGGTCGCCGGACAGTCGGCGCGAGGCGCTGCCCCACAGGTCGAGATACGACTTGCCGAGACGGTTTTGCAGCTCGGCGGCCCGGGCCTGATCCGACATCCAATAGTCGGCGACGCTGGTGAGCGTCTTCACGATTTCGGTGAGTTCGGTCGGCTGATTGTTGCCGTCCATCGTTTCGCGCGGCTTCAGCATGGTCGCCAGCGCTTGGCCGCCGGCCTCCATCGCCTGCGCCAGATTACGCGCGAAAGCCTCTGGATCGAACTTTTTCGCAGACGCTGTTTCTGGTAGCATGTCGGTCATCGGCGGACGTTTTACCCTGTTCGAATATCTTATACGATTTTGTCGTTGTCGGGCTGATGATGACATAGTTCGGTAAATGTCGCTGAACTCGATGTGCTGCACTGCGATAGATCGCGCTTGATTTAGCCACATTGCCACCCCACTGACTCGCCGTGGGCGGTGCGGATCGAACAAAAGAGGCAAGGTTTTGCGGTCGTTCGGGTTCGAGGGTGCGACGATTTGGTGCGCCGGCGCGCCCGGCCGCGGTTGTAAATGCGGTCGCGACTGCGGTCGCAAGTGAAGGATGACAGTTTGCGGGTGATGCGGAAGGCGGGGCGGATGCCCGGACGGAACAGCAGCCGAGATCGACGACGCCCGCGCGGGGTCGTGATCGCGTTGCTCGCCGGGCTTGTGGCCGGACCGGGGCTCGGCGGCTGCTCGATCTCGCTCTCCGACATGCCGCTGATGGGCAGCAGCGAAAAGGTCGAGAAGCCGAAGGAGACCGAGGCCTTTCCGGCGGTCAACGATCTGCCGGCCAACCGCGGCGAGGCTGTGCTGGCGCCCGCCGAGCGCAACAAGATCGAGCAGGAATTGATCGCGGCCCGCGAACGTCAGGCGAACGCCAATGGCTCCGCCGCGGCCAAGCCAGGCGCGACCCCGTCGTCAGCCGCGAAATAGCCGCGCGGCTCGCCGTCGCTGCAACCGGTGGCGGGCCACCTCTCGCCGCTGCGGCCCTTCGGAATGCGCGTTCTATCGAAATCCGCCGTAAATTCGTGCGATAGGAAGCGCTTCTAAACGCGAATCGGATTCCCCTCCGATCAAGAACGCGGTAACGATCCAGTCGTTACCCGGAGTCGAGGACCATGGAAGAATTTTACCGCATCCGCCGTTTGCCGCCTTACGTGTTCGAGCAGGTCAACCGGGCCAAGGCGGCCGCGCGGAACGCCGGCGCCGATATCATCGATCTGGGCATGGGCAATCCCGACCTGCCGGCGCCGCCGCATGTGCTCGAGAAGCTCAAGGACACGCTCGGCAAGCCGCGCACCGACCGCTATTCCGCCTCGCGCGGCATTACCGGGCTGCGCAAGGCGCAGGCGGCCTATTACGACCGCCGCTTCGGGGTCAAGCTGAACCCCGACACCCAGGTGGTGGCCACGCTCGGCTCCAAGGAAGGCTTCGCCAACGTGGCCCAGGCGATCACTTCGCCGGGCGACGTCGTGCTGTGTCCGAATCCGAGCTATCCGATCCATGCTTTCGGCTTCCTGATGGCGGGCGGCGTGATCCGCTCGGTGCCGTCCGAGCCGACCCCGGATTTCTTCGCCGCCGCGGAGCGCGCGATCATCCATTCAATCCCGAAGCCGATCGCCCTGATCGCCTGCTATCCCTCGAACCCGACCGCCTATGTGGCGAGCCTTGATTTCTACAAGGATCTGGTCGCGTTCGCGAAGAAGCACGAGATCTACATCCTGTCCGACCTCGCTTACGCCGAAGTCTATTTCGACGACGCCAACCCGCCGCCCTCGGTGCTGCAGGTTCCGGGCGCGATGGACGTCACCGTCGAGTTCACCTCGATGTCGAAGACGTTCTCGATGGCCGGCTGGCGGATGGGCTTTGCGGTCGGCAATGAGCGGATCATCGCGGCGCTGGCCCGGGTGAAATCCTATCTCGACTACGGCGCCTTCACGCCGGTGCAGGTCGCCGCCACCGCGGCGCTGAACGGCCCCGACGACTGCATTCGCGAGATGCGCGAGACCTACAAGAAGCGCCGCGACGCGCTGGTCGAGAGTTTCGGCCGCGCCGGCTGGGAGATCCCGCCGCCGTCGGCGTCGATGTTCGCCTGGGCGCCGCTGCCCCCGGCGTTCCGCGAACTCGGCAGTATGCAGTTCGCGACCCTGATGGTGGAGAAATCCGGCGTGGTGGTCTCGCCCGGCGTCGCCTTCGGCGAGCATGGCGAGGGCTATGTCCGCATCGCAATGGTGGAAAACGAGCAGCGCATCCGTCAGGCGGCGCGCGGCGTGCGGCGCTTCCTTGAAAGCGGCGTCGAAACATTGCACAACGTGGTTCCTCTCGCCACACGGCGATAGGGCCAGGTTCCCGGAGGCCGCGTTCGCCGGCCTCCGATCTCACATCAGCTTTTGACTCGGCAGGTTCGGCGCCAGATGGACGCGCTCAGAGTGGGTATTGCGGGTCTCGGCACCGTCGGCGCCGAAGTGGTCCGTGTCATCGAACGGCAGGAGCGGACGCTGGCGGCGCGCTGCGGCCGGCCCGTGCGTGTCGTCGCCGTCACCGCGCGATCGAAGGCCAAGAAGCGTGGCCTCGACCTGCGCGGCATCAAATGGGCGAAGAACCCGCTGGCTATCGCCACCGATCCCGAGGTCGACTGTTTCGTCGAGTTGATCGGCGGCGTCGACGAACCCGCGGGGCCGGCGATCGAGGCGGCGCTCGCCGCCGGCAAATCGGTCGTCACCGCCAACAAGGCGCTGATCGCCAAGCACGGCCTCAAGCTCGCGGCGCTCGCGGAGAAGCACGGCGTCGCTTTGAATTATGAAGCCGCGGTCGGCGCTGCGATCCCGGTGATCAAGACGCTGCGCGAAGGCCTCGCCGGCACCGATATCGACCGCATCTACGGTATCCTCAACGGCACCTGCAATTACATCCTGACGCGGATGGAGCAGGAGGGGCTGTCATTCGACGAGTGTCTCAAGGACGCCCAGCGGCTCGGCTATGCCGAGGCCAATCCGGCATTCGACGTCGATGGCCACGACACCGCGCAGAAGTTGTCGATTCTCGCCAGCCTCGCCTTCGGCACCAAGGTCGCGCAGAGCGCGGTCTATGTCGAAGGCATCACCTCGATCACGCCGGAGGACCTGCGCGCCGCCGCCGATCTTGGTTATCGCCTCAAGTTGCTCGGCGTCGCGGTGCGCACGCCCCAGGGCATCGAGCAGCGCGTTCATCCGACCATGGTGCCGCGGTCCTCGTCGATCGCCCAGGTGATGGGCGTCACCAATGCGGTGACCATCGACGGCGACGGCATTCCGCCGATCACGCTGGTCGGCGCAGGCGCAGGCGCCGCTGCGACGGCCTCGGCCGTGGTCGCCGACATCGCCGACGTCGCGCGCGGCATCCGCGCCGAGCCGTTCGGCCGGCCGGTGGCGAAGCTCGCCGCGATCAGCAAGGCGCCGATGCAGCGCCACGAAGGCGGCTATTATCTGCGCCTGATGGCGCGCGACCACGCCGGAACCGCGGCGACCATCGCGACGCGGCTCGCCGAGCAGGACATCTCGATCGAATCGATCGTGCAGCGCCAGCCCGACCGCGCTGCCGATGGCAACGGCAAGCCGGTCAAATCCGCGCCGGTGCCGGTGATCCTGATCACCTATGCGACCAGCGAGGACGCGGTGCGCCGCGCGCTGCAGGCGGTGCAGCGCGACAAGGTGATCAGCGGCCGGCCGCAGGTCATCCGGATCGAAAAGAACTAGAACGCGTCAGCGAAAGTGCGCCCGCGCCGATGGGGTGCGGGCGGAGTGTTTGAGGAGAGGGCCGATGTCGACCACCATTTCCGTTCCGCCGCAATTGTTGCTGGAGCGCATCCTGACGCTCGAGATCGTGCGCGTGACGGAGCGTGCTGCGGTGTCGGCGGCGAGGCTGCGCGGCCACGGCGACGAAAAGGGCGCCGATCAGGCCGCGGTGGACGCGATGCGGCGCGAGCTCAACAAAATGCCGATCGAAGGCACCGTGGTGATCGGCGAGGGCGAGCGCGACGAGGCGCCGATGCTGTTCATCGGCGAGAAGGTCGGCGCCGGCATCGACGCCGGGCCGAAGGTCGACATCGCGGTCGATCCGCTCGAAGGCACCACGCTGTGCGCCAAGAACATGCCGGGTTCGATCGCCACCATGGCGATGGCCGAAGGCGGCACGCTGCTGCACGCGCCCGACGTCTACATGCAGAAGATCGCGATCGGCCCGGGCTACGACAAGGGCGTGATCGACATCGACGCGCCGCCGGAGGAGAACATCCGACGTCTCGCGCAAGCCAAGGACGTGCCGATCCACGGCATCACCGCGCTGGTGCTCGACCGTCCGCGCCATGCCGAACTCATTTCCAAGATCCGCGCCACCGGCGCCGGCGTTCAGCTGATCACCGACGGCGACGTCGCGGGCGTGATCCATTGCGCCGATCCGGAGAACACCGGCGTCGACATCTACATCGGCACCGGCGGCGCGCCGGAAGGCGTGCTGGCCGCGGCGGCGCTGCGCTGCATCGGCGGCCAGATGCAGTGCCGGCTGCTGCTCGACACCTATTCGAAGCGCAATCGCGCCGAGTCGATGGGGATCGAGGATCCGAACTTCGTCTACCAGATCGAGGACATGGTGAAGGGCGACTGCCTGTTCGCCGCCACCGGCGTCACCGACGGTTCTCTGCTGTCCGGCGTCAAGTTCCGCAAGAACGTGATCCAGACGGAGACCGTGGTGATGCGCTCGGTCACCGGCACTGTCCGCTACATCAAGGCCGATCATCGCCAGTTCGAGAAGTTCCACCTCGACTGAAACCCCGGGCTCCGACTTGATCGGAGCCCGAGTTTTCGATTGTCTGTTTGACGCGTTTCGTCACGCGAACCGGCGCCCACTTCGCTCGAAACGCATTGTGAGGAGAACGCCCGATGGCCGTCGAGATCCGTCCCGTCGGCCCCGACGAGCGCGACGCCTGGGAGCCGTTGTGGAACGGCTATCTCGACTTCTACAAGGCGACCCTGACCCCCGGCACGAGCGACGTGACCTGGGGACGGTTTCACGATCCCGCCGAGCCGATGTATCTGCTCGGCGGCTATGTCGACGGCAAGCTCACCGGCATCGTGCAGTTCCTGTATCATCGATCGTGCTGGACGGCGGGCGACTACTGCTATCTGCAGGATCTGTTCGTCGCCGACAGCGCGCGCGGACTCGGGCTCGGGCGGAAGTTGATCGAGGCGGTGTACGATCGCGCCAAGGCCGACGGCTGCAGCCGCGTGCATTGGCTGACGCAGACGAGCAACGCGACCGCACGGCTGCTGTACGACCGCATCGCCGACGATTCAGGCTTCATGCAATATCGGAAGCTGTTTTAGGCTCGCCATCCGGGGCGCGCGCAGCGACGCTGTGGGCGAACCCGGAATCTGAAACCGGCACGCGAGATTCCGGATTCGTGCATTTCACGCGCGCCCCGGAATGACCGCGACAACAACAAGGGAGAGAAACGATGGCCGAAAGCGCCGCACCGACAGCCGTCAAAGCCCTGATCTTCGATATCTTCGGCACCGTGGTCGACTGGCGGTCCAGCCTGATCGAAGACTTCACCACCTGGTCGGCGACGCGCGGCGTCGAAGGCGACTGGGCCGGACTGGTGGACGCGTGGCGGCAGGCCTATGTGCCGTCAATGGACGCGGTCCGCCGAAATCCTGCGCGCGGCTTCATCATCCTCGATGATCTTCACCGGCGCTCGGTGGAAAAGCTGGTGGCCGAGTTCGGCATCGAGGGACTCACCGATGACGATCTGCGCTACATGACGGAGGGGTGGCACCGGCTGAAGCCGTGGCCGGACGTGGTCGCGGGCCTGACCCGGCTGAAGACGAACTACATCATCAGCCCGTTGTCGAACGGCAATGTGGGACTGCTCACGCGGATGGCCAAGAACGCCGGTCTGCCGTGGGATCTGATCCTCGGCGGTGATGTGTTCGGGCACTACAAGCCCGATCCCGAGACCTATCTGGGCGCCGCGCGTCTGCTGAATTTGCCGCCCGAGCAGGTGATGATGGTCGCCGCACACAATAACGACCTCGGCGCAGCGCAGAAGCTCGGCCTGAAAACAGCCTTCGTGCCGCGGGTCGCCGAATACGGCCCGCTGCAGAAACACGACCTCGAGGCCACCGGCGACTGGGACATCGTCGCTGCGGATTTTGGCGGGATCGCCGACCGGTTGGGGTGCTGATCCCTCATTCGCCACGAAGAACCCCGTCTTCGTGAGGTGCGCGCCGTTGCGCGCCTCGAAGGATGGACCGCGGGCACGGCGCGCGTCGCCCCATCCTTCGAGGCTCGCCCGCGAAGAGGGCCAGCGCCTCGGGATGACGACTTGGTGCAGGTTGCCGGCGCTTGTGACGTGTCCATGTGTGGATCGGCGCGGCCGGTTTGCCCTGCGCCGACTTCGTGCTTATCTGCTCCGACCATGACGTTGCCCGCATCCGCATTGCCGCCCGAACCGGTGTCGGCGTTTCTCGGCGTGACCCGTTCCGCCACCGGCAAGCTGTGGCGCGATCGGCTCGATCCGCGCGGCACGGCGAAGGCGCAGGCGATCGCGCAGCGCTATCAATTGCCGGAGATGCTGGCGCGGGTGATCGCCGGCCGCGGCGTCGAGATCGACGCAGTCCCGGATTTCCTCGATCCGACCATTCGCAAGCTGATGCCCGACCCGTCGTCGGTGACGCAGATGGAGGCGGGCGCGCAGCGCATCGCCGACGCCGCGATGAAGCGCGAGACGGTGGCGATCTTCGGCGACTACGACGTCGACGGCGCGACCTCGGCGGCGCTGCTCACCTGGCACTTGCGGCATTGCGGGCTCGATCCGCTGATCCATATTCCCGACCGCATCTTCGAAGGCTACGGCCCCAATGTCGACGCCATCCGGGGGCTGTCGGAGAAGGGCGCAACGCTGCTGATCACGGTCGATTGCGGCACCACCAGCCTCGAGCCTTTGGCCGAGGCGCGCAGGCTCGGCATGTCGGTGGTGGTGATCGATCATCACCAATGCGGCGACGATCTCCCCGAGGTCGAGGCGCTGATCAATCCGAACCGGCCCGACGATCTGTCCGGCCTCGGCCATCTCGCCGCGGTCGGGCTGGTGATGATGACGCTGGTGGCGGTCAATCGCGAGCTGCGCCATCGCGGCTTCTGGACCGTCGAGCGGCCGGAGCCCAATCTGCTCGACATGCTGCATCACGTCGCGCTCGGCACCGTCGCCGACGTCGCGCCTCTGATCGGGCTCAACCGCGCCTTCGTCGCCAAGGGTCTGATCGCGCTGCGCCGGCGCGACCATGTCGGCCACACCGCGCTGATGGACGTGGCGCGGCTCAACGGGCCGCCGGACGTGTTTCATCTCGGCTTCATGCTCGGGCCGCGGATCAATGCCGGCGGGCGGATCGGCCGCGCGGATCTCGGGGTGCGGCTATTGCTCGAAGGCGACGTCTCGGAGGCGGCGCGGATCGCCGCCGAACTCGATCGCCTCAATACCGAGCGGCGCGTGATCGAGCAGATGGCGGAAGCGCAGGCCGAAGCCGAGGCGATGGCCTCACTCGGGCTGGAAGACAAGGGCGCAGTGATCGTCACCGCATCCGAGGGCTGGCATCCCGGCGTGGTCGGGCTGGTGGCGTCGCGACTGAAGGAGAAGTTCGGCCGGCCGGCCTTCGCGATTGCGCTCGAGCCCGGCGGCATCGGCACCGGTTCGGGCCGATCGATCGGCGGCGTCGATCTCGGCCGCGCGGTGCGCCGCGCGGTGAGCGAAGGCCTGCTGATGAAAGGCGGCGGCCACGCGATGGCCGCGGGCGTGACGCTGCGCAAGGAGCGGCTCGCCGAATTCCGCGGCTGGCTCGAAACCGCGCTCGCCGCCGACGTCGCGAAATCCCGCCATATCAACGAGCTGTTGATCGACGGCGCGGTGTCGGCGCGCGGGGTGACGACGGAGTTCGCGGCGACGCTCAATCGCGCCGGCCCGTTCGGCGCCGGCAATCCGGAGCCGGTGATCGCGCTGCCGGCGCATCAGCTGATCTATGCCGACGAGGTCGGGCAGGCGCATCTGCGGCTGCGCTTCAAATCCGGCGACGGCGCCATCGTCAACGGCATCGCGTTCCGCAGCGTCGGCCAGAAGCTCGGGCAGGCGCTCACGGAAAATCGTGGCCAGTCGCTGCACGTCGCGGGCTCGCTTTCGATCGACCGCTGGCAGGGCGCCGAGCGCGTCCAGCTACGCGTGATCGACGTCGCGGTGCCTGATCCCGGACCTGCGATGATCAGGTGATGATGATCAGGTGACAGAGTCATTCCGGGATGCGCGCTCTGCGCGCAGACCCGGAATCTCGCGGACGTGGAATGCGTTTCGGATTCCGGGTTCGTGAGCTTCGCTCACGCCCCGGAATGACTGCTCCGCTACGTACAGATCTCGCCCTGCAGCACCATCTCGCGGAACAGCTCGACGGCCTTGGGATTCAGTGCGCCTTCGTCGGGCAGCACCAGCGGCAGATCGGGCGGGGCGAGGATGGCGAATTGGCGGCCCCATTCGTAGACCCAGGCGAGGCCGTCCTGGAACATCGTCTCGTCGTCGAATTTCGGCAGCCGTCCGGAGCGCGCCTCGGCGAAGCCGCGGCGGAAGGCGCTGTTCCAGACGATCTCATCGAGCGGAGCCTGGAAGGTCTCGGCCTGCGGGGGAACGTCTGTCACGGCGCGATCCAGCAACACATCCGAAGGTGGGGGCGATGGCGGGTATTATTCCACGCCGCGCGGCGATCCGCACCCGGACTTTCGGTGGATTTGCTCACGGCTGCCGCGGCGCGCGATCCGGCACCAGCCGGAGCGGCGTCAGTTTGCGGATCGCCGGCCGCACCAGCCGGCGGAAGGCGGCGTTGTGCAGCAGGATGCCGCCGATGAAGCCGACCAGACAGCCGAGCAGGGTGTCGATCAGCCGCGCCTCGATGATGGCGCTCGGGGCTTCCTGGCCAAGCGTGGCGGCGTCGGCGAGGAAGATCGTCAGCGGCGTGATGAAGATCACCGCGAAGCCGTAGTGCCGGATCACCGCGGTTTCGATCACGAAGCTGAGCCCGAGCACCATCAGCGCGATGCTCCATTTCTCCAGCGGCAGCGCCAGCAAGGCCGCGGCGAGCACCAGCCCGAGCACGGTGCCGAGGATACGATGCAGCTGCCTGTTCCAGATCGCACGCACCGACAGGCCCTGGATCACCGCGAGGCAGCTCACCGGCACCCAATAGGGGCGTTCCAGTTGCAGCGCCTGCGCCAGAGCCAGCGAGACGCCGACCGCACAGCCGATCAGCACCGAGTCGAGCACGACGATCTCGAAATCCGCCGGCGCCAGCGGCTCGATCGGCAGCGGCTCGCGGATGCGCAAGACGAACAGGGTGTAGGCGAAGGCGATCAGCGTCGCGAGCAGGCTGCCCATCCCGAATAGCCCGACCTTCAGCGGCACCTGCATCAGGTTTCCCGGCGTATAGGCGGCGATCGAGGCCGCCATCACGAAGAACAGGCTGCCGGGCGGACCGACACGGTAGAACCGGCACACCATCGTCACCATGATCGCGGTGAGGGTGATCGCCGGCACCAGCAGCCACGGCAGCAGATGCACGATCAGGCCGACCGTGTAGCAGGCGAGGAAGCCGAACGCCGCCGCCATTATCCACACCATGCGATGATGCAGCGGCGTGCGCGGCAGATACAGAAACGCCATGCCGCCGAGCGAGGAGATCAGGCCGTAGTCGAGGTGATCGAAATACGCGCCGATCAGCATCGGCGCGCCCGCGGCCAGCGCGACGGACGCCGGCATCTGCCAAGGCCGGTCGCTCGGATTGATGGTGACCAGCGCGCGCCACTCTTCGCGCGCCAGCGCCTTCACCCTGTGCCAAGTCCAGTGATGCCGCATCGCAGGCGACCTACGGACCCTGCCGCAGCCGCGCCAGCAGTTTCAGCCCGCCATAGCCATCGGCCGGTTGCATCCCGGCGCGGGTCTGATAGTCGCGCACCGCCTTCATCGTATCGTTGCCGACGCGGCCGTCGGTGCCGCCGGTGTCGAAGCCGGCGCGGGTCAGCCGGGTCTGCATCTCCTGCACCTCGGCCAGCGTCATCGTGCGCTCCGAGCCCGGGAACGGCTGGGCGAACGGGCCGCCGCCGAGAATGCGATCGCCGAGATGGCAGATCGCCAGAGCGTAGTTCATCGACGGGTTGTAACTTCTCACCGCGTAGAAATTCGGTCCCAGCAGGAATTGCGGGCCGCCCTCGACCGGCGCCCACATCTGCGCGCTCGCCTGCGGATCGGGAAACGGTTCGCCGTCGACGCGGGTGACGCCGGAGCGCGACCAGGCCAGAAAAGAGCGGCTGCCGCTGATCGCGCCGCCCGGGCCGCGCACCTCGTAGCCCCAATGTTCGCCGCGATGATACTTGCCGCGATTGACCAGGAATTTCGCGCTGGAGCCGAGCGCGTCATCGGGGCGGCCGAACGGCGAGACCCGGCCGTCGCGGTCGTAGTCGATCCCGACATTGAGCCAGACCTCCGGCATCCATTGGGTATGCCCCATCGCGCCGGCCCAGGAGCCGCGCATCTCCTCGGGCGTCGACCAGCCGCGGTCGACGATCTTCAGCGCGTTGATCAGCTCGGTTTCCCAATAGGCGCGGCGGCGCGGCTCGTTCCAGGCCAGCGCGGCCAGCGAGGGAAACACCGGGCGCATGTGGTTCTGCTGCACCAGCGGATCGCCATAGGCGCTCTCGACGCCCCACAGCGCCAGCAGCGTGCCGCGCTCGACGCCGAAGTCGCGCTCGATCCGCGCGAACAGCGGCTCGTTCTTCTTGAGCGCCTCGCGGCCATTGGTGATCCGCCAGTCGGAGACGCGGCGGTTGATGTATTGCCAGAGCTGCTCGTTGAATTCCGGCTGCTTCTGGAAGTTCTTGAAGACGCTCATGTCCGGCTCGAGCCGGGCCATCGCGCGATCCCAGGTCTGCGGCGAGATGCCCTTGGCGAGGGCGCGGCTGCGGAACTTGTCGCGCCAGTCGTCGAAGCCGGCCGGGGCTGCGCGCGCCGCCGCAGGTAGCATCACGGCCGCGCCAAGCGCGGTCTGCAGCAGGCGGCGGCGGGTCGGCGTGAAGCGGGAATCGAACTGGGTCATGGCGAGCAGTGTAGCGTCTGAGACCGGCGACGGGCAGAGGCCGCCGTGAAATTGCCGCCAGCGGAGGGGAGTTCCAGAAGCGGGTCCGCCGGGCCGATCAGGGGGCTTCAAACTGCTCGCCGCCCTCGCGCTCTTCGGCGGCGCGGGCCGCGCCCTCCGGGGTGGCGTGGACCTCGATCGCGACCGGCTGCCCGTCCGGCAGGATCTCCCGCCCGCGACCGCCGAGCAGCCGCTCATAGGCGGCGATCAGCGTGGTGTAGGGATTGACCCAGAGCCAGCCGTCCGGCGTGAACACCTGGACGTCGAAATGCAGATGCCGCGTCGTGCCGTTCGGGAAGTCGAGATAATTGCCGACGACGCCGAAGCGCTCGCCTTCGGCGACACGGCGGCCGCTGAGAACGCCGTCGGCATCGAGCTCCCACGGATTCATGTGCATGTAGCGAAAGCGGATGTGCTCGCGGCCGGTGTTGACCTGCAGCGTCACCGCCTGGTGTTTCGGCGAGCGGATCAGCACGCCGTCGCGCACCGCGACCACGCTCTGCCGCCTCACATCGCAATCGGATTGTCCTGGCAGGCAGGCGCCGGGACTGATGTCCTGGCCCTGATGGCCGAGGCCGGTGGCGCACTGGCCGACGCCGAAACTGCGGCTTTCGCAAAAATTGTCCCGCCACGGATAGGCAAAGGCGCTGCCGCCATTCGCGGGGCGATGCGGCACGTAGGATTGCGAGCGCGCATAGGCCGGCTGCTTCTCGATCGGAAACCTGATCTGCGCATAGACCGTGAGGTCGGGCCGGCCCTGCTGCTTGCGAAAGCCCGAATTGGCGATGATGTCGCCGCTCGGCCGATAGGTGAAATCCGGCGCCAGCGCATTCGGCCGTTCGGCCACCGCCGCGTCGATATCGCTGCGCGGGCGATAGGGCCGGCCGCCGGCGATACGCAGCGCCTTCAGGAAGCGCTCGGCCACCGGGTAGCTTTCGCGGCAAGCGAGGCGCTGCGCCTTGGCTATCGAGTCGAGGCACTGGATCGACACCACATAGGCCACGCCGAACCGGGTGAAGGCGTAGCGCACATGGCCTTCGCGGATGAAGCGGCGCAGGTCGGGATATTGCGCGGCGAGCGCCTTGACCGGTTCGCCTTTGCCGCCGAGCGGATCGACGATGTCGTAGATCAGGTTCGAGCCGGTGATCTGCACCTCGACCGGCTTCGCGAAGACGCGCGGCGGCAGGTCGTCGCCGGCGCCGGGCTCGAGCGCGAACAAGGCGTCGTAGCCGGCGGGCCCGGCGTCGAACATCTCGACCGGGCGGAAGCCGGACTGCACGCGCGCCAGCTGATCGCGCGCCGGCGTGGCATTCGGGTCGGCGTCGAGCAGCGCCGCGGCGTCGAACGGCAGCAGCACCGGCACGGCGCTCTGGCCGATGCCGGGGAAGAACCGGGCGGCGATGGCGTTGAGCCGGATCAGCGCCGGGATCTGGCGCGGATCGGAGGGCGCCAATCCGCGGCGGCCGCTGAAGCTGAATTCGGCGGCGACAATCGGGTAGGCGTTCAATTCGGAGCGAAACTGGTTCAGCGCCGCGCGCCAGTCGACCCGCAAGGTGGTGACGGTCGGGGTCCGGAACTCATCGGCGACGGCGGCGGGCAGGGCAGCGGTCGCGAATCCGAACGTCAACAGCAGTGGCAGTCCGCGCAGCATCCGCAGAATGATCTGGCCGATCCACCCCTGGTTCAACGTGACGCGCCTCCTCACGATCCGAAGGCAAATCTATCGGTGTTTCAGCCTTGGGGCCAAGCCCGGGCCTTACGGGGGGCTGTGCTGGCGGTCCACCCACGAAAAAAGCCCGCCGGGATGCGGCGGGCTGTTGTCGAATTCAGACGTTCGTCGGGCGTCTCAGTCCTTGGCGCGCTCGACGTAGGAGCCGTCCTCGGTCAGCACCACGACCCGGGTGCCGACGCCGACATGGGGCGGCACTGCGGTGCGGACGCCGTTCGAGAGGATCGCCGGCTTGTAGGAGGAGGAGGCGGTCTGGCCCTTGGTGACCGGCTCGGTCTCGACCACTTCGAGGGTGGCGCGCTGCGGCAGCGTGATCGCGACCGCGGTGGTGTCGTGCATCGACAGCTTCACCACCATGTTCTCGGCCAGATACGGCGCGGAGTTGCCGACAACATCCTTCGTCACCTGGACCTGGTCGAAGGATTCCGGCTCCATGAAGTGGAAACCTTCGCCGTCTTCGTACAGGAAGGTGTAGTTGCGTTCTTCGATCGTCGCCTTCTCGACCTGGTCGGTGGTCTTGTAGCGCTCCGAGACCTTCACGCCGTCGCTGATTCGGCGCATTTCGATCTGGCTGACCGGAGTTCCCTTGCCGGGATGGATGTTTTCGGCAGACAGGACGACATACAGCTTCCCATCTTGCTCGAGGACGTTGCCCTTGCGAATAGAACTGGCGATGACTCTCAAAGGAATATTTCCTGTGGTTCAGGTCCGGGCCCGATCCGGGCGTTGGCATCCCGAGGCCTGCGAAACGGTTTCGGGGCGCAACATACCCATTTGGCCCGCTTATGCCAGCGTTTTGCGCTTCCACGCGGGGGCTACTTGAGATGCAGGGAGGTACTTTCGCGTCGCCATGGTGGGACCCGGCCAGGTATCTGGACCGGAAGCCGTTTCTGCGCGCGCGCAGCGCGGTGACCCGGGCCGCGCGCGACTGGTTCGCCGCCGCTGAGTTTGCCGAGGTCGAAACCGCCATCCTGCAGCTTTCGCCGGGCAACGAGACACATTTGCACGCGCCGCGCACTGAGATCAAAGGACCCGACGGCGAGTCCCGGACGCGCTTCCTGCGAACCTCGCCGGAATTCGCCTGCAAGAAACTGCTCGCCGCCGGCGAGGAGCGGATCTTCGAGTTCGCCCGGGTGTTTCGCGACCGCGAGCGCGGCCGGCTGCATCTACCGGAGTTCACCATGCTGGAATGGTACCGCGCCGGCGAGGGCTATCAGACGGTGATCGCCGATTGCGTCGCGTTGATCGCGCTGGCGGCGCGGACCACCGGCATCGGGCAGTTCTCGTTCCGTGGCCGGACCGCCGACCCGCAGGCGGAGCCGGAGATGCTGACGGTCGCCGCCGCGTTCGCGCGCTACGCCGGGATCGATCTGCTGGCGACCATCATCGGCGGGGAAGGCGATCGCGATGCCCTGGCGCGCGCGGCCGCCGCGAAGGTGCGTGTCGCGGACGACGACAACTGGTCGGACATCTTCAGCAAGGTTCTGGTCGACCATATCGAGCCGCGGCTCGGCGAGGGGCGGCTGACGGTGCTGTGCGAATATCCCGCGCCGGAGGCGGCGCTGGCGCGCACCAAGGCGGACGATCCGCGCGTGGCCGAACGCTTCGAGGTCTATGCCTGCGGCGTCGAACTCGCCAACGGCTTCGGCGAACTGACCGACGCCGCCGAGCAGCGCCTGCGGTTCACGGCGTCGATGGACGAGAAGCAGCGCCGCTACGGCGAGCGCTATCCGCTCGATGAGGATTTCCTCGCGGCGGTCGATCGGATGCCCGAGTCGAGCGGCGTCGCGCTCGGCTTCGACCGGCTGGTGATGTTGGCCGCGGGTGCGATGCGTATCGATCAGGTGGTGTGGACGCCGCCGGCAGGCGAGGCTTCATGAACAAGGTCACCCGACTGCAAACGCCTGCGGCGGCGACGCTGCGCCAACCCGCCGAACTGATCGCGCAGGGCTTGGTGCCGGCCGACGCGCAGGACGATCTCGAACAGATCGCGCAGCGCTACGCGATCGCGGTGACGCCGGACATCGCAGCGCTGATCGATCCCGACGACCCGGACGATCCGATCGCGCGGCAGTACATCCCGCGCGCCGAGGAGCTGGCGACGCTTCCGATCGAGCGCGACGATCCGATCGGCGATGGCGCCCATTCGCCGGTTGAAGGTATCGTGCATCGCCATCGCGACCGCGTGCTGCTCAAGCTGGTGCATGTCTGCGCGGTGTATTGCCGGTTCTGTTTCCGCCGCGAGATGGTCGGGCCGGGCAAGGACAATTCGCTGTCGGGCGACGCGACCGCAGCGGCGCTCGGCTACATCCGCGCGCATCCGGAAATCTGGGAAGTGATCCTGACCGGCGGCGATCCCTTGATGCTGTCGCCGCGCAGGCTCGCCGACATCATGGCCGAGCTGGCGACGATCGATCATGTCAGGATCATCCGCTTCCATACGCGGCTGCCTGTGGCCGAGCCGGCGCGGATCAGTGCGGAGCTGGTGCGGGCGTTGCGGGTCGAGGGCAAGACCGTTTGGGTGGCGCTCCATGCCAATCATCCGCGCGAGCTCACCACGGCTGCGCGGGCGGCGTGCGCGCGCATCATCGACGCCGGCATCCCGATGGTCAGCCAATCGGTGCTGCTGGCCGGCGTCAATGACGACGCAGCCACGCTGGAAGCACTGATGCGCACCTTCGTCGAATGCCGGATCAAGCCGTATTACCTGCATCATGGCGATCTCGCGCCGGGCACCGCGCATCTGCGCACCAGCCTCGCGGAAGGGCAGGCGCTGATGCGAGCGCTGCGCGGCCGCGTCTCCGGTCTGTGCCAGCCCGAATACGTGCTCGACATTCCGGGCGGCTACGGCAAAGCACCGGTTGGCCCCAACTATTTGGCCGCGGATGATGGAACGGCAGCGGATTCGCGCTATCGTGTCTCCGACTATTGCGGCGACGTCCATCTGTATCCGCCCAAGCCGGCTTGAGCGACCGAGAGCCGCAAGCGGAGGACGGCAACTGCAACGTCGAGAACGCGTTGTAGCTGGGATTCCCGCCGTGCTGGTCGCGGCAGGAACCTGGCTGCTGACGACGATGGCGGAGGTGCGCAAGGTGCAGGACTGTGCCGGGCAGGGCCGCCGTAACTTCGAGGCGATCGCGCTGCCGGAACGCAGCCGATAGACGCCTCTCTCTGAAGGAGGCGTTCCATGAAAAGACTCATCATCGCGACCACGATTTTCACCTTGGCCAGCGGCGTGTTCGCGGTTGCGCAGACCGGGTCCGGCGGCACGGGCGGTGCTGGTTCGGGCGGGATGAGCGGCGGCGCCGGCGGTCTCGGCGGTCCAGCCAATCCCACGGTGCCGCCGGCGTTGACGCCCGACCAGCGCGTCACCGGCCAGGCGCCGATCGGTCATCGCCAGCCCCGCCGCTCCGATCCAGGTAGCGCAGGCAGCGATATCGGCCAGGTCGATCCGGCCGACGCAGCGCTCGACCGCAAGATCAAGAGCATCTGCCGCGGCTGCTGAGCCGCGGCCGTTCTCGACGCTTCGGTCGTCAGGTCTTGTTGCGGGCGGCGAGCGCCAGCGCGATCAGCGACGATCCGCCGAACACCAGATTGATGCCGACCAGAAGGCCGATCACCCAGGCTGCGGTGCCGGGCCATCCGGAAATAATGATGAACGCCACGAGGATGTCGATGACGCCCGCGGCGAGCATCCAGCCCCAGCGCTCGGACAATCGTCCGCGATGCTGCAGCGCGTACATGATGGTGGCGACGCCTTCGGCGAGGAAGTAGATCCCAACGACGAAGGTCAGCGTCACGATGCCTTGCACCGGCATCGCGATCAGAATGATGCCGGCGATCACCGCAAGAATGGCGGAAGCCAGCGACCACCAGAATCCCGGCGCCTGCCGCGCCCAGAAGCTGAGGACGATGCCGGCCACGCCGCTGACCAGGAACATCCAGCCGAGCACGATGGCGATCGCGAGGCTCGCCAGCAGCGGCAGCACGATCGCGGCAAATCCGAGGATCAACAGCAGGATGCCTTCGATCAGATAGGCCTTCCAATGCTTGCGGATGGTGGCGTCGACCGTGGCCTGCAGCCGGTTCGGGTCGTCTGAGAGCGTCATGGGAATCTCCTGTGCCGTGAACACGGCGGAACCATACCCTGCGCAACGTATCGCGGCGCAAAATGTTCGGCGGTATTTTGCCCCGTCTGCCCTGCCGCCAGGGCCGCGCCAGCCATACCTGGCACTGTCGTTATTGTCGGGTAAACGAGACACGCCTTGACGGACCCTCGGGGCGCAATGCGGGGCAGGGCGCATCCGGCGCGGCCTGGTGATTCGACCGGGCATGCCGCCCGTCGATGCGCGCCCGGGAATCAGTTAGTTGTTGGTGGACAGGTTGGTTTTTCTCCGACCGGAGCAGATGCGATGATCCCATCCTTGTTGCAGCTGGTTGCGCTCGGCTTTGCGATCACGGTGTTCGTTTTTGCCTAAGCAGCCGGAAGACGCTTCGGCGTGAGCCACGCGTTCAGGACGACGCGCAGCGCCGCCGCTGGGCGCTTTGCTGTCGGACGCCTCGCGATTGATCGGCTCGGCAGCGGATGGCTTGCTCTGTGTCAACCTTCGTCGATGCGATCGATGGCATGATGAGCGACATACGATCGGCTTGCCGCCGGTCGCTTTCTTTTTAAGTGGGCGAGGGCTTCATGGGCCAGCAACGACGGCCGGCGTGCACGGGATGCGGAGAGCGGACTGCGCTGGCGCGGATTTCCCCAATCGAGAGCATTCACGAACTGCGCACCTTCGAATGCGTGCGCTGCGGCCAGGTCGACCGCTACGCCGTCAAGGCCGACCCGCGATCCTATTGGGTGCTGTTGCGCGATCTGAGCAATCCGGTGGAGTCTGAGGCGCTGGACGCCGGCTGCAGTGGAAACGCCAGGTGACGTAAAGCGTATCGGAAAGCTAAAATCGCCCAAGTCCTTAGGGTTCCGACCCGGGCCCGATGGAGCAGCACCGCCCTACATGTACGTCCTCGCATTTCCCGTCGTTCCCGTGGATCGCGGCGAACCAGCTTCGTATGCATGGCGGTTCCTTGCCGAGACGCCGCGTGTAACGAGTTCGTCCTTCAGGCTGCTGCACCGACTACGCGCCGCCCGTATATCCGAGGGACTTATGAAGAATGGCAAGGCAGTTGTCCTCGTGGTCGAAGACGGCACTATGATTCGAATGGGCGCCCTGGATCTGGTGCTGGCTGCCGGCTACGAAGCGCTGGAAGCGCGCAATGCGGACGAGGCAATTCGCGTGCTTGAAACGCGCGACGACGTCGACCTGGTTTTCACCGACGTTCAGATGCCTGGCACCATGGACGGCATCAAGCTGTCGCACTACATCCGTGATCGGTGGCCGCCGGTTAAGCTGATCGTGGCGTCAGGCGACGCCATCCTCGAGGAGAGCAGCCTGCCGACCGGAAGCAGATTCTTCTCGAAGCCCTACGATGAACACACCATCACAGACGCGATGGCGCGGCTGCTTTCGAGCGAAACCTGATCGGCGGCACTCGTCGGCGCGTGTCTCAGTGTCCCGGATTGCGCTGATACCAGCAACATTGTCCCCGAAATCACGCGCGACTACCGTCCCTTCGGCCGACATTCGGAACGTTGCGACAGCCGAATGATGACTCAAAGAAGGATTGCAATTGAGGCGCGACCAGGTTCCTTGTATGCATTCACGCATGGCGTAAGGACGTATGGGCGGATGAGAGATGGCGTTATCTGTCGACCGGAGGCTGATCTACGACCTTGGGCTTCACGAAGGACACGACACTCGGTACTATCTGGATAAGGGGTTCCGGGTTGTCGCCCTGGATGCCAACCCTCGTTTCTGCGAAATGGGACGGGCATCGTTCGCGAACAAGGACTGCGTTGTCGTTGAGCGAGCTTTGTATTCCGAAGCAAATAGCGAAGTCACTTTTTATGTTCGTGACGACTCCGATGGCTGGAGTAGCGTGTTCCAGGGTGTCGCCGAGCGTGATGGTCGGTCGAGCACTACCGTACGCGTGAAGACGACGACCCTCTCGGAGTTATTCGAAGCGTACGGGGTGCCATACTACGTCAAGTGCGATATTGAGGGCGCGGATACTATTTTCGCCTCCCAACTGGTCGGGGATGGACGGCTCCCTCCCTTCGTCTCAGTGGAAATCGACAGTCTGGAAGTTCCGGAAAAGCTTCGAGCCGCTGGGTATGATCGATTTCAGATCGTAAATCAGGCGCACCTTTCGCTTTACCGATCGCCCAAGCCGGCGCGAGAGGGGCGTTATGTTCCGATCACGTTCCACGGCAAGATGAGCGGTCCCTTTGGGCGTGAATTGCCTCGAAGACGTTGGGTTACCTTCGAACAGGCAGCAGCTCAGTTCCGCACATATGAGGCTCTACCGAAATTGAGTTGGCTGCGACGCAAGGTCCTCCGGCGCTGGGGAAAGTTGACCCATCGCGGATGGCTGATCGGACAAAGTTGGCTGGACCTGCACGCGACAACCGTCGCAGAGCTTGGACGAACCGCCGATCTCCCTTGTCACGATTAGAGCAGGATGACGTCTCTTCGAATCGTCATCCTCCTCTGGATTCTGAGCCCCCGCGGTTCCGGCCACCTTTCTGGTTCTGACGAGCCGTTTGGGCATCAGCTCATCCTTCTTTGACAGCCTCAGAGCCTTCCAGATCTCTCTTCAACTAGCCGAGCGGTTTGTCGACCATCCCGTTGGGATCGCGGGCCATGCGCGAGGACGAGGACTGTCGGGGAGTTTGAAGCGGAAGTTGACCAGCTATTCCGCCATACGAGATGCGTCATTCGCGCGGCCATAATTGCAATATAATTCTAGATATCACCGAAGGCTCCGGTGCGAAAAAAAATCCTCTTCCGTCGCGTGCGTTTGTCGGAGGTTCGGGGCGCCGGAGGGACTCGTATTACCCCGGGCCCCAGGAGGGAGTATGATTGCCCGATACTATGATCCAGGAGCCTCACTGGATAACTTCGGCGCAATTTCTCTCGAGAACGGGCAGCCCAAATCTTTTCCGCCCTGATCGATGTTGCACGCGGCACCGAAGAAGCGCTTCGGGCGCTGAAGTACGTTCGCGCAGTGCCGCACTGGCTCCATTCTCGGCCATCAGCATAAAGGCACCAGATATCACCACTGCTAGCCGCCCCAGCAATGGCTGGAGCGGCTTGTCTTGGAGCAGTCCGTCTTGGAGCAGTCAGTTGTAGCGCTGGTTATTTACCACTGATAGCGCGCGACGCCCTTGCCGGCATAAGAGCGGGTGACGTCGGAGAACTCGCCTTCGAAGATCGCCGCGAGCGAGAAGCCGTTGCGCCACTTCACCTCGGCGGAGGCGGAGGTCAATGCGGCGTCGCTGGCCTGCCGTGCGCCGTTGACGACGAACGACGCGCCGGGCACCGACTGGAACGTGGCGGCGA
>Ga0335397_10000015_pt1 | contig 166668 bp, 136 predicted proteins | sample MAT04_FD_205740 | JGI IMG/M metagenome (GOLD analysis project Ga0335397, IMG submission 205740) | Freshwater microbial communities from Lake Fryxell liftoff mats and glacier meltwater in Antarctica - MAT-04 (spades assembly) (version 2) ...
GCGAATTCGTGAGCGAAGGCCTGACGAAGTCTGGCTGCCCGCGAATTCGTGAGCGAAGGCCTGACGAAGCCTGGCTGCCCGCGAATTCGTGAGCGAAGGCCTGACGAAGTCTGGCTGCCCGCGAATTCGTGAGCGAAGGCCTGACGAAGTCTGGCTGCCCGCGAATTCGTGAGCGAAGACCTGACGAAGTCGGGCTGCCCGCAAATTAGCGGTTCGCCTGACTTCGTAGTCAGGCCCTCGCGCGCGAGCTGGCCGGGTCACCCTCGGCCAGCTTCGTTTTGGGCTACTCGTCCGAGGCCCCGCCGCCGTCGTCGTCACCGCCGTCGCCAGCCTGCTCGGCCTCGTCGACCCAGATGTTCAGGGCCGCGCACAGCGACTTGGCCTGCGCGATCGACGAGATGTTGAACTTCGACTGCTGACGGAACACGCCGGACTTCTTCTGGTAGCGCCGGATCGTGAACTTGACCTTGCTCCACACCTGGGTGCGGGTGTTCTGCTCGCGGTACTTGAACAGGATGGTGGCCCAGCCACCGCGGGACAGGATCACCTTGTCGAGCTGCTCGACCGTGACCGTGCCGCCTTCGTCCCAGTTGACCGAGAGCTCGTCGATATCTTCCGCCATCTCACATCCCCTTGCCGACCCGGCGCCTGCGTCCGGGGGATGACGGATCTAGCAGGGTCGACCCGCGGCGTCACCCCCCGACGCCCCCGACCGTGTCCGCGATGAGCTGGTTGACCCGAGCGGGCGACTCTTCATGCGGGCAATGGCCGGCTTCCGGGATGAGCACAAGCCGCGCATGGGGCAGTCGTCGCACCAGTCGATGCGCGCCCTGCACCGGCAACAGCGCGTCCTGCTCGCCCCAGATCACCAACGTCTCGTGCTGGATCTCGGGCAGGCGCGCATCCAGCGAAGCAATCGCGGCTGGCAACGCGCGCGCGGTCGCGACCAAGGAGCGCATGGATCCGGGGATCGAGAACGGCGCCCAGAAGCCCGCCATGTACTCGCGATCGATCGGCAGGTTGCGATAGGCGATCGCCGCCAGCGGGATCCGCAACAGCGTCGGCCCGACGAACACGCGATAGAGCGGAGCGAGGGCCGCGATCTGCGACTTGAGCGCCTGCCACGGGATCTGATCGACGTGGCACGCGGGATTGATCAGCACCATGCGCTCGACCCGCTCGGGCGCATGCAACGCGGTCCAGAGCGAGACACCACCACCGAGCGAGTTGCCGACGAAGGTCGCCGATGCGACGCCGAGGTGGTCCATCGCCGCGAGCACGAAGCGTGACAGGTTCGGCAGGTCCTGCGGGCTCTCGCCGCGACCACTCCAGCCGTGACCCTTGTGGCAGATAGCGATCACGCGAAAGCCCTTGGCCGCGAGCGGCTCGAGGTTCTTGCGCCACGCCCACGACGAGACCGCGATCCCGTGCAAGAGCACGATCGCCTTGCCGTCGCGCGGCCCGACCTCCACCACATGACAACGCTCACGCCCCGCGTCCCCGCCGAGGGCGAGGTCGAAGATGCGTGAGCGTGCATGCCAGCCAGACACCGGCGCAGAGTGCGCTCGGCCGTAGACGCCTTCAAGCGCTCGCAGCATGAGGCTGCAGCTCAAATCAGAACCGGGGCCTCAAAACGGCCCAGATCCTAGGATCGAGTGAAGTGAGCGACGAGGCGTACGCTTCGTACGGCGCAGGAGCGAACGAACGAGCGACGACGGAGATGGGTCGTTTTCAGGCCCCGGTCTTGTCGAAGCGCTTGCGCTCGTTGTGGTCGAGGTACTTCTTGCGCAGGCGGATGCTCTTCGGGGTGACCTCGACGAGCTCGTCCGAGCCGATGAACTCCAGGGCCTCTTCGAGGCTGAACTGGCGCGGCGGCGTGAGGAAGATGTTCTCGTCGTTGCCGGCGCTGCGGATGTTCGTGAGCTTCTTGACCTTCGAGGGGTTCACCACGAGGTCGTTCTCACGCGCATGCAGGCCGATGATCTGTCCGTGGTAGACCTGCTGCTGCGGGTGCACGAAGAGCTGGCCACGCTCCTGCAGGGTGTTGAGCGAGTAGGTGATGGTCTCGCCATCGTCCTGCACGATCATCACGCCGTTCTTGCGCATGCGGGTCTTGCCCTTGCTCACGGCGTAGTGGCTGAAGAGGTGCATGATGGTGCCGGTGCCGCGTGTGTCCGTCAGGTACTCCGAGCGGTACCCGATGAGGCCCTGCGAGGGGCAGTACCAGCGCATGCGCACGTGGCCGTCGAGGCTCGACTGGAGGTCGAGGAGCTCGCCGCCGCGCGTGTTGAGCTTCTCGATGACCGAGCCCGAGTAGGCCTCGGCGCAGTCGATGGCGACCTCTTCGATCGGCTCCTCGAGCTTGCCGTCTTCGTTGGTGCGCGTGATCACCTGCGGCGGCGACACGGACAGCTCGAAGCCTTCACGGCGCATCGTCTCGATGAGCACCGACAGATGCAGCGTGCCACGGCCCGACACGACGAACTGCTCGAGCGAGCTGCCCGGCTCGATCTTCAGGCCGACGTTCGACAGCAGCTCGCGATCGAGGCGGTCGCGGATCTGACGTGACGTGACGAACTTGCCCTCGCGCCCGCCGAACGGCGAGTTGTTGGGCGAGAAGGTCATGCTCATCGTGGGGGCGTCGATGGCGATTGCGGGCATCGGCACCGGGGTCGCCGCGAGGCAGATCGTGTCACCGACGGTCGCGTCGCCGGCGCCGGCCAGGGCGATGATGTCGCCGGCCGAGGCCTCGTCGCAGTCGATGCGCTCGAGACCCTTGAAGGTCATGAGCTGCGATACGCGGAACTGCTCACGCGAGCCATCCGGGCGGCACACGACCGCCTGCTGGCCACGCTTGATTTGTCCCGCATAGATGCGGCCGACGGCGATACGGCCGAGGAAGGGCGAGTGCATCAGCAGGCCGACCTGCATCTGCAGCGGCAGCGCCGGGTCCGACGTCGGCAGAGGCACGTGGTCCAGGATGAACTGGAACATCGGTACCAGGTCGGTCGAGGTCTGACCGAGCTCGAGCACGGCCCAGCCCTCGCGACCGACGGCGTAGATCACCGGGAAGTCGAGCTGCTCGTCATTGGCGCCGAGCGACACGAAGAGATCGAAGACCTCGTCGAGGACCTCCTTCGGGCGGGCGTCCTTGCGGTCGATCTTGTTGATGCAGACGAGCGCCTTGAGCCCCAGCTCGAGCGACTTGCGCAGCACGAAGCGGGTCTGGGGCATCGGGCCTTCGGCCGCGTCGACCAACAGGAGCACGCCGTCGACCATGCGCAGGACGCGCTCGACCTCGGAGCCGAAGTCGCTGTGGCCCGGGGTGTCGACGATGTTGATGCGCGTTCCGCGCCACGTCACCGCTGTGTTCTTGGCGGTGATGGTGATGCCGCGTTCCTTCTCCTGGTCGTTGAAGTCCATCACCCGTTCGTTGGTTTCTCCGCCGCGATTGTCGCGGAGCGTACCGGACTGTTTGAGCAGTCCATCGACGAGGGTGGTCTTGCCGTGGTCAACGTGGGCGATGATGGCGATATTGCGCAGGTCCATAAGCGCGCGCCCTGTACCAACGGGTTTCCGACAAAGCAATCACCATCGCTTTGCGCGCAGAGACTGCGCGATGCGCACTCGGAATCCGCGCACGCCATGGAACTTGCGTCGCGCGATGGTTTCAGCCGAAAGACGAGTTCCTCCGACGCCCAGTGGCCGAAGGTGACGGGCTCGGCTGGAGCGGTGATGCGAAGCTTGATCGTGATGATGCTGGCAACTGCGCTCGGGTTCGGGGGCCTCGCGGCCTGTGGCGACAAGCGGCCGACTGCGCCGGAGGAGCGACCGCTGAGCGCGCAGCCAGCTCCCGAGCGGCCGCGCGAGCAATCGTACAACGACAAGGTCGAGGCGCTGCGACGCCTCATCAAGGCTGGCGAGCTCGAGGCCGGGCTCAAGGCGGCACGTGAGCTGGTCGACGATCACCGCCTCGACGCCGAGGGCTGGGTCGTAATCGCGACCGCCTATCAGGTCGTCGGCAACCGGGAAGAAGCCCTGCGCGCGGCCACCATCGCAACCGAGCGTGAGCCAAAGAGCGCGGATGCGTGGGTAGCAGTCGGCGCCGCCGAACGATCGTTGGGTCATCCGGCCGCCTCGGAGTCGGCGCTGAAGAAGGCGCTAGAGCTGGATCCGAAGTCGCGCGCCGCGCGCTTCAACCTCGCAGGGTTGGCCGCCGATGCGGGCAAGCAAGAGGACGCGCGCAAGGAGCTGACGGCGCTGGTCGAAGGCGACCCGGACGACTTCGAGACACGCTACCTGTTGGCGACGACGTTCCTCGCGCAGAAGGAGCTCGGGCCCGCCAAAGAGCAGCTCGCGCGCACCATCGAGCGCTACCCGCAGCACTTCAAGTCCCAGCGCGCGCTCGCCGCGATCGCCTGGGCCGAGGGCGACTACGAGAAGGCGTTCGAGCGCGCGACGATCGCGGCGCGCTTGTCGACCGGTGACAAGGAGATCGAGAGCATCCTCGAAGGCAGCTTCTACATCGTCGCGGCCTCACGCCTCGTGTGCGCCAGCGGCGCGCGCCCGTGGCCGCCCGAGAAGGTCGTCACGGTGCTGACCAAGCTCGAGCAGGACGAGGGCCTCGAGGGCGCCGCGAGCTTCGTGGATCTAGACGAGCGCTACGGCTCTGACCCGGTCGTGCAAAGTCGCATCGCGAAGGCCGCATCTGCTGCGGGCTGTGCGGTTCCGACGACGATCAACGCGGACGCCGGCACCATGGCTTCGCCGGATGCCGGCGCGGCCCCTTGAGCTCGGGTCACAACATCAGCCCTTTCACGGCGTAGCGAGGCGCGAGACGCAGGCGGTCCGCTGCCCACACCGGGTCGCGCACCCAAAGCGTGTTGCCACGGTCATTGCAGGCGGGGGTGGTCAACTGCGTGAGGCGGCGCGAGAACGGCTCGTAGCGGACCGGACGCAAGCCAGCTGCGGCGAATGCTGAAAAGACGCGCTCGCCATGCTTGGAGACCTCGGAGACGACCGCACTCGTCCTGCGTAGGAGCGCGCGGGCCCCGTCGAGCACAGCAGCTTCGAATCCCTCGACATCGATCTTGATGAAGACCGGGTGCGCCTCTGGAAAGAGGCTATCGAGTGCTGCGACCGGCACCAGCGCGGTCGCGTTGGAGCTCGTCTCGGCGCCTTCCAGCACGCGGTTGGTGGTGTCCTGGTCGACCTCCATCCGCATCTCGCCATCCTGCGCACCGACGGCGACGGCGTGCAGCGTGACGCGCGCGTCGAGCCCGTTGAGGCGCACATTGTCGGCGAGGCGCGCGTGGCTCGTCGCGACCGGCTCGAACGCATGCACGGTGGCACCTGCAGCACCGGCCGCGAGCACGCTGTAGCTGCCGATATTGGCCCCGACATCGAGCATCAGATCGCCGGGCCGTAGCAAGTGGAGCGCGAAGGCCATCTCCTCGATCTCGTGCAACCCGACGTACAGGTTGCCGGTCGCCCCAGTCATGCCAGGCGCCACGATCAAGCGGGTCCCTCCAACCCAGGGCAGGATCGCGGGTCCCGGCAGGATGCGGCTGCCGACCTGCCATTTGACCCAGTCGCCGAGGCTACGCAGGGGATGGCGCTGCCCAATCGGGTGCTGGAGGATAAAGCGAGCGGTATGCAGAAGGCCCATGGCGTCGGGTCGACCCTGGTTGGAAGCTCGGCTCAGCCCAGCTTGCGTATTCGATGTCGTTGGCACCACGCCGAGAGCGCCACCAGCGACAGCACGCGTGATGCTCCGACGCCGCCGCGACCACGGTTGAAGCGACGCACCTTCTCGCTGACTACCACGGGATCGAGCGCTCCCGTCTCGGCGAGGATCTCTGGAGCGAGATGGCTCGCCGTCCAGTTCGCGAGCGGCCCACGCAACCACTGCTCCCAAGGAATCACGAAGCCGCGCTTGGGCTGTCGAAACTGAGCGTGAGGCAGGCCCGCGAGGTCGACCAGGAGGCGCTTGTTGATGCCCTTCGAGGGCGTCCGGAAGCTGCTCGGCACGGCGAGCACCGCGGCGATGAGCCGGCGGTCGAGGAGCGGGGAGCGAACCTCGAGACCATGAGCCATCGACATGGTGTCGATGTCGCGCAATTGAGTATCCACGAGGTAGCCGTCGAGCTCGAGCAGCGAAAGCTGCGTCTCGGGGTCACTCGCAGCCGCGGCAAACGCAGCGGCGAATCGAGGATGTGAGACGTGGTGTTCACGCTGCGCGACTGGATGACCGACCAGTCGCTCGATCGCGACGTGCGAGAACATCTCGCGCAGGACCGCATAGATGGCTTCCGGTCGCCCCTGGCTGCCAGCCAGCTCGATGACCTTCTGGATGCGCGTCGGAAACTCCGAGTGGACCCCGTTGCCGAACGACCGTCGCAGGGCGGCCGGCAAGAACCGGGTGGCCGCGCCGAAGCGCAGCAGGCTCGCGAAGCGCCGGAAGTGGGGATAACCCGAGAAGAGTTCGTCGCCACCCGTGCCGGCCAGCGCCACCACGAAGCCATGGGCGCGCGCGGCGCGCGTGACGAACCAGGTGTTGAAGCCATCGTGGGACGGCAGGTCCTGGGCCGCGAGCGCCTCGTCCATATGCGAGAGCGCTTCGCTCGCGGTGAGGTGGCTGGCATTGTGGTGCAGCCCCAGCCGGTCGGCCATCGCTTTGGCCCGCGCGCCTTCATCCCAGGCCGCTTCGTCGAACGTCAGCGTGAACGTCTCGAGGCTCGCGCGTGCATGTCGAACGGCGATCGCGGCGATCGCGGAAGAGTCGACCCCGCCGGACAGAAAGACACCCAACGGGCGGTCCGCCAGGAGGCGCATGCGAACGGCGTCGTCGAGTGTCGCTTCCAGCTGATCGCGCCAGTCGAGCGGGGCCGGCGCGAGCGCGAGCGTCCAATAGGCGCGCTCGTGCTCGCCCGATGCCGAGACGGTCATGACGTGGCCGGGTCGCACCGAGCGCACCCCACGGATGAGGGTGGTCGGCTCTTGCGAGGACCCGCGTTCGAGCCAGCGCACGAGGCCCAGCGGATCCAACTCGCGTGGCGCCGCACCGGTCGCGAGGAGGGCGCGAACCTCGGAGGCGAAGACGAGTCCACCGTTCGGGTGCGGCACCCAGTAGAGCGGCTTCTTACCGAGCCGATCACGCGCCACGATCAGCGTCGCGGACGCGGGGTCCCAGAACGCGAACGCGAACATGCCGATCAGTCGGTCGAGCGCGGCCGCGCCTTCCTTGATCAGCAGATGGAGGAGCGTCTCGGTGTCAGAGGTACCGGTGAAGCGCACACCGTCGGCTTCGAGCGCGGGGCGCAGCTCGAGGTGATTGTAGATCTCGCCGTTCAGGACGAGCACTTGCCCGGCTTCGCCAAGCATTGGCTGATGTCCGGCCGCGGACAGATCGAGGATCGACAGGCGCGTGTGGGCGAATCCGACCGTCCAATCTCCGGAATTGGCGATCGCCGTGCCCCGGTCGTCGGGCCCTCGGTGATGCAGAGCAGCGAGCGCTATCGGCAGCATCGCCCGCGCCGCGTCCTCACCCGAGCGTCGCAGAAAATATCCAAATATCCCACACATCGGGGCGCAAGCTGGCACAGCTCAGGGCAGCTGGGAAGCTGCAACACCCGCCGCGCTCACCGCGAGCGGTATCGCGTTGCGCGACGATTTGTGATTCGTTGCCGGGCGATGCGAGTCCTGCACGTGATCGCTGGTGTCGCGGCCGAGAGCGGTGGCCCGACCGAAGTCTTGCGGCAGATGACCGCGGAGCTGGCCCGGCGTGGGCACTCGGTGTCGGTGTTGACGACCGACGCGGCGGGCGCGGGGCGACGCTACCAGCTGCAGGGTCCGGGGCAGGCCGTCTTCGACCCCGCCGTTGACATGCAGGTCCACCGCGCTCTTCTGGCCTCGACACCCTACCCCTCGTTCACCCACGCGCTGGGTAGTTGGCGGGCACCCGCCACCTTCGATGTGGCCCACGTACATGGCGTGTTCACGCTGCCTGTCAGCCTCGCGATGGCTGCCTTCCGGGCGCGCGGATTGCCTTATCTGCTGCGGCCCTGTGGCATGCTCGACAGCTACTCTTTGCGCCAGCGGCAGCATCTGAAGGTGGCCTGGATGATGGCGCTCGATCGGCCGAACCTGCTCGGTGCCGCTCGCATCCAGACCTCGACCGAGCACGAAGCCGAAGCGGTCCGCGCGCTCATGCCCGAGCCCCTGCACGCGCGCATCGTCGTCCTGCCGCAGGGTGTTGCCGCCCCGCTTGCCGCGTCGGGCCGCCGCCCCCATGCACGTCCCTACCTCTTGTTCCTCTCACGCATCGCCCGCAAGAAGGGCCTCATCGGCCTCGTCGACGCGTTTGCGCTCCTCGTGCGCGCGCATCCCGAGCTCGATCTGGTGCTCGCGGGCCCCGACGAGGCTGGTCATCGGGCCGAGGTCGAAGCCAGAGTCCAGGCGCTTGGCCTCGAGGCGCGCGTGCTCTTTACCGGGGCGGTGGCGGGCAGCGACAAGAGCGATTGGTTTGCCGCCGCCGAGGCGTTCGTGCTGCCGTCGCTCGACGAGAACTTCGGGGTCGTGGTCATCGAAGCCGCCCACCACGGCACACCCGTCGTCGTTTCGTCGGAGGTCGGCCTCGCGCTCGCCATTCGCCGTCATGGCGCCGGGCGCGTCACCACGCTGGCCCCCGCCGATCTGGCAGCGACGCTGAACGACGTGATGGCGACCGGGCGCACGAGCTTTGCGTCAGGCCTCGCGGCGCTCGCAGCCGAGCACGCCTGGCCCAACCTCATCGAACGCCTCGAAGCGCTCTACCGTGACGCGCTGGGAAACAGCCGCCCCAGGGTCCAATAGATGGCACGCGTGCGCCGCGCCGGTTGCGAGCTGGCGATCGCATCGATCTCCTGAGCGAGCGCATGGCGCAGTGAGTCTCCCGGAAGCTCCGCCGTAACCTGCCGCCGCGCCACGACAATCACCTCTTTCAGCGCAAGCGCGAGCCGATCGCCGGCGAGGTCCCCAATCGGCACGACCCGCTCTCCGAGCGCCGCGACCAGCTCGAGCTGATGATCGTTGACGTGCTCGTCATGGCGGGCGAGCCGCGCCACCACGAGCGGCCGATGGCCTGCAGCGAGCGCATCGCGGATCGTCCCCGAGCCGCCGTGACAGACGACCGCGTCGGCCAGCGCGATCTCTCGCAGTACCTCATCGCGCGGCAGCTCGCGCCAGCCCAAGACCCCAGTCGGTTGCAGGTCGCTCGCGTGCTGGACGCGCACCTGCCAGCCGGTCTCGGCGGCGAGCAGCTCCAACGCCTCGATGAGCCGCGGGAACGGGCCGCGCGTACCGACGATGGCGAGCACCCGCATCAGAGCAGGCCCCCGACATAGCGACTGCCTGGCAGTCGCTCGGCCAGCGCGGCCCACTGCACGTAGCGGCGCGAGGTCAGAAAGCGCATGAGTCGCCCGGTCAGCGTCGGCACGCGCACCGCCGACGAAGGCTCGATATAGATGACCGGGATCCCGACCAGGGCCGCCACCAACGCGGCCGGCACGGCGGGACCCGCGCCCATCGAGACGACCACGTCGGGCCGCTCGCGCGCAAACAACAGCGCGAACTCGACGAGGTTCCAGGCGACCTTCCAGTCCCGTTCGGCGTGGCTCACCCGACGCGACTCGCGATCCGCGGGCAGCACCGGGGACGCATCGTTCAGAATCCACACACACGAGTGCTCCGCGAACGCCGGCTCGAGCTCGAGCAGCTCCGCGAGGTGCCCCCCGACCGACGAGACAAGTGCGATCCGCAGCCTGCGAGACATCAGCCCGCCCAGCCTTCACAGCGTTCGAGAAGACGCATCGCCCATTCGCGGTACGTCCAAGCCAGCGCCCGTCGATGCCCCTCAGCCGCCACCGCTGCGCGCCCCGTTGGGTCGTCGAGCCACCGGCGGATCGCCAGTACGAGCTCGTCGGGCGTCCCGAAGTCCCCGCACGCCACTTCGGGTGGAAAGATCGCCGCCGCCTCGGCCGAGCGCTCATGCAGCATGAAGCCGCCGGTGCACGGGATCTCGAACGTGCGCATGTTGGTCGCGCCCTTGTTCTGAGTGCGCAGCACGTTGACCATGATCCGACTCGCGCGCGCTGCCTTGGCCTGCTCGACCCCGAACAGCGGCCGCCCCCGCCAGGCCTTCTTGAGACCTTCGTGTTTGCAGCGATCCCGCCAGTACTCGGCGCCCCAGATCGCCAGGTCGATACCCGCGTCCGCGACTGGACCGAGCCACGCCTCGCGCTCCGCGTCCCAGTTGCCGATGAAGCACACGTCCGCACCGAGCTCCCGCTGCTCCTCCGCGCTCACCGCATCGACTTGCATATGCAGTTCAGGGTCACACGCGAACGGCAGATAGAACGCGCGCTGCGCTCCCTCGGCCGCCGCCCGCTGCACGAGCGCCCGTGACCACAGAAACATCGCGTCGACCTGCCGGTTCTGGAACTCGGCCCGCTGATGCGAAGGGCCGCGCCGAAACGCGGTTGCAAAGTTCCACGGGTCATCCGGATGAAAGGCGACGAGCGGCGCACCCGTGGCCCACCGGATCGCCGTGTACGTCGTCGCGTGCAGGTCATCACACTTGATGAAGAGCACGAGGTCGGGCCGCAGCGACTTCAGCGCCGCGATAAGCCGCACCTCGATCGCCGGTCGCGTCAGCAAGCCGATGCCACGATTGATGATGCCGGAACCACGAAACGACGCTGACCCGATGGTCGGCAGCCAGTCGAGGTAGGGAAGGTACGACACCCGTCGCCCGAGTGCTTCGAACGCCCGCTTGACCGACAGCCCCATCGCCCCTGCGGCCCCGCTGGACACGATACAGACGTGTGCGAGCCGCGGCGATGGCCCGGCTTCCGGACGCGGCAACGATTCTGGTTCCCCCACGAGCATGGCATTCCACTAGCACGGCGCGGCACGTTTTGCACCGCGCGGCCCTCACGCGCACGGCCATTTCGCAGCGGATTGAGGTACGCCGAACGTGGCGAATGGTGCTAAGCAGTCCTGCGGCGCAGCGCGAGCGCCCTGCCCCGGAGACTGGACGAGATGGCCATCATCCTCGGTATCAATGCATTCCACGCCGACGCCTCGGCGGTGCTCCTGAAGAACGGCGAGCTCGTTGGCGCCATCGCCGAAGAACGCCTGAACCGCGTGAAGCACTTCGCCGGCTTCCCTGCGCTCGCCATCAAGAAGCTCCTCGCGATGGGCGACATCTCCGTCGGCGACATCGACCACATCGCCGTGGGGCGCGATGGCCGCGCCAACCTCCTCGACAAGCTCTCGTTCTCACTCAAGAATCTCGGCCGAATCTCCAAGCTCGCCAAGCAGCGACTCGAGAACCGGGCCCAGCTTCGTGACATCCCGACGCTCGTCGCCCAGGCCACGGACGTCGCACCCTCGTCGCTCGGGGCGCGTGTGCACAATGTCGAGCATCACCTGTGCCACGCAGCTTCGACTTACCTGCCCTCTGGTTTCGACAAGGCTGCCATCCTCACGATCGACGGTTTTGGCGACTTCGCTTCGACCATGACCGCGGTCGGCGAAGGCGATCGCTTCAAGGTCCTCGATCGCGTGCTCTTCCCGCACTCGCTCGGGATCTTCTACTCGGCCATCTGCCAGTTCATCGGCTACGACCGGTACGGTGACGAGGGCAAGATCATGGGCCTCGCGCCCTACGGAAAGCCGAAGTATCTCAGCCTCATGCGCGACCTCGTGCAGCTCGAGGACGACGGGCGATTCGCGCTCGACCTCGACTACTTCATCCATCACAGCGAAGGCGTCGACTACGGCACGACGGAGGATGGGCACCCGACGCTCGCCCCGCTCTACTCCGACGCGCTGGTCGACCGACTCGGCGCCGCCACTAAACGTGGCACCCCGCTGACCGAACGCGACATGGATCTCGCCGCCTCCCTGCAGGCCCGCTTCGAGGAGGTCTACTTCCACATTTTGCGCCACCTTCAGCGCACTACCGGGCTCGATGCGCTCTGCGTCGCGGGTGGCGTAGCCCTGAATTCGGTCGGCAACGGCAAGATCTTCCAGCAGACCGGCTTTCGTCGCTTCTATGCCCACCCCGCCGCGGGCGATGACGGCACCGCCTTCGGAGCCGCCTATTTCGTGCATCACATCACGCTCGGCGCCCCACGCGGCGAGGCCATGAATCACGCCTACTTCGGCAACAGCTTCGGCGATGAAGATATCGGCGAGGCACTCGAGCGCCACGGTCTCCTGCACGACGCGCGCTACCTCGCCGAAGACGCGCTCTGCGCGGAGACCGCCAAGCACGTCGCTCAGGGCAAGGTCGTCGGCTGGTTCCAGGGTCGCATGGAGTGGGGTCCACGGGCCCTCGGCGCGCGCTCGATCATCGCCCATCCTGGCCTGCCCACGATGAAGGACACGCTCAACGCGCGCATCAAGCACCGCGAGTGGTTCCGACCGTTTGCCCCAGCCATCCTCGAAGAGCGCGTCGGCGACTACTTCGCGCACAGCTACCCGTCACCATTCATGATGCTCGTCTATCCGACGCTTCCGGAGCGACGCGAGGACATCCAGGCGACCGACCACATCGACCATACCGGCCGCCTTCAGACGGTGTCGAAGCGGGACGCGCCGCGCTACTACAAGCTCATAGAAGCGTTCGAGAAGGAGACCGGAATCCCGGTCGTGCTCAACACGAGCTTCAACGAGAACGAGCCGATCGTGTGCACACCGGACGAAGCCATCGACTGCTTCCTGCGAACCCGGATGGACGTGCTCGCCATCGGCGGCTACCTCGTCGCCAAACCCTCCTGAGGCCCATTGAGCGCCCATCCCCAGCTCGCGCAGCTCGACTTTGTCGTTCCCGATCTCTTCGACACGAGTGGCGGCATCGCGCGCATCTCCTGTGCGATGAGCCTCGCCCTCTGCCACTGGGCGGAGCGCCATGACATAAGGCTGCGCGTGCATGTCCTCCTCGATCAGGGCGGCCGTCGCAAGGCGGCGTACCTGCCGGAGCCGCACGAGTATCGCACCTATGACGGCGACCGTGCCCACCTCGCACGCGCCCTTCTGGCGCGCACATGGCGCGCACCCGGTCAGCGGCGCGCCGTCGTCTTCGCGCACCCGAACCTCGCCGTTCTTGGCCTCGCTTTCCCACCCTGGTCGAAGATCGCGGTGGTCGCACACGGTATCGATGTCTGGACGCGCCTACGGCTCGAGCGACGACTGGCTCTGCGGCGGGCCGACATCGTATGGCCAGTGAGCGAGGACACCGCCGCCCATCTCGTGCGCAACCAGGGCGTCTCGCCGACGCGAATCAAGGTCATCCACAACGCGCTCGACCCCTTGTGGCCGCTGCCGCCGAACCCGGTCCGCAGTCAAGCCCACCTGCTCGCGGTGAGTCGCCTCCACCCCGAGCACACCTACAAGGGGATCGACCTCACCCTCCAGGCCATCGCTCGCCTTGCCCCTAACGAACGCCCGCCGTTTGTCATCGCTGGTCAAGGCCCCGACCAGGCGCGCCTCCAGGCCCTCGCTTCACAGCTCGACCTCGACGTCACGTTCCCAGGCCGCGTGAGCGACGCCAGGCTGGCCGAGCTCTTCCAGGGCGCGCGCGCCTTCGTCCTACCCTCAAGCGGCGAGGGCTTCGGTCTCGTCTACCTCGAAGCAATGGCGTTCGCGTTGCCCTGCATCGCGGCACGGGCCGGTGGCTCTCCCGAGGTGGTCAAACACGACTTGACGGGCGTGGTCATACCGCCGGGCGACATCGATGCTCTCACGCTCGCCTTGCGGCGCGTGCTCTCGGACGAGGGGCGCCGGATGGGACTCGCCGGGCGCGCCCTGGTCGAGCGCGAGTTCTTGTTTTCAATGTACGAAAGTCGGGTGCACGCAGCCCTCGACGCCCTGCTTGCCTGAAACGCCAGCGACGCTCAGACGCGCCGCACCGCCTCGGCGGCTGCGACGATCCCGGCCGCGGCCTCGGCTACTCCCCAATGTGAGATCCGCGCGAGTGAAGACTCGCCCATGCGTGCGAGCCGCTGTTTCGCGCCGACACCCGCCAGCGCCACTTCCAGCACCCGGGTCAGTGCGCAAACGTCGCCAGCAGGGAAGACCCAACCGTTGTCCGCGGCGACAAGATCGGGCGCACAGCCGACCTGGTCCGAGACAATGACCGCCGTGGCCAGGTTCATCGCCTCGTTGACTACGAGGCCCCAGGACTCGCGCACGGAAGGCAGCACGAACACATCGGCGAGGGCGTACGCGGCTGGGATCTCCGTCTGGTTCAAGAAGCCCACAAACTTTATGGCCAATCCCGGGAAGCGCGCCGCCTGGATCTCGAGCGATTGCCGCAGCTCGCCTTCGCCAACTATGACCAGCGCGGTGTTCGGGAGGGCAGCGGCTCCAAAGGCCTTGATGAGCGTTGCACAGTCTTTGACTGGTATCAGCTTGCCGGCGAAGACCACGACCTTGGCGTCCTCGTCGATCGCCAGCTCACGTCGCCATTGCTGGGCGCGCTGGCGAGCGCTGGCGGCACGCGATTGGAAGAACTCGTTGTCGACCCAATAGGGTGCAAAGTAGATCCTCTCGCCTGGAATGCCGAATGAAAGCCAATACTCCCGGTTCAAGGTGCCGATGGCGACCGCCCCCGCGAGGAGACGCCGCATCATCGCCGCAGCCACAAACCGCCCGAGGCGCGAACGTGTCGAGCGATGTGCCAACAGATGCGAGTCGCCACTGAGCAGCACCGGGATCCCGAGCACGCGACACTGCACCATCGTGAGCCACGAGGTCGCGTGCGCATAGCCATGCTGGACCACGACATCGGCCTGCCAACGCTTCAGCTCGAGACCGATCGTGGGATTGACGAGCCCACTGAAGCGCGCCACCGACGGCCGCCGCGCGACATTCCGGATAAAGCTGTGTGCATAGCCCTCGAGCAGCGGGATATCCCAGGTGATGCGGCGCCCGAAGCCAGGGTCGAACTGTCCGCTCACGCCCCAGTCGGTCCCGAAGAACACCTTGAAGTCGACACCCGCGGTCCGCGCCAGCGCACGAAAGAGAGGCACCTGATATTGGATGGGATGTGACGTCACGTAGGCGATGCGGAGCGGCATGGCATTCGGACTAGGGCGCGTCCGGGGGCCTGTCAACGACGTTCCCCGAGGTCACGTACCAGCCATGGCCAGAGCCGATGTGACACGCCGCGCGGCAGCGGCTGGCGCTCGGGCGTGTCGTGCTCGCCAGCGCTCAGACGCTGCAGCAACCAGCCGCGTAGTGGCCGGCCGAGAGCGGCACGGTGGCCCTCGACCGGGGCCTCGAACCAGCGCCCGAGCACGCCGAGACAGAGCCACATGCCGGTCACAAGACCGTGGGCCCCGGCGCGTGCCGCGAGCTCGGCCGGCGACACGAGCGGCAGCAGACCCAACATGTCGAGCCAGCCCTTGAGCGGTTCGTGAAAGCCCGTCCCGAGGAGATGGATGGCGGTGTTCACCATGGTGTCGGCAGGCTGCGTGATGGGTAGCGGCGCCCGTCCAGCAACGCTGCTCGCGAGCATGAGCGCCGTATTGGGACGGCACCAATCGGTGTGCACGAGGTGGCGATGCAGATCGAGGTTGATTCGACCACCGCCGAGGTCCACCGACATGTTCCAGGCCCGCCCGACTGCTGGGTCCGATCCGTGCCGCGGATCATTGGCGTCCTTCCAACCGCGTCCGAGCAGCGCCCGGCGGACCTCGGGCAGCGAATCTCCGACCAACAGATCCAGGTCGCGACGCTGGCGGCATGCACTGTCGGGGTACACCCAGCGGCCGGCGGCCGAGCCCTTGAGTAGAACGACCGGCAACAACCCGTCGAGCGTGCGCGCCGCATGGGCGAGCCCCAATTCCAGCAGTGCGTCGACCCGGCGCTGGTAGGCGACCACGTCGCGCAGATGCGGCGCCAGCTCCGGCACCGATACGCTTGTCCATACCGCGACCTGCTGGCTTTGCGCCGCCAGGGCCAACACGCTCGGCTCGCCGCTCCATGGCCGTCCGCTGAGCGCGCGGTGCAACGCGATCTGAGTCGCATCCTGTATGGACGGACCAACCGCGAAGCGGGCGACCGGACCGAGCGCCGCGAACAGGGCTCCGAGCTTCGACCTGCCGCTAAGCATGTGCCCCCGGAGGACTGACGGGGGCGCGTCGCGGGCGCGCCAAGAACCAGGCGACCAGGAAGTAGATAAAGAGGCTCTTGACGATGCCCGCGATGTTCCCGTCTAGCGAGCCCTCGAACGCATGCAGAAAGTCCGTGAGATGCGCGGCGAATACGACCATCGGGAAAATCGATGGGGTCACAATGCCATATTTCAGGTGCTTGAACACAAACGCCATGAAAAACGCAAAGAACCACGACCCGACGAGTGCCCCGAAGATGTGCAGGTTTACCCACAAGTCGCCGAGCAGCGAGGTTGCCACTGACGTGCCGCTGCTGGGGTCGATGCCCCAGTAATCGAAGCGGAAGCTGTCCGAGAATGGCGACAGGGAAGGCTTGTCAGGCCAGATAAAGCGCGGCAGCAGGATCTGCGGCACGATGAGGAGGTAGGGCACCCCCATCAGATAGTCGTGTCGCTCCGGGGTGTAGCGAATAATCAGCGCCAGGCTGGTAAGGCCGTGCAGGCGCTCGGCGAGGGTCTCGATGGGGCCATCGCCTTCGAAGAAATCGGCGCCATCGTCCCCCTTGATGGCCGCGTCGCTCACCACATCGAAGAGGCTCGTTCCTTCGACGCCATCGCGGCCCAGCTCGCCAGTCCGTCCGACATAGGCCTCGCGAAAAGCGGTCGTGAATGGAAAAACGATCAAAGCGAAGGCGACCAGCGCGAACAGGAACCGTCGCAGCCGGAACGGTCGGCCGAGATAGCTGAGCGAGGCAACGGCTGCCACCAGCGGAATGAACATGCGCATGCGGGAACCGGAGGCGAGCCCCCATACCACTTCCCCAGCGAGCATCAACAGGCCCGTCAGTAGCCACAAGCGATTCCGGCTGCGCACGCCCACGACCAACAGATAGGTGGTCGCGAATACCGGAATATTGCCAAGCACGCTCAAAATAAAGTCGAAGTCGCTGACCTGACGCTCACCGGCCCAATGGAACAGCTGTCCGGTCATGACGATCAAGAGCCGCGGCAGCATCGCAAAGACGTAGAGCAAGATGAGTTTCCAGCGCACGCTGGAGTGCTCATCGTCGAGGCGGAAGCCGGGTGACGGCAGCCGGGCCGCAAGCCTGGCACCGAGGCGCGAGTTGTACCCGAGCCACAAGAACGGCGCCGAGGCGGTCATCACCAGCAGCGCCAGGCCGCGCCAATAGTCGGCGTCATTGCCGATAAGGGCTGTCAGAAACGCGCTGTCCTGGGTCACGAGACCGTGGAAAGGAAAGAGCAGAAACATGATCAGCGCTGACAGACACATTGGACTCAACGCATTGCCGGATCTGCGATAGTCCTCCACGAAGATCGCCGCGAGCGAGAATGTAGCCGCCACCGTGCTCAGCAGGAAGCCGGCGGCGGGAGCCTCCGACTCGAGCGCGATGAACCCGCCGCCCGCGCACAGCGTGATCACCAGGATGACGAAGAGGAGCAGCCTCGGCGAGCCGGTGTGAGCGGTGACACCGCTAACATGGAGCGTCTGGGGGACCAACGTCACAGCCCGGGAGCTGTACCATCCGCCCCTGCCCGGAGCAACGAAAGGTGTCCCGGTCGATGAGGACGCCGCCAGGCCACTTGTAAAGAGTGGGGTGGTTGGTGCATTACACCTCCCGGGGCTGGCAAGAGCGAGGCGCGGAGCACAGATTGGAAACGGATGATCGTCCACTCATCACCTTTGCAGTATTCGCGTACAATCAGGAGCGATGGGTGCGCGCGGCCGTCGAGGCGGCGTTGGCACAAACCTGGATCCCGCTTCAGATCATTTTGTCGGACGACGGCTCCAGCGACGGCACATTTGCCATCATGGAGGAGCTCGCCCGCAGCTACCGCGGCCCCCACCAGGTCCAACTGAATCGCAATCCTCGCAACCTGGGCATCGGCGGCCACGTCAATCGGGTGATGGAGCTCGCCGCCGGCGACCTCGTCGTCGTCGCGGCCGGGGACGACATCTCATTGCCGCACCGAACTCAGACACTGGTCGACGCCTGGCAACGCGGAGGCAGACAGGCGCGCTCGCTGCACTCGGCCGTCGTCGAGATGGACGGCGACGGCCGGGCGCTGCGAACGCGCCCGTACCCAAACAGCGAGTGGCTCAATGACGCGATCTACCTGGCACGCCATGGCGTTGGCGTGCTCGGCGCAAGCCACGCCTGGGCGCGCGAGGTGTTCGAGACGTTTGGCCCACTGATGCCCGAGCTCGTGCACGAAGATATCGCGATCAGCTTCCGCTCAGCGCTCCTTGGACACATCGAATATGTGCCAGAACCGCTCGTGCATTGGCGCGTCGGGTTCAGCAGTTGGCACGACATGCACGCAGCTTCGCTAGACGTCGATGAGATGCGACGCAGGAGTGAGTTCAACTTGCGGCTCGCCTGCATAGACGCCCGGCAAGCCAACCTCGATGTGGCGCGCGTGCACAATCCCCTGGTCGCAAAGGCCGTTCGGACGCGCCACCTCGAATTCGAGCTGATGTACCAAATTGCGCGCGGTGAGCGCATCCGACTAGACGAGCTGATCACCGCCATCCGAGCCGGTGCAAGTCTCCGGGAGCTACTAAAATGTGCCCTCAAGCACTGTAGCCGGCATGTCTACGCGCTCGCTCTGCAGCTCAAAGCCCGTGCCCAACGAACGCATGAGGCGCGATGACGACCACCTGGCTGGTCACAGGCGGTGCGGGTTTCATTGGTTCGAGCTTCGTGCTCGCCGAAGTGGCGCGTGGCACCCGCATCGTTACGCTGGATGCGCTGACCTACGCTGGCAATCTCGCGAATCTCGCAGGTATCGCGGAAGACCCGCGCCACACTTTCGTACGCGGGAACATCACCGACGCGGCCATGCTCGATGCGTTGTTCAAGGCCCATCGGCCCGACGCCATCGTCCACTTCGCGGCCGAATCGCACGTCGATCGTTCGATCGTCAGCGGCGCCGCCTTCGTCGCGACGAACGTCGTCGGCACCTTTACCCTGCTAGAGGCGGCGCGCCGTTACCGGGACATGCTGCCGGGCGCCGGGGCTGACAATTTCCGATTTGTGCACGTGTCGACCGACGAGGTCTACGGCAGCCTCGGGCCCGACGACCCGGCCTTCTGCGAGACCACCGCCTACGCCCCCAACAGCCCCTACGCAGCCTCCAAGGCGGCCTCGGACCACTTCGTACGGGCAGCCCATCACACCTACGGGCTGCCGGTCATCACGACCCACTGCTCGAACAACTATGGCCCGCGGCAGTTTCCCGAGAAGCTCATTCCGCTTATGATCCTGAATGCCATCGAGCGAAAGCCGCTGCCGGTCTATGGCGACGGCAAGAACGTGCGCGACTGGATCTATGTCGAGGACCACTGCGCGGCCATCGACGCAGTCACGCGCCGCGGCATCCCGGGCGAGGTGTACGACATCGGGGGGCGCGCCGAGATGGCAAACATCGACGTCGTGCATGCGATCTGCGCGCTGGTCGATGAGATCGCGGGTGACGCCGGACCGTCCCGTAAGAACCTGATTACCTACGTGAAAGACCGTCCCGGCCACGACCGTCGTTACGCCATCGACGACAGCAAGATCCGCAAGGCACTCGACTGGGCCCCGCGCGAGAGCTTCGCCTCGGGCCTGCGCAAGACCGTCGCGTGGTATCTCGCCAACGCGAGCTGGGTCGTAGGCGTCAAGAGTGGTGCCTATCGCCGCTGGATCGAGACCAACTACGGCGCGCGCGAAAACCTCGGAGGTCCGTTGTGAAAGGCATCATCCTGGCGGGCGGGCGGGGCACGCGGCTCTATCCGGCGACGCGGGTCATCAGCAAGCAGCTCTTGCCGATCCACGACAAGCCAATGATCTACTACTCGCTGTCGACGCTGATGCTCGGGCATATCCGCGACATCCTGTTGATCTCGACGCCCGAGGACCTACCCAGCTACCGGCGCCTGCTCGGCGATGGCAGCGAGTACGGGCTGCGCCTGTCGTATCAGGAACAAGCCCGCCCCGAAGGCATCGCGCAGGCGTTCCTGCTCGGCGCGGACTTCATCGGCGACTCACCGGTGGCACTCATCCTCGGCGACAACGTCTTCTACGGCGAAGGTCTCGGTGCCCGCGTACGGCGCGCCGCTGCCGCCAGCGAGATCGGCGGGGCCACCATCTTCGGCTACTGGGTGCGCAACCCCGAGGAGTTCGGCGTGGCCGAGCTCGACGCCGAAGGTCGCGTCACGAGCCTCGAAGAAAAGCCCCCCAAGCCGCGCTCGAACTACGCGGTCACCGGCCTCTACCTGTACGACAAGGACGTGGTCCAGATCGCGCGCGAGCTGAAGCCATCCGCCCGCGGCGAGCTCGAGATTACCGACGTCAACAAGGTCTATCTCGCCCGCGGCGACCTCCGCCTCGAGCGCCTCGGCCGCGGCATCGCCTGGCTCGACACCGGCACCCACGAGGCCCTCCAGAGCGCCTCGGAGTTCGTCGCCGCCATCCAGGGCCGCCAGGGCATGCGCATCGCCTGCCTCGAAGAGGTCGCCTTCCGCCACGGCTTCATCAATGCCGACCAGCTCGCCGAGAGTGCCAAGCGTTATGGCAATTCCGACTATGGGCTCTACCTCCGCCAGATCTGGGAGAGCGAAGTCGGCCAGACACGAATCGGAAGCGGTCCTTGAGCGGCCCTCCGATCACGTTGCTGCGGCTTGCAAGTCACGGCGACGGCCGTGGCAATCTCGTAGCGATTCAGGCTGGGGACGGCGCGCTGCCGTTCGAGATCCGGCGGGTCTACTACATCTATGGCGTTCCAGAGGGGCAAGCGCGCGGAATGCACTCACACCGTCAGCTCACGCAGCTGATGATTGCGGTCTCGGGCCGGGTCGACGTGGTGCTCGACAATGGCCAGGGTCGAAGTCATGTAACGCTCGATGACCCGGCCGTCGGCCTCCTCATCCAACCGATGACCTGGCGTGAGATGACCTACTTCGCGCCCGGGTCTGTTTGCCTCGTGCTGGCGTCCCTGCCTTATGACGAGTCCGACTACATCCGCGACTACAAAGAATTCTGCGTCGCGAATCACAATTGCGGCGGATAACGCTCTCGTTCCGAGTCCTCGCCCGCTCCGCTAGGCGAGGTCGTGGCCGCCCGGGCTGAGTTGTTGTCCCAGGGCTCGCGCACGCGCGCTGATGAGCTCGTGCCACTCTGAAGGGATGAAACGGACGAACCTGGCCGGTGCCCCCATCACCACTGTCCAAGGCTCGATATCGCGGGTCACCAACGCGCCAGCTCCGACGAGCGCACCATCGCCGATCCGAACTCCCGGATTGACTGAGGCACCGGTGCCAATCACGACATAGTGTCCAATTCGAGGGCCTACCAGGCCGAGGTCGCCGGTGGTATTCCCGAGCCCGAAACGGTTGAGATAGACGTCATTATCGTTCGCGGTTCCCACCTGTATACTGATAAAACAGTCATCGCCGACTACCGCGTTGCCTGTGACATGCGTGTAGTCCATGATGCGTGTTCGCGCCCCGATTTGCGAATCATAGTTGATGGTTACGTAGCGCCCCAGGAGTACCTCTGGAGCGAGTCGGGAGCCTTCGCGGATCGAGACCCCATCGGCGAGCAGACACTTCGCAGCAATTTCGACCCCTGTATAGATCACGCTATTGCAGCCGATAACACTCCCTTCGCCGATCGAAGTGGGCTGATAGTCGGTCGGTGTTCCTCGGCTAACCGCTGACGTGCGATAAGTGAGGCGGCCGACGACAGCGCCATCGAGAATGCGAGATCCATTGGCCACCGTTACACCAGGAAACAACGTCACTCGGTTACCGATCACCACGTCACTCCCGATCTCGACGGTCGGGTCGATGGTGCAGTACTCGCCGATGTGAGTGCCTGCCTGGAGTTCGCGCTTGATCATCGTCCAGCCTCCCTACAAGAGTGATGAAGCTGGCGAATGTTGTCGCAAGTGTCAACAGCACTTGGGCTGTTCTGGATGCCTTCCGAAACGTAGTTGATGCCTTCCGAAACGTAGTTGATGCCTTCCGAAACGTAGTCGATGGCTTCCGAAACGTAGTTGATGCCTTCCGAAACGAGGATCCAGGCCCCCGTCCGCGACACCGACGTAGGCGGGCCCTAGCGTCCGAAACGTTCAACTGCCTTCGCGCGGCCTGTTTGTTGGCTTCGGAAGGCATCGGCTGCGAAGCGGAAGGCCTCCGGGAGGATTCGGAAGCCCTCTGCCTCGTTTCGGAAGGTCGGAAGTACGCGCCCGCACGCGCTTCCTCCTGCGCGTACCCTGACGACGAGCGAGCACCGCTATCTGCGAACGCGCGTGGTAGGGTTCCGGGATGATTCGTGCCGAGGAGCGACTTCTGAACGACCACGACGATGACCAGATCACGGATGCTTTGAATCATGTCTACGCCAACGAATCGTCCGCGCTGGACCCTCAGCTCGCCAGAATCCAGTTTGCTTTGCTTCGGCGGAGCGAAGAATGGAGTTCAGCGGATTCGGAGGATGCGGCGGATGCGTGCGATGAGGGCCCCGAGGCGGCCGCCGAGGCCGAGCATGCCGAGTAACATTCGCGAGCTGTAGAATCCGAGCATGCTCGTCATGAGTATGCCGACACCGAGCGCCAACCAGGCGTCGAGGTAGCTCAGCGCCAACACGCCGAGCGCGGCTACAAACGCGACGAGCAGGTGCACGACCACGCGGCGGGCGGGCACGAAGCCCTGCAGGCGCCTGACGATGAGGCTGATCGTCACGAGGTAGACGAGGTAGGCGGCGACGAAGGCGACGCCGCTGGCGGCCAGCCCGATGCGCGGCAACAAGACCCATAGGGTCACGAGATAGACGAGGTTCCAGCCGAGCTCGGTGAGCAGGTGGAGGCGGTTGTTGCCGCGCGCGAGCAGGATGAAGCCCATCGGCCACGACGCGACCTTGAGGATGTCGCCGACGACCTGCAGGCGCAGGATCTCGGTGGTCGGCGCAAACGCCGACGAATAGAGGAGCGATGTGACCAGCGGCGCGAACGTGATGAGGCCGAGCAGCACCGGCACCGCGAGCAGCAGCGCGACCTCGGCCTGCTCATTGGCGAGGCGATTGCTGGCGGAGCGATCGGTGATAGCGGCAGTGAGGCGCGGGTAGTAGTCGGTGCTCATCGCGGCCAGGACCAGGCCGACGTAGGTCATCGAGATCGACCACGCCGCCTCGAAGTGGCCGGTCGCTTCGATGCCGAGCGCGTCGGTGATCGATGAGCGGGTGACCAGCTGACAGATTCCGGTGACCAGCGTCGCGGCCATGATCGGGGCGCCGAGGTCGAACATCACGCGCCACTCGCGGGTGAGCGCCGGCCAGTGCAGCGGCAGGCGAATGGGCCGTGGCAGGCGCGCGACCCGCTCGGCCGCGACGAGCGCGCTGGCTGCGGGTGCAGCGATCAACATCCAGACGATGCCGGCCACGCCCAATTGCCAGACCAGCACGACACCGACGGCGCTGCCGACGAAAGTGCCAAGGATGGTGACCTTGGCGAGGTCGGCGATGCGGCGGAGGCCCTGCAACAGCGCAGTCTGCGAGGCGGAGACGAGCGCAAAGAAGACACCGACGCCGAGCCAGCCGACCTCGCTCGCTCGGCTCGCGTCGTCGAGCGCGGCGGCGGCGATCGGCTCACGAAAGAGCCAAACAGCGACCATAGCGACCAGGCCGAGCCCGAGATTGGCAAACCAGAGTGCCTGGCGAACGCGGGCGAGGTCAGTCGCCGCGCTGGCGGATGCAGCGACGTCACCTTCGGCTGTCTTGGCACTGGCCGCCGCGATTTGGCGCACACCGCTGTGGCCGAGGCCCATGCCGGCGAGCGTGATGGCCGTCCCGAGCACACGATTGAACAGGCCCATCAGCCCGACGCCGGCCGGGCCGACGAGCAGCGCCAGGATCTTCGTGCGCACGATCGAGATGACGATGTTGATGACCGACGCGACGCCGATGATCGACGTCGAGCGCAATATCTCCTTGTGCGATGTCGCGGGCGCCGCGGGCTCGCTCACGTGCGCAACGTCGCAGTTTCTGTGGGCTCTCGCCTCGCCACGGCGTCGCCTGCGACGCTGATGACGCGCGCGAGCTGCTCGTCGTTGAGGTGTGGGCCCAGTGGCAGGCTCAGCACTTCGCTCGCGAGGCGCTCCGCGCGCGGAAAGGTCCCGACGCCCAGCTTCATCGCGGCGTAGGCGCCTTGCAGGTGCGGTGGCGTCGGATAGTGCACGAGCGTGCCGATGCCAGCGGCTGTGAGGCGCCGCTGGAGCGCCTCGCGGGCGGGGCTGCGCACGACGAACAGGTGCCAGACCGGGTCGCACCCCGGCGCGGTCACGGGCAAGCCGAGATCGAGGTCGGCGAGACCTGCGATATAGGCATTGGCAATCTCGCAGCGACGTGAATTCCAGCGATCGAGGTGTGGCAATTTCGCGCGCAATACGGCCGCCTGGAGCGGGTCGAGGCGGCTATTGGCGCCCGCGACCTCGTGCACGTACTTGATGCGCGAACCGTAATTGCCAAGCAGCCGCACCCGCTCGGCAAGGGCCGGGTCGTTGGTCGTGACCGCGCCCGCGTCGCCCAGCGCGCCGAGGTTCTTGCCGGGATAGAAGCTCCACGCGACCGCGTCGCCGTGCGCCCCGATGCGGCGCCCGCGATAGCGTGCACCCTGAGCCTGGGCCGCATCTTCGAGCACACGCAGGCCGTGGCGGCGGGCGACCGCGATGATGGGATCGAGGTCGACTGGGTGCCCGTAGAGGTGCACTGGCAGGATGACCCGCGTGCGCGCGGTGATCGCACGCTCGATGAGCGCGGGATCGATATCGAAGCGACCCGGGATAGCGACGGGCTCGACCGGGACCGGGGTCGCGCCGGTCTGGGTCACGGCCAGCCAGGTCGCGATGTAAGTGTGCGAGGGCACGATGACCTCGTCACCGGGCCCGACATCCATGGCGAGCAGGGCGAGCCGCAGCGCTTCGAGGCCGTTGCCGACACCGACGCAGTGGACGGCCTCGGAATAGCTGGCAAACTCGCGCTCGAAGGCTTCGACCTCGGGCCCGAGGATGTAGTGGCCCGAGTCGATGACGCGCGCGATGGCCGCGTCGATGTCGGCGCGCAGCTCGAGGTTGGCGGCACGCACGTCGAGGAACGGGATGGCGGTGGCCTGCATCGCGGCGACGCTAGCACCCAGGTGGGGTGGCAGCAACGCGGTTTGCGGGTACGTGAACGCGGCGACGAGGGTGGGTTCGATATCGAGCGTCGGTGGCCGGGGCCGCGGACGAGGGCCGCCGACCGACTCGACAATGGACCGTGATTGCACTACCCCTGCTGGATGGAAGGTCGCGGCTATCGTTGGGAATCGGCGGCGCACAACGAGTCGCACGGCTATCTGTTGCCGGCACTCCATAAAGTCCTGGCAGGGTGGCGCGGCGAACGGCGCTGCTTCGACCTCGGCTGTGGCAATGGCTCGGTGGCGGCGGCGGTGGCCGGGCGCGGGTGGCGGGTGGCGGGGGTCGACCCCTCAGACGAGGGCATTGCGCGGGCGCGGGAGGCCTACCCGACGCTCGACCTGCAACAGGCGGAGGCAAGCCCTGAGCTGGTGGAGCGGTTTGGGCAATTTCCAGTCGTCTATAGCCTCGAGGTCGTCGAGCACGTTTATGCTCCGCGCGTGTTCGCGCAGACGCTGCATGCGCTGACCGAGCCCGGGGGCCTGGCGATCGTGAGCACGCCGTACCACGGCTACTTGAAGAACCTGGCGATGGCGCTGAGCGGGAAGCTGGACGCACACTTCACCGCGCTGTGGGACCACGGTCACATCAAGTTCTGGTCGGTCGACACACTGACCAAGCTGTTGCGCGAGGCGGGGTTCCGGCAGATCCGATTCGAGCGCGTCGGGCGTGTGCCTCCACTCGCGAAGTCGATGATCGCCATCGCGACGCGCTGACGAAGGGCGCTTCAGTGCGCGCTCCGGAGCGCGAAGAGATAGCCACCGCGATCGGGAGGGGCGTCCGTGGGATGGCCGCGGTCGTCGGTGGTCCAGGCGCGAAAGCCTCGGGTCGTAAGGAGGCGAACCAGCGAACGTGGGTCGCCAAAGCGCGGGTGGACCTCCATCGCGATACGTTGCACCCGGTCGACCCAGCCGCAGTCCCCGCCGAAGAGGGCAAACTCCGAGCCTTCGATGTCCATCTTCAAGAGGTCGACGCGGTGGAAACCGTGGGCGTCCAGGAGGGCACCGAGGGCCACGACCGGCGGAGCGGTATGGCCGTGTGAGCCGGACAGCACGGCGGTTGGGTCGGCGAACACGCCTATGCCGGCACCGACGAGGGCGGTGACGATGGTAGCGCGCTCGCTCAGGTGGTTGTCGGCGAGGTTGCGTGAGATCTCCGGGGTGAAGCCGCTCTGCGCTTCGACGGCGAGGACCTGCGCGCCGTGGGCGGCGGCGAGCAGTGTGAAGAGGCCAACGTTGGCGCCGAGATCGACCACGCGATCGCCTGCACGAATGGTGAACTCGGGCGACGGAAGATAGACCGCACGGCCGTACATCTCGCGGGCGCCGCTCCAGTAGGCGCCTTGCAATGCGAGCGAGTGAAGGCCCACTCGCAGATTCCAGACGCGGCCGGCCATTGCGTCGTCAGCCGGTCGGAGATTGCGGGTGCGGAAGATTTGCGGCAGGTGTCGGAACACTTCGAAAGCATACCGCAACGTGGTCGGCACGCCGGCCATGCGCCGCACGCCGCGCAGTTCGTCGGCGAGAAGCTCGAGTCGATGTCGTGCGGCTTTCAGGTCCACTCTGCCTCGCTTTGCGTCAGCGCCGTCGCGACCATCCAGCCGCGCCCCCAAGACTGTCAATGAGGGCGACTCACGGGGCTCGAGATGGCGAGCTCAAGCCCGGTCGAGGTGGCGCGCGAGGAAGCCGATCACGTCGGAGACGCCGTCGCCGGTCTTGAGGTTGGTGAAGACGAAGGGGCGCGAGCCGCGCATCTTGGCCGCGTCGCGGGCCATCACGCCGAGGTCGGCGCCGACCATCGGCGCGAGGTCGGTCTTGTTGATGACCAACAGGTCCGACTTGACGATGCCGGGCCCGCCCTTGCGCGGGATCTTGTCGCCGGCCGCGACGTCGATCACGTACAGCGTCACGTCGGACAGCTCGGGTGAGAACGTCGCGGCGAGGTTGTCGCCGCCGCTCTCGACGAACACCACGTCGAGGTCGGGGTGGCGCTGCGAGAGTTCTTCGACGGCCTGCAGGTTGACGCTCGCGTCCTCGCGGATGGCCGTGTGCGGGCAGCCGCCGGTCTCGACGCCGAGGATGCGGTTGGCGCCGTCCAATCCCAATGCGTCGTGGCGCACGAGGAACTCGGCATCCTCGCGCGTGTAGATGTCGTTGGTCACGACCGCGAGGCTCCACCGATCGCGCAGCGCCTTGCACAGCGCCAACAAGAGGGCCGTCTTGCCGGAGCCGACCGGGCCGCCGACGCCGACGCGGAGGGGATCGAGATGTTTGGTGGTCAAAGCATTTTCTCCCGGGTGATGATTCACGATCGGAACAAGCGCGAGTACTGCGTCTCGTGGCGGGCCGAGATGTTGGCGAGTCCCGGCAGGCTCGACGACCAGTCATCCTCGGGCATGTCGCGGGCTTGCGAATGGACCGCAACGAGGGTCGGCAAGAGCGCCGCGTGCAGCCGCTGCGCCGCGACCTGGCCAAGCGGCAGCGCCTTCTGCAAGACGGCGATCTGGTTGTCGAGCACGGCCGTCAGCCAGCCGAGAAGTGCTGGCTCGGGCGGGATCTGCCAGCCCTCCGCGGCCAGCGCCCAGGCCAGCGGCAGCGAGGTGTCAGTGCGCGGCGACCCCAATAGGCGCATCAGCGAGGTGCCGGTCTGCAGCGTCTCGGCGCGCAGCTCGTGGGTCTCGCGGCTCGCGAGGTAGCGCCGGTTCAGCTCCTGACGCCGCTCGGGTCGGGTCAGCAACACGAACAACAGCGGCGCGTCCCAGCGGCCGTGGCCATAGGCGATGAGGTCGTGCAGCCAGCGTTGGGCTGAGATCGGGTCGTGCACGATGCCTTCTTCGATCGCACCCTCGAGCCCGCCCGACCACGCGAAGCCGCCGATCGGCAGCGCCGGGCTCGCCAGCCGCAGGAGCTGGGCGGTCGCCAGCAGGTCCGATGGTGCGAGCGTCAAGGCTTGCTGGCAGCCGAAGACGATACGGCGGTGAGGACCGCGCGGTCGAAGCGATGGATGCGCGCCGGGCCGTGGCCGTGGTGGTGCGACTCGTCGTGGGTGTGGCCTGCGCCGTGATGGTGGTAGGCGCCGAGTTCGGGTGTGAACGGCGCCTCGACCAGCGCCGTCTCCAGCCCGAGCTGCACCAACATCGGGCCCAACACGACGTCGTCAGGCGTGCGCAGGAAGCCGTCGCCGACCATCACCTTCGCGTGCCTGTTGCCGAGGTGGTAGGCGCCGCGGGTGAGTGCGTTGACCGTGCCGCGCGCCTCGATGAGCCGCTCGGGCCTGGCGCGCACGCGCACGATGAAGCTCTCGCCTACGAGGCGCTCGCCATCGCCGAGCGGTGTGTCGAGCCGCTCGAGCTGGATGCGCAGCTCGCGTCCGTCCGCGAGCGTGACGAGCTGACGGCGCTTCTGGCGCTCGTCGAAGTCGAGCCACAGCTCGGCATCGACCATCGCGCTGGCATCGGGAGGAAGGCGTTCGTTGAGCGTCGACATCGATTCCACCAGCATCAGAATAGAAAGTAGCGCTGCGCCATAGGCAGCACTTCGAGGGGCGCACACGTGAGCAGCACGCCGTCCGCACGGACCTCATAAGTCTCTGGATCGACTTCGATTTTCGGCGTCGCTCCGTTCAGCGGCAGCTGCTGCTTCGTCAGCGTGCGACAGCCTTTGACAGCGACCAGCTGTTTCTTGAGGCCGAGCTCGGCAGCGATGCCCGCATCGAGCGCGAACTGCGACACGAACGTGACGCTGGTCGCCGCGATCGCGCGACCGAAGGCGCCGAACATCGGGCGGGCGTACACCGGCTGCGGGGTCGGGATCGAAGCGTTGGGGTCGCCCATCAGGGCGTGCGCGATCATGCCGCCCTTCAGCACCATCGCCGGTTTTACGCCAAAGAACGAGGGCTTCCAGAGCACCAGGTCCGCGAGCTTGCCGCGCTCGATGCTGCCGACCTCGTGCGCGATGCCGTGGGTCAGCGCCGGGTTGATCGTGACCTTGGCGATGTAGCGGCGCACGCGGATGTTGTCGGCGCCCGAGCCCGCATCGTCGGGTAGTGGGCCACGCTGGACCTTCATCTTGTGGGCGGTCTGGAAGGTGCGCGTAATGACCTCACCGACCCGCCCCATTGCTTGGGAATCGCTGGAGATCATAGAGAAAACGCCGAGGTCGTGGAGGATGTCCTCGGCGGCGATCGTCTCGCGCCTGATGCGCGACTCGGCGAACGCGACGTCTTCGGGGATCGCGGGGTCGAGGTGGTGACACACCATGAGCATGTCGAGGTGCTCGTCGATGGTGTTGATCGTGTAGGGCCGGGTCGGGTTGGTCGAGCTCGGCAAGACGTGCGACAGCGACGCGACCTTGATGATGTCGGGCGCGTGCCCGCCGCCTGCACCCTCGGTGTGATAGGTGTGGATGACGCGACCCTTCATCGCGGCGACCGTGTCCTCGACGAAGCCCGACTCGTTCAGCGTGTCGGTGTGGATCGCGACCTGGACATCGTACTTGTCGGCGACCGTCAGGCAGTTGTCGATGGCGGCCGGGGTCGTGCCCCAGTCTTCGTGCAGCTTCAGGCCAATGGCGCCCGCTTCGATCTGTTCTTCGAGTGGTGCTGGCAAGGACGCGTTGCCCTTACCGAGGAAGCCGAGGTTCATCGCGAACCCTTCGGCCGCCTGTAACATCCTGGCAATATGCCACTTTCCAGGCGTGCAGGTGGTCGCGGCGGTGCCCGTCGCGGGGCCGGTGCCGCCGCCGAGCATCGTGGTGATGCCGGACGCGAGCGCCTCTTCGATCTGCTGTGGGCAGATGAAGTGGATGTGGCTGTCGATGGCACCGGCCGTGAGGATCATGCCTTCGCCGGCGATCACCTCGGTGGACGCGCCGATGGCGATGTTGACGTTCGGCTGGATGTCGGGATTGCCGGCCTTGCCGAGCGCGAAGATGCGGCCGTCTTTGAGGCCGACGTCGCACTTGATGATGCCCCAGTGATCGAGCACGACCGCGTTGGTGATGACGGTGTCGACGACGTGCTGGCGGGTGAGCTGCGACTGGCCCATGCCGTCGCGGATCACCTTGCCGCCGCCGAACTTGACCTCTTCGCCGTAGGTCGTGAAGTCGTCCTCGATGCGGATCCACAGCTCGGTGTCCGCGAGGCGCACGCGGTCACCCTTGGTGGGTCCGTACATCTCGGCGTAAGCGCGGCGGTCGATAGTACTCAAGTCGCTGATCCTTCTTCGTTTTCAGAGGCCCGCATCACTCGTCGAGCGGTCCCATCACGAGGCCCTGGAAGCCGTAGACGTAGCGCCGCCCGGCGAGCGCGACGAGGTTGACGCTGCGACCCTGGCCGGGCTCGAAGCGGATGGCGGTGCCGGCGGGGATATCGAGGCGCATGCCGCGGGCCTTGCCGCGTGGGAAGTCGAGGGCCGCGTTGACCTCGAAAAAGTGATAGTGCGAGCCGACCTGCACGGGGCGGTCGCCGGTGTTGTGGACTTCGATCGTGGCCGTGATGCGGCCGACGTTCAGCTCGATGTCGCCCAGGTCGGCGGTCAGGATCTCTCCGGGGATCATGCGCGACTCCTAGACGATGGGGTCATGGACGGTGACGAGCTTGGTGCCGTCGGGGAACGTCGCCTCGACCTGCAGCTCGGGGATCATCTCGGGCACGCCGTCCATCACGTCGTCGCGGGTGAGCCAGGTGGTGCCGAGGTGCATCAGCTCGGCGACCGTGCGGCCGTCGCGCGCGCCCTCCATGATGGCGGCCGAGATGAAAGCGACTGCTTCCGGGTAGTTGAGCTTCAGGCCGCGCGCCTTGCGGCGTTCGGCGACGAGGCCGGCGGTGAAGATGAGCAGCTTGTCGCGGTCGCGCGGGGAGAGATCCATCAGGTCCTCCAGATTCTCGAAGGGTGTGCTTCGCGGCCGATCAACGCGGGCCGCATGAGCGTCCAGAGCGCCGCCAACCAAGCCGTTGCGGGCGCGACAGAGGCGGTCAGCAGGCGGGCTATGAGGATGGAACCAGAGGCACTCGAAAGCACCGTGATGCCGGTGCTTGCACCGTCGACCACGAGGGCGCGAGCGGCCGGCAACATAGCGGCCAATGGTACGTGCCGGCTCGCCACGCTTTGCTGCTCGCCAGCGAATTCGGCAACGGCAGCCGAAGGCGATACGGCGAATTGTTTCGGGCCCGTGGCGATGAACGTCGCGAGCACATCATTTCCGGCCCAGCCAAGCGGTGAGGCGCGCAGGGGATCTGCCGCGTGCAGGGTCGCGCGGTCGGACCAGATGAGGTCGCCAGCACGCGCGATGTCGATGCGCGAGCGCCACGTTCCATTTGTGAAGGGCTGGTCGCCGGCCTTGCGGCCGAGCGCGGTGATGTCCCAGGCGATGAGCGAGGCATCGGGCGCGAGGTCGAACGACAAGGCCGACAGCGCGTTGGCGCCGGCGAAGACGATCTGCTCTTGGGGCAGCCACTCGAGGAAGCCGCGCTCGGCGACGCGCGCGTTGAGGTGCGAGGTCGCCTGTGGTCCGGACGAGCGATACCAGCGGGTCGCGCCCGGAGTGGTGAGGCGGGTCATCGCGTCGGGCCCGACGGCGACATCGATGACGAGCTGGTCGCCGCCCGCGATGCCGGCTGGCGGATGCACGATGACGTGCTCGCACAGCGCCGGCTCGGGCTCGAAGTGCTTCTGGATGCGCAGCGGGCCGACGTGGCGGCGCAGGCTCGGCACGGTGCGGTCGCCGCGCCGCTCGTAGCCGAGCTCGAGGTGGGCGCGCCAGCGCGGGTCGGTGAGGGAGCCGTGCGGGGCGTCGCTGGTTGTCACGGGGTCGACCCCGGTGGCGGCGCGGTATCGAGCGCACGAGCACGAGCGCGGGCGCGGGCCGCTGCTTCAGGATCGCCGGCATGCTGATAGAGCTCGGCCAAGCGGTCGTGCATGCTCGCGACGTGGCCGAGGGTGCGCAGCACCTCGTGCATTTCGCGAATAGCTACAGTGAGATCCGACTGTCGTTCGGCCTGCTGCGAGCGCAGCATGTGGTACTCGCCGCGCGGCCACGCGCCTTCGATCGGGAGATCTGCCAGGCGCTTGATCGTGTCGTCGAGCCAGTCGCGGCGATCGAGCGAGGCGGCGATCTTGCCTGCCTCGAGGAGCGGCTCGGCGGACTCCTTCGGGACGGCACCAGCAGCCGCGAGGTAGAGCTGATAGGCGCTCAGGAAGCGGCCCTGGAGCGCCTCGACGCGGGCCTGGAAGAGGTAGCCAAGGCGCTCCCAACGCGCACGTTCGGGCGTCTCCACAGGCTGCTCGCCGGCCTTCGAGAGGCACGTCGATGCGAGCCGCGCGAGTGCCGTCGCGTCGCCCCAATGGCGCTTGCCGAGCTCACGATGGAGCTCGAGCGACGTCGGGAAACGCGCGAGCGCCCAGCGCAGGAGCTTGTCGGCCTGACCATCGAGCTGAAGTGACAGCGCACGAGAGGTAGTCGTTGTAGCGGCCGACTGCGCCCGCGCGGCGAGCTCACGTGCTGCCGAAATCGCGCGCTGCGGGTAGCGCGCGAAGAAGCCCTCATGCAAGACCTTCGAGGTCGCCGCATCGAGCACCAGAGCCACCGCGCGCAGGTCGCCGGTGCCGCCTGGGTCGAGCCGCTCGACCAGCGCGAGCGCGCCAACTTCGTCCTTCATGCGCAGCCGCTGGCGCACCGCCGCCTCGAGCGTCGGTCCGTCGTTGGGCGCTAGCACCAGCGCGCGACCGAGCCAGCGCACCGCCTCCTCGCGCTGACCCGCGCCATTGGCCAGCGCAGCCGCGAAGTCGAAGGCGAGGTAGTCGTGCGGATGGGCGAGCACGAGACCGCTGCGATCGATCGTTGCGAGGGTGCCCGGGTCCTTGCTAGCGAGCGCGTCGAGCGCCTCGGCCTTCCAGCCTTCTGGCCGCTCACGATGGGCCGGTACGGCGGTCACGATCAGGATCCCGAGCGGGATGAGGAGCGCCCACAGCGGCCAACGCCAGGCCGGATTCAACCAGCGTCGCGACGTCCCTCGCACGTCCCACGACCACTCGACCACGAGCCCGAGCACGGCCGCCGCCGGCACCGCAACACCTGGGATCCAGAGCGAAAAATCGACCAGGTTCTGCAACGCGAGGCAGGCCAGCGCGACCGCACCGGCCCACAGCGGCAGTTCCTCCGAGGTGCCGCGTAGGCCGCGTGCGGCCGCGCGCACGAAGCCGGCAGCGACCAGCATCAGCACGAGGCCACCGACGACCAGGCCGAGATCGGCCAGCACCTGCTGCACGCCGTTGTGGGCGTACGCGAGGTAGCCCTGCTGCAGCGGCCCGATGAACGGGGTCGAGGCGACGCCGAAGTTGCCGGGTCCGACGCCGGTCCAGGGCGCCACGCCGAGCACGTCGCCCGCGACCGACCAGCAATACGTGAACACCCCCTGCCCGCTCAGGCCCTTGTCCTCGAGGGTCGCGAACTCGCCAAGCCACCGCTCGGGGCCGATCAACACGAGCGCCACGAAGAGGCAGCACAAGGCGCCGGCGAGGAGCCGCACGAGGCGCGCGCGATCCGACCGGAAGCGGCGCAGAAACAAGGGTGGCACGGTCAGGACGATGAGCCCGACGATCAGCAAGAGGGCATTCGCGCGCGACATCGACACCAGCACGCCGACCGACAGCAGCACGCCGACCACGAGGTGCCAGCGCTGCGATCGTTCGGGTGACAGCGACGCGCCGAACGCGACCAGCGCCCCGAGCATCATCAGCGCCGCGGCGTGGTTGGGGTTGACGAAGCTCGACGCGAACTCGGGCAGGCCCGACGTGACCGGCGCGTAGATGCCCCAGATCGCCGTGAGCCCGAGGCCGTGGTGCACAATCGCCGAGGCGAGCACGCCCAGCGCCGCGAGCTCGACGTAGTTGGTGATGCGCGCGCGGGCATTGCTGTCCTGGCGCAGGCTCGTCGCGGTCAGGTACGCGAGCGTCACCGCGAGCAGGCTGACGATGCCGGCGGCCGCTCGACCTGCGTCCAGCGTCAGCGACATCCAATCCGGGACCGCCATGTTCGCGAGCTCGGCCGCCATGCGCCGGGCCTCGAAGGCCGCGGGCGAGAGCGCCTCGACGAGGGCGGCCGGCAACGGCAACCACTGCAGGAACGACCAGCCGAGCGCGACGAAGAGTCCGATTCCGACCCAGCCGACGCGCACCTCGCGACCTTCGCGGGACAGCTTCCACGCAGCTCCGGCAAACGCGACGAGGAGCACGCTGGCGAGCACGATCTGGGCGAGCACGTGCACGCTACCGAGCGCGAGTGGCGCTGCTATCAGCGCGAATGCAAAGAGGTATTCGGGCCACGTCACGCGGTCCCAGTGTGGCAGGCGCGCGAGGACGAAAGTGTGCTGCCCGGTCGGGCGACGTTCGCGCGACTTGCGCACGTCCTTCGAGGTCGGGCGGCGTTCGGGCGAGCGCGCGTCCGACGTTACGTCGTCGTGAGGGGCGCGCTCCAACTCAGCTCGCCGCCTCGGCGTCCTTGCCGCGGTAGCCATAGCCGTAGCCGTAGCCATAGCTGTAGCCGTAGCCGCCGCCCTTCTTGTGGGTCTGGTAGTTGAGGACCATGCCGAGGATCGGCGCCTCGACGTTTGCCAAGCTGCGCAGCGCATGCCGCAACGCGTGGCGGCTGGTCTGACCGGCGCGCACGACGACCAGCACGCCGTCGAGTTGCTGCGCCAGGACGAGCCCATCGGCGACCGGCAGGATCGGCGGCGAGTCGAAGATCACCGTGTCGTAGTTACGCTTCATCTCGGCCAGCAGCTCCGCGAAGCGGGTCGTATAGAGGAGCTCGGCCGGGTTCGGTGGCACCGGCCCACACGCGAGCAGGTCGAGGTTCTGCACCTCGGTCTTCTGCACGTAGCGGTCGATCGCGTCGCTGCCGACCAGCGCCGACGACAGGCCCAGCGCCTGCGACACCTTGAAGCTGCCCGCCAGACGCGGCCGCCGCATGTCCGCCTCGACCAGCAGCACGCGGCTGCCCGAAGCGGCGACCGAGGTCGCGATGTGCACGGCCATCATCGACTTGCCCTCGGACGGGCTCGCCGACGTGATGAGCAGCGTCTCGAGCTTCTTCGCGGTCGACATGAACAAGAGGTTCGTGCGCAGCGAGCGGCTCGCCTCGGCTGCGTTCGAGGTCGGGTTCTGGTGGATGTAGAGGTCCTTCTCGCGCCGTTCTTCCGGGGTCATATGGCGGCTGCCGCGCGTGCCGATCACCGGCACCACGCCGAGCACCTTGTGGCCCAGGCGGTCTTCGAGGTCCTTCCAGTCCTTGACCGTCGCGTCCGCATAGTCGACCAGCAAGGCACTGCCGACCGCCAGGATGAGACCGATCACGAAGGCGACCGCGAGGACCATCATGCGGCGCGGCGAAATCGGCGCGCCCGGCAGCGTCGCCTCGTCGAGCAGCCGCACGTTATTCGCCTCGAACTTGGCCGACTCCTTCATCTCGGAGAGGCGCTTCGAGATGAGCGCCTCGGTGTCCTTCACCTGCTGCTCGGTCTCCTTCATGCGCGTGTACTCGAGCGCCAGGATGCTGATGCGCCCCTGTTCTTCACGCACCCCGGTCAGCTCGTGCACGATGCCGGCCTCGACCTGCTGCTTCTGGCTCAGTTGATTCTTGACGCTCTGCGCGAGGTTCTCGACCTCCTGACGCGCAATCGAGCGCAGCTTGGCGAGTTCCTCCTCCTTCGAGACGACGTCGGGATGGCGGTCGAGGTACTTCGTGCGCAGCCCCGCCAGCTCGGACTCGAGGCTCGCGATCTGCGTCTTCAGGAGGCGGATCACATCTGAGTCGAGGATGTCCTTCGCCCGAACCTTGAACGGATCCGAGCCCTTCGCGTACTGCGAGAGTCCGTTCCAACGCGCCTCCAACACGAGCCGTTCGGTGCGCACGTCGGTGAGGTCGCTCTCGAGCTTCTTCATGCGCTCATCGATCGCTTCCTTCGACACGTCTACGCTGCCCATGTTGTGCAGCCGCTCGAACGCGATCCGGTCCTGCAGTGCCGCGTCGACGTTCGCCTTCTTCTGTTCGGCGCTCTTCTCGAGGTCGCGCGTCGCGTTCTCGACGATCTTGTCCTTGTAGCGCACGTTCTGGTCCATATAGGCGACCGCGACCGCATTCACGAGGCGCTGCGCGAACTTCGGGTCGGTGTCGTCGAAGTCGATCTGCACCATCAGCGAGTTCGGCACCGGTCGCACCTGCACCATGTTCGCCAGCAACGTCGGCTGGTGGAGGCCTTCGATCGCGCGGTCCTTGTCGGCCTGGGTCATCTCTGGGCGCCTGTCAAAGCCCAACAGATGCGGGTCGTTCCAGAGGTTTTCGCGGTTCAAGACCATCTCGGCGACGAGGTTGCTCTTGATGATGCGGTACTGCGTCTCGAAGTACGCGAGCTGCCCGCGATACTCCTTCGGGCTACCGAGCTCGACCACGTCGCGCACCTGCAACACCTTCGGCGGATCGTAGTTGATGATGACCTTGGCCGAGGCGCGATAGACGGGGACCTGCTGCTGGAGCCACAGGTAGCCGGCGCCGACCGACAGGGCCAGCACCAGCACCACGATGAGCTTGCGGCGCATGAGGATGGCCCAGTAGCCCGACAAGATCCCGAGCAGCGACTCCTTCTCCTGTTCTTCACGGGTGCGCTGCGCGACGAAGCCACCCGGCAGCAGGTCGAGCCTCGATGGCTCGGCCGGCGTCGGTAAGAGTGATGTGTCCGGGCGTGGAAGACGCTCCTTCATCGGCCGAGGCTCCGGTCGTGGGCGTCGTTTGCGGACGCTGCGCGCGCGCCTTCTTCAGGACGGGCACCGCGGGCGCACGCCAGGGCCAACACGCGCTCGTAGGCATCGAGCGCGCGCTCACGGGTGAGGTGGGCGTCGAGGTGCGCCCGGCCGCGTAGGCCCATTGCGCGCGCGGCCTCGGGATGCGCCGCGAGGTCGGTGATCGCCGCGACCACGCCCGACACGTCACCGTTGTCGAAGCACATGCCGGCGTCGGCCGTGCGGATCGTCTCGGCGACGCTGTCGCGCACGGGCCCGATGAACATCGCGGGCCGCTCCGCCGCGAGGACGCCATAAAGCTTGGACGGCACGACCAGTCCCTCGAGGCCGTCGCGCATGGTGATGGCGTGCAGGTCGGCGGCGCCGAGGCTCTCGGCCAGTCGTGCGAGCGGGGCCAACGGGAAGACCTTTACGTTGGGCAGTGCCTCGGCCTCAACGAAGCGTTCGACCTCGGCCTTGCGCACGCCCTCGCCGACAAACGCGAAGACAATGTCATTGCGCGAGCGCAAGCGCCGCGCCGCTGCGAGCAACGTCTCGAACTGGTGGCCAGCGCCGAGGTTGCCCGAGTACATCACGACGAAGCGATCACCGAGGCCGTACTCGAGGCGCGCCTCGGCACCGTAGCGGCGCTTCGCGGGCGCCTCGCTGGTCGGCGTGGCCGTGCCCTCGAGCTCGGCCAGGGCCCAGTTCGGGATGACGTCGATGAGCCCGGGACGCACGCCATAGGCCCGTAGGTGTTCGGCCATGAGATCCGACAACGCGATGAGGTGCGTCGCGCCGCGCAGGCTGAGGCCGGCGAGCGCCCCGAACGCCTTGTGAGCGAGGCCGTGATGAGCGAGCACACCGAGCCGCACGGCGACATCGGGATAGAGGTCCTGCACCAGGGCCACCACCGGCACGCGCGCGGGCAAGGCCGCGAGCTGCGCCGCGATCGCGACGAACGGCGGCGTGGTCAGCGGCAGGAACACATCGGGGCGCTCAGGCAGCGCCAACAACGTGCGCAGCGCCTCGACGTAGAACGTCGCGTAGTCGGCCGCGCGCCGAAGGAGGTTCGCCTTGCCGAGGTGGGTCGACGGGATCCGGATGACCCGCACGCCGTTCACATCGCGATCGATGTGCGCGCTGCCGGGACCGCGAAAGGTCGAACGAAAACGAGGACCTGAGGTCACGACGGTGACGCGATGGCCGCGCTGGACGAGGCCCTCGGCGAGCTCGGTCAAGAGCTGGGCGGTGGCCGAGCGATGTGGCGCATAGAACTGATTGAGGGCCACAATGTGCATTGCTCAGGCCCCCTTCGGACGCGCACTGGTACGGGTCCAGACGGGCAACGGATCGATCGCCGGCAATGGCACTGGCGGGTGATCGGACGTCGGCAGCGCGGGCACAGGCTCCTGCAAGGTCGGCCAGCGCAAGCGCTCGAGACCGTCGGCGATCGCCGGTCGCACCCGCTCCCACGGTAGCACCACGGCCAGATCCGAGAGGCCATCGCCCTCGGGTTCACGCGCAAAGCGCAGCTCGATGTGGGCAGACGCCGGGACGGCCGAAGCCTCGCTCACGGCGAGCTCCGCCAGCGGCAGCTGGTAGCTGCTGAGCATGCGCAGCACCTCGATCGCGTTGGGCGCGCGGTCGAAGACGTAGAGTACCCGCTCACCAGCGACCACGACCACCGACAGGCAGCGCGTCGACTGCGCGAGCGCGTCGAGCTCATGCGCGAAGGCGGCGATCGTATTGGACGCCGCGAACCGAACCGCGGCTTCGTCGAGCACGGCGCGCGCCTTGAGCCCGTCCTTGCCGAACGGATCGCGCAGCCCACGCTCGAAGCGACCGCCGCCGGTCAGGTAGCGCAGCAGCACGAACAGGAAGACCGCCGCCGCCAACATCACGAGGCCCGCGACCGGCTGCGAGCTGGCACGCACAACCAGGGCCAGGCCTGCCAGCGCCGAGGCGACGCCATAGAGCACGAGCACCGCGTTGCGATGCGAGAAGCCGGCTTTGAGGAGCTTGTGATGGATGTGCTCCTGATCGGCCGAGAAGATGTTCCGCCGTGCCTTCACGCGGCGTCCGATCGCGAGCACCGTGTCGACGATCGGCAGCCCCAGCACCAGCAGCGGCACCGTCAGCGCGATCGCGGTCGAGCCCTTGGCCGACGTCGAGATCGAGAACGTCGCGAGCACGAAGCCGAGAAACAGGCTGCCCGTGTCGCCCATGAAGATGCGCGCCGGGTTGAAGTTGAAGAACAGGAAGCCGACCAGCGCGCCGGCCAGGCACGCGCACATCAGCGCCGCCAGGACGTTGTTGTCCATCACCGCGAGCACCATCAGGGTCGACACCGAGATGAGCCCGATGCCGCCGGCCAGGCCATCGAGCCCATCGATGAGGTTCACCGCGTTCATCACGCCGACAAACCACAAGACCGTCACCGGTAGCGACATCACACCGAGCTCGAAGACACCGCCGAACGGGTTCGAGACATTCTCGATGCGGTAGTCGAGAGACCACATCAGCACCGCGACGCCGATCTGCACGACGAACTTCTGGCGCGCATTGGTGCCTCGCAGGTCGTCGTAGAGCCCAAGCGCCGCGACCAGCAGGCCACCGACGAAGAGGCCTATCAGCTGCGTGTTGCTCTGCGTGAGCTGACTGGTGAGCCCGACGTCGACCAGCAACAGCCCGATCAGCGGCGTGAAGAACGCAACCACGATGGCGATGCCGCCAAGGCGCGGGATGAGCCGCGAGTGGACCTTGCGCCCGTCTGGTTGGTCGTAGAGGCCACGCGTCGCGGCAAGCCTCAGCACGAGCGGTGTCAGCACCGTTGCCACGATGAGGCTCACGAAGAATGCGACGAAGACACTCGTCATGCGACCGGCCACCTGCTGTGCTTGGCTTCGACGCGTCCCAGGCTCGCGTCTCCAGCCCGTTCTTGTGCCATAGCGATGGCTACAATGCACGGAAAGCAACCCGGGTCTGCTTATCAGAACCCTATCCAAACCGGGGTCTTCGCGAATTCCGAGCGCGTCCGCCATCGACGTCGGGCTTGCGACGGTCGGCGAGGTCGAAGACGAGTCGCCTCGCATGGTTGCGTGATGGCAGCGCGAGCCCATCAATGTATCGGGGCAGGCCGCGGCAGGCTGGGTGAAGTCGCGCCCCCAAACGCAAGACGCCGGCTCGTGGCCGGCGTCGTGCTTGGAGGCTCCTGCGAGCGACCGCCCTTACGGGTTGAGGTCGATCTTCGGCGCGGTGGTGGTCTGCGTGCCGCCTGCCTTCAGGTCCATCGTGCCGCCGGACTCCTGCTTCCACTTGCCGTCGGCTTTGTGGTCGGTGTCCTTCTCCGAGTACATGGTGATGAACTTCGACTCGACGTTGAACGTGCCCTTCTTGCAGAAGATGTCGATGTCGCCGGTCTTCGTCTCGAGGGTGATCTTCTTGTTCTTCGCGTCCATGACCAGGTAGACCTCTTTCGAGTGGTCATAGATGGCGATGACGTCCTTCTCGTCGTTCATGTTGAACATCGTGCCCTTCGCGGTGAAGAACGCGATCTTCTCTTTGCCCGCCGTGTCGTCGAACAGCATGGTGCTGCCGGCGCGGCTGATGAAGAAGCGGGCGTTGTTCTTGCCGTCGCCGCCCTTCGTGTCCTTGGCCGCATCGGCGATGCCGAGAGCGTTACCCATCGGGTCTTCCGAGTCGGCCGGCGCGTCGTCACCGTGCGGGCTCTTGTCGGTGTCGTTCCACACCGCACCGAGCACGACCGGCTGGCGGATGTTGCCATGCACGAACGCCAACAAGACCTCATCGCCTTCTTCCGGGAGGCAGTAGAACCCTCGTCCGCCACCCGCCATCGGCGAGATCACGCGGCACCAGGTCGTCAAGAAGTCTTCGTCATCCTTGGCGTCGGTGGACTTGATCCACGGCAGCTTGCACCGGACCATGTAGAGGCCCGTGGGGTGGACGTTCTTCGCGACGACGCCCCAGGCGACGCCGTTGATTAGTTTGGAGTTTCCGAACTCGTAGCCCATGGTGCTCCTCGACCTCAGTGACTGATCACTGGGACGGACCCCTCATCAGAACCCCGAATCCCGACCTACTCTCGCGAGTTGGCGGCCGGTCCACTTCCCGGACCGTGGGACGATAGCCGATCGAGGAACGCTCCGCAATGGATGTGCTCCGATGTCTGGAAACACCACCAGACACGGCGGGAATGAAGGACGTCATCTGTTTCTTTGCCAGCGCGCTCACGGGCTCTTAGATCCCGACCGAGACCTCTGGAGACCTGCCCGATGAAGTCCTCGCGTTCGTTGTCCTCGCATTCTTGTTCCTTTGTCATGCCGCTCATTACGGTCGCCCTCACTGGCGCCTTCGCGGCCCGCGCGACACCGACGTTGGCCGCCGAGCCCGAGCCCTTGAACAGCTTCTTCGAGCGCCTGTCGGGCCTCGAGTCGAAGAGCTCGACGCGCATCACCAAGGTCGCCTGGTACGGCGACTCGGCGGTGATCTCCGACGGCTACACGGGTGAGCTGCGAAGCCGACTGCAGTCGCGCTTCGGCGACGCTGGCCCGGGCTTCATCCTCGCGAGCGCGACCTTCGACGACTACCTGCGTGAAGGCGTGAAGCTCAAGCGCCAGGGTTGGGAAGCCAACTCGGTGATCTCGGGCGAGCTCGACAGTGGCCGCTACGGATACGGTGGCGTGGTGTCGACGAGCTTTGGCGGCGCGACCGCGACCTACGAGGTGAAGGGCGACGCGATCAACGTGGTCGAGGTCTGGTACCAGGGCCATCCCAAGGGCGGCAAGCTGCAGCTCTTCGTAGACGGTGCCGGCGAAGCGACCGCGACCCAGTCGACCGTGACCTCGTCGGTCGGCGACGAGGTGTGGCGCTACACGCTCGACAAGCCCGCCAAGACCGTGAAGCTGCGGGCTGGCGGTGAAGGCCTCGTACGCGTGTATGGCGTCGTGCTCGAGCGGGGCAACAGCGGCGTCGAGCTCGATGCGATCGGGATCCTCGGCATGCGCGCGCGACGCTGGTCGAACGCAAACAAGGACCACCTCGAGAAGCAGGTCGAGACGCGCTCGCCCGACCTGGTCGTATTGAACTTCGGTGGCAACGAGCGGGTCGACGCGGGCCTCACCAAGGCGGCTCACCAGGCGGACATCGAGAAGGCCTTGAGCCTTTTGCGGGCCGGTGCGCCGAAGGCCGCTTGCGTCATCGTGGCGCCTATCGCGCACGGCGAGGACAAGGACGGAAAGATCGTGCTCGACCCCGCCCTGACCACCATCTACGAGGCCCAGCGCGCGGTCGCCGAGGCCCAGGGCTGCGCCTTCTACGACACGCTCGACGCGATGGGCGGCAAGAAAGCGCTCAAGACCTGGCGCGACAAGAAGCTGATCTCCGGCGACTACGCCCACCTCACGAGCAAGGGTCACGAGGCGTTGGGTGGCATGATCGCTGACTGGCTGCTTGGCCGGTATGACGCCTGGCACAAGGGCAAGGGCTGAATTCGCTCGCGGGACTCGCGGGGCCGTCGTCGCTCGCTCGTCGGCAGCCTATGAGGCTAGCCTCCTCGCGGCTCCTGGGCCGCGCGAGCCCCGCTTCGCGAATTCGGTGGTTGAGGCTAGGGCGCTGCTCGGACGACGAAGGGAGTGCCGCGGATCACCGGGTGGCAGGCGACCCAGCGGCCGGTGCTGACCTCGGTCAGCGGTGGCGTGTCGGTCTTGCAGACCGGCTCGGCGTAAGGGCAGCGCGGGTGGAAGTGGCAGCCCGAGGGCGGGTCGATGGGGCTCGGGATCTCGCCTTCGAGGCGGATGCGGCGACGCTCGCGCTGGGAGGGATCGGGGATCGGCACGGCCGAGATCAGGGCCCGCGTGTAGGGGTGGAGCGGGTGGTCGTAGACCTCGTCGGCGGGCGCGAGCTCGACTATTTCGCCGAGGTACATCACCGCGATGCGCTGGGCGATGTGCTTCACGGCGGCCAGATCGTGAGCGATGAAGAGGTAGGTGAGGCCGAGCTTCTGCTGCAGCTCGGCCATCAGGTTCATCACCTGCGCCTGAATCGAGACGTCGAGGGCGGAGATCGGCTCGTCGCACACGATGAACTTCGGGTTCACCGCGAGCGCACGCGCGATGCCGATGCGCTGGCGCTGACCGCCCGAGAACTCGTGCGGGAAGCGGCGCGCCATCGACGGAGAAAGTCCTACTGTTTCGAGTAGTTCTTGGACGCGTCGGGTGATCTCCGGGCCCTTCGCGAGCCCGTGGATCTTGAGCGGCTCGGCGATCGTGGTGCCGATCGTCATGCGCGGATTCAAGGACGCGTATGGGTCCTGGAAGATGATCTGGAGGTCCTTGCGCAGGGGACGCATCGCCTGCGTGCCCTTGCGGCCCAGCGCGACGAGCTCTTGATCGCGATAGCGGACCTCCCCTTGGACGTTGGCGACCTTGGGCGGATAGAGCTGCAGGATGGCGCGGCCGGTGGTCGACTTGCCGCAGCCCGACTCGCCGACCAGGCCGACCGTCTCGCCCGGGTAGATCGAAAAGCTGATGCCATCGACCGCGCGCACCCACGAGCGCACACGACCGAAGAAGCCCTTATCCTTGATGGGGAAGTGGACCTTGAGATTGCGCAACTCGACAATGGGTTTGGCGGATGCGGCGGTCATGCCTGGCCTCCGGCGTTCACCTGCTGCGAGACACGCGCGAGCAGCTCGCTGCGGGCCTGGTCGGCGAGCACGTCGGAGAGGCGAATGCACGCGACCGCGTGGGTCGGCGTGATGGCGATGGGCGGCGGCACGAGCGTCTTACACTCAGATGTGGCGAAGCGGCAGCGCGGCTGGAACGGGCAGCCCGGGGGCTTGTTGCCGAGGTCGGGCGGGCGGCCGGGGATGGTGTAGAGGCGCTCGACCTTGCGGTCGGGGCGCGGGATGCTCTGCAGGAGGCCGAGCGTGTACGGGTGCGAGGGGTTGCGGAAGACCTCGTGGGCCGAGCCCTGCTCCATCACGCGGCCGGCGTACATGACGATGACGTGGTCGGCCATGCCGGCGACGACGCCGAGGTCGTGGGTGATGAGCGTGACCGCCATGCCGAGCTCGGCCTGGAGGTCCTTCAGGAGGTCCAGGATCTGCGCCTGGATGGTCACATCGAGCGCGGTCGTCGGCTCGTCCGCGATCAGGACCTCGGGCTTGTTGAGGAGCATCATCGCGATCATCACGCGCTGACGCATGCCGCCCGAGAACTGATGAGGATGCTGGTCGATGCGGCGCGCGGCGCCTGGGATCCCGACCCGCTCGAGCATGTGGATGGCGGCCTCGCGCGCCGCCTTCTTGCCGAGGCCCTGGTGGATCTCGACGACCTCGCTGAGCTGGCGCCCGATCTTGAGATACGGGTTCAGGCTCGTCATCGGGTCCTGGAAGATCATCGCGATGCGATTGCCGCGGATCTTCCGGAGCTCGGACTCGGACGCGGTCGTGAGCTCCTGCCCGTGGAACTTGATCGAGCCACGTGGGATGCGCGCGGGTGGCCGCGGCAAGAGCCCCATGACGGCGAGGTTGGTCACCGACTTGCCCGAGCCGGACTCACCCACGATGCCCAGCGTCTGACCCTTGCCGAGCTTGTACGAGAGCCCGTCAACAGCAGCGAAGTGTCCGGTTTCATGTCGGAATTCGACGACGAGATCATCGACGACGAGGATGGGTTCGTTGGTGGTGAGCGAAGGCGCGGTCACTTGCGACCTCGCATCTGCGGATCCATCGCGTCGCGAACGCCGTCGCCGAGGAAGTTCAGCGCGAACAACGTCACGGCCAGCGCGATACCGGGGAACAGGATCTGCCACGGATACGCCGACAGGCTCGCGACGCCGGCGCCTTCGGAGATCATCTTGCCCCACGAGTCCGACAAGCCGAGGCCGAGGAACGCGAGGAACGCTTCCTCGATGATGACGGCCGGCACCAGCAGGGTCGCGTACACGACGACCGGCCCGAGCGTGTTGGGGATGAGGTGCTTCAGAACGATGTTCGCGGCCGAGGCGCCGAGCGCGCGCTGCGCCTCGATGAACTCGCGGTGCTTGAGCGACAGGATCTGCCCTCGCACGACGCGCGCGGTCGTCAGCCACTGCACGCAGCCCAGCAAGACGAATATCAGCACCGGGTCGTTGCGCTGGTCGACGACCACGATGATCAGGATGACGAGGAACATGAACGGCAGGCCGTACAGGATGTCGACGATGCGCATCATCACGTTGTCGGTGCGGCCGCCCGCGTAGCCCGCGATGGCGCCGTAGAGGATGCCGATGAGCAACGACACGAGCGTCGAGAGGAGGCCGATCGTTATCGACAGGCGCGCGCCGTAGAAGAGGCGCGTGAGGATGTCGCGGCCGATGTAGTCGGTGCCGAGGTGGAAGACGTGCAGCTCGGGGGCGCCGGGGTATTCGGCGCGCGCGATGCGCAGGTCGTGGTCGGCGTCGTGGACCAGCACAAAGCGCTCGAAGCCGCGCTGGCCGCCGCCCTCGGGCAAGGCGCTGTAGCGTAGATAGCGTGCGCGCTCGATGACCTCCCAGGGGGCGATGATGTTGTCGTGGTCGACGTCGAGCTTGCGGAAGCCGTCGGGGCCGGAGAGGCCGAGGCCACGCAGGTGCTTGGCGAGCTCGAGGTCGGTCTTGGGGAACTCGCGGAAGGTGACATAGCCGTCGCCGTCACGGACGCGCGGCTTGGGGTCGACGTCGCCGGTCGCGCGGTCGAAGGTCGTGAAGAGCTCGTCATAGAAGCTCGTGGCGAGCTCGGCGACGGCCAGCTCGGGGCAGTCGAGCGGGCCCGCGGCGCCGTCGGCGAAGGTCGTGCGATGGCAGGTGAGGAAGCCGTCGCGATCGAGGTCGACCACGTCGAAGCCGCGGGGATCGCCGTCGTAGCTCGGGTACTCGTGCGAGATGTCGCGTGTGCCGGGCGGCAGGTTGGCGAGCGTCGTGTGCTGTTCGTACGGGGAGAAGTGCGTGAACAGCGGGGCCCAGATCGCCGGCGCGCTGTAGCCGATGAAGGCGATCGACGCGACGATGCCGAGGCTCACGATCGCGAGCTTGTTCTGCTTCAGGCGCCGCCAGGCATCGCGCGTGAGGCTGACCGGAGCCTGCGTCGGTTCGGCGTTATCGCTGTTGTTCTCAGGGCTTTTGGTGATTGGGGTGCTCATCCGTCGAGGCTCACGCGTGGATCGAGGAACGTGTAGATCACGTCGACGATCAGGTTGAGGAGCACGAGGATGGCCGCGTAGACGACGACCACGCCGATGACCATGGGATAGTCGCGGTTCAACGCTGGCTTCACGAAGTTCTCGGCGAGGCCGGGGATGCGATAGACCGACTCGACCACGACTGAACCGGTGATGATGCCGGCCATGCCCGGCCCGAGCCACGAGATTGTCGGCAGTAGTGCCCCGCGCAAGGCGTGGCGACGCACGATCATGCCCTCGGAGAGACCCTTGGCGCGGGCGGTGCGGATCCAATCCGAGCGCACCACCTCGAGCATGCCGCCACGCGTGAGGCGCGCGACCGTCGGCACGTACGCGAGGCCGAGCGTGATGACCGGCAGGATGCGGTGCTGCAGCGTCGACCACTCGGGCGTGACCTGCTCCCAACCGCCTGGAGGGAGCCACGCGAGACCGGTCGCAAAGATCGAGATCAGGATCGGGCCCGACACCATCGTCGGCACCGACACGCCGAACATCGCGGCCGACATCACGCTGTGATCGACCCAACTGTTCTGCTTGAGCCCCGCCAGGAGGCCCGCGGGCACACCGAGCAGCAGCGCGAAGAGCAGCGCCATGCCGCCCAACTGGAGGCTTATCGGCAGGGCGCGCATGAGCTCTTCGTTGACGGTGCGCTGGCCGTCCGAGCTGAAGGTCACGCCGAAGTCGAGCGTGAGGTAGCTGCCGATCGAGTCGAGGTACTGCGCGAAGCTCGACTTCGGTACGACCGCTATCACCGCGCCGGCACTGATCTTTTCACCGGGCGTCACGTTGAGCGAGACGACCATGCTGCTGTCGGGCATCGCGATCGTGACCGGCGAGGAGCCGTCGTCGGGCGTGATGGTCGCGAGCATCGCGCCTTCGGCCAGCTCGGTCACCTTCGGCACGACCGTCGCGATGGCGGTGATGGTGCCCGCGACCGGCGCCTCGAGCGCCGTGCCCATCTTGAACTTCACCCACTTGTTCGCCTCGACCGCGGGCGGCAGCTTGCGGTCCTGGTCGAACGGCCCCCCCGGCGCGAAGCGCATGAGGAAGAACGACAGCGTCACCAACACCAGCAGGACGACGCAGCTCGACACCAGGCGACCGAGGATGAAGCGCAGCATCAGTGCGTCCCCTGCCCGCCCGGCGGCGGTGTTGGTGGGGGTTGAGTCGGCGGCGGGGTCGGGCTCGTCGGGGCGGACGATGTGCCGCTTGGCGAGAGCGAGATCCAGCGCAGCGGATGGTGGTCCTGGTATTGCGCGAGATAGCCGTGGACCTCCGGGCGGATCAGCACCGAGCGTGTGTACTGGTACATCAGGACGAATGGCATATCGCGCAGCAGCGCCTTCTCGGCGGCGCACAGGAGGTTCTTGCGTACATGACGATCGGGCTCGTTGCGCGAGCGATCGATGATGGCGTCATACGCCGGGTTCTTGTAGCCGGCGTTGTTGTTCTCCGAGCCACTATGGAAGTTCTCCAAGAAGTTCAACGGGTCCGGATAATCCGCGCACCACGCGCTGCGCGCCAGGCCGAAGTCGCCGCTGCGCATCTGCTTGAGCAGCGATTTCCACTCCATGTTGCTCGCAGTCATCTGGATGCCGAGCGTCTCCTCCCAGTTACGGCTCACGAACTCGGCGATGCGCTTGTGACCTTCGGACGTGTTGAAGAGGATGTCCTGGCGAGGGAAGCCCTTGCCCTGCGGGTAGCCCGCGGCCGCCATGAGGCGCGTGGCGAGCAGTGGGTCGCGCGCCGGCATCTCCGGCGGATGATAGCCCATGAAGGCCTCGAGCATGGGCGGCACGAGGCTCATGGCCGGCGTCTGGAAGCCGCCGAGCACGTGCTGCACCAGCAGGTCTTTGTCGACGGCGAGGTTCAGCGCCATGCGCACGCGCGAGTCGTCGAAGGGCGGGTGGTCGAGGCGCAGGTGGAAGTAGTAGACGCAGGCGTTGGTATCGATGCGCAGGTCCGAGCGCCCTTCCTTGATCGAGCGCTGGAGACCATCGGGCGAAAGCGGGCGAGCGAGGTGCGTCTGGCCGCTCTCGTAGAGGGTCAACGTCTGAGCCTCGCTGTCGGTGATGTAGATGACCGCACCGGCGATCGCGATGTGTGCGGCGTCCCAGAAGGTCGGGTTCTTCGTCAGCTCGAAGCGATCGCGCTCGAGCCACTTCGACAATAGAAACGGGCCGTTGGTGACGATGTTCGCGGGCCGGGTCCACTGGTCGCCGTACTTTTCGACGGCCCAGCGTGGGATCGGCGAGTACGCGACGTAGGTCACGAGGTCGGGGAAGTACGGGGCCGGCCCGACGAGCTTCACCTCGAGCGTGAGGTCGTCGATGGCGCGCACACCGACCGCATCGGCGGTCTTGGTCTTGCCCTCGTTGTAGTCCTGAGCGCCCTCGATGATCCACAGCTGCTGCGCGCTGCGCGAGCCAGTCTCGGGTGCGAGGCCGCGCTTCCAGCCGTAGACGTAGTCGTGGGCGGTGGTCGGGCGGCCGTCGTTCCAGACGATGCCGGGCCGCAGGTGGAACGTGTAGGTGCGACCGTCGGGGCTGACATCGAAGCTGGTGGCGGCCGCGGGCACGGCCGGGGCGTTGCCGGCCGCCTTCACGAGCAGTGGCTCGAACAGGTTCGAGACGATTGAGGTGCCGGCCGACTCGGCGATCTTGTTCGGGTCGATGAACTCGGGATTGCCTTCGGTGATCCGAAAGATGTTGTCGTTGGCGAGCGCCGGCAGCGTTACGGCTTTGTCGCCGCGATAGACCTGGCCGACGCGCGCCTCGTCGAGGGCTGGGTGGCTGCCTTCCTTGGGTTGCTCGGCCTCACACTCGGCGACGAACTGGTCGAGCTGGGCCGCGGTCGTGAGGTCCTGCTTCGGGATCTTGGTCGGATCGGACGCCGCTGGGACGAGGGTCGCGAGCCGCTCCGGGCTCGGGTCGACGAGCCGTGGCGGGGCGCCATAGTCCGGGTTGCCGCCACAGGCCAGACAGCCCAAGGCGAAGGCGGACACGAAGACCAGCGGGAAGGTGCGGCGCATGGTCGGTGGCGAGCTCGGGTGAAAAAGGGGCTCGGGACCGCATGGATTGCGGCTCGAAGCGGTGGTTTTCGGAGGTTTGCCCAAGACTGTCAAGGCGGGTACGGTAGCCCGATGCCGCACGACGCCGCTGAATCGGAGCTCGAGGGCGAGGTCCGAGCCAAGACCTCGGGTGGGGTCATCCGCTATCGCGTGTGGCCTGCCCGGCGGCATCCGCTGCGCCTCGTGATTGCGATGGTGGTCGTCTTCGGCGGCACGGTCGCGGTTGGGTTCCTTGTTCGGAACGCGTTCTGGGCGACGATCGCGTTCGTCGGGCTGTCCTTCGTGTCGGCAGCCTTCTTCTTCCCGACCGAGGTGATCCTCGACGGCGCGGCGCTGGTCGTGCGCCAGCTCGGCACACCGCGGAGCTATGATCTGCGACACTTCCGGCGGATCGAGCGGGCCCAGGACATGGTGCCGCGGGTCGAGCTCTTGCCGCGCGCGCGGCTGTCGCCGATGGACACGCTGCAAGGGGTGGTGGTCCCCCTGCCCGACGACGCCGCGACCTGCGAGCGGGTGCTGTTCCACCTCGGGCGTTGGGTCGGCAAGACGCCGACCGGACGCTTCGTGATCGACGTCGATCTGGTGCCCGAGGACAGCCTCGACAACGACGATTAGTTCTAGGCCTTGCGGAAGGTCGGACGCGCGTGGGCGAGCAGGTAACGGAGCTGTTCGGCGAGCGCCATCTTGGGCACGCCATCGTCGGCGCCGGCTTCGATCATCACGCGATTGCGCCGTGAATCCGAGGAGATGGCGACGATCGGCAAGCTCGGAAAAGTGGCGCGGAGATAACGGACTGCGGTCCCGCCATCGACCACCGTGCCCATCGAGAAGTCCATGAAGACCAGGTCGGGCTCGACCTCGTGCACGTCCGCGACCGCATTGTCGGCGTTGGCGCGATAGACGAAGCGGGCCGCATGCTCGCCGAGATAGTCCGGGTTGGTGATGAGGTCGTCGTCGAAGACGAGCACCAGCGGCAGGCGGTCTTCCATCAGCGGCGCGCCGCCCGGTCGAGCGAGAGCGGCAGGACGAGAGCGTGACCGTCGAGGCTATAGAGGCGGCGGTAGATCTCGGCGTCCGAGAGCACGCGCATCACGTAGCGGCGCGCCTGCTCGAAGGGGATCGTCTCGACAAAGGCATCGAGCTCGAGCTGGCCGCGTGCTTCGAGCCACTTGATGACCGGGCCCGGACCCGCATTGTAGGCCGCGACGGCGAGCGCCGGATGGCCCTGGAAGCGCTCGAGCAGGTCGGCCAGGTAGCGCGCAGCGACAGCGAGATTGACGTCGGGATCGGTCAGCGTGCGCGCGTCGAAGTTCTTGCCAAAGACCTTACGGCCGACCGCAGCACCGGTCGTTCGTAGGAGCTGGGCCGCGCCGATGGCGCCCGCGCTCGACTTGGCGGAGGCGGAAAAGCGCGTCTCGACCGAGACGACGCCAGCGAGCAGCGAGCTCGGCAGGCCGTTCTTCTTGGCGGCGTCGCCGAGCGCCTCCTCGAAGCGCAGCGGGTACCAGTCGTAGTAGGTCTCGTCGGGGTCATCGCCCGGCATCGTCGGCGGGATGGCGGCGTACTTCAGGACACGCTCGGCCTTGCGTGCGTCGCCTTCGAGCTCGAGCAGGTCGGACAGCAGGCGGCGGCCGTTGCCGGGCAGTTGATTGGCCGCGAGCAGCGCTTCGAAGTGCGCTTGTGCGAGGCGTTCCTCGCCGAGGCGGTAGAGCGCGAGCGCGGTCGCCATCGGGTCGTCGACTGCGACGTCCCAGCCGCGAACGTCGGCTGGGTCGATTGGGGTTTTCGAGCTGTGCGCGGTGCGGCCGGGGCCGGGCGTGCCGAGGCGGGTCAAAGCGACGAGCGCGTACCAGCCGGCGGGGTAGCGCTGTACGAGGCTCGTCCAAAGCGACCGTGCGGTTTCGCTGTCACCCGCCATCTGGGCGGCGCGGCCACGCCAGTAGCGAGCGCGTTCGAACCAGCAGAACGAGTGGCGATCGGGATCGCCGCCATGACGCCACTCGAGCTGGCGCAGGTAGTCGGCGGCGCGCTTGGGATCGCGCGCGAGGATGGACGCGAAGCCGAGCCGCCAAAGCGCGCTGCGATGGCGTTCGCCGGGCAGCGAGCTGGCAAGGATGGCGGTGTCGAGCGGCTCGGCCTCGGCGTTGCGGCCAAGCGCGCGCAATAGCGACGCGGCCTGGTCACGCGCCTCGTGGACCAACGGGTGGGTCGGGAAGTTCTTGTGGATGAACAGGAAAGCGTCGACCGCGGCGCTGTCGTCGTCGAGCTTGCGGAGCAGCATACCGCGCGCGATCGCGAGTGTGACGAGGTCGTCGTCGCTGGCCCTGGCGGCCGGGCGCTTGCGCTTGTCGTCGCGCGCGGAGACGGACGCGGGCAGTGCCGGCAGGGCCGCGAGCACAGAGGCCGCGCGCTTGTCGTCCCAGCGCTCGAGCAGCGCGATGGCCGCGGTGTAGATCGGGCCCTTGCCGCGGTTGGGCTTGGCGAGCATGCGTGCGGCTTCGGAGCGCGAGGCCCAGAGCGCTTCGCGAAAGAAGCCGAGGCCTTTATCCGGAGACGCATCGAGCGCGCGCAGAGCACGGGTCAGGCGGGCGTCGTTGGCTGACGGCGCGTCCCACCAGCTCTGTAGGAGGAGGTCCTGAGCGTGCTCGCGATGGCCGGCGTCGCGCTGGAGGTCGGCGAGGACCAGCGCCAGGTCGATGCGGGTCGAGGGATCCATGCCCTGGAGGAGGGCTTGTTCGAGCAGCTCGATGGCGCGCTCGGGCTGGCCGAGACGCTCGAGATCGACTGATGCCTTGCGCGCGCCTATGAGGAAGCCAGGGCTCCACGGGGCGCGCGTGAGGCGCCAGTGAGCGGCGGCGGCAGGGTGGCGATCGTGGTCTTCGAGGTCGGCGAGCACCTCGCGGGCGTCGTCCGAGAACGGGCCGGGAGTCGTCGCGAGCCCTTCCCAGGCCGTCCGCGCATCGGCCTTGCGCCCCAATGCGGTCAGCAGGCGAGCCTCGAGCCACTGGCCGGTCGGGCGCGCGAGCGGGTCGAGGTGGGTCTGACGAAGCCAGTCGACGAGCGAACCGAGGCCGGCCGCGAGCGTCTTCTTCGAAGGATTCCGCTCGGCCAGGAGGCTGCGCATCTCGGCGAGCAGCGGCTCGGCCTCGACGAACGGGACTGGCCCGAAGAGGGCTGGCTCGGGTTCGTCAGCCGCAGGCGGCGATGCCGGGTTGGCGAGCGCGGTCGCGTCGGGCTTGGGGGTCGGCTCGGCGGCATGGGACGGCGCGGCCCCGATGACGATCGCCGCGGCCCCCACCGCGAGCCTGAGTGTAAAGGCTTCCACAATCGCGGAGGCTAGATCCGATTTCCGGATCACGCCAGCAAACCGATCCGCGCCTTCACATGCCGATGCGACGCGCATAGAGAGCGCGTGGGGCGGAGCTGGCGGGCACGGTCCAGCGCCAGGTTCCGGCCGCGCTGCTGGTCGGATCGTTGGCAACGGACGGCGGCAGGGTCTCGGCGACCGCGATCAAGACGAGGCCGCCGACGCCAACGAGGTTGCGAGCGGTCGCCAGCCAGGGGTCGGGAGCGAGCGTTGCGCGCGAGAATGCAGCGCGCGGCAATTGGCTCGGAGCCTTGTTATAGGCGGGCTCGAGGCTGCCGTCGGGAGCGACGCGACCGGTGTGCGTGAACGCGTTTGCGAGGCCGAGGGACTGGGCCGCGTGCTGGAGAAAGGCCGTCTTCTTGTGAATGGGCTCGACCATGAAGAAGCGGCGCTCGGGAAAGCGGATCGCGAGCGCGAGGCCCGGCAGGCCGCCACCCGCGCCGATGTCCCAGAAGGCTTCCTCGTCGAGCGCGGCGACGGCGAGGGCGAACCCCATCGCGTCGACGAGCTGCTCGCGCACGATGGTCGTCAGATCGGACGGGCCGACCAGCCGGATCTTGGCGTTCCATTTGGTCAGCAGCTCGGCGAACGCGAGGGCGCGGTCGATGAAAGTGCTGTCCCCCTGCCCTACCCCGATCGCGTCGAGGTCGGCCGCGAAGAGGTTGCGCAGCCCGGCCTTGCTGGTGCTGGTCGCGGGGCTCGCCATCAAGGGTTGATAGGCTCGGGCTGCTGCGACTTCAGCGCCTGCGTGATCGCGTCCTCGAAGAGCTTCTCGAGCTCGGCCTTGTGCTCCGGATCGATCTTCGCGAGCGTCGTTGCGCGCAGCGTCGTCGCGTCCTCGGCGCGATTGGTCGCGGTGTAGATCGCGACCAGCAGCACCGGCACGACCATGTCCTCGGCCTCGGTCGTCAGCGCGTCCTTCAAGACCGTCTCGGCTTCGCCCGTGAGGCCGTTCTGCAAGAGCAGCTCGGCCAGCTTGCGGCGCGTGCCGATCATCTGGACCGCCTTCGCGCGCGCCTCGGGCGACGGCTTCTCGGAGACCACCCCGATGAAGTAGTCGAGCACGATCGCCTCCTTGTTGGTCGGGTTCTTCGCGAGGACCTTGTTGACCTGGAGCTTGGCCTTGCCCGGCTGCTCATTCGCGAGCTCGAGCTGCGCCAGCAGCAGGCCACCCATCGGGTCGTCGGGGAACTTGGTGATCTGCGCCTCGAGGAGCGCGCGCGTCTTCTCGATGTTGCCACCTTGACGCTCGAGCTGGGCGAGCTGGAGGCGATAGGTCGCATCATCGGGGTTGAGCTCGAGGGCACGCTCGAACGCCTTCTTGGCGTCGTCGAAGCGGCTCATCACGGAATAGAGGGTGCCGAGGCCTTCGAGCACGTCGGCCGTCTCGTGGCCCGCGGCGCGCGCGTCTTCGAGCGTTTTGAGGGCCTCGGCGTCCTTGTGCTCGGTGGCATACACGTTGGCGAGCATCACGAAGCTCATCACCTCTTCGGGGTGGAGCTTGACCTCATCCTCTAGAAGGGCGCGCGCCTCGTCGTTCTTGCCATCGACGCTGAGGAGGTGCGCCTTGATGATGCGGATCCCGGCCGCGCTTGCGTCCGCCTTCTCGGCGTCAGCGACCGACTGCCTGGCTGCGTCGAGGAGCTTCGGGTGTTCATCGGTCGGGGTGACGTCGAGGCGCTCGAGCACCAGCTCGGCGAGGCCCACATGCGGCGCGGCGAAAGTCGGGTCGGCCGCGACCGCCTTCTTGAAGTACTCGTCCGCCTTGAACGGGCGCAGCTCGACACGGGCGCGCTGCCCGAGGCGGAACCAGGTCATCGCATCGGCGTTGATCGCGGCCGCCTTCTCATAGGTGCGGCGCGCGTCATCGGGCAGCGCATTCAAGACCTGTGCATCGCCCACTGCGAAGGCGACCGCGGGATCATCGGGCAAGAGCCGACGCGCGAGGCCAGCGGCGCGCGAGGCGTTGTCGCCGTCCTTCTTGGCGATGGCGCCGAGCGCGCGATAGGCGAGCACATAGCCGAGTCGGTCGAGGTCGGAGAGCATGACCGCGCCTTCACTCGGGCCGCCGTCGGGCGAGAGCCAGGGGCCACCCTTCAAGCGCACGACGAAGCGGCGCGCGAGCAGCTCGGTCGCGTCGAACCTTGTCTTCGATACCGCGCCATATTCGACAGCTCCGCCGCGGCTCTTGAGGACGCTGCCCAACAGCGTCGCCAGCTCGAACGAGCTCGCTTGCATCGTCTGCTTCTTGGTGAAGGCGTCACCGAGCTCGCCCGCCATGCGCGGTGCGCCAAGCGCGTCGCCGGGCACCGGGCGCGCCGGCAAAAGCCCATCCTTACGCGCTTGGGCGATTGCCTTGGCGGCTTCCGCAGGGTCGGGCGGCAGGACTGCGGCGATCGCCCTGGTGCCGGGTGCGACGCCGTCTGGCGAGAGGCCAAGGCCTTCGGGGATGTCGCCGCGCACCGCTTCGCGCGGGTCGTTGGTCGCGGGTGCCGGCGCCGTGGTGGGGTCGCCCGTGGGGCCGACGATGCGGTTCGGCGCGAGCGTGAGCCAGAGCGCGATGGCGAGGCCGGCGGCTGCGATGACGCCGAGTACGATCTTGCTCTGGCGGGAGATCCGGGGAGGCTGCTGGTCGGTCATGTCCGTTGGGTCCTAGGAATCCAGAGCGTTGAGCTCGGCCCGGAGCGGTCCAGGTCGGTTCGTGATGAGGGCTGCGACGACGCCCGGTGGGTCGAGTGCCATGAGGCGGCGCGCTACGGCGGGATCGTCGACCGTCCACGCGCGGAGCGTCTTCGTGAGGTCGAGGAACATCGGCAGGCTCGCCACATCGATGAGGTCGTGGCGCAGGTGCAGGGCGACCGGCGGCAGCATCTTCAGCGCCGCGAGCGCGCGCACGTCCTCGAGGATGAGGCCGAGCGACAGGTCCGGCAGGCGCGCATGCAACATCGCCAAGACGCGCGGGTCGAAGCTCGACACCATCGTATCGGTGAGCGCCATCAGCTCACGCAGGATCGGCTCGCAGGCCGCGACCAACGCCAGCGGCTTGGCGATCGGCTTGAGCTCGATGTTCAGGGCGAGCCCATGGTCGCGGGTGAACGCGACGATGTCGGCGAAGGCGGGGATCGACTCGCCGCGCACGCGCAGCTCACCGAAGGCGGACCATGAGGTGGCCGCCGTCTTGCCGGCCACACCGGTCATGCGCAACAGGTCGTCGTCGTGGAAGATGACCGGGACGTCGTCGGAGCTCAGGCGCACGTCCAGCTCGAGCGCATCGGCGCCTTCCACGACCGCGAGCTCGAAGGCGCGCAGCGTGTTCTCGGGAGCCGCGTGGCTTGCCCCGCGATGGGCGTGCAGAGCGGGCGTGCCGGCAACGGCGGCGGAAGGGGATACGGCGGACTGGGTCGTTTTCATGAATCTGAGGCGATCACGGCCGGGGTGCCCGCAAGGCGAGGTGGTCGGTCTGGTGGAGCGCGAATGCGATCCGGAGGATATAGAGCTGGGTCGCCTCGGAGGCCGACGCGGCATCGAGCAGGGTCTGGAGCGTGACGTTGCTGCGCAGCGCGGGTCGCACGCGCTCCTCGTCGGGCTGCAGCTGGAGCTTCTGCGAGATGGGGCCCGTGTCGCGGCCGATGATAAGCGAGTGGTTGAGGAGCCCGTCGAATAGGCGGCGCAGGTCACCGAGATTGTAGTGGTGACGGATGCCGTCCATCGTGAGCGCGGCCAGGTCTCCTCCCCTGCCCTCCACGTCGCGCGGCGAGAGCATGCCCTCGAAGAACTCGAACCAGCCGTCGCGCCACGACAATATCTCGAGCGCACGATTGCGCAGATGATCGTTGAGCGCTTCGGTCACGGCGCTGGCGCTCAATATTCCAAGCTCGCTCAACGCGTGGCCGAGGTGGGTCTGAGGACTGGTGACGCGCTCAAGCGCGCGCTCGATGTGCGCCGGTTCGACCAGTCCCTGCTGCACCAGGAAGCTGCCGAAGAGGTCGGACTTGAGGTTCGAGTTCGCGTAGCGAAGCTCACCCTTGTCGAAGTAGAGTTCCTTCTGGACGGTGCCCGAGATCAGCTTGAGCTTGCCCGTGAGGCGGCTCTGCGCGATGCGGAAGTAGAGCGCTGGCAGGCGATAACGATTGATCGGACCGTCGTCGAGCGGACGCGACGACTCGGTCTCGAAGAGGCTCGGCTGGATGTCGACGATGGCGCGCACGTCTTCGGCCCGCATCCAGTCACTGCCGTTGATGCTGACCCACTCGCGTGGACCAATGGCGCGCTCGGCGAGCAGCGACACGACCCGGTCGAAGTCAACCGGGCCGAACACCGTCTCGTCGTCGTGGCGAAAGTGAAACGTGGCGCGCGAAAGGTCGACGCGGCGCAGCGCCCGTGAGCGGGCCGGTTGCGCCCCAGGTGTCGGCGGGGGCAGGGGAGGGGGCGCGCCGGGCTCCTGCGGTGCCAGCGGGACCGTGGGTGGCGCTGGCGCGTCCGCGGCGGAGTCCGTGGCCGGGACCTCGGTCGGCGCGGCGGCCGGGGGCGGCGCGTTGAGGACCTGTTCGAGGAAGACCGAGACGCTCCGCGAGCTCACCTTGAGGCGGCTGTCGAAGAGGTAGTCGAGGATCGCTTCCTGAAAGTCGGTCGCGGTCTGGAAGCGCTCCTCCGGGTCTTTCGCGAGCGCCTTGCGCAAGATCCCGCGGATGGGCTTGGGCAGGTAGCTGTGGCGCTTGAAACGCTGCTCGACGTCGGCCTCGCGGATGTTGAGCAGGGTCTGGACGTCGGTCTGGCCGACGAAGAGGCGCTTGAGCGTGAGGCACTCGAAGAGCACGACGCCGAGCGCGAAGATGTCCGAGCGACGGTCGATGGGGCGGCCCGTCACCTGCTCAGGTGACATGTAGCCGAGCTTGCCCTTCAGGACGCCGCGGTCCTGCTCGTGCGAGGGGGCGGAGATCCCGAGATCGGCGCGCGCCACGCCGAAGTCCATGATCTTCACGTCGCCCGACTTCGAGATGAGGATGTTCGACGGCGAGACGTCGCGGTGGATGATGTTGAGGGGGCGCTGGCCGCGGTCGGTCGCCGCGTGCGCGTGAGCGAGGCCGCGCGAGACCTCGGACACGATGTGAAGGCCGATTTCGATCGGGACCCGCAAGCGGTCACGCGTGCAGCGAGAGAGGAGGTTCAGGAGGTCGGCCCCGTCCACGAACTCCATTGCGATGTAGTAGGTGCCGTCGACATCACCTAGCTCGTGGATCTGCACGATGTTCGGGTGGTTCAGGAGCGAGGTGACCTTCGCCTCGGCCACCAGCAGGTTGATGAACGCCTTGTTGCTGACCAGCTCGGGGAGCACACGCTTGATCACCAGGATCTTCTCGAAGCCGTCCGGCCCCACGCTGCGCGCGCGGAAGATCTCGGCCATGCCGCCAGTCCCGATCTTGTCGAGCAGCTCATACTTGCCGAACTGCGCCGGCAGGATGAGGCCGTGGCTCGCGTCGGAGTCGGGAGGCTGCATGCCGCTCAGTTCTTCGGTGTGAGGCGCTGCGTCAAAGCGAGCGCTTCACCACACATGCGCTTGTCGTCCTGGTTGGTCGTCTCGTTGCGCTTACGCGCACGCTTGCAGCCTTCGTGCTCCTCGCCGAGGCGGGTGCAGACCTGATCGGCCAGCTTGTCGCAATCGTCGGAGCAGGCCGCCTGGTTGAGGGCGAGGGCGATGATCACGAGGGCGAGAAAACGATGCATTGAGCGGCTCCACTGCGCCTTCTTCGGCGGCAGGAATGTCGGAGGGCGGGCCGGCGGTGTCAAGGCGGATCGCTTGGCGCGCTGCGCCTGCGAGCGTTACCTCAGGCGTGGGCGTCGACGATGAGCACCGTGACGTTGTCGACGCCGCCGTACTGGATGGCGCGCCGCACGAGCTCGCGCGAGGCGACCTCGGCGCCGCTCCAGCCCGCCAGCACCTCGAAGATCTCTTCGTCCGAGACGAGGTCGGTGAGGCCGTCCGAGCAGAGCATGTAGCGATCGCCGGGGCGGCAGGTGCGGGCGTGCGTGTCGACGACGACCTCGTCCTGGAGGCCGAGCGCACGCACGATCACGTTCTTGTACGGGAAGTGGGGCAGGTCCTCGCGGCGCAGCACGCGCATGCGGAGGTACTCATTGGCGAGCGAGTGATCCTCGGTCAGCTGCAGGAGGCGGCCCTTGCGATAGCGATACGCGCGCGAGTCACCGACGTGGCCGACGTATACGCGGGCACCGACGAAGGCGAGGCCGACCACGGTCGTGCCCATGTCCTCTAGCGCGGGGTCGGTCGCGGCTTCGCGATAGATCTGGAGGTTGCCGTACTCGATGGCTGACTTCAGTCGAAACTCGTTGAAGCCGGCAAGCGCGGTCATGCCCTCGTCACCCCAGTGCTTGAAGTAGATCTCGCGTAAGCGCCGGGTGACGTCCGTGTCCTTATAGAAGGCGGCGATCGACTCGACGCTGATGCGGCTCGCAACCTCGCCACACGCGTGGCCACCCATGCCGTCGGCGACGACGTAGACTCCCTGGTCCCCAAGCACGATGTGGTCGTCTTCGTTGTGCTCACGCACGCAGCCGACGTCGGTGAGGGCACATGCGTCGAGGATCAAGGGCGGTTCTCCGGCTGGAGGGTGGCTTGGGAGGGCGCACGGCCAGACTGACTGCCGACCCGCACGCGTTGGTTGTACACCCTTTGACCCCCTTCTTTGAAGACCTCCCTCGGTAAAGGCTCTTGTTCGTTGGCGATCTCGCCTGCGTGCACGGCGTTTGGTGGATGCGGACGCGGGATGCGCGGAGGGGCAAGTCTCGCGAGGCACACACGCTTCACTGCGCTGGGCGGCTAAGTGCATGGCGTCACTGCCGCGACCGAAGAGAGCGCCACGAACGTGTCGGGCGATGGCGCTTGTTTCACGTGGAACACCTTGTTTAGGCGAATCATTGTACTAGCTCGAAAAGCCAACTTCACGTTCGCATCAAAACGCCAACCGCAAAATCGCAAGAATAAACCAAAGCCAATTCAACAACATACAAAGTTCCACGTGAAACACTTGACGGCGCCACCCAATGAACGCAGAAAGGCATCCAGACCTGGCCGAACCGCCAACGATCATAGGACTGACATGAGCCGAATACTCGCAATCGCCAATCAGAAGGGTGGGGTAGGCAAGACTACAACCGCGGTGAACCTCGCGGCGAGTCTCGCCGTCGCCGAACAGCGCACGCTGCTCATCGACCTGGACCCTCAGGGCAACGCCACGTCCGCGTACGGCCTCGACAAGGCTGCGATGAAGACCCACGTCTATCACGCGCTCGTCGACGGGGTTCCGCTGGCCGAGACGCTGGTCCCGACCGAGCTGCCGATGCTGTCGCTGTGCCCGACCGGCACCGACCTGGCAGGTGCTGAAGTCGAGCTGGTGAACATGGTCGCTCGCGAACATCGCCTGCAGCAGGCGCTCGCTCCCATTCGCGACCAGTTCGACTACATCATCATCGACTGCCCGCCGAGCCTTGGCCTGCTGACGCTCAACGCGCTCACGGTGGCTGACTCGGTGATCATCCCGCTCCAGTGCGAGTTCTACGCGATGGAGGGCATGGGCCATCTGATGTCGACGATCGAGCTGGTGCGCACGCACCTGAACCCGCGGCTCCAGGTCGATGGCATCGTGCTGACGATGTACGACCGCCGGAACAAGCTGTCGCTGCAGGTCGAGAGCGAGACCACAACCTACTTCGGTCGCCAGGTCTTCAACACTCGAATCCCGCGCAACGTCCGCCTGTCGGAGAGCCCGTCGTTCGGCAAGCCCGCGGTCCTCTATGACGTCACGGCCCCGGGAACCAAAGCCTACCTCGACCTCGCGAGCGAGCTCATCGCGCGCCTGAACCCGACCAAGAAGACCGACACCCTTTCGCTCGCAGGTGCAGCATGACCCTCGGACGCTCCGCTCTCGGCAAGGGCCTGTCGGCCCTCATCCCCGCCCCGCGTTACGCCAACCAGCGCGACGACTACTTCCTCTGCCAGCTGACCGACGTCGTCGCCGACCCGGCCCAGCCGCGTCAGCGCTTCGACGACGAGCGCTTGGAAGAGCTGGTCGCCTCCATCAAGGAGAAGGGGATCCTGCAGCCCATCGTGGTCCGCAAGGGCCCCGGACCGGGCATCAACTACATCGTCGTCGCCGGTGAGCGGCGTCTGCGCGCCGCCCGTCGCGCGGGCCTGACCGAGGTGCCTGTCCTCGTCAAGGACGTCGCGACCAACGAAGCGCTCGAGCTGGCACTCATCGAGAACCTCCAGCGCGAGGACCTGAACCCGATCGAAGAGGCGCAGGCGTATCAGCGCCTCCTGGAATCGGAGGACTACACCCAGGACGTGCTCGCGCGTCGGCTCGGCAAGAACCGCTCGACCATCGCCAACACGCTGCGACTCTTGCGCCTGCATCAGGCGCATCAGTCGATGGTGGTGGAAGGTCGCCTGACGGCGGGCCATGCGCGCTGCCTCCTGGCGGTCGAGGACGACGCACAGCGTGAGACGCTGGCGACCAAGATCCTGGCCGAAGACCTGTCGGTGCGTGAGGCCGAGGAGTGGGTCCGGAAGGAGCGCGAGACGCCCAAGCAGGCCGCACCGACCCCGACCGAGCCGCGCACAACACCGCTCCAGCCGTACTACGAGTCGGTCGCGGCCGACCTCGGGCGCGCGCTCGAGGCGGAGGTCCAGATCCAGTCGCGTGGCCGCAAGGGTCGCATCTGCATCTCGTTCGAGAGCCTCGACGAGCTCCGTCGCCTCAAGGCGCTGCTGGCACCGGGCAGCGACCTGGCGAAGACGGCCTGATCAGAACACCGCCCAGCGGTCTCTCTCGAGGGTCCGGGGTCCTGCGCAGCGCTCGGCGCGCTACGTGAGGGACTCCGGACCTTCCCTTTTCAGGGGCTTGGCATCCCCAACGCAAAGCCCGCCGTGATCGCATCGAGGCAACGACGGCGCGACGGGTAGTCCCGTTCGCTGGTGCGCGCGACGACGCCATAAAGGTTGGCGAACGCGAGCCACCACGTCGCCCGCTCGACCGTCACGCGCCCATCTACGCGCCCTTGGACCTCGTAGCGGCGGGCCGTCCAGAGGTCGTACTTCACGTCCTCGTCGACCTGGACCTGAAGCCCCTCCCAGCCAATTCGCGCTCGTCCAGAATCGGCGGCGACCCGCGCGGTCACATCGCTCGCTGAGCGACCCAAGGCCCAGCCACTGCAGCGTTCGCCCTGCTCGACCGCAACCTTCACGTCCGGCCCGAACGCGCTCAGCGCCTCGCCCTCGACCCGCAGCCAGCCGCTGCCGGGGGTCGTGAACTGCAAGCCGCTCGTCTTGTCGCCCCATGTCTCGCGACGCTCGGCGACGTCAGGCGGATGGAAGTCGACCATCACGATCGAGGGCTCATCGGACCCGCCCGACTCCGGCTCTCCCGCTTCGTCGGCAGCATCGGGGCATGCGCCCAAGAACGCGATCGATCCCACCAACAATGCACATCGCTTCATGCGGCCATCGGACCACACGCCTCGATCAGCGTCGAGGCCGCGGCCGACTCATCGCGCCCCAACGCGACGCGCCTCACGCCCGAGCCCTGCAGGCAGCTCGCTGATCCACCCCACCTCCAGCGCACCCCAGAGTCCGATCACGATCGCCTCAGCCACGTCATGGGTCAGCGAGGTCGGCCGCTTTGCTCCACTCACCGCGATCACCTCGCGCGCGAGTCGCTCCGCCGCTGCCTTTGCATGTGCCCCATCGGTCCGCTCGGCAGGCGCCAACATGGTCGCGCGCCAGCGCTCGGGAGAGGCCCACAAGACGCGCGCGCCCCGCTTCTCAGCGAGCCGCGACCAGATCGTGGCGAGGTGCCGGTCGCCCTCGCAGACGAGCCAGGCAATGCCAGGCGCCTCGTCCATCACGCTGGGCAAGGCCTTCTTCAGGGCACCGATGTTCGGAAAGTGGGTGGACCGATAGCGCACGAGCCGCCCGTCGCGCCCATAGACCGCGAGCCCGGTGCGCAGCCCGAGATCGACCGCGAGCAACGTCGGCTGTGCCTGCACAGGCGGGCCAGGGCCTTCAGAGCGCACCAGCGAAGCGGTCGAGTGAGCCGACTCCGCGCCCGTGCTATCGTCCCGCCCAGGAGGCTCAGCCATGTCGAAGACCATGACAACCCGCCGCGATTTCCTCAAGACCTCCGCCCAGACCGCGGGCGTGCTCGGCGTCGCAGGCGCCTGCGGCAGCTGCGCGTGGTTCAACAAGAACGACGTCCAGGTAGAGGCACCCCCGAAAGCCAGCGAGTTAGCGCTGTCGTTCGAGAAGTACCCCAAGCTCAAGGAGCCCAACGGGGTCGTGCTCGTCGAAGCACGCGACGGCGACCTGCGCCTCATCCTCCTGCGCGTGCCCGACGGCCCGGTCGTCGCTCTGTCGATGGTCTGCACCCATTGGGGCTGCGACGTCGACTGGGACACCAAGCAGGCCTGCTTCGACTGCCCCTGCCACGGCTCGCGCTTCGATACCACCGGCAAGGTGCTCGAAGGGCCCGCCGACGAGCCGCTTCCGTTCTACCCGGTGAGTGAGACCGAAGACGGCATCGTCGTCCAGTTCAAGCCCGTCGCCAAAAGCTAAGCAAGACCGCGTAATCGCGCGATGTCAGCGACCACCTGAGCATGCTCGGGCACCGCATCGCCGACCACGCCGAGCCACCCTTCGAGCGCATCTGCGGCGCCCGACGCATCGCACGACTGCTCCAACGCTGTCGCCAGGTTCCACCACGTCTCGGCCTCGAACGGATTGGCTGAGACGCTGTCTCGATACGCCTTGACCGCTTCAGGCAGGTGGCCCACGTCGAGGAACGCGTTGCCCAGGAGGCCCAGCGCCTCCCACTGATTCGGCTCGACCTCGAGCACGCGCGCCAAGGCCCGCGCCGCATCCGCCGGGCGGCCTGCGGCAAGACGCAGGTCAGCCAGCTCGAGGACCAACTCACGCCGACTCTCGATGCCTGCGTCGACCGCCGTACCCCGCGCCAGCGAGGCCTTCCAAGCCGCGACCAGGAACGCCTCGGCTTCCTCTACCTTCGCCCGCTCGCGCAGCACCTGCGCCAACAGCCGCACGACCTCCAGGTCCGAGGCGCGCTCGGCAACGACCCGGCGCAGCCGGTCCTCGGCCAGGGACCAGTTCTCCCGCTCAACCGCGGTTCGCGCCTGCTCGAGCAGCCGATCGAGCAGCTGATCGAGCGCGCCGTGGTTGCCAAGCTGTACCGAATCGACCATCACGAGCCCGATGCATAGCGAACGCTACGAAGACACCATCGCCGCCATCGCGACCGCCGCTGGAGGAGGCATCGGCATCATACGGGTTTCAGGCCCCGACGCCATTTCCACGGCATCCCGAGTCTTCAAGGCGCGCGCCAACGACTGGTATCGGCACGCGCGAGTGATGGCTTTCGGACGCTTCGTCGACCCGAGCCGGCCCCACGACGTCGCCCTCGACGAGGGCCTCGCGGTCGCCTTCCATGCGCCCAAGAGCTATACTGGCGAGGACGTCGTCGAGCTTCACTTGCATGGCGGCGCGCTGCACCTGCGCCGCTGCCTCGACGTCGTCCTCGCCACCGGCACCCGCCTGGCCGACCCCGGCGAGTTCACGCGTCGCGCCTTCTTGAATGGCCAAATCGACCTGACCCGCGCCGAGGCGGTCGCCGACCTCGTCACCGCGCGCACCGATGCCGCCCTGCGCCAGGCCCGTGCCCACCTGCGCGGCGACCTCCACGACCGCATCGCCGCCCTGCGTGAGCGCGTCCTCGACCTGCGCGCACGCCTCGAGGTCAACCTCGACTTCCCGGAGGAAGACATCCCGCTCATGACGCCCGCCTCCCTCGCCGAGAGCGCCTTGTCTCTGGCCAGCGACTTCGCGACCCTCGCGGGCACCTATCGCGGTGGCCGACTCATGCGCGACGGGGCGCGCGTCGTGCTCGCGGGCCCACCCAACGCGGGCAAGTCGAGCCTCTTCAACGCGCTGGTCGCCCATGACCGCGCCATCGTCACGCCGATCGCCGGCACCACCCGCGACACGCTCGAAGAGTCGCTCGACATCGCGGGCGTACCGGTCGTGCTGATCGACACCGCCGGCCTGCGGCCGACCGACGACGTGATCGAGGCACTCGGCGTCGCGCGCAGCGAGAACGCCATCGCCGGAGCCGACCTCGTCATCCGCCTGGTACCGCCTGCCGATCCCCTCCCGGCCGCGACCGCCGGCGAGCTCATCGTGCGCTCCAAAGCCGACCTGCTCGCCTTCGACCCCGCCTCAGCAGCCGTGCTCGCGGTCTCGGCTACGACCGGCGACGGCCTCGACGACCTGCGGCGGGCGATCGCCGAGCACCTCGGCGCAAGCAACGACGACGGCGGCATCGTCATCGTACGCGAACGTCAATATCAGGCCCTGTACGCCGCCGCCGAGGCCGCCCAGCGCACGGCTGGCAGCCTGCTCGTCGGCCGCCCCAGCGAGCTCGCCGCGGTCGACCTGCAAGACGTCATGGATGCGGTCGCGAGCCTGGTCGGCGAGACCACCATCGAGCACATGCTCGACCGCCTCTTCGCGACCTTCTGCATCGGCAAGTGACTACTTCCGGCGCGTGACGATCAGGTGCCCGTGCACGTGGCGGTCGGGATAGCCGAAGTAATCGAAGGGCAGGGGGCGCTTGGGCTGGGCCGCGTAGAGGGCTTCGAGCGCCTCAATCCCCTCAGCCGATGACTTGAGGAACGTGCCCGTGAAGACCCCATACGTCGTCTGCTCCCACTCGCTCGGCGACAGGTGCATCGGGTTCAGGCCGGTCGAGTCGGAGATCATCCACACGACCTTCGACATCAGGAACTCGCGGATCGTCTTGAAGTTGCCCCACCACAGAAGGTAGCTCGCGGCCTTCGTGATGGCCGTCAGCGGACCCTTGCTGCCGAGGTGCTTCAGGATGCGGCCGTCCTTCGCGAGTTCGTCGTTCGCGAGGTTCGTCTGGAAGTGGCGGTAGGTCTGCACGGGCGCATTGGCGACGCCCTTCTTTTTGAAGCGCAGCTCGTAGCCGGCGAAGAGGTCGTTGAGCTTCCGGTTCTTCGCCGAGCCCTTCATGCCCTCAGCCTGCTTGTCGGCCGCCTGCAGGTCGGCGTCGGTGAAGTAGTGGACCGTGCCATCGGCGTTGAGCCGCACCGCGCGCAGCCCGACCGGCTCGTAGCCATGCACGTGCAGGCCGACCAGCGCGAAGATCATCTGCGAGGGCAGGGGGGTACCCTTCAGGAGCGACAGGTCCAGTGTACGCGAGTGGTTGTACTTCACGAGCTGCGCCATGAAGCGGCGATGCACGGCGAGGTGCTTGACCAGCTCCTCCGGGGCTGTGCGCAGGATCGAGCGCGGATCACCACCGGCCTCGAGGGACACCGACGTTATCTCCTGCAGGTCGGGGAAGACCGCGAGCGCGGTCAACAGATCCGCGCCGCCGAACGGATAGACCACCGTCTTCGGGATGTCCTTCGGGACAATGCCGTTGGGCCCGGCGAAGAACGGCCGCGCAGGCTTTGCCCAACGCGACTCGTAGTCGCCGAAGATCGTCTTGAGCCCGTCGCAATGGGCCGCCAGCGCCTTCGCGTCGAACGTGGCCGGAGGCGCCGTCCCGTCGCACGCGGCGACCGACGACAGGACCCGCAAGGCCTCGGTGAACTCGACCGGCGTATCACCGGCCTCCGCGCGCGCGCCAAAGGCAGGGAGCGCGACCAGCAAGGACAACAACGCGAGCTTCAGCTTCATCGGAGGTCTCCACGGCACACGAGACAGCGCGTGGTCCCTAGTACCGCACGCGGGCTTTGTCTACGCGGTCGGCCGACGGAGCGCGCGCACGACCAACAGCCCGACCAGCCCGACGCTTCCAGCGACACCCTGGGCAAGCCATTGGCGACCCGCCGCCGCGATCCCGGGTAGCTCAACACACCTCCCCATTGCCTCTCGCGAGCCGAGTGACTATGGTCGCGACCATTCTTGACCGAAAGGGTCAACAATCCACGAAGAGGCTGTATGGCGACGTCGTTCACGGACTATCTCAAGCAGGTGAAAGCGGGCATTCGTGAGGTCTCGGTCCACGACCTGGCCGAGATGCAAGCCAAGATCACAGACCTGATCATCATCGACGTGCGCGAGCCGGACGAGCAGGACAACGGCGTCATCAACGGCGCCAAGCTGGTGCCGCGCGGCTTCCTCGAGACCCGCATCGAGTCGATCCAGCCTGACCGCGCAGCCCCGATCGCCCTCTACTGCGCGGGCGGCAACCGCTCGGCGCTGTCCGCCAAGAACCTCGCCGAGCTCGGCTACAGCAACGTGGTCAGCGTCGTTGGCGGCATCGGTGCCTGGTCGCGAGCGGGCCTCGAGCTCGATCACCCCAAGCGCCTCACGCGTGAGCAGTCGGCGCGTTACGCGCGCCAGACGATCCTCCCGCAGATCGGCGAGGTCGGCCAGACCAAGCTGCTCAACGCGAAGGTGCTGGTCGTCGGCGCTGGCGGCCTCGGCTCCCCGACCGCTCTGTACCTTGCCGCGGCGGGTGTTGGCACGCTCGGCATCGTCGACAACGACAAGGCCGACAAGTCCAACCTGCAGCGCCAGATCCTGCACGACGAGAGCACGGTCGGCACCTCGAAGGTCGAGTCGGCCAAGAAGCGCCTCCAGGCGCTCAACAGCGACATCACCATCAAGACCTACGACACGCGCCTCGACTCTTCGAACGTGCTCGACATCTTCAAGGGTTACGACATCGTCGTCGACGGCACCGACAACTTCCCGACCCGCTACCTCATCAACGATGCGTGCGTGTTCCTGAAGATCCCGAACGTGCACGGCTCGATCTACCACTTCGATGGTCAGGTCTCGGTCTTCAACTACGACGGCGGCCCCTGCTACCGCTGCCTCTACCCCGAACCGCCGCCGCCCGAGCTCGCCCCGTCGTGCGCCGAGGCCGGCGTCATCGGCGCCATCTGCGGCGTGGTCGGCAGCTACCAGGCGGTCGAGACGCTCAAGGTGATCCTCAAGTTCGGCAACCCCTTGAAGGGTCGCATCCTGTCGATCGACCTGCTCAACGAGAACGTGCGTGAGCTCAAGATCCGCCGCGACCCCAACTGCCTCGTGTGCAGCGACCACCCAAAGATCACGGAGCTCATCGACTACGAGCAGTTCTGCGCGGTGACCTTGTGACACTCAGCGAACTCGGTCCACGCCGCCTTTGATCTCGGGCGTGGCTTTGGCTAGGTTGCCCCGGTGCGCTACTTCTTCGCCACTACGATCCCCTTCATCGTTGCTCTTGCCCAGGTCCCCGCCCACGCGGAGGACTGCGGCAACGTGACGAACAAGGGTGTTTGCCAGGATGCCAAGACGCTTGTCTTCTGCGAGGAGGGCGAGCTCGAGGTGATCCGCTGCCAGGTAGGCGAGCTCTGCACGCCCGACGAGGAGCGCTTCAGTGGTGCCGCCGGCTGCATCGCGACCCGCTATGCGGGCTGTGGCGCCGTGCCCGAGCAAGGCCTGTGCGCCGGCTCGACGTTGCTCTACTGCGCCAACGGACGGGTCGAAGAGCTCGAGTGTCCTGGCGGCACGCGTTGCCAGGCAGTCCCAACGGACGATGGCAGCGCCGACTTCGATTGCGTCGTGGTCAGCGCCATCCCTGGCGATGACAAGGGCACCGAGCCTGTCGAGACGCCCGTCCTTCCGGGCGAAGACAGCGACGGCATCGACGACCCGACCCCGGTCGAGTCGAACGAAGGTGCTCCGCTACCTTCCGTCCAGAAGGGTGGGGCGGGCCCGGCCGAGGACTATCAGGCTGGTGGCGGTAGCTGCCAGGGCGGGACGACCTCGGTCTTCGCGCTGCTCGCGGGCTTGGCCTACCTCGTGCGCCGCAAGCTCGCCTGATCGTAGGCGAGCGATCGGCCGACCAAGCTCGACCCGCTATGACAGCTGTGTAGCAGCTGAGTGTCGCAAGCTCACCTGACAGCTGACCTTCTCGCGTGCGACCCCGACGACCGTCACTGCCGGCTCAAGGTCTGTCGAGCCGCAGGACCGTTCCGAGATCGCCAACGACCACGACATGGTCCGCACCGTCACCATGGATCGCATAGAGCGTCGCGATGGTGGTGGTCGGCACCTTGGCCCAGGCGTCGCCGTTCCAGTGGATGATGTGCCCAGCGGTACCGACCGCCCACACGTCGTTGCTCGCGAGCCCGTAGATCCCCCGTAGGGACGTCGTCCACTCGGTCTCTACGATGCCCCACATCGTGCCATCCCAGTGCAAGATCCTGCCGTTCTCGCCGACCGCCCAGCCGTCGTTGCGCGCCGCCATCCACACGGCGAACAGCTCGTCGGTGATCGGGTCTTCGCCGCCATCGGCGTTGGGGATCCCCTGCACCTTGGTGCCACCCCAACCCAGGCCATTGAAGCGCAGGATCGTCGCCCCGGCGCCGACCGTCCATACGTCACCGTCGCGGCTGTCGAGCGCACGCAGGTTGTTCTTCGTGCCCGACGCGACGCTGAGCCACGCGCTGCCGTTCCAGGCGAGCAGCGTGCCACCCGAGCCCGCCGCCAGGTAGCGGCTCTCGCTATCGCCCCAGACCCCCGCGATGAGCGCTGTGACTGGCGTCTCGATGCGTGTCCAGGTCGTCCCATCCCAGTGGACGGCCAGGCCGCTGCGACCGACCGCCCATATGTCGGTCTTGCTCGTGCCCCATACGGACTCCAACGCCTGCGACGTCGGGCTCTGCATCTCGCCCCAGGTGCCGTCCGTGCGCGCGAAGATCTTGCCCTGCGCACCGACCGCAACGAGCAGCGACCCATCGGCCGTGCCCCACAGGTCGACCAGCTCGCCCAGCGGAGCGAGCGCGGCCGTCTGCGCAAAACCACTGCCACGATCGCCCTCGAACACGACGCCGTCCTGCCCGACCAACGTCACGTCGCCATCAGCCTCGACCCACACGCCGAGCAGGCTCAGCGTCGTTGGTGACTCCAAGAGCTCCCAAGCGGTGCCGTCCCAATGCACGAGCGCGCCCGCATAGCCGACCGCATAGATGTCGTCGGCCGAGATGCCGTGCACATCGCGCAAGCTCGTGAGCAGGCCGACATCGGTCGCGGTCCAGTTGGTGCCGTTGCCATGCAGCAGGGCGCCTTGATCACCGACCGCGAAGAACTCGTCACCGTCCAGCGTGAAGACACCGTGCAGGTTCGCGCCGACGCCGGTCGTGACGTTCTCGATGCCGCCACCGCGCGACACGACCGCCGTGCCCGCATTGCCGACCAGCGCCACGGTCGATTCGAAGGCGCTGATCCCATTCCACACCGCGCTCGCGTCGGTGCCCGTCGAGAGCCCCCAGCGCGTGCCGTCCCAGCTCAGGATGGTGCCGCCCTTGCCGACCGCGAACGCGCGGTCGTCCGAGAGGCCGTGCACCGCCCAAAGCGTGTCGCTGATTCCGGTCGACAGCCGCTTGAACGACGACACCGAGCCCTGCAGCATTGCGCCGTCGATCCCGACCGCGAACAAGTGCTCCGCGTCGTAGCCATGGACGGCGTTCAAGAGATCGACACCCTGCTCGAGGGCGAGGGTTCTCCAGGTCCCATCGGGCGACTGCGACGCGACGATGCCGTCGTTGCCGACCGCCACGATGCGCCCGGCTTCGCCGGCCCACACGCTCTTGAAGACGTACTCGTCGGGCAGCTCGGCCTCGTCGGAGGTGAACGTGCCCGGCTCGGGCAACACCGGCACGTCGTTGTCGACGTCGGCCACGACCTCGGTCTCTTCGATGACCTCCGCGTCTTCCTGAGTGACGTCGGCGTCCTCGCCTCCAACCGTGTCGGGCTCGATCTCCTCGACCGCGTCGACCTCAGCGCCATCACGCGTGTCCACATCACTGCGGCGCGCCTCGGAGCCATTGCAGCCAAGCGCACCCCAGATACCCACGAGCCCGACGACGAGTGTACGCCTCACGGGACCTCCAGCGAGAGGCGGCGCGCCTCGACATGCATCAGGCGGAAGACGCCGCCGATCAGCGCTTCGCTACCATCGGGTGCCACGTAGACCGCATCGAACGTGGCACCGCGCTCGGTCGCGACCTCCGCGGTCCAGCTCGAGCCACTGCGCACCAGCACCAGACCACCCGAGCCGGCAGCGATCGCGGCACCACTCGACGACGTCGCGACGCCATAGAGGAACGCGCCCGGTGACTCGTTCTCGAGCACCACCGAGGCCGCGCTCGCGCGCAAGACCACCCCGTTGTCGCCGACCGCAAAGACACCATCGCTGGTGGCGGCCATCGCGCTCAAGGCGCCGCCGACGCCGGACGCAATCACCTCGGGCGTGCCGAACATGCCAGCACTCACGGCAGGCAGGCGCAAGAGCGTGCCGAACACACCCGACACCCACACCCGCCCGTCGCCGCCACGCTGAACGGCCTTGAGGTCGGCAGTCGTACCAGACGCCAGCAGCGTCACCGCGTCATCGACGACCAACATCAGCGTGCCACCACGACCACTCGCGATGACTATTGGAGAAGCCGGCGAGGCACCCCCAACCCCAACGACCGCGAGCCCGACGCCATACAGGTCGACCGGCACCGGCGCCGCGACCACACGCACGACATCGCTGCCGTCTTCCGACGCGATGTGCAGGATCGTGCCCTTGGCCCCGACCGCGACCAGGGATGAGTCAGAAATCGCAGTGATTGCGAACAGATCCGACGCGGTGCCCGAGGCCACCACCGTCCAGCCCTGCTCACCGCGGCGCGCGAGAAAGCCCTTGCTGCCGACGGCCCACAGCTCGTTGCCGCGCAGGGCGAACGAGGTCAGCGTCGCCTCGGGCTTGGTCGCCACGGTCGACCATGCCTCGCCTTTGAGTTGGACACCACCACCGGTGCGTGCCAGCGCCATCGCGGGCCCGCCGCTCACCCCATCGGCGACGGCGAAGTCCCTGACGCCAGCGACGGTGCCCGCGCTCGGGTCGACGTTCCAGCTCGGCCCCGAGGCGAGCAGCACCGCGCCCGACGCGCCGAAGATCCGGACGGCGCCATCGACCACGGCCAAGCCTGCCAGGTCGCGCTCACGCTCGTCGTTGCTGACCTGCTCCTGCCAGCCCGACGCTGTCGCCTTCTTGACGGTGATCACGTGCTTGTTGCCGACGGCGATCAACGTGCCGTCGCTCAAGCCCGTGACGTCTTCGAGCGCGACGTTCGAGGAGATCGCGGCCGCCTTCCACACCTTGGGTCCGCCGCCCGTGGGCGTGAGGAACGTGACCAGCTGGCCACCGGTGCCGACCGCGAAGACCCCGTCATCGCCAGTCGTGCCGGGCTTCAACCACATCGCGTTGAGGTCGATGGTCGCGCTCGTGAACTTCGTCGTCCACGTAGCGCCGTCCCAGTGCACGACCGTACCGTCGTCGCCAGCCGCAAAAAGGTCATCAGAGCTGCGCCCGACCACCGCCCGCAGCGACACGTCCGGCGCGCCCGGCAGCTCTTGCCAAGGGCCATTACCGCCACCAACCAGGAAGCGCTCGTAGGCAAGCCCATTGTCGCCGACCGCGACCGCCCACTCGGCGTCGGCCCACACACCGTGCACGGCCGTGTCGCCACCAGGCTCCCCATAGGCGGACCACAGCTTGCCGTCCCAGCGCAGCACGCGCGAACCGCTGGCCGCGAAGCCGAGCTGGCCCGAGACCAGCACCACGTCGTCGATCACGCCCTGATCGCCGAGCGACACCGGGTCCCAATCGACCGGGCCGACCTCGACCTGGGTATCGGCGGTGTCAGCCGCGTCGATCCCGTCGCTGTCGGCCGTATCGGCCGTATCGGGCACGTCGGTGTCGGGCGCGGTGTCCGGAGAAGTGTCAGCCGTGTCCGTGCTGTCCACCTCTTCGGTGCCGTCTCCGACCTCGACATCAACCGCGCCATCTGGCTTCGACCCCTCGAGCGCGCTCCCCCCACATGCGAGGAGACCCGCCATTCCCGAGACGATCAGAGCTTTGTGAAGACCACCGAATTCATGGACCACGAGCGCCATCCAAACTGGTTGAGATCGCTGTTCGAATAATTGTCGATATCGAAGCCCTCTTTGTAGACCCGAATGATCGTGAGGTACTTAGCGCCCGGGTCGATACCCGGCGTACCTTCGATATTCGGGAAGTCGGGCAACAGGATCGACTGCACGTCGAAGTCGTTGATCATTGTCCACTCGGGCACGAGCCCGAATAGGGTCGGAACAGCGATCTCGACGTAGCTGAAGTGAGGGTCAGGACCAGGCTGGGTCTGCCACGAGATGCGATAGTCGTCGCCCATAAGGCCTCCCTCGCCGGGCGACAAGGCCTCCGGAACAGCCAGGATGGGACCCAGCACGAGTTCGTGCGAGCCGCTCATCACGCCGGCCGCCGAGCCTCCTTCTGGAGGCCCGCCGATCGCCAGGAAGTCGACGTTCTTCGCTGCCACGCCGAGCGAGAGCTTTGTCCAGCTCGTGCCGTCCCAGTGGAACGCGACGCCGCGGCCACCGACCACGGTGATGTCGTCGCTGGCACGACCCCAGATCGCGGTCAGCGTCTGCGGCGTGTCGATCGTGACCTTCTTCAGCTCGCTGCCGTTCCAGTGCAGCGCGATGCCGCCTTCGCCGACCATCCACACGTCGTCGTCGCTGGCACCCCAGACCGCGCGCAGGCCGAGATTGGTGCCCGAGACGACGTTGTTCCAGGTGATGCCGTCGAAGCGCAACACGGCGCCCGAGGCACCGACCGCCCACACGTCGTTGGCCGCGAACCCGTAGACACCATAGAGGTTTCGGAACGCGTTGCCGGTCACCTCGCTCCAACTGCCGTTGCGCATCTGGGCCGTCGCGTAGGCACCGACCGCCCAGCCTTCGGTCTCCGACAACATCCACACGCTGCGCAGGTCACCCGAGACCGGCGACGCCATCTTGGTCCACAAGAAGCCATCGAAGCGGGTGATGTTGCCGAGGTCGCCAACCGCGATGACGCTGCCACCGGGCACACCGGCGACCGCGCGCAGGTCTTCGCTCACCCCCGATTCCTGCGTGGCCCAGGCATCGCCGACCGAGCGCACCACGAGCCCCTTCGAGCCAACGCCGACCAGGTTTTCGCCCGACCAGAAGAGGCCATTGACGTTCTTCGTGACGCTCGTGCGCACGGGGCGCCACGCTTGCGTGCCGGCGTCCAGATAGAACATCGTGTCGTCTTCGAGGCGCGTGAGCCGCTGATGCAGGGTCACCGTGTAGGGGAACTGCGTCGAGAACGGGAACGAGCCGGCGAGGAACGTGAACGATGCGTCGTAGAGGTCGCCGGTCAGGCCCGAGAAGAAGTGCTCGATCACGAATGGTGCATCGAACGCATACTGCGGCGGCATGCTGATGATGCCGTCGCCCGCGAGCTCGATGTAGGGGAAGATGTACTCGAAGTCGGGACCCTCGGGACCACGCGGCACCGGGTCGAGCTGCACGTACTGGGTGCGGTTCAACGGGTGGTCGAGCACCACGTTGAACTCTTTGACGTCGCCCGGATAGACGGTCACGTGGCGCTCGACCCCGAGCACCAGCGGCACGAACTGGAAGAGGTCGTCGTCGAAGACGCCGGCCGAACAGTAGAGCGCGATGTCGCCGAAGCGCTGCCGCCCCGACCCGTCGTCGTAGACGGTGTCCATCTCGAAGGTGCCGTCGGCGTTCACCGGGATACCCGGATCGAGCTTCACATCGTCGGCGAAGATGTGCTCGTTGGTGATGTCGCAATAGGCCGCGATGTCGCCCATCTTGGGCGCGCACTGCTGCGGCTGGCCAGCCTCGAGCGGCACGCACATGAAGCCCGCGGGGCAGTCGCTCGGCGCGAGGCAGTCCTGCGTGCAGTAGCGGCCCGACTCGCCACCTTCGAGCTGCTGCGGCAGCTCCGAGCAACGATAGCCGGCACCACAGTCGAGGTCTTCGGTGCAGAACTGGCAGAGGTTGCCGGGCGCGTCCCACTTGTAGTCGCACTTGCCGAACGGCACCGGGAAGGCCTTGCCGAGATTGGTTATCTTGCCGCGCAAGATAGCCGGCGGGATCGGGTCACCACCACCACCACCCGGCGACGGGGGGCTGCTCGGGTTGATGTACACGGTGACGTTGGTCGCGTTGTACTCGACCACCGAGGCGCGCGAGTAGCCGGGCTTCGACGCCGACACCATCTGCTCGCCGAGCAGGTCGGCACCCGAGAACGTGACCTGGCCATCCGCGTTGGTGAAGCCCTGATAGGGCGTGCGCGGGTCTGTCCACAACATCACGAACGCGTCCGGCACTGGAGCACCATTGCCGCCGTTCAGGACCGTTACGTTGACGTCGCCCTCGACCTTGCCGCCCCAGGTGCCACCGTAGGTGCTGGTCGGGTCGTAATAGGTGAAGGCGTCGCGCATCTGGACCGGACCTCTGGTGGCCGAGTCGATGCGCACGTCGACCGTGCCGAGCTCGCCCGGCGGGCTCTTGCACGTGATGACCGTCGACGAGACGACCGTGACGTGGGTCGCCGCGCGGGTGCCAAACGTCACCTTCGCGTCGCCCGGGAAGGCGCTGCCGATGAGCGTCACGAGCGTGCCGCCAGCCTGTGCACCCTGCGGCGGGTCGACCACCCAGAGGGCGTACGGCGCATCGTAGTTGAAGGCGTTCTTGGCGCGTTCGATGCGGCCCGACTGGATGACGACCACGTCGGTCGCACCCGGAGCGCCCGGCGGCGTGACCGCACGAATTGTAGTGGCGTTGACGACCTCCACCGAAGCCGCGGCGAGCGCGCCGATACGCAGCTCGAGCCCAGGCGCAAAGCCCGCCCCGGTCACCTCGATAGCGGTGCCACCAGCGACCGGACCCGATGCCGGCGCAACGCTGATGACGCGCAGATCGGCCTCGTAGACGAAGGCGTCCTGCAAGGTCGAGGTCTCGTCACCCTTGACCAGCTCGACGTCGACCGGCCCAGCCGCGAGACCCGGCGGGGTCGTCACGATCATGCTGAAGCTCGCGGGATCGACCTGCTGCACATCGGCCTCGACGCCGCCGAAGCGCACGACCTGCTGGTTGTTGGCGACCAGGCCGCGCGCGATGAGCATCACCGCCTCGCCACCCGACAGGCGGCCCGTCTCAGGCGACACCGCGATGAGCTCGAGCGGTCCGCCCTGCGAGAGGCCGGTCAGGTAGGTGTAGGCGTTCACGCGCGCGCCGGTGCCGTACTCGGTCGTGACGCTGACATCGACCGGACCCGCCATGTGCGCGGGCACGATGCCGGTGATGCGTCCGCCGGTGATGATCCGCGCGTTGCCGAGTAGCTGCCCACCGATCATCACGGTCGGGGGCTCGCCGGTCGAATCGGAGAAGCCCGAGCCGCCGATCTGGATCACGTTCCCGCCCGTGCTCGACCCGGTCGGCGGCGACACGAAGGCGATCTTCGGCGCATCGACATAGGCGAAGCCATCCTCGAGCACGCCCACGCCTTCGGTGTTTGACACGCGCACATCGATAAGGCCCGGCAGCTCGCCCGCCGGAGCAAGCCCGGTGATCGTCTGGTTGTCGATGACCTGCACCTGCAGCGCGGACTTCTCGCCGAACAAGAGGACCGAACCGGCGACGAAGCCCTCACCGCGCACGGTCACACGCTCGCCCCCGAGCACATGGCCGACAGGCGGCTCTACCGAGACGATGTTGACCGGGTTGTAATAGAGGAACGCGGCCTCGAGCTTGGCGCTCGAGCCCGTCTCGGGATCGGGGTCGACGACCTTCACTTCGACCAGGCCCGGACCACGCGGCGGCGTGAGCACCACCAGACGCTTGGCGTTGAGGACGAAGATGTCCTGCGCCAGGCTCTCACCGAAGAAGACCTGCATGCCCTGGAAGAAGCCGGTGCCGGTGATCTCGACCTGCTCGAGGCCAATCGTCAGGCCCTTGCCGGGCAGCACCTGGGTCACTGTCAATGCCTCTTCGGCGACCTCTTCCTGCGGGGTGGCATCATCGTCCCCATCGAGCCCCGCGTCGACCGCGTCGCCACGGGTGTCGGGCTGCGGCACGTCGGGCGACGTGATGTCCGACTTGCCAGGGCCGACCGCGTCGGAGCAGCCGAGAGAGCCCGCACCTGCGAGCACCACGAGCGACATCGTGAGGCCCAGGAAGAGGCGATTGGCGCTGGCTGGCTTCATCATCATTCCCCGTTGTCGACCTGGTCGGTGAAGGGAGTCTCCTTGCGGATCTCCTCCAGATCAAGCCCGCCGGTGTAGCAGTACGATACGTATTGATCCCACCCGTACACGATGACGCCGGCAGGCTCATCGGACCTGATGGTGTGCGTGCCCGGGTCGACCGGCGTGCGGTAGACGCTATACTCGCCCGACCCGATGAGGGTGAAGAATCCGGGCGATATCTCCTCCTCGTCGACGATGACGTTGGCCCCGGTCGGCACCGTGACGTTGATGTAGTTGTCCGCGTACTCGGCCGGCGTCAGGACGACGTAGTCGGTGCGGTACTGCTCGATCGGGATCGCCAGCATGAAGCCCGGGTCGCCGATGCCCGCGTCGCCGGTTGTGCCGACGCCGCCGACGTTGGGGTCGGGCGCGTCCTGCGCGGCGAGGAACTGCCCGACCAGCAAGGGCTTTGCGTCCTGGGCGTGGATCTCGAAGTTGCTCGCACTCTCGAACTCGAAGTGGTCACCGGCATTCAGGATGGGCACGGTCACACCGGGCTGGGGCGGTACCAGCACGACGCGCGTATTGTCCTCGCCGGCCATGATTCGATAGATGTCCTTCGACAGGCCGCGGTCCCAGGTGTGCGACGCGATGTAGACCGAGCCCCAGGTCTTCAACGGGAACATCTGCTGCTCGAGGTGGTCGGCGCAGCAGGTGTTGAAGCCGGCATCGACGCAGTCGAGCAAGGTCGTGCACGAGGTCTTCATGTCCCACTCGCAGACGCCTTCGCCTGTGATGGGATCGTTGTTGATGCAGCGTGCGGTGTTCGGGGCGTTGGCCGCTTCCGAGCCACCGAAGACGGAGACGCGCTTGTCGGCGACGACGCGCGTGCCAGTGAGGTCCGCACCCGGACGGTCGGTCTCGATGTTCAGGACGTCGAACTGGTTGAGCTTCCAGATTCGGGTCTCGCCCGGCTCCATGTGGGGCATCAGCGCGGCGCGGTCGGGGTCACCCTCGTACGCGACACCGGCCTGGGTCGGGGCGTTGACCGTCACCGCCACAGTCGTGACACCTTCGAGGATGCCGACCACCGTGATGTAGCCGCGCAGCTCGTTGAAGGTCTGCTCGCGCGTCATCACGATGTACTCCTGGCCCAGCAGCGCCGCGGGCAGGAGCAGGCTCGCGTCATTCGAGAAGACGTTCTCGTTGGCGAGCGGGTTGAACTGATAGGCGATGATGGGGACGTTCGCCGAGATCTTGTAGGCCAGGGGCGCAATGCTGGTGCCGTTGATGTCCCGGCGCGGCAGCTTGTAGGTGCGCAGCGCACCCGGCAGCAACGGGTCGGTGTCGAACGGCTCGCCGAACGAGTCGTAGAGCACGTTCATCACCTGACCCCCTTCGAGCTGCTGCACCTCGACCAGGGCGGGCAGGGTGGCATCGGGCGGGTTGGCGACGACGACCGCGAACTGCGCGCCCTGGGCGTCAAAGAAGCCCTCGTTGCCGCCGGGCACGAAGGCGTTGTCGAGGTCGACCGCGAAGTAGTCACAGCCGATGTAGCTGTTGAACTTGATGTTGCGCTCGCACAGCTCCTCGCAGAGCTGGCCGGTGCATATCTGCGAGCTGCCGTTGCAGGTGCTGACCAGCTCCCACTTCGAGCCATCGTTCGCGCACTGCAGCACGTGGCTTTCGTCCTGGCACTTGCGTAAACCGGGGAAGCACGCGGTGCATTGACCGTTGCGGCACTGGCTCTCGTCGCCCTCTTCAACGCCCTTGCAGAGCCCGCGGACGAAGGCGGTCTTCGACTGATTGCAGAGGTAGGCTTCCTTGCCGCCCTCGACGACGCAGGCCTGGACCTCGCCGTCGTAGCAGAACGCGCCTTGGGTCACGCAGCGGTTGCCGCGGCACTGACCCTTGTCGTTGCCCTCATCAGGGCAGGTGCCGACGACCGTCGACGCGCCGTCAGCACCGCAAAAGACGGCCTGTTTGCTGCCCTCCTCCACACACTCGATGACCTTGCCTGGCTCGCAGTTGCCGCCATCGGGGATCTCGCCGACCGCGTCGGACGTGTCTGCCGCCTTCGGGTCGTCGGGGCAGCCGACCTGGCTAACCAGGCAGAGGGCCAACGCGAGAGGAGCGATGAGGGCAGTGGAGCGCATTTTTTCCTTTGGGACTCGGGACATTACGCGACTCGGGGCCGAGGGGGTCCCGATGATCCGCGTCCGAGCAGGCCCGAGTCAAAGGAACCGGGCGTTCGCATACCCGAACCGGACCCGACCATACTACCTGAATTCGCGAAGCCGGGCGCGCGCGGCCTAGGAGCCGACCCGAAGGCCAGCCTCATAGGCTGCCGAGGGGCGAGCGACGACGGCCCCGCGCGTCCCGCGAGCGAATTTCACCAGTTGTAGCGCAGCGCCGCGTTGAGCGCGAACGGCCCAGTCGCCGTGCCGGTGAGCACGTGCGGGCCGTTGTTCAGGAACGTCGGGTTCAACGCCAGGTCGATGGCGAGCGACGACTCGGCCACCGGGATGTTGAAGCCGAAGCCCCAGGCAAAGGTGGTGATGACGTCGGTCTTCGTGTCGGTGTTGGTCGAGCCCGCGGTCGTCTGCGACTCGCGCAGCATGTTGACGAACTGCTGGGCGCCAAAGCGCATCGCGACCCAGTCGGCCAGCTTGAGGTCGACGGCGATGCTGTAGAAGGGCAGGCCGAACAGGAGGTTGGCGTCCTTCTCGACGGTGCCGGGGTTCTCCTGGGTCTGCTGGGCGACGTAAAAGCCGATACCCGGGCTGACGATGACACCCTGGAACGGCTCGATGCGGAGGTCGGCGCCGAGGATGAACGAGAGCGCACTGTACGAGCCGCTCGGGGCGGGTACGGCGGCCGTGTTGACCTGCTCGACGCTCTGGCTCGCCAGGAGGAACTGCGTGTAGGTCACGATCTTGGTCTGGTCGAAGAAGTCGAAGGTCCAGCGGCCGCTGAGACGCAGGCCGAAGTGGCTGCCTGACCACACGTCTTCGAGGTCGACACCGGTCTGCTGGTTGTCGGCGGCCGACTCGAGCAGCCCGACGTCGATGCCGGCGGCGAGCTCGAGCTCCGAGCCGGAGAGGTCGACGCCGAGCCCGATGCCGATGTCGAACAGCAGGCTGCCCGTGTCGGTCTGGACGTTGTTCGGCGAGTCTTTGTCGGCGTTCTCGCCCGAGAGGTGGAAGCTCAGGCCGAAGCGCGTGCTGGCGCCGAGCTGGGTCGCGAACATCAAGCCGTAGCGGTACTCGGCGTTGGTGTTCGGCGCTTCACCATTGGCGGCGCCGCCCGCGATGCCGGCCACGCCCATGAACGGACCGGTCGCGTCGCCGAGCGAGAGGCCGCCCGTGATCGGGTTGCCCGAGCCGACAAAGCCCGAGTTGCCGGCCGTGCCATCGGTCGGCGCGCCGCTCGTCGTCGAGTTGATGTGGGCGCCGAAGAAGGCGATCACGGTGTCGTCGCTGAGGTTATAGTGGAAGCCGAAGTGGCCGCCGGGGATCTGGTCGGTGCCCGCCGCGACGATGTTGTCGACGTAGACCCGATTGCCCCAGCGCGTGAGCAGCGACGGGAAGTCGAAGATGTTGGACTCGTCTTCGACCGTCCACAGCTTCACGCCGCCGCCCATCGAGTTGATGCGGGTCTCGGTGGCGAAGGCGGGGGACGCGGCGACCGTCGCGAGGACGGCGGGCACGGCGAGGACGGAACCGATTCGAAGCTTCATGGGAACTGCTCCTTGGGGCGCACTAGAATTAGCGTGGCGGGCGCGTACCGCGACGGTGCCGAGCCTGTCAACCCTGTCTGGATGGTTGCACAGGAGGACGCGGCAACCCCGCCCACCAGGCCTTCTGGCGAGCGCGCGGCAATCCGGTCTGCTGGCCCGAGACACCAGCGGCTTGGGACCCGTCGGGGCGCTCCGGTCAACAAGAAATCCGCGCTACTGCCGGGGAGGCGGAATGCTTGCCTCCAGCGGGTGCCGGCACCTGCCGGGAGGCGGAATTCTTGCCTCCGGCGGTTGTCGGCACCCGCCGGGAGGCGGAATTCTTGCCCTGAAGCCACAGTAGAAGGCGGGTCCGACCGAATTCACTCGAATTCGCCGAGCAGGCGAAGCCGTGGCGAGGCGAGAGCAACCAGAATTCGCCGAGCAGGCGAAGCCGTGGCGAGGCGAGAGCAATCAGAAATTCGCCGAGCAGGCGAAGCCGTGGCGAGGCGAGAGCAATCAGAATTCGCCGAGCAGCGGTGGGGGCGGCGGACAGGTGAACACTTCGACCTCGCGCAGCTTGCGTGCTACAGCCTGCGGGTGATTCAGATCTACCGCCTGACCATGCGGTTCCCCAACGGGATCGAGGCCCTCCGCGACGTCTCCTTCCGCGTGCACGAGGGCGAGCTCGCGTTCATCGCGGGTCGCTCGGGCTCCGGCAAGTCGACGCTCTTGTCGCTCATCACCGCGGAGCTCAAAGCGAGCGATGGCCAGATCCTGGTCGCGGGTCGCAACCTCTCGGTGCTGAAGGCCGACCAGCGTCCCTTCCTGCGCCGTTCGATGGGGCGCCTCTGGCAAGATCCACGCCTGCTGCCGGACCGCACGGTGCGCGACAACGTATCAATTCCATTGGAAATTCTCGGAGTAACCGGCGAGCGTGCGCGCCATCGCATCGACGAGGTGATCGAGCTGGTCGGCATGGAGCGGCACATGAACGCGCTCCCGCGCTGGCTCTCGAGCCTCGAGCAGCAACGCGTGGCGCTGGCCCGCGCGATCGTGCACGAGCCATCGCTGGTGATCGCCGACGAGCCGGGCGGCAACCTCGATCCCGAGGGGGCGCGCGCCATCCTGCAGATGTTGTGCGACGTGCGTAGCCGCGGCACGACGGTCGTCATCGCGGTGCGCGACCGCGCGGTGACCGAGCCATTCAGCGAGCGCGTCATCGTCATGAACAAGGGCTTCCTGATCGAGGACGAAGGCTCGACCGAAGCGCGTCCCGATACGCGCGGCGAGGTGCTGGCATGATGCACCTGACGGCGGCGATCCGGCTATTGCTCGAGCGTCCCCTCGCTAGCCTCTTCGGGGCGATCGCGCTGGCGCTCGGGCTCGTGTTGGCGGGCCTGTCGGTGTGGGTCCTGGCGGTGGTCGGTGGGGCCGAGGGCGCGCTCGAAGAGCAGGTCATCTTGCGCGCGCGGCTCGACCCGAAGCTCGACAAAGACGCGACTCAACAGGCGCTCCTGGCGATAACGTCGATAAAGGGCGTGCACGAGGTCGCGTGGGTCGGGCCTGATGCGCAGCGCGCGGAGCTGGTCGGGATCCTGGGCGACGAGCTGCTCGCGGGCCTCGACGACGCGGTGTTTCCAAAGGGTGGCCTCGCGCGGGTCGCGATAGAGCGCGGGGTGATCGCTGATCGGGCAGCGCTCGACGATCTGGTCGCGGCCGTGCAGAAGATTGACGCGGTCCAGGGCATCGAGAAGGTGCCGTTCGATCCGCGCCACCTCGCGTTCCTGTTCGATGCCGCCGGCGTCGCGCGTTTGGTCGGACTGGGGCTCGCGTTGCTGGCCCTCTTGGCGGGCGCGCTCGCGGTCTATCAGCGGACGGCGTTGGCGCTGGCGACGCGCACCGCGGAGCTGTCGCTCTATCGGTCATTCGGTGCGACCGAGCCTTGGTTGATGGGGCGCTACTTCGTGTTGGCGCTGGTCGTTGGCGGGGTCGCGGCGGGGATCGCGATCTTGGTCGGGCTGGTGATCGACGGTCCGCTGTCAGACCTCGCGTCGCTGTTGCCGGGCAATGAGGGCAACGGCGTGACCTCGCTCTTCTACCTCGTCGGCTCGCTCGTCGGAGGCCTCGGGCTGGCCGCGCTGGCGGGCCTCTACGCAGTGCGCCGCGAGCGTTCGAGGCTCCGGTGATTCGGGGCCTCGCGGCTCTCGCGCTCGTGCTCGTGGCGACGCGCGCGCTGGCCGACACGCCCGACCTCGACACGCTGGTCGTGCCCGAGCCGCCGGCCCTCGTCGCGCGCAAGCCGACCGAGGACATCCGGCGTCTCCTGCGCCCCGAGGCGTCGATCATCGAAGCGCGCAACCGCCTGGACCGCAATATCGTCGAGCGCACGAAGTCGCTCGCGGAGCTGAGCAAGCTCGAAGGCCTCGTCGACCAGGATCTGAAGGGCGAGACGAAGCTGTTCGAGGCGCGCAGCGCCGCCCTCGACCACGACCGACAGCTCGTCAAGACGCGCCTCGAGCGCCTCGCCGAGAGCGCGCGCACCTCACCGCTCGCGGACCTGTTCGCACGACCTGCCGGCAAGCCGGACGTATCGCCTTCGGCTGCCGTTGTCGGCAAGCCGGACGTATCGCCTTCGGCTGCCGTTGCCGGCAAGCCGGACGTATCGCCTTCGGCTGCCGTTGCCGGCAAGCCCAGCTTTGGCCTCTTCGAAGAACGACGCTCCGCGCGTGAGCTGCTCGCTGTGGCCGACCGCGAGCGGATCCGGGTCTACGCGGCGTCGGTCTCCGACTGGGAGGTCGCCAAGGCGGATCTCTTGCGCCGCACGCAGAACCTGGCGCGCACCAAGGAGACCATCCGTCGCCTCGAGCAGGAGCTCGCGTGGGACCGGGAAGAGCAGGCGGCGCTGCTCGCCGCGGTCGTCGCCGAGCCCGAGTTCTACGCCGCCTACGCGCAAGAGATGGAGAAGCTCGACGAGGTGGTCGCCGCCAAGGTCAAGGCGCTCTCGGCCGCGGCCCCGGCCGACCGCAAGCGCATGTACATGGAAGAGACGCGCGGCGGCCTGTCGACGCCTATCCGCAACACCGACCTCGTCGGCGGCTTCGGCACCCGCAACTACAAGGGCATCCGCTCGGTCTGGCGTGGCGCCCACTTCTATCCAATGCGAGCTCCGGCCGAAGGCGAGCGCGTCGACGTGCGCGCGGTCTATTGGGGCTGGGTCGCCTGGACCGGCTGGCTACCCGGCCTCGGCCAGGTCGTGATCCTCGACCACACCGTCGGCTACACCTCGCTCTACGCGCACCTCGCGAGCATCGACGTGACGGTCGGCGCCAAGGTCAAGACGGGCGAGGTGCTCGGCGCCATGGGCGACACCGAGAGCTTCTTCGGCAAGCGCTTGTATATGGAGCTGCGGCGCGATGGGGTCGCCTTGGATCCACTTCCCTGGATGCGCTGAATTCGCTCGGCGCCGGGGCAACTCCCGCGTCGGTCCCTCGGTCGCTCTTGCGGCGTACGAAGCGTACGCCTCATCGCTCCCTTCGGGCACCTCCTTGGATTTGCCTCCGGCGCCTTCGCGAATGCCTTGAGGTCAAAGCAAAACGGCCGCTGCTGAGCAACGGCCGTTTCGTTTCTCACTGAAAAGGCTCAGCCCTCGTCGCCAACCTCGGCGCCAACCTCGGCGCCGTTGGGGGCCTTCGGGATGACGCACACGCGGCGGAAGACGCCCTCGCCCTCGGACTTGGTCACGACACCCGTCATCTCGCGCAGCGTCAGGTGCACGATGCGGCGGGCGCGCGGGTCGAGCGGCCCGAGCTTCATCACGCGCTGCTCGGCGATGGCGCGCTCGGCCATGTGCTTGGCGGCCTGCGCGAGATCGACGTCGGCCTTGGCGCGGTGGCCCTGGCTGTCGAGGTGCAGCTTCTTGCGGTAGGTGCCCTCGGGCACGGTGGTCTGGCCGGTCGCGGCCTTCTCGACCAGGTGCTCGATCGCGTCGAGCAGCTCGAGCTCACGAGCGAGCAGGGCGTCGTGATAGACGCCGCTCTGCAGGTCGGCGACGACCTCGTCGGCGGTCTCCGACAGGATGACCTTCATGCCGAAGCCCATGCGGGTCAGCACGCCTTCCAAGATCTCGCGCACCTTCTCGCCGAAGGGACCGAGCGGCGCCTCGGGGGCAACGCTGATCTCGACGACGGTCGGGCCGTCCTGCGGGATCGGGAGGAGCTCGTCGTCGCGGCGCGGACGGCGGTCACCGCCACCACGCTCCGGACGCGGACCACGGTCACCACGATCACCGCCGCGGCCACCACGATCACCGCCGCGGTCGCCACCGGCCGAACGCTCAGGGCGAGGACCACGATCACCGCCACGGTCGCCGCCGGCCGAACGCTCAGGGCGCGGGCCACGATCACCACCACGGTCGCCGCCGGCCGAACGCTCGGGGCGAGGACCACGGTCGCCGCGGTCGACTCCACGCTCGGGACGCGGACCACGATCACCGCGGTCACCACGGTCACCGCGGTCACCGCGGTCACCACGCTCTTGGCGTTCGGCGGAGGGTGCGCTCGGGTCGCCCGAGAGGCTCTCGACCAACGGACCCGTCGGGACCGCGGCTGCCTTGGCCTGGCCGGTGACCTTGATGAGGGCGTAGCCGCCGGTGGCGCCGGCGAGGATCTCGTACTTCAGTGAGTCAGCGGCGACGCCCATGGCGATCGACGCCTTCTGAAGCGCGGTATCGATGTTCTTGCCGGTGAAGGTGCTGGGAGCGCTCATGCGCGTGCCTCCATTTTGCGTTTGATGAGGAGGTTTTGGACAATGGTCAGCAGTGAGTTCACGAGGATGTAGAGCACGAGCGCCGAGGGCAGGAACAGCATGAAGAGCGTGAAGAGAACGGGCATGCCGTACTTCATGATCTTCGCCTGCATCTCGTCGGTCGCGGTCTGCGGAGTGAGCCACATCTGCACGAACTGGATGATACCGACGAGGATCGGCATCACGAAGAAGGGGTCGGGCGACGACAGGTCCGGCACCCAGAGCCCAAGGGGCTCGTGATAGAGCTCGACCGAGCCGAGGATAGCGCCATAGAGGCCCACCCAGATCGGGAGCTGGAGCAACATCGGCAGGCAGCCCGCGAGCGGGTTCACACCCTCGCGCTTCATGAGCGCCATCTGCTCCTGCGCGAACTTCTGGCGGTCGTTGCCGAGGCGCAGCTTGAGCTCATCGAGCTTGGGCTTGATCGCCTTCATCTTCTGCATCGACATGTAGCTCTTCTGCGAGAGCGGCCAGGTGATGAGCTTGAGCGCGATCGTGAGCAGGATGATGGCCAGCGGCCAGCTCCCGAGGCCCTCGTGGAACCACGTGAGGACCTTGTGCATCGGCGCACCGATAAAGCTCATCCAGCCGAACTTCACCGACTTGTTGAGGTCGGGATGCGTCAGCGGCATCAGCGCCGTGTCTTTGGGACCGTTGAACAGGTTGAAGCGCCACGTCGCCTGGCGGCGGTTCTTCAACGCATCATACGCGCGGTCGATCGCGGCGAGGTCGCCACCCTTGGCGCGGGCCGCTTCCCAGCCGTGCTTCACGTCGTCCACCGACGAGGCCGAGGTCACGCCGAGCACGTCCAGGTAGGCCTTGCAGTGCTCGCCCTGGGGGGCCGTCGGATTGGTCGCGCCGAGCCAGTCGGGCAAGCACGAGTCGACGCGACCCGGGATCTCGACGAGGTTCGAAGCGGTGTACTGCGCCCACATCACCCACGCGCCGGGCACGGTCGGGTTGAAGTCGCGAAGGCCCAGCTGGCACTGCCCACCGAGCTCCGAGAACGGAGTCGGGATGGCGGCCTGCATGAAATAGTTGGTGTCGGCTGCAATCCACTGCGCACCGCTCGGGTACGAATGGACCTCCTTCGCTTCCTGGCCGGCCTCCCACTTCTCGATCGCCGCCTCGCGCAGCGACGCGAACGGCGCGTGCTCGACCCCGTCGAGGGCGAGGCAGCTCGCCTGGAGGATCGGCGTCGGCGCGCCGAACATGCTCGGACCCTTGGTGTCCGGGTGCTGCCAGCTTCCGACGATGAGCCCGTTCTGCACCTGCGCGAGCTGGTCGCCGACGTTGTGGACAGTCACCGCGAGGTGCAGCTCGTAGGGATGGGCGCCGGCTTCGATGCGGCGCTCAATCCAGATCGGCGACGTGTCGTAGTCGGGGTTAGGCCACACGTACACGAGCGGTAGCCCCGGTGTGGTCGAGATGCGCTTGAAGTTGCGGTCGCTCTCGAAGAGCTGATCGACCGCGCCGCCACGCGTGATCTCATAGGCGACGCCTGCGATAGTGCTCTCGGTAAACGCCTTCGAGGGCGTGATCGACCCCCCCGCGCCGACCGCGGCGACCCGGTACTCACCCGCGATGCTGGCGGGTGCGGTGACCTTCAGGATGTCGTTGACGGCGACGATTCGATCGACCTGAAGGGTCGCGCGATTGGTCGGCGCCTCGAGCACGCCACCCTTGATCGAGCCACTCTGCACGGCACCTTCGGGTGCGCGCCGGATGACCAAGGTCGCCTGCCCCGGATAGCCGAGCTTGCCGAAGGCCGAACCGAACGGCAGCCACTTCGGGCCCCAGGTGGTGACCAGGTCGATCTGGCCCGCCGTGAGCTTGTCGGCCGGCGTGCCGGCGACCGGCGTGCGCGCTGCGTGAGTGAAGCGCGGGTCCTGCAGGACCGCCTTGGACAAGGTCGCGCCGCGGTTGGTGAAGGTGTAGACGACGCCAGGCGTGGTCACCACGATGCGCTCTTCGCGCTCCGGCTGCTGGCCGTCGACGACGCCGTTTTCGACGACGCCCGCGACTGGCTGGCTCGGAGTGGTCGGGCCGGCGTCGGCCGGACCCGTCGCAGGCTGCCCCGTCGGTTCCTGCGCGAAGGCGGTCTCACCGGCGAACGTCGCCCCGAGTACAAAACAGGCCGCGAGCCATGTCGGCGCGGTCCGCGCGGACGACAGGCCGTTCAGCATTGAACGATACATTCCGAATCCTTGGTGATCCCGGACCGCGAGAGAGGCTGAGCGATTGGATCGCTCACGCCAGGTACCGGGTCGTAGCCGCCACGTGCAAAGGGGTGGCAGCGGCAAACACGCCACATCATGAGAGGAGCACCGCGCGTGAGACCATGCGCTCGCAGTGCCTCGTCGGCATAGACCGAGCACGAGGGAACGAAGCGACAGGCCGGCGGCAGGGCAGGGGAGAGCAGCTTCCGATAGAGCCAGACCAACGCCACGAGGGGCAGGGCCAGCACCTGGTCAGCCTTCTTCAGGAGGCTCGTGCACATCTGGAGCAGGCGCACGAGGCGGCTGCGAGCTGGCATTTTCAGCACCGCTTGGCGGCTTGCTGACGATGGCGGGCTTCGGACCACGTGGACCGCGTTGGTCACGACCGCCCTTGGCGCGCTCGGCAAGGTAACGCCCAATGACCGAGACGAGCTCGTCATGGAGGTTCTGCCAGGCAAAACCAGTCGCGTCGCGCTTGGCCGTGATGACCAGGTCATACGGGCGTCGAGCATCGCCACGAACTGGTCTAAGCTCTGGGTGTCGTCGGAACGCTTCGCGGATCCACCGCTTGATGCGGTTGCGCACGACGGCGTTGCCGACTTTCTTCGAAACGGTGATGCCGACGCGCGACTCGCGTTGGCTACCCGGGAGGAACTGGAAGACGAGCCGCTTTCCATGGACGCGATGACCCTGGCCCTGGATGCGCAGGAACTCGCCCCGTCGGAGGATCCGACAGTGCTTCGGGAAGGACTTGTCCCGTCCTGGGAGGTCTGTCCCGATGGCCGGGGTCGCGGCTTCAAAGACCGCGACCACCGGGGACGCCGCGACGCCGGGCGCAACACTGCGCTCGAGCTCGGACGCAGGTTGTTCAGCGTCGTGCTCCAGCGTAGGTTCCTCGGCGGTCCGTATGGACAAAGGCGGCGACATCGCAACTGTGTCGCTCGAGCGAGCGCACGAGCGTCACTTCTTCGGGGTTGCGACTGTCAGGCGCTTACGTCCCTTCCTGCGGCGATTCGAGAGGATCTTGCGGCCACCGTGGGAGGCCATACGCGCGCGGAAGCCATGCGTGTTCTTCCGCTTGCGATTATGGGGCTGATAGGTTCGCTTGGACACGAGGTGTCTCCAGAGTAGGTCGCAGCGTCACCCTGAGGTGGGCCGCGGACGAGGGGGCGTATCAATCATCGCGACACCACTGGTGTCAAGCCATTCCGCAGGCGCTTTGCCGCCCATGTCGGAGCGTGCGTCAGAGAAGGCCGGCGCGGGTGCCAGAGCACCGTCGAGCTCAATCCCGCAGTGAGCGTCGCAGTCGATCGAGCTGCGCCCGGATCTCCGGATTGGCGTCGCGCAGCGCCTCGACCCGCTTGAGTGAGTTGATCACCGTCGAGTGGTCACGACCGCCGAAGTGGTTGCCGATCTGCGGCAGCGACTCGTCGGTCAGCTCCCGCACGAGGTACATCGCGATCTGCCGCGGCACCGTGATGTTGCGATGACGCCGAGGCCCCTTGAGCTCGGCCAGCGTCACCTTGAACTCGGCCACGACCGCTTTCAGGATCGACTCGGGAGCGATGCGCTGGAGGTTCTCGCCAAGGAGCGATCCGAGCGCCTGATGCGCCAGATCGAGATCGACCGCACGACCCGACAGCTTGGCCGTCGCCGTCAGCTTCACGAGCGCACCCTCGAGCTCGCGCACGTTGCGCGTGACGTGGCGCGCGACCAACATCGCCACCTCGTCGGGCAGCTCGATGCCGTCGACCTCGGCCTTTGCCTTCAGGATCGCGACCCGCGTCTCGAAGCCGGGCGGCTTGATGTCCGCCGTGAGCCCCCAGTTCAAGCGCGAGCGCAGGCGGTCTTCCAGGTCGGGGATCGACTGCGGCAGCTGGTCGCACGTCAGCACGATCTGCTTGTGCGACGAGTGCAGCGTATTGAAGAGGTGGAAGAACTCCTCCTGTGTACGGTCCTTGCCGGCGATGAACTGGATGTCGTCGATCAACAGCACATCGCAGCGGTCGCGATAGCGCGAGCGGAAGCTCTGCATCTTGTCGGTGCGGATCGCCTGGATGAGGTCGTTGACGAACTGCTCGCTGGTCACGTAGCGCACGCGCGCATGCGGGTTCTTCTCGCGCACCGCGTGACCGACTGCGTGCAACAGGTGCGTCTTGCCGAGACCGACACCGCCAAAGATGAACAGCGGATTGTAGCGTGTGCCCGGATGATCGGCGACCGCGTGCGCCGCGCTCATCGCGAACTGGTTGGTCGGTCCGTCGACGAAGCTCTCGAAGCGATAGCGCTCGTTCAGTGCCGGTGCTTCGATAGGCGTCGGGTCGTGCGCGACCGGACCGGACAGAGTCGAGTGCGAGGATGCGAACAGATCGACCCGACCCTGGGCGACCCCCTCACGCGGGACGGTGAGTTCGGGCGCGCGCGCAGCTTCGGCCTCGGCCGCGTCGTAGGTCGTGTAGCGGATGCGATAGCCACCCTGGCCGAGCTTCTCGAACTCTTCGTGGAAGAACCTGGCGAAGTGATCCTCCAGCCAACGCCCGTGTGACTCGTCCGGCACCGCGAGCACGATCTCACGCGCGACCTCGTCCTGGCCGCCACACTGCACCGGCATGATCCAGTGCTTGTAGTCCCAGGGCTCGACGCGCGTCTGCAGGCCGGTCAGTGTTTTCTTCCAGAGATCCAAAGCTTACCGTCCATACTGGGGGGTCGGGTGCGGCGTTGTCGGGGCCGACCCGAGGCAAAATCTGGGACTCCGAGTCCATGAGCTCGAGCGGCAGTTCATGGAGTTCTCCAACTCTCAGGCGAACCCGTTTCGAGTTGGTCATCACAATCTCCCAACTCTCAGGCGAACCCATGCGAGTTGGTATCAACCAAATGGCGCACCGCCGCCGCTGTCGACCTGAGGCGACAAGACGTCCTGCGGTACCCCGCTATCCTCTATATGAGCGTTGGATCGTGAAGTGGCCGTCGACCCGACGAAGCGACTGCGTTGGCTAGACGCCGCTCCCGTGCGGGGTGGTCTGAGGTCTATGAGGTGGTCTCGAGGGAAGTACCCTGGGCGCGCCTTTCAATCGAAGGGGCGACCTCACGTCTGGTGTCTCGCGTGGGTCGCTTCGCTGGTGAGCAGCGAAGCGTGGCGAGCCGGCACCTACAGGTGCTTCGACCCGTTGGCTCGGCGACTGCCCGTCGAGACGTTTGCGAGCTAACACCTGCCTCGTCGCGATCGCAAGCGCGCGCTGATTGGTTACACCGGCGTGTCGTGCAAGCCATGCGATCATCGCAGGATCTTCCGACTCACGCCGCCGACCGAAAACCTCTCATCGACGAGGGTGTCTTCGACCATCTCGATCACGGACCTGTGGGACACCTGCGGAAAACCCTGTGGTCGACCTGTCGACAGCGTTGTGGACAGGCGTGGATATCTCTTCCGGGCGGCTTTTTATCCACTTCCGTCCACACGCTGTCCCTCGATCGTTTGCCCGATCATCCACCGATCGCGTTGTCAAGAATCCCAGCTGATCCAATTGCTTGGGAGGTTGTCCCCAATCTCCACCACCCCTATGGATCCTGATGACTGATCTCTCTTCTCTTCTCTCTCTCTCTGCTCTCGTCCCCTTCATCATCATCATGCGCAGCGACCTGTCTTCGTCGGCCAGGATCGCGATCAAGAACGCGGTCCGAAGTGAGACACGCACGCGCGATCATAGAACGCGTGTGCACATGTGCCCGCGTGCTCGCGCGCGTGGATCGATGCTGTGCGATGCTCGCTGCGTGCTTGCGGACTCGACCCAACTGCGGGTAAGCAGGTGCGCCGTCGGAACCAAGACTTGTGAGGAAGCGACATGGCCACGCTGGAGCTGAGACTCGACCGGACGACCTTCCTCGGGGCGGTCTACAAAACCCAGGGCGTCGTCGACCGGAAGTCGACGAGCAACGTCCTATCGCACGTGCTGGTCGAGAGCATGGCGGATGGCAAGGTGCGCCTCGTCGGCACTGACTACGACGTGACGATCATCGCCGAGATCCCGGCCGAGGTGATCGTGCCGGGCTCTGCCTGCATCAACGGCAAGAGCCTCTTCGACGTGGTGAAGAACCTGGACGAGACGCCGCTGCACCTGCGCGCGTTGCCCAACGACTGGTCCGAGCTCGCAGCCGGTCGTGCCCACTTCAAGCTCGCCGGGGTGACCCCGTCGGACTTCCCCGAGATGAAGATCCCGGCTGACGCGAAGTGGCTCAAGATCCCGAAGTCGGCTCTGCGCGACCTCTTCGAGAAGACCGCCTTCTCGATGTCCGCGGACGAGACGCGCATGAACCTGAACGGCGTCTTCTTCAAGGCGCAGCCGGGTTCGACCGAGGGCATGGCGAAGCTCACGATGGTGTCGACCGATGGCCATCGTCTCTCGAAGGTCGAGCTCGAGACCGAGGTCCAGGGCATCGCCAAGCAGACATTGTCGGCGATCATCCACAAGAAGGGTGTCACCGAGGTGAAGCGCCTCTTCGACATCGACACGGACGTGCTCGAGGTCGGCTTCGCGCAGGGCGTGATCCTGTTTCGCGCCAGCGCCGGCACGGCCGGCAGCACCATCTTCTCGGTGCGCCAGATCGAAGACAACTACCCCGACTACTCGCGTGTCATCCCGCAGAGCTCGCCGGTGAAGGTGGTCGTCCCGCGTGAGCGGCTCGCGCGCGCGATCCGCAAGAACGCGATCCTCACGTCCAACAAGACCTACATCATCAAGCTCGAGCTCACGCCCGGGCGCCTCGCGGTGACCGCCTCGAATCCGGACTACGGCGAAGGTCGTGACGAGCTCGACGTGGAGTACACCGGCGACGGCATGGTGGTCGGCTTCAACTACAACTACCTCCTCGATGTCCTCGGCGTGGTGAAGGGCGAGAACGTCGTCTTCGAGATGACCGACGAGTTCTCGCCGACCGTGATGACCTCGCCGTCCGAGCCGGGCGCCGTGTTCGTCGTCATGCCGATGCGCGTCTAGTCGCGCTCGGAATAGACCGTGCTGCTCCGCTCGCTCGCAGCCGAGAACTTCAGGAATCTCGAGACCTTTCGGATCGAGCCGGGGCCGCGCTTCAACCTCATCGAGGGACGCAACGGCCAGGGCAAGACCAACCTGCTCGAGGCGGTGTTCCTGCTCGGCGCGTTCCGGAGCCCTCGCGAGGCGAAGCACCCCGAGCTCGTGCGCTTCGGAGAAGAGCGCGCGGCGGTGATTGGGGAGATCGAGCGGCGCGAGGTCTCGCGCACCATCGAGGTGCGGATCTCGAGAGAGGGCAAGAAGGTGGTGCTCGACGGCAAGCCCATCACCCGGCTGCCGGCGTCGTTCATCCACCTCAACGCGGTCCTCTTCGGGCCCGACGATCTCGAGCTGACCAAGGCCGGACCGGACGTGCGGCGGCGCTTCCTCGACCGCGCGACCTATGCCGTCTGGCCCGAGCACCTCGCTGCGCTGCGCGCCTACAACGAGGCCTTGAAGAGTCGGAACAAGATCCTGCGCGACGCCAAGATCCGGGGCCAGACCGCTGATGGCGATGTGCTATCGGCCTTCGAGGGTGAGCTCGCGCGTCATGGTGCGCGCATCGAGCAGCGCCGCTTCCAGTTCCTGCAGGCGTTCCTGCCGCACTTCCTCGAGGCGTTCACGCGCATCACCGATGGCGAGCTGGCCGGCGGCATCGTGCACGTGCCGAGCGGCATCATCGATCCCGCCGTGACCCACGACCGACTCGAGCAGGTCGAGCGCGAGTTCGGCGCAACGTGGGAGCGTCAGCGCGGCGCCGACATGCGCCAGGGCTGGACCCGCAGCGGGCCTCATGCCGACGAACTCGACCTGTTCATCGATCAGCGCCCTGCGCGCACGTTCGCGAGCCAGGGACAACATCGCGCGTTTGTGCTCGCGATGAAGATCGCCGAGCTCCTCCGCATCCAGGAGGCCATCGGCGTCTACCCGATCTTCCTCCTCGACGACGTGTCGAGCGAGCTCGATGAGCGGCGCAACGCGCTCTTGATGGAGACCCTCGATCGTGGTGGCGGCCAGGTGTTCATCACGACTACCGACCGTCGCTGGATCCGAGTGAAAGAAGCCAAGGTCTGGCAGGTCGAGGCAGGTCGCATCACGGCCGTCTGAGCCGCGGACAGGCCTGCCAGATGTCTGCGTCAGCACCCCTGCCAGCCGCGCCGGCTGCGAATCAGCCGGCGCGGTCGTCCGTTGCAGCGACGGAGCTGACATAAAAGATCGACGACCCGGATCGCTCCGGTTACGGTCCCCGAGGTCGAGGGAGGTGTTCGATGGAGCGTTTTGTCATCGAGGGCGGCAAGGCCCTTGCTGGGACCGTCCGCCCGAGTGGATCCAAGAACGAAGCGCTGCCGACGATCGCGGCGTGTCTCCTCACCGCCGAGCCGGTGGTGCTGAAGAACGTGCCTGACATCGCGGACGTGCGCGTGATGTTCGAGGTGCTCGAGCAGCTCGGCGCCAAGGTCGAGCACCTCGCCGAGGACACCGTGCGCGTCACCGCCGCGGCCATCGTCGACACGGTCGACACCGATCTGGCGCGGCGCGTACGTGCCTCTATCCTGTTCGCCGGCCCCATCCTCGGTCGATGTGGCCGCGTCGTGTTGCCGCCGCCCGGCGGTGACGTCATCGGGCGCCGTCGCCTCGACACGCACTTCCTCGGCCTGCAGGCGCTCGGCGCCGACTTCCACATGAACGGCAACTACGAGCTCACCGCCAAGAAGCTCGTCGGCACGGAGATCTTTCTCGACGAGGCCTCGGTCACCGCGACCGAGAACATCATCATGGCCGCGGTCCTCGCCGAGGGTCAGACCGTCTTGATGAACGCCGCAGCAGAGCCACACGTGCAGGGCCTCTGCCGCATGCTCGTGTCGATGGGCGCCGAGATCTCGGGCATCGGCACCGGCACCCTGCGCATCGGCGGCAGCAAGAAGCTGCATGGCACGACCCACACGATAGGTCCCGACTACCTCGAGATCGGCAGTTGGATTGGCCTCGCCGCCGTGACCAACAGCGACATCGCGATCGAGGGCTGCCGCCCCGACGAGATGCGCATGATCCAGCATGTGTTCTCGAAGCTCGGCATCCACCCTGAGGTCGAGAAGGTCGGCTTTGGGACAGGTAGCACGGGCGCGTCGGCGACCATGCGGGTACGTCCGAACCAGCCGCTCGAGGTTCGTAAGGATCTCCACGGCGCCATCCCGCGCATCGACGACGCCCCGTGGCCGGCGTTCCCGACCGACCTCATGTCGATCGCTATCACCGCCGCGACCCAGTGCAAGGGCACCGTCCTGTTCTTCGAAAAGATGTTCGAAGGGCGCATGTTCTTTACCGATTCGCTGATCGCGATGGGCGCCTCGATCATCCTCTGCGATCCGCATCGCATCGTCGTCGTCGGCGCTTCGCCGCTCTACGCAGCCCGCCTCGAGAGCCCTGATGTGCGCGCCGGTATGGCGCTCTTGATTGCGGCGCTGGCCGCCAAGGGCACGTCGACCATCTACAACATCCGTCAGATCGACCGCGGCTACATGCGCATCGACGACAAGCTCCGCGCGCTAGGCGCATCGATCGTGCGAGATGACGGCTAACGACGCTTCGCCTTCCGCGGCTGCCAACTGGAAGCCCTTCTACGGATCCAATGGGGTCGCCCGGCGGCTGGTGATCAAGGTCGGCAGCTCGACCTTGTCCACGCAGATCGACGGCGCGCCGTACCTCGACGCGTTCGTGTCGGTGATTGCGGAGTTGCGCAAGGCCGGGCACGAGGTCGTTGTCGTCACGTCGGGCGCGGTCGCGTGCGGCATGCAGCGCCTGAACTTCAGCGAGCGTCCGCGTGAGCTGGCTCAGGTGCAGGCCCTGGCGGCGGTCGGTCAGGCCGACCTGATGGGTCGCTACGGCGCGTCGTTCATGCGCCATGGGATCCAGTGCGCGCAGATCCTGCTCACGCATGAGGACATTGCGCGCCGCCATCACTTTCTCAGCTTGCGCCACACGGTGGCCGAGCTGCTCGAGCTCGGGGTGGTGCCGGTCGTCAACGAGAACGACACGGTCGCCACCGAGGAGCTGCGCTTTGGCGACAACGATCGGCTCGCGGCCGCGTTCTCGACGGTGCTCGAAGCCGACCTCGTGATCTTGTTGTCGGACATCGCCTGCCTCTACGACCGCGACCCGCGCGTCGACCCCAACGCTGAGCCGGTGCGCGAGGTCTCCAAGATCGACGAAGCGATCCGGCAGATGGCGGGCTCGGCCGGCTCGGGTGTCGGCACGGGCGGTATGGTGTCGAAGATCCAGGCCGCGCAGATAGCCGTCGAGGCCGGTATCCCGCTGGTCATCGCGCATGGTGGTGACCCGAAGATCCTGAACCGCATCGCGCTCGGCTCGCCCGAGGGCACGCTCTTCCATCCGAGCAAGAAGGTCGATCGGCGCCGCCATTGGATCGGCTACCTGTCGAAGCTGCACGGCGCGGTCACCGTCGACCTGGGTGCCGTTCGCGCCCTTCGTTCGCGGCCCGCGAGCCTCCTGCCAATCGGTGTGATCGCGGTCAGTGGTCACTTCGAGGCGGGTGACGGAGTCGAGATCCGCGGGCCTGACAGCGAGGTGATCGGCCGCGGTCTGGTGGGCTACGACCACAAGACGCTCGAGTCGATCCTGGGCTTGCGCAGCGACGCGGTCGCGGACAAGCTGGGCCGCAGCCTCATCGATCCGGTCATCCACCGGAACGATCTCGTGCTCGTCTGATCCGCGCGCCACCCGACGAAAACGGACCCCTCGCCATGCGTAGCCCGCCGCCCGTGCCGCCACTTCGCGACGATCTCCGGGCCAAGAAGCTCGGCGGGCGCATCGTCATCGAGGACCCTGCGCGCCGCGTGCGGGTGCCGATCGACGAGCTCGGCCTGGCGGTGATGGAGGTCTTGTCCGAGGGGCCGATCGATCCCGACGACCTCGCCGAGGCCATCGAAGCACCGCGTATCGAGCTGCAGCGACGGGTCGCGTTGCTTGCGCGCCAGAGCTTCCTGCAGACCGCGCGGGCGGCCGAACAGCTGCGTGTGCATGAGGACTCGGCGGCGAACGATGTCGAGCTGACGGTCGGCGAAACGACCGCGCTGCGCTTCCAGCCGACGCTCTCGCACGGCTGTGTCGCGTGTGGCGGCTGTTGTCATGGCACCGATGTCGGCCCGTTGAAGGACGACGACGTCGCCAAGATCCGCGAGATCGACTGGCGCCCGCTGTTGCCCAACGACGTGTCGCCCGAGGATTGGATCGACGAGGTGCCGGCCGAACGATCGCCGACGAAGACGCCGATTCGCCTGATGGGCATGCGCCAAGGCAGGTGCGTCTTCCTCGGCGAAGACAAGCTGTGCATCATCCACAAGCATAAGGGATCACAGCAGAAACCGACCATCTGCCGGCAGTTCCCCTACACCTTTACGAAGACTCCGCAGGGGATCGACGTGAGCTTCTCGACCGAGTGCCGTGCCTGGTGGAAGGCGCGCAACAATGCCGTGCCGCCCGCGGGTGACGCGGAGCAGCTCGCGCAGATCCGGGCCCTCATCAAAGAGGGCGCGCCGATCCTATCGCTGCCCGTCCCGATCCCGCTGGCCGAGGGCATCGACATCGATCTGCCGACCTGGGAGATGATGCGCGCTGACATGTTGCGCGGCCTCGAGGCCGCGACCAGCGTGCCCGAGCTGGTGGTCGCGTTGATCCAGCCGGTGCGGCGCGTGCTCGATGGGCAGCTCGACGAATACCGCGAGAGCGAGCTGTTCGCGACGCGCGAGGCGTTCTCGGTACCCGACCCCGATCCGGTCGACCAGCCGCAACGGTTTCTCGCTACGCTCGAGCGCTTGAAGCACGCCCTGGTGGCTGGCATCGGCGGCATCGCCAACGGCATGCGTGAGGCGGACAAGCGCGACGAGGCCGACCGCGCTACGCGGCTATCGTGGGGCATCGAGGAACTCTTGTCGGGGCGTCGCATCGACGACCTCGTGCCGTTCACCCATGCCCTCGACATCTGGCGCGACCTCGCGCTGGCGAGCGTGCAGTCGCACGAGCCGGCGCGCAAAGGCGACCTGGTGCTGGGCATCGCGGTGCTCGTGCTGAAGCTCGTGACCGGGCCGATGTTGGCCGGGCTCGCGGCGCAGACCGCGTTGCGTGGGCGCGTGCACGAGCAGGAGGTCGTCGACGCGATGGTGCTCGTCACCAAGCTGCCGCGTGGCTCGGCTTTCGAGCGGCTGTTCGCGGGGCTGCGGCGGGATCTGGCGACCATCTTCCTGTGCGATGTGGCGACCCTGGTGCTTGGCGAGTCGCCGCGACCCGTTCCCGCCTGGCTCTGAGAGCGCTCGGGAATATCAAGGGATCGTCTTGGGACACGGCCTCGCGCGCGGCTCGATTGGAGTCGTAAGTTGGCGTGAACTATAGGCCCAGGTTTTGCGTTGCGGGGGTCGTTGCCCGGGAGTATGGTCCGCGGCCGCTTGCTCCCTTAGAGGATGCTGCTCTCCGCGCGCCCGCGACCAAGCCCGAAACGCCCCCTTTAGCCATCCTGATTTTTTCGGAGGACTCTCCAAATGAAAAGCACTCTGCTGACGCTGTCCGTCGCTGGTCTCGTGGCCTGTGGTGGCAAGAAGGAGGAGGGCCCGACCGCTCCGCCGCCTTCGACTGTTGACGCCGCCGCCGCGACCACGCCGCCCGTCGAAGCCGACGCCGCCGTTGCCAATGCCCCCGATGCTGCCCCGGCGGAGCGTCCGCGCATCACCGGCCCGGTCGCCAAGGTCAATGGCGTCGAGATCCCGAGCGCCACGTTCTACGAGGAGCTCGACAAGATCACCGCGCGTGGCACCCAGATCCCCGGCGATCGCGTCGCGCGTATCGAGCAGAACATCCTCAAGCGCCTGATCGAGCAAGAGCTCATCAACCAGGCCGTGAAGGAAGCCGCTGTCGTCGTGCCGCCCGAGGAGATCCAGAAGGGCTTCGACGAGTACAAGCAGCGCTTCCAGAGCGAGGAGCAGTTCCAGAACTACCTCAAGCACGGCAAGGTGACGAAGGAGTCGATCGAGCAGCGCATCCGCGAGCGCCGGTCGCTCGAGCTGCTGCTCGAGAAGAAGGGCGACATGGCGGTCACCGACCCCGAAGCCCAGGACTTCTACGGCAAGAACGAGCGCTTCTACACCGAGAAGGCCGGCATCCGCGCATCCCACATCCTCATCAAGCTGGCCGAGAAGCCGACCCCCGAGGAAGAGGCCAAGGCCAACGAGCGCGTCAAGGAAGCCCAGGCCCGCATCAAGAAGGGCGAGGACTTCGACAAGATCGCCGTCGAGATGAGCGAGGGTCCGGCCGCCGCCAAGGGTGGCGACCTCGGGTTCTTCTCGGCCGGTCGCATGGTCAAGGAGTTCGAGGACGTCGCCTTCAAGATGAAGGTCGGCGAGATCTCGGCCCCGGTCCGGACCCGCTTCGGCTTCCACATCATCAAGCTGATCGACAAGCGCGAGGACCGGAAGAAGACGTTCGAGGAAGTGAAGGAGCAGATCGTCAAGAGCCTGCAGAACAAGAAGTTCTTCACCGAGCGCCGCAAGCTCCTCGCCGACCTCGAGAAGAACGCGAAGATCGAGAAGTTCATCGCTGAGCCGCCGCCCGAGGCGCCCGGCGCGATGGAGCACATCGGTCCTGGCGATATGCCCCCGGGTGGTCCTGGCGGTCCGGGCGAAGCCCCTCTTGGCGGTGCTCCGGCCCCCGGTGGTGCCCCGGCGCCCGCTCCGACTGGCCATGAGGGTCACGACCACGCTCCGGCGCCCGCCCCGGCCCCGGCGCCCGCTCCGGTTGCCCCGGCGCCGAAGTGATGTCGTGAGTGTTGCGCGTGACTCCGATCACGTGAGTTGCTAGGAAGACGCCCGCTGCTATCAGCGGGCGTCTCTGTTTCTGTGTCTGCCCGTGTCTCGCGAGGATCGCATGAGCAACATCGCCACCCAGGGTCTGCAGTTTCGTGAGCCGCTCATCTTCGAGCGCTCGAGCCCGGGGCGCGAGGCGGCCTCGTTGCCGCGCTCGGCGACGAGCGCCAAGGGCACGCCGAAGCTGCCCGCGGGGCTCATCCGCAAGACGCCGCCGAAGTGGCCCGAGGTGTCGGAGCCCGAGGCGGTGCGCCACTTCCTGCGCCTCTCCCAGCAGAACTACGGCATCGACACGGGCTTCTTCCCGCTCGGGTCGTGCACGATGAAGTACAACCCGAAGATCAACGAAGACACCGCGCGCATGGAAGGCTTCGCCGACCTGCACCCGCTGGCGCCCGAGAGCTGGATCCAGGGCGCGCTCGCTCTCTACTGGGAGCTCGAGCGCTATCTCGCCGAGATCACCGGCTTTTCGGCCGTCACCCTGCAGCCCGCCGCGGGCGCTCACGGCGAGTACACAGGCATGGCGCTCATCCGCGCGCGCCTCATCCATCGCGACGGCTCGCCGCGCGCGAAGGTGTTGATCCCCGACACCGCGCACGGCACCAACCCCGCAACGTGCGGCATGCTCGGCTACGAGACGGTCGCGTTGAAGTCGTCCGAGCGCGGCGTGCTGTCGCCCGAAGACGTCCTTCGCGCCATGGCCGACGATGTCGCCGGTATCATGCTCACCAACCCGAACACGCTCGGCCTATTCGAGGAAAACATCAAGGAATGCGCGGACATTGTGCATGCTAAGGGTGGCCTGGTCTACTGTGACGGCGCTAACATGAATGCGCTATTGGGCAAGGCACGCCCAGGCGACATGGGCGTCGACGCGATGCACCTGAACCTGCACAAGACGTTCTCGACGCCGCACGGCGGCGGTGGTCCCGGCTCGGGCCCCGTGTGCGTGCACGACGAGCTCCTGCCGTACCTGCCGATCCCCCGCGTGGAAAGAGACGGCGAGCGCTACCACCTGGTCACCGACAAGCCGCTGACGATCGGCCGCGTGAAGGCTTACCTCGGCAACTTCGGCATGCACGTGCGCGCGTACACCTACATCCGTGAGCTCGGCCGCGAGGGCCTCTTGCAGGCCGGCGAGATGGCGGTGCTCAACGCGAACTACCTGCGCGCGCGTCTGTCGCCCGCCTATCATGTCGTGCACGAGCGCGGCTGCATGCACGAGGTCGTCCTGACCGACAAGCACCAGCGCAAGCAGGGCGACGTCGAGACGCGCGACATCGCCAAGGGCCTCATCGACCGCGGCTTCCACCCGCCGACGACGTACTTCCCGATCTGCGTGCCCAACGCGATCATGATCGAGCCAACCGAGACCGAGTCGAAGGAGACGCTCGACCAGTTCGTCGAGGCGATGCTCGAGATCGACGCCGAGTCGAAGACCAACCCCGCCCACATCAAGACCGCGCCGCACCTGCCGCTCGTCGGTCGTCTCGACGAGACGCGCGCCGTGCGCAAGCCGATCCTTCGCTGGCGTCCGGTCGAAGGCTGATGCGCCTATCAGTCGCGACCAAGATATTCCTCGGCTTCGCGGCTGTCATCATCGCCTTCGGCGCGACCTCGGCCTTCACGCTCTATCGGATGAGCGCCCTTCGCCGCACGGTCACCGTGCTCTGGAAGGAGCTCAACCCGATGTCGAACCAGCTGCGCGCGCTCTCGCGCCAGCTCAAGTCGGCCGAGGAGTTCCTGGGTCTCAAGCGCCCCAACGACGCGCAGTGGCTGCAACAGGTATTGCCCGCGCTCGAGCCCTTCGAGGGACCGCAGGGCTTCTCGCGGCTGGCCGAGCGGCTCGCGACGCTGGCGTCGTCGGGCGACGTGAGCGAGGTCGATCAGGTCGAGCTCGCGGCGCTGGCCGAGACGTTCGAGCAGTTCGCCGCGGGCCAGGAGCTGTCGACGGCGATCGCGGGTGAGGAGCTGCCCGACGTCTTGAAGGGCGGCGAGGTGGTCGCCAACGCGGAGCTCTACGATCGGCTCGTGCGCCGCACGCTGAAGGTCGCTTCGCTCGGAGAGCTGACCCCGGTCTCGCCCGAGACGCGGGCCGCGACGCGGGTCATCCGCCGCCTCAATCGCGAGGTGAACGACGCGGTGCGTGGCCTCGCCGGGCCCATTCGAGTGATAGACCAGCGCACCGAGAGCGACGAGCGCGGTACCACCCTGGCGGCTGGCCTCATCACGGCTGGCGCGTTGCTCATCTCGATCATCATCCTGTTCGTCGCGCAGCTCACGCTCAAGCCGATCCGCAAGCTGCGCGAAGGCGCGCGCAACATCGCCGCCGGCAACTACACAGAGCGCGTGAAGGTGCAGTCGTCGGACGAGATCGGCCAGCTCGCCGAGGAGTTCAATCGCATGGCCGCGTCGCTCGAAGAGCGCGACAAGGCCTTGGCCGACAAACAACAAGAGCTCTTGCAGGCGGAGCGGCTGGCAGCGGTCGGACGGCTCGCGGCGCAGATAACGCACGAGGTGCGAAACCCGCTGAGCTCGATTGGTTTGAACACCGAGCTTCTCGAGGACGAGCTCGAGGAACTGCCCGATCCGAAGTCGGCGCGCGCGATGTTGCACGCGATCTCGGGTGAGGTGCAGCGCTTGAAGGGGATCACCGAGCAATACCTGCAGCTCACGCGCTTTTCGAACTCGCGCGCGAGCACGCCAGCGACCGACGGCAACGAGGCGAGCGACCACGATGACGGCGATGCGCCGATGCCGATGCTGATGGCGACGCCGCTGGAGTGCGTAGCGACCGACGTCAGCGAGCTGGTGCAGCGCTTTGCCGCGTTCCTCGCACCCGAGGCCCGAGAATCCTCGGTCGTCGTAACCGTCGACGCCAAGACCCAGGGCGAAGGCGGCCCCGCGACGATCGCCGCCGATCCCGACCAGCTCCGCCAGGCCCTCTTAAACCTCGCCAAGAACGCACTCGAAGCGCTGAGGCTCCGCCCTTCGCCACGCCTCCTGTCGTTCGTAGTTCGCGACCTGCCCGGCGGCGGCGTGTTCCTCACCGTGACCGACAACGGTCCGGGCGTGCCCGCGGCCTTGATGGACCGCCTGTTCCAGCCGTTCGCCACCGACAAGAGCCATGGCACCGGGCTTGGCCTCGCGGTCACGCGCGACATCGTACACGCCCATGGCGGCACCATCGCCATCCGCAGCCCGCTAGCCGATGGCCGCGGCACCGCCGTCGACATCGCCCTACCCAGACGCGCATAGCGCCAAGCTTCGCCTTGTGGCGCAAGAGCGGTCGGGGTACAACTCGTGACCCGATGCCGTTGGAGTGCCGATGGAATTCTCGGTGATGACGTTCAACATCAAGCTGGGTCTCGAGAGCGATCTCAAGACAGTCGCCGATATCATCGGCGAGGCGGATGTCGTCGCGGTGCAAGAGATCGCGGTCGATTGGTTCCAGGGCGACTCCGGCAATCAGCCGCAGCTCCTGTCGCGCGCCAGCGGGCTCGGCCACGTACGCTTCGCGTCGGTGCTGACCACGGTGTACGACTCCGACCCACCGGTCGTGCGCGTCGCCCCCACCGCGGACGATCGACCGGGCTACGGCCTGGCCCTCTTCTCACGCTTTCCGCTGGGGCCATGGACGCGCCATCGCCTGCCCAAGCGCCAGGACGAGCAGCGCTGCATCCTGTCGGGCACGGTCGTCACGCCCAAGGGCCCGATCTCGGTGCTGGTGACGCACCTGTCGACCAACCCGGTCGACCGCGCGGTCCAGATCCCCGCGCTCTTGCGCCACGCCCAGACGCAGGCCTCACCGCTCATGGTGATGGGCGACCTCAACGCCGAGCTCGAGGAGCTGCGTGCGCTCTCGCCGTTCCTTCGCAACGCGGCCGGCGACGAGCCCTACGCGACCTATCCGTCGTCGGCGCCCGACCAGTCGATCGACCACATCTACGTCACGAAGGAGATCGAGATCATCTCCGCCGCGATGCCGCTGCCGTTCATGGGCAGCAACCATCTCGCCGTGATGGCCAAGGTCCGAATCTAGCTCGAATCCGCTGGCGAGCAGCGAAGCGTGGCGAGCCGGCACGTACAATTATTGGCGTTTACGGCCAAGGCGCAGGTTCGACACGTCGATCACCGTCGGCTTGTTGATCCGCGGCGCCGGGGCCTTGTCGCCAACGGTGCACTGACTGCAGTGCGTGCCTTCGCCGCGCCTGATCAGCGAGCGTCGCCACCACCACGCGAGCACGACGATCAGCGCCGCCAGCGTCAACGCGACCGGGTCTTGCCATGTGATCACGTGCCACCTCCAAAGCCCAGGGCCGAGCCGATCTGGAAGACCATCACGGCCATCACCCAGGCAAGCGTGGTCATGTAGCTGAACACGAAGATCGGCCAACGCCAGGAGCGCGTCTCGCGCTTGATCGCGCCGAGCGTCGCCATGCACTGGCTGCACAGCGCGAAGAACACCATCACCGACAAGGCCGACAACGATGTCCATGCGGGGCTGCCGTCGTCCTTCTTGGAAGCGCGCAAGCGGCCCGCGAGGCCCTCTTCGCGATGGGCCTGGGCCTGGTCGAGCGAGGCGATGTCGAACTCGCCCGGGTCGACGTCGCCAACGCTGTAGAGGATCCCGAGCGTCGGGATCACCAGCTCGCGCGCGGGGAACGCGGCGAGCACGCCCACGGTCGTGCGCCAGTCGAAGCCGGCTGGCGCGAACACCGGCTGGATCGCCTTGCCCGCCTCGGCGAGAAAGCTCTGCTCGAGGTAGGCGCCGCGCTCGCGCACGCCGACATTGTCGAGCTTGGCCTGGGTCGCTTCGTGCTCAGGCGTCTCGGCGGCGAGCTTGTCGAGCGCGGCGGCGATGGGTGCACGCTCGGCTTCGTACCGCTCGTGGATTGCGGTCGGGCGCGGATAGTACGACAGGATCCAGATCAGGATCGCGGTCGCCATGATGACCGTGCCGGCCGTCACCAGGAACTCGCGCGAGGCCGCCCAAACCTGGTTCTTCACGACGCGGAACGACGGCCGCTGGTAGACCGGCAGCTCCATCATCAGGATCGCGTGCGAGCCGCGTAGCCGCGTGCGCCGCAGGAGGAACGCGACGATGGCGGCGATGATGATGCCGAGCGCGTAGAGCGAGAACAGCACCAGACCCGCCTGCGAGCTCGGGAAGAACGCGCCGATCAGGATCACGTAGACCGGCAGGCGCGCCGAGCAGCTCATCAGCGGCAGCACCGCGATCGTCGCGAGGCGCTCGCGCTCGTTGTCGATCATGCGTGTCGCCAGCACCGCCGGCACCGCGCACGCAAAGCTCGACACCAGCGGCACGAAGCTGCGCCCCGAGAGGCCGACCTTCGACAGCACCCGATCCAACAGGAAAGCCGCGCGCGCCATGTAGCCGGACGCCTCGAGCAGCGACACGAACAACATCAGCAAGATGATCTGCGGCAGGAACACCAGCACCGAGCCGACACCGTTGACGAGCCCGTCGACCAGGAAGCTCTGCAGCGCACCTTCGGGCACAATGCTTGCGACCCACGTCCCAAGCACACCCTGTCCATTCTCGATGAGCCCCATCAGCGGCTCGGCGCCGACGAACAGGGCCTGGAAGATCCCGAACACCAACAGCGCCAGGATCGGCAATCCGAACACACGGTGCAGCAACACCGCGTCGATGCGATCGGTCAGCGACGGCCTGCCGTCTGCGTTCTGCGTCGTCACCGAGCGCACGACTGCATCGATGTCGATCGGCGCGAGCTGCGCTGGCCGTGCCGCGCTCGCGACCTCTTTCGCGAGGGACGCCAGCAGCACGTCTGCGCCTGCGCCCGAGAGCGCATTGACCGGCACGACCGCGACGCCGAGCTGGCGCGCGAGCGAGTCGACGTCGAGCGTGACGCCGGCGACATCAACCTTGGTGAGCGCGACGATCACGGGCATGCCGAGCCGCGTGAGCTCGACTATCAGCTTGAGTTCGACCCCGAGCTTGCCCGCGTCGACGACCGCGCAGATGGCGTCAGGCCCGTCGTCCTTGCCGGCCGCGGTCCTGCCGCCAAGCCACGCGAGCGAGACCTCTTCGTCGGGCGAGAGCGCTTCGAGCGAGGTGATGCCGGGCAGGTCGACGACACGGAGGTGGTCGGAGCCGACCTTGGCCATCGCCTCCGTGCGCTCGACCGAGCTGCCCGGGAAGTTCACGGGGTGCTGGCTGCTGCCGGTGAGGTGCATCAACAGGGAAGTCTTGCCCGCGTTCTGCCGCCCGACCAGGGCGATCGTAGCGAGCCGGCGACTCACGCTCATCGCGCGACCACGAGCACGCGATGAGCCTCGCTCCTGCGCAGCGCCAAACGGTACCCGTGCAGGCGGAACTGGATCGGATCACCCAGCGGCGCCACCCGCTCGACCCGCACTTCTGTGTTTGGGCGAAAGCCGAGATCGACGAGCCGCCGTGCGATCGCGTCGTCCCCCTCCACGCTCACGACCCGCAGGCTAGCGCCGGCGCGCTCGCGATCGAGGGGCGTTCCGGGAGCGGCGTCGTTGGAGATCTCAGCCATGCGCTCTTGTTCAACCAGAATTGAGAGAGGTTTTCAAGAAGCATGCACTCGTTGTCCCATAAGGGGTTTCGAGGCCTCCCGAGCGGTGTTACCTTCGTTGACCACGAGGGCTCGCTGGAGCCCCACGACCGAGGACCGACAATGTCCGATGCTAGCCACCCCACCGATCCCAATGCCCTCGCCGTTCTGACCACCGTGCCCGTGCTGGCGCTGGCGCAGCCGCTGCTCGACTTCCTCGGCGCCAACGGCGTGCCCGCCTTCACCGCCGAAGACGACACCGGTCTCGATGCGGCGCGCCACGTGGAGATCCGGATCGCCCGTCAGGACGAGGCCCGTGCCAAGGAGCTCCTCGCCGACTACTGGGCCGTCAACGAAGCGAACGGCGACGAACGTTAGACCCAGATGATCGCCTGATCGATGAGCGGCGCAGGCCGCTCGCCGCTCGGATCCTGGGCCCAGGTTCGCAGCGCTTCGATGTGCTCGTGGATGATGTCGGCGGCGGTGCCATGGAACTCGGGCGTGCCGTGCTGGCGTAAGCTCTCACCCTGGTTGCGCATGACGACCACATCCTGCTCGATGACGCGGCGCGTGTAGAACGGCAGCCACAGGCGGGCGGGCGCGTTGAAGACGCCGAGCTTATAGCTGATGAGCGTGTAGACCTGGGTCTCGCGGGGCGAAATCGGCGTGCACGTGCTGGTGATGACGAAGGCCCGCTCGGGAGCCTCTGGTGCGCCCCAGAGGTAGTCGACCCGGGTGTGGCCGGGCAGGTAGAACTTGTCGGTGTGGGTGAGCGGCAGCTTCTTCGGGTTCATCAGCAGATCGCTGAAGCCGATGCTGTCGCCGGGCTGCTCATAGATGACGAGCACGCTGTCGGCGGTGCGCTCGACCGTGATCGGGACCTTCGTCTTCGACTGCGAGCGGAACCAGCCGCGGTGCACGAACACGGTGTGCGGCACATCCATGAAGTTCTCGACCAGGTTGGTCACCCCGTTCGAGAAGCGCGTGCTCATGTAGTAGGCGCCCCAGCCCGGGGTCTGCCACTGCGGCATCCGATGGGGTGCCTTGTCGGGCACGCCGCGGCCGGGCCAGACCCAGATGATGCCGTCCTGCTCGAGCACCGGATAGCGGGTGAGTGACAGCGACGGTGGTGCTTCGTCGGGGCCGAGCGAAGGCACGTGCGCGACGCGGCCGGCGCGGTCGTACATCCAGCCGTGATAGGGGCAGGCGAGGCAGTCGTCGATGACGGTGCCTTCGCTCAAGAGCGCGTTGCGGTGGAGGCACCGATCGAAGAAGGCGTGCGCGCTGCCCGCCCGATCGCGCCACAAAGCGATGCGAACGCCGAGGATGATCGTCGCGCGCGGGCGTTTCGCGACGAGCTCGTCCGAGCGCGCGGCCGCGTACCAGTAGCTAGCGAGCGCGCCCCAGCTCGGGTCGGGCCAGGCGGGATGGGTGCGAGGTGCGGACGCATCGGAAGGCGGGCAGGTCATTCTGAGGGCTCCCCGGGACCGAATGAGGCGGACCAGATCGGGCGCCGGTCGAGCACGCTCGGCTTGATGTCACCGAGGCGTTGGCCATGCGCAACGAGCACGTCGAGCGAACGCGCGGCGAGGTTTGCGACACGCTGCACACGCAGCGGCCCGAGCTGACCGAGGTCGCGGCTATAACGATAGGCATGGCTCTCGCGCAAGCGAACCTCAAGTGCGGCCACGAGCACGGAGTCGGTGGGCGCGTCGCGGCGATCGGCAGCGACGAAGAGGCAATAGTAAGGCTGCCGATCTAGCGGCACGACCGGCGCGACGAAGGCCACGCCCCAGTGCACGCCCAGCGCTCGTCGCACCTCGTCGAGTGCGTGTTGCACCTGCGCCGCGTGCAGCTTTTCACCAGTGAGATCGGATACCTGGTCGAGCTTGCCGGTGAACCGGATCTGCAACGGTCCAGTGCAGCGCACGATGTCTGCGAGGTGATAACGGTAGAGTCCGCCACCGGTCGTGAGCAGCGGCGAATAGTCGGCGCCCGGTCTCAGCTCGTGCGCCAACAGCGGTCGCCGCGAAGGCGTCGCGAGGTCGATGAACTCGAGGAAGTGGCTCGTGATGGCCAGCGTCGGATCGCCTTCGCCAAGCGGGATCGACACGACCCCCTCGGTCGCGAACAGCCCCTTGGGGGCTATCGGCACATCCGGGAACCACGCTCCGAGTGCGGGCACGAACGCCGCGGAAGGGCCATCGGCCCAGCACGAGATCGCTTGCAGGTCAGGCCAGATCGCCTGACCCGAGCGCTCCTTCAAGGCCGCCGCGACAACGCGTGCTCGCCCCTTCGGCAGCGCCGCGAGGACCGCATCGGGAGCGGCCGCGAGCGCCTCCAGCAACACCACGAGGAAGGTCGGGCTCCACACCGAGATGAACCCGAGTCGCTCACACCCGACCAGGTGCACGAGCGTCTCGTGACGCCAGCGCGCGATGTCCGGTGCGCGCGCGACGCAGCCGGGCACGGCCAGCGAACGCGCGATGACGAAGCGGCGCACGGGCCCGAAGTAGGCGGTGTCGTCTTCGATCCCGATCGGCACCCCACCGCTCGTTCGCTTGTCGCCTTGTGCGACTGGCGACAGCGACCAGTACGCGGGCCGACCGATCATCTTCGGGAAGCGCCGATACAGATCGGCCAGCCACGGGTTGGTCGCGCGCGCGATGTCGGCGAGCAGCGGCGCCGTGAAGGGGATCAGCTTGGTCGCGCTGCCGGTCGAGCCGCCCGAGCGCTCGAGCAGCTGCACCGGCGCCTCGCTCAGCACGTTGTCCTCGCCCGCCGCGATGCGCGCGATGTACGGCGCGAGCGCATCGTAGCGCGTGATCGGCACCCGCCGCTGAAAGTCGGCGACTGACGTCACGGTCGCGAAGCGATGCTCCGATCCATAGGCCGACCGTGCGTTGTCGGCGAGCCGCCGCAACAGCAAACCGCGTTGCGTGGCTGCTGGATTTCGCAAAGCCCTGCCAAAGCGCAGCGCCTCCGGCACGAGGCTCGCGAGCCACAGCGGTTGCAGCAGCGACAGCAGCGGGTCGCGCGCGCTCATCGTCGGATGAAAGTCCGTTTCATTAGCCGCTTCAGGTAGTTGGCGCCCATCGCCAGATCCACCCGGCCGAGGCAGCAGAGCTCGTCGCCCTCGTCGGCACCGGGGTTCACACTCATAAAAAAGCTCACGTCGGGTCGCTCGAGGGCCTGCGGATCGAGCGGCGCGACCCCGTCGGCGAGGTGTGGGCCCGGGGGCTCCCAGCGCACGAGACCGAGGTCCTGGCGGTACGCCGAGCCGAAGCGCTTCAGCGCGAGCTGGTCGATCAGCTCGCGCATCGCAGATGGCGTCGGTGCATCGTGGCGCGGCCAGTACGCGAGGAAGTTGCGGCTCAGGAGCAAGTAGGTCCGAACCCCTTTCGAGATGAGAAACCAGTAGACCGGCAGGCGGCCTGCGCGCGCGGCGGTCACCATCACGTAGCGCAGGAACGCGCGCTGCAGCGCCGTCTGGCCGTGATAGCGGGGCGCGATGATGGTGTCGCCCGAGAACACGATGACACACGGACCCTCGGGTCCCGCGTGGCGATAGACACGCAGCGTGGTGAAGCCCTGCACGCTTCCGTCGCCCGCGTCACGCAAGAGGATCACATGGTCCTTCTCGGTCAGGTCCGCTTCGAATGCAGCGGCATCGACGCGCCGATAGTACGCCTCATAGAGGCGCCACATCGCCGCGCGCGTAGCCGCATCGAGCGTCGCCACGCGCCGTGTACTCGCGACGAGTCGACCCGACAAGAGCCGGGCGCGAAGCGTTTCGATCGTTCGAACCGGAGCCGAAAACGGCGGCAACAGAGCCTCCTGGAACACGCGACATTAGTCGGCGTCTTGCCGTCATTCAAGGTCGACTCGTGCGTGGCGACCCTGAATCAACCCGTGACGCGTGCCCCGCGAAACCGCTATTGTGGTGCCGATGAACGACGAGAATGGGGCCATGCCCCATGTTCCACACGGACCCTTGCACCTCGCGGACGACCTCGAGCGCGCTCTCGATGCCGCGGCCGAACCGGAGTTAGCGACGCGCATGACACCGCGCCGCCGCGACGTGCCGCGTGAGCTGCTCGGCAAGCCGACGATCATGGGCCTCGTGCGCCAAGGCCTGCTCGAGTGGGCGCTGCTCGCGCTGCTCTGGACCGCGATGGCGTTCGCGCCTTGGTGGGCCGACCTCGCGTTGATGGTGCTGATCGCTGGGCGCTTGCACGCGCTGGGTGTCATCCTGCACGACGCGACGCACATGCCGCTGCGATCGAAGACCGCGGCGACCCGTGTGCTCGAGGTGTTGGTCGCCTATCCGATCGCGACCACGCTCGAGGCGATGCGCTACCACCACCTGCGGCATCATCGCGACAGCGGCATGGCGTCCGATCCGTACTTCAAGCCGGGCGCTTCGAGCGACCGAAAGGTCTGGCTTGTCCAGTGGTTACGCGGTCTCCTGCTGATGCCGTTCTGGAGCGTGCGAGCGCCTTTCGGTCTGTGCGCCTACCTCTTGCCGTCGTTGCGGCCAGCCTATGCGCGGGTGTTCCTGCAAGATCGTTCGCGGGCCTCGGCTGCGAGCCTGCGTGAATCGCGTGAGGTCATCGCGTGCGCAAGAGCCGAGCTCGGTCAGGTGCTGTTCCAGGTCCCGCTCGTCACCGTCTTCATCCTCTGGCCCGCGGCGATGGCTTGGTGCTTCGTGTTGCCGGCGACGATGACTGGCCTCCTCGCGAGCTATCGCGTCCTGTGCGAGCACCACTACGAGCCGACCCACGAGCGCAGCACCGCGACCATCCTGCGCACGACCCGCGATCACCACCTCGGGCTCTGGGGTGCGGTGTTGTTCGCGCCGCGCAACATCGGCTTCCACGTCGTGCACCACCTCCATCCGCAAGTCGCGCAGGAGCACCTGCCCGCGCTCCGCCGCTGGTACGTCGCGCGCGCGCCAGACTACCCGCCAGACCACCCGACCGACTATCCGCCAGACTATCCGTCCGACCGCCCAGTCGATGCCCATGGTTGATGCCGCGACCCACGCTCCGCTCGACGTGCGCGGCGACGGCTGGTCAATGCGCGTCGCGACCGCGGCCGACAACGCGGCCCTCTGCGACCTCTTCGCAAGCGTGCGCCTCAAGGGTGCGCTCGAACTCACACAAGAGCGCGCGCCCGACTTCTTCGCGCTGCCGCGCATGCACCAGGCCGAGTTTGCGACCGCCATCGGCATTGCCGAAGACAACCGCCTCGTCGGTTGTGGCACCGTCATCGTGCGGGAAGGCCACTGGCAAGGCGGCACGATCAAGACCGGCTACCTGTGCGATCTACGCGTCGCACCTGGCTTTCGCGGCGGCATCCACCTGGCGCACGCGTACGGCAACTTCATGGATTGGATAGGACTCGAGCTCGGCGCCGAGCTCTTCACGACCGTCATCTTCGACTCGAACAGCGTGGCCCGCCAGGCGCTGACGACCCGTTCCGATAAGCGCTCGGACCAGCCCGTCTATCGTCCGATGACCCCGTTCGAGATGGTCTCGATCCAGTTCACGATGCGCCGCACGACACCGCGTCGGGTTGGACCACTGTCGGACGATCCTGCCGCGCTACCTGAGCTCCACGCCTTTCTTCAGCGCCAGGCCGAGCGCCGACCGCTCGGCGAAGTACTCGACTTCACGCGCTTTATAGACCGCTTCTCGACCTGGCCCGGCTTCTCGCAGCGCGACTTTCTAATCGCGCGCAATGCCCGCGGCGCCATCATCGGATGCCTCGCACCCTGGGACACATCGCCCTTCAAGCGCACGCGCGTGCTCGGCTATCATGGGTCGATGGCGTGGCAGCGACACCTCTACAACCTCGCCGCCGGCATCCGCCGCTTCATACCGCTGCCGCCCGCGGGCGAGTGCTTTCGCTTCCCGTTCCTCACCCACGTCGAAGTCGCAGACGACGACCCCGCCGTCCTCCACGACCTGCTGCTCGCGGCCTACGAGCGCCTCCGCCCGCGCGGCTATCACTTTATGAGCGCGTTCCTCGCGCGCGGCTCGCCGCTCGCGCCGGCGTTCAAGGGCTTCACTCAGACGCGCACCGCGATGACCCTCTACGCCGTGCATCCACCCGAGAGTCGTTGGGCCGCTGTCGACCTCGCCACGCGGCGGCCCGGCTTCGAGATGGCCTTGTCGTGAGCCCGATGTAGGCCCATGCTCGAAGGGCTCTTCCGCGAGCAACGGAGTTCCATCGATGCGTCGCGCCATCCCCTTGATCGTTTCCGCCGTGACCCTCGCGCTGCTGGGGTGCGCCTCGGGCGGTGCGCGTCGCGAGGTGATCGTCGACTTCCTGTCGGTGCGCGGTGTCGAGGGCAACACCACGCCCGCGCTCGTCTCGGTCGAGGACAACGACACCGACCGCATCCGCGTCGGCGTGCTCGAGGGCTCGGCGCTGCAGCTCTCGGGTCAGTGGCGTACGTCCGTCTGGCTGGCCGCGCTGCAAGCCTCTCTCGCGCTCGACCGACCGCTGTCCGACTGGACCGTGTGGGTCGAAGCGATCCGCAATGGCGAGCGCTTCGACGGCCCGTCCGCGGGTGGTCTCCTGACCGCGGGTATCCTCGCCGGCATGACCGGGCAGGGTGCCAATCCGCGCTTCACGATGACCGGCACGATCAACCCCGACGGCACCATCGGACCGGTCGGCGGCATCCCGCAGAAGTTCCAGGCCGCCATCCGCGCGGGCAAGACGACGCTCGGCTACCCGATGGGCCAGCACTTCGTCACCGACATGGTGACCAATCGCGAGATCGATATCCGCTCCATGGCGACCGCCGGTATCAAGGTCGTCGAGATCCCGGACGTCGAGACCGCCTACGGCTACCTCACCGGCGTGACCCTCACGCAGCCCAAGCCCGTGTCCCAGAAGGACATGGACCTGCCGCCCAAGGTCGATTCCGCGCTGCGCGCGCAAGCCCAGCAGTGGCTCACCAACGCCGAGACGACCCAAAGAGACTTCGTCGCGCTCAACGTGAAGGATCCCGATCTCGACGCCCGCTGGCGCGAGATCGACAGCCTCACGGCCGAGACGAAGCGCTTCCTCGCCGACGGTGAGGTCGCGGCCGCGTACGCGCTGGCGAACCAGCTCTTCATAAACGCCGACACTGCCTACCTGCGCGGTCGCGTCGTGCAGCTCGTGCGCGGCGCGCGCTACGAAGAGGCGAACAACTTTACCCAGGGCGTGATCGACAACGTCGACAAGCGCCTCGCCGAGACGAGCGGCAAGATGAAGTCCTCGCTGGCCAAGTCCGCGAGCGACCTGATGAGCCTAACGGCCGCATTCGAAGCGCTCGGGAGCGCGGTACGCCACTTCTTTCGCGGCTTCGACCTGAGGAAGGAGAACATCGCGCGCATCGACAACATCATCGCCGGCCTGCGCAGCAATCGCATGCAGCCCACACCCGAGCTGACCAACGAGCTGATAAGCCTCCTCGATGGTCCGCTGGTCGAGGTCGCCGCGTCCAATGTGCACAACTTCGTCGCGAGCCAGAACCTCGACTTCCGACCCGATGTGCAGCCCGACGCCAAGGAGATCCCCCAGCGCGACGTGCAGCGCCTGGGGCAGCTGCTCGAGACGGCGGGCAACGCCAACATCAGCTACTTCGAGCAGACGACATTGATCGAGATCGCCAAGTTCCACGGCGTCACGCTCGAGACGGTGAAGGCGAACTTCGGCGACCCTACCTATCGCCTCCTCCACGACGACATCCGTGCGACCGCCGAGGTTGCCTTCCAGAGCATCCTCGGCGAAGGCCCGACACTGGCGATGGTGCGCCTCGCAGGCTCGCTCTCGGCCTATGTCGACGCGGCCGTCCTCATCGCGAAGTACTACTCGCTCGAAGCGGTCACCAACGATTCGGGCGACGTGCAGAGCCTCGGTCGCGGTCACGTGCTGCCGCGCATGCTCGAGCTCGCCGAGGTCAAGGCGCGTATCCATGCTGCGCGCGCGAAGAAGCTCGGCGGCGAGGTGCCGGTGGCGGCTCGGCTCGCCTATCAAATCGGTCGTTCGTGGCAGGACGCGCCGTCGATTCCCGCGCGCATCGAAGCGCTCCAGCAGTTCTGGCGGGCGTCGATGTTGTCGCAGATGGCGGTCCTCCTGAAGCGCTGAGGCGCCCATCGGTTGAGTCGACGACGGCGCTTCGCTACCAAGCCCGCATGCGACTCGAGCACACGCCCATCGTTCTTTCGTTCTTCGCGATCACCTCGGTGCTCGCGGGCTGCCCCGACGACGCCCCGTCGCGCGACGTCGCCGCTGACACTTCGGATGTATCCGATATCTCTGATACTTCGGACACTTACGATAGCACGGACACCCGCGTCGAGCCCGACACCCGCACTGAGATCGACGTCATCGATACCGATGTCGGCCCCTTCGTTTGGCCGTGGCCCTTGTCGTCGATCGATGTGCCGGCTGACCCGAGCTGGAAGGCGCGCGTCACGTTCCCTGACGATCCGCTTCTCGCCGATGCGACATCGTACGATCCGCCGTCGCCACGCTGGGTGAAGTTCACGGTGCTGACGGGCGACCCGACGCGCGTCTTCTTCCAGGACTCGAAGGCGCTGACTTTCCACTATGACTTCGGGAGCTTGCACCTGCCGCCGCTCGTCGGCCTCGACCACGCCGCCTTCGACGCCGCGACCCTGGTCAATCCTGACCGCAAGGCGATCCTCGGCGCGGTCCTGTTCGCGCCTAGCACGTTCGCTGGACCGGTCGAGAACGAGGTCGGCATCCAGCTCGCGGCCAACGATCCCCTCGATCCGCGCGTTGTGACCGCCGTGCTCGAGCTCGTCGCGGCGGCGATCGACAGCGACGTCCCGCTCACGACCTTCTACATGCCGACCTACGAGCAGGCCGACGCCGCGCGTCCCTATGCCGACTACTTCGCACAGCAGGGCTTCCCACTCGGCAGCGCCGAGCGCTGGTCCAACGGCGATGTCTGCTACGTGCGCGGCTGGGCGGTCGGGCGCCTGGTCGAGGTCGCGCCGAGTGCTATCCGCGCCGCCTGGGAAGCGGGCGAGCTGACCCCGAGTGACATCCTCGTGACCGACCAGGTGCCGGCCGAAGTGCCACCCGTCGCCGGCATCATCACGCGTCAACCATCGACCCCTGCGTCGCACGTCGCGATCCTCGCGAGCACGTTCGAGATCCCGTTCGTCTTCGTCGCGACCGACGCCTCACGCACAGCGATCAACGCGCACCTCGGCCAGCTCGTGGCGCTGCGCGCGAGCGACCGCTACAACGTCACGACCTCGGTCCGCTGCACGCTCGAGGTCGCTTCGGCCGAGGCGATCCCCGAGGTCGACCGCGTCGCGCTGAGCGACCTCAAGCGCCCGCCCGCGCTCGTCATCCCGCCCCGCGTCAGCCCCAACGTGCTCGCGGTCGCGGCCTCGACCCTGACCCGCGACGACGTGAAGTCCTACGGCGGCAAGGCCGCCAACTTCAGCATCCTGCGCAGCGCCATCCCCGAGGCGAGCCCCAATCCGGCGATCGCCTTCTCGTTCGATCTCTTCGATCACCTGATGGCCCGGCCCGCACCCGGCGCGCCGTCCACCACCCTGGGCCAGGCGATCGACGCGCGCCTCGCTGGCTACTCCTGGCCTCCCGACATGCGTGCCCTGGCTGGCGACCTCGCGGCCGTGCGCGACCTGGTCAAGGCGACGACCTTCGCACCCGGGGACATGAGCGCGATCAAGACCGCGCTCGCCGTCTTCGATCCAGAGCGCAACATCCGCTTCCGCTCCTCGACCAACGTCGAAGACACCGCGACCTTCACCGGCGCTGGCCTCTATGACAGCTACTCGGGTTGCCTCCACGACGACATCGACAGCGACGAGGCCGGTCCGTCGGTCTGTGACCCGTCCGAGAGCAACGAACGTGGGGTCCTTCGCGCGCTCGCGAAGGTCTACGCAAGCTTCTGGAACGACAACGCATTTCTCGCCCGACTGGAGCGTCGTGTGCCCGCTGCCGCGGTCGCGATGGGTGTGCTCGCGCATCACAGCTATCCCGACGCGAACGAGCTCGCGAACGGCGTCGCGGTCGTCAGCGACAGCGGCTTCTCGCGCGACCACAGCTACACGACCCAGCTCGGCGCGGTGTCGGTGACCAACCCCGAGGGCAGCGCGCAGCCCGAGGTGGTCCGCGCCTCGGTCTACGACTCAAGCACCTACTTGAGCTTCGTGCAGGCCTCGTCGCTGGTACCGCTCGGCGACCACGTGATGGCCTGGGAGGCCGACTACATCGCACTCTCAGGCCTGCTCGAGCGGGTCGCCAACGCTTGGCGCAAGACCGTTCCGGCCGACAGCCAGTTCGCCCTCGACCTCGAGTTCAAGAAGGTCCTGCTGCCCAACGCCACGACCCCGAGCCTCGAGATCAAACAAGTGCGACCGCTACCGCAGCCCGACCGCACGACCGAGCTCACGAGCTACCTCCTTCCCGCCGCGTCGGCCCGCCTGTGCACCTTCCAAGGCGAGTCCGGGTCCCTCTTCGGCAACCACCGCGGCAAGATGATCGTCACGCTCACCCATCGCCCGACCTTCCTCGACGCAGCCAACCGCGAGGCCGGCTTCTACACCCAGCTCGACCTCGAGCTCATGGGCGGCGTGCACGTCGCGGGCGCTCCGGCGTCGTTGCCCGCTGCCTTCCATGCGGCCCCGATCCGCGACCAGTACAGCTGGTCGCCGCGCGTCGACGGATTCGTGCTCGCCGACCCCGAGAGTCCCACCGGAAATACCATCGAATATGCCATCAATACCGAAATGGCATGGCTCGTGACCGCACCAGATGTACCGCTGCGCACCATCGATGACGCGAGACTGAACGTAACAATCGAATATGACAAGCCGCGCTACGACCCCGACTACTGGGACGGTGACCAGACCCCCAGCGACTACGTCCTGCTCGGCACGTGCCCGGACGATGTCGTCATCACGCCCGCCCATCCGGTCGTGCAGCGTGAGGCTCTCAGCGGCGACGTCTCGGTCGACATCCGCTTCTGGTATCCGCCGACCCCGACTGGTGCCACCGCCGGCTACACCGCCTGGCTCGCGAAGTGGGACCGTACCGTCATCACGGGTCTGACCCGCTCGCCGATCGAGCTTCATGGCTACTGGTCGCAGACGTTTCGCCCCGGCCATCACAACTTCGAGGAGGCGTTCCTGTTCGAGCCCGGGCTCGAGCCCGGAATCTCCGACACCACGCTCGCCGAGCTCGCCGCCCAGGACATCCGCCTCGTCTTCGTTCGCGTCGGCTATCTGGAGGGCGAGGTCCAGGTGGTCGGGGCGGACGGTCGTCTGCGCGCGCTCACGCTCGCCCTCACACCCTGAGGCGTTCGCGCTTGTTCGCGCTTCGCTCCGGTTGCGCATCCGGTCCGCCAGCGGTAGGCTCCGCGTGCCCATGGTGCGCCTCGTCGTCCCCTCGCTATGTACCCTCCTCGTCGCGCTCGCCGCGGGCGCGGTTCCGGCGCGTGCAGAGCCGGTCGGTGAAGTCTGGGAGCCTGCCGGCCCGGTCTCGACCAGCGCTGGCATGACCGCCGTGGCAAGCGACCCCGACAACCCCAAGGTCGTCTGGATCGGCAGCGCTACCACTGTATGGGTGTCCGACGACGAGGGCGCGAGCTTCTCGGTCGTACTCCAGCTCTCGCGCGCGTCGGGCATGGTCCGCGACACCGGCAGCGAGCCAGCCGAAGACCCGACCGACCTCGAGGACGACCCCGACGAGCAGGAGCGGGTCGAGGACCAGCTCGAAGAGGAAGGCATCGACCCTGACGATCTCGTCATCGAGTCGGGTGACTCGAACGACCACCAGGACGGAACCTCCGACGACAACGCCGATAACGCACGGGTCGCAGCCCGCTTCGGCGTCGTGCGCATGCGCGTCTACGGCGACGTCCTCTATGTCTGCACCAGCAGCGGCCTCCACACCGTCAGCCGCAGCGCCCGCACCCTGGGTACCGGGCGCGAGATTCGCTTCGGCCGCAAGGTCGCGGTCAACGACGTCGCCGTGACGGCCGATACGAAGATATGGATTGCGACCGACGGCGGCCTCGTGCAGCTCGGCAACGATGGCATCGGCGTGCCTGCACGTGGCCTCGAAGAAGACCTTCAGGTGCGTGCGCTGGCGATCTCCGAAGGGCGCGTCGTCGCGGCCACCTCGCGCGGCCTGCGCATCGCCTCGCCCACCGCCGATGGTTTCGATCGCCTGTCGGTCGGTGGGCGCGAGGACGGCGGTCTCGAAGACATCCTGGTCGAGGTCAACGCTCGCATCCTGGTCGCCGGGTCCAATCAGGTCTCGCGCATCCTGGTGCGACCCGGCGAGGTCCCGGTAAGCGAGGCGTCGTGGAACGTGCCGGGCGCGGCGCGCCTCGCGATGGGTCGGGACAACGCACGCTGGGCGGTCGGTGCCAAGGGTGCCTGGCGCTGGAAGCCTGACCAGGCGTTCGAGCGCGTGACCGATGGCCTCTTCGATCGCCGGCTGAGCGACGTCGCGACCGGCTACGGCTCGCTCGCGGCGCTCTGGTCGGTCGGGCGCTCGGGCGCCTGGCGCCTCGTCGCCGAGTCGGGGCACGCCTATTCGGCCTCAGCGGTGCGGCTCGCGAAGACCGCGCTCGAAGGGTATCCCAATGGCGACAAGGTGCTCACCTGGGCGGTCGCCGCGAACGGATCGGACCTCGATACGATCGATGGTTGGGCCCTGGAAGAGCGGCTCGCTTGGCTCTTGCCGCGGGTCGAGCTGCTCTGGCGTTGGGACCGCCATCGCTACGAGGAGTTTCTGCTCATCCCGATCCTCGATCGCCGCATCCTCGACTCGGTCGATGTGCGCCCAGTCGGTGACGACTTTCGCATCATGGCCTACTGGGACCTGATGCCCGCCATCACCGCGGCCCTCGATAGCAGCCGCAGCGTCTACGAGTCGTCGCGCGTGCGCGCCCGCCGCCAGCTTGAACAAGTACGCGAGGTGGTGTTGCCGCTCTATCAGACGTGGGCCAGCAAGCGTGTCGAGCTGGCCACCACCGAGGATCTCAGCCTGCGCGATGCCATCAAGGCGATGCTCGCGATCCAGCGCCTGGAATCGGACCTGCACGTTTATACCGGTGGCCACTTCCCCATCGCGGGGACGTCGCCCAACAATTCGAAGTAAAAGGATAAAGCGATGAAGACTGTACTCCTGGTCGCGACCCTGACGCTGCTCGGCGCGCTCACGCCGGCCCACGCGGATGACGCCAAGACGGAGGCCCGTCGTCTGCTCGCCAAGTTCGACAACGAGCCGAACATCGTCGGCGTGCAGAACGCCGCGGCGAGCTACGCGCGGGTGAATCCCGATGCGTACGACTCATGGGTCACCGCGTCGCGCTTGGCCTATCTGTTGCCGCGCAGCCTCCGTGGTCAGATCCGCCGCACCGACACCGACCAGTCGGACGTGCGCACGACCACCTCGGGCCTCTCCGACCTCGTGTCGACCGACGCCCAGCTCCAGATCGAGTTGCGCGCCGACTGGGACCTCACGCGCCTGGTTTTCAATCGCGACGGCATCAATGCCGCGCGCCAGATCGAGCGCCTCGTCAACCAACGCGAGGACATCCTCACGACGGTCAACAAGCTCTACTTCGCGCGCCGTCAGCTCCAGGTCGAGGTCGAGCTCGAGCCTCCGACCTCGGTCGAGCGTGCCGTGAAGTCTCAGTTGCGCATCGACGCGCTGACCGCGGACCTCGACGCGCTGACGGGTGGCTGGTTCTCGAAGCAGCTCCCCAACAAGTCCTGAGGCTGGTTGTCTGGAAGGGCTACTTCGACATCGCGCATGAACACGGTGAGCGACAGGCCGGCCAGCGCGCATAGCATGAGCCGGTCGATGTTGCGTTCGCTAGATGGCAGACCGAGATCCGCGAGGATCGCGGAGCGCAGTGTCACGAAGTCGAGGATCTCTTCATCGCAGGGCGTGGTCGCCGCGATGTGCGCGAGCGCGCGCTTGAAGCTTCGGTAGAGCCAGGGTGCATGATGCATCGGAACCTCCGCAGGCATGCATAGCAGGTCGTGTGCCACCACCTTGCGACCGCTCCAGAGGCCGCTCTCATCGAGGTCTGCCCCAAGTCGCTCAGCTCGCGGGCCGGGGCCCAGCGACAGCTTGGCAAAAGTCCGGGTGACCGACCCCGACCGCTGTGACGCGCTGGCAGTCGCGCAAACATTCCCAAGGGTGTACGCCTTGTCTATGGCTGTCGATCCCGAAGGCGCGCGCTTCCGACTGGGGGAGGCGCACGGACACTACGAGAGCTGGTTTGTGCGCGGCAATCACCCCTCGCGACCGCTCGCGTTCTGGGTTCGCTACACCGTGACGAGCCCCACCGGATGCCCCCAAGACGCGGCCGCGGAGCTGTTCGCGATCGCGTTTGACGGCGAGCGCGGGCGTCACACCGTCGCGCGCGAGCGGCATCCGTTGATCGATACGACCTTCCCGAGCTCTGGGCTCGGCGTGCGGATCGCGAACGCGCGCCTCGAGCGCAACCATGCGTACGGCAACGCGCATGGGCCCAACAAGGACTCGCCGGGCGCCGCCATGATCGCCTGGGACCTCAGCTTTTCAGGCGGCGGTGAGCCCCTCCTGCTGTTGCCCGAAGGCCTCTATGAAGGCAGCTTCCCGCGCGCGAAGTCGCTCGTCATCGCACCCAACGTGACCTTCAAGGGCAGCTTTCACGTCGGCCATGACACCACCGACGTCGCGGGCTGGCGCGGCAGCGTGAACCACAACTGGGGCGAGCGACACACCGATCGCTACGCCTGGGGCCAGGTCGCGGGCTTCCCCGAGGCACACGACACCTTCCTCGAGGTCGCCACCGCGCGCATCCGGCTCGGCCCCGTCCTCTCGCCGCCGATGACCCCGGTCGTCTTGCGTCATCGCGGTCGCGAGTACCGATTGAACAAGCTACGCAAGCTCTTCGGGCGCGCCAAGATTGACGGCCTCGAGTGGTCGTTCAAGGCGCGCGGCGACGGCATCTCGCTGCGTGCGACCATCCGCGCGGCGCCCGTCGACGTGGTCGCGCTCTACTACGACAACCCCCCGGGCGGCCGTAAGATCTGCATCAACAGCAAGATCGCCGAGTGCGACCTCGAGCTCACCACAGCGAGCGGCGTCGAGCACCTGCGGAGCCCTCATGGCGCGGCCTTCGAGCTGCTCGTCGATGCGCTGACCGACACCGGCATGTCGCATTTGCCGACCCCTCTCTGAGCGAGCAACAAGGCCCACGACATGGAAGACGACATCCTCGATCCGAAGACCGGCAAGCCCCGTCGCCACGATGGCAAAGACCCGTGGTCGCTGATGCCGCGAGACGAGGTGCTGGCGCGCTCGGATCTCGGCGACTTCGTCCCGAACGGCGCCCCTGCCGAGGTAGGCCCGATCAGCGTCGGCGGCTACGCGCAGGTCGTCATCGTGCGCGAGCGCGCCGACGTCCAGGGCCGCTATGAAGCGCTCTGGGTCGAGGTCACGGACGCGCACGACGCTGGCTTCAGCGCGGTCTGGGACAACCAACCGACCTATGTACGCGGCGTCGCATCCGGCGATCCGCTGCGCTTCGAGGCGCGCCACGTGCTGCGCTTCCGCGCCTGAGCACGAAGCATCGAACCCTCAAAAAGACGCTGACGCGGTCGAGTAGATGAAGTGCTCGACGTTGCCATCGGCCACGAGCGCGGCGCCCGGGATGAACAGCGAGTAGTTGAAGTCGAGCGCCAGGTGCGGGTTGAGCTTCACGCCGACCGTGAGGTCGATCTCCTGCCCGTAGCTCGTCGCGCCACCCCGGCCGGCCATTGTCTGGAAGATGTGGAACGCGAGCTGGCCGAAGCCATCCTCGCCGAGCTTGGCACCGAGCATCGCGCCCGCGTCGAGGAGGCCGCGCTTGGCCGTATCTGCCGGAATGTTCAGGAAGAAGTCGCCTTCGCCATAGAACTTGTGATTGGTCGCGAAGAGCGTGTCGAAGACGTGCTCGTTGCTGTCGCTCGGGTCGTCGTCGCCCGACAGCGTCTCGACGAAGGCCTCGAGGAACGGGGCCGCGTCGCTGTCGACCAGCGTGAAGCGCAGGCGCGTCGCGAACATCCACGCGAGGTAGCCGACATCGGCTGCTTCGACGGTCGCGCTGCCGGCCTGCACGTAGCCTTCGATGCCGAAGCGCAGCCCGAACGGGAACTCGCTCTGGAGGACGACGCCTTGGGTCATGCGCACGCGATCGGTGCCCGAACTCAGGTCGAGTACACCTATCAGCGCGGGCTGGAAGTAGTCGCCGAGCTGCAGCTTCAGCGCGTACGCGAAGAGGTCGTCAGCCGCCTGTGACGCGACCGGCAAGGCATCCAGCGTGCGCGCGTAGAAGACGTCGATCGACAGCTGCTGGTCGAACGCGCGTGCCATCAAGCGCACCGCATCGAAGCTGCGGCCCTGCTCGACGAAGCCGACGTTGCCGATGAGGCGCTGGTTGAGGAGCTGGATCTCTTGACGACCGATGCGCAAGCGCAGGTCCGAGTCCACCGCGAGTTCGAGGTAGCCCTGGTGGAGGTCGAAGCCATTGGCCGAGAAGTCGCCGAGCGTGTCGCTCTCCTCGCCCCAGGTGCGCACGTCCTGCACCTGCACGAGGGCCTGGACCTCGTCGCCGTAGGCGAAGCGCAGCCCCAACCGCGCGCGCTGACGCATGAAGTTGTCGACGCCGCCGGGCGCGAAGTTGTGGCCCTCGATGTGCCGGAAGCGCACCATGAGCTCGCCACTCGGCGTCGCGGTGACCTCCTGTGCATGGGCCAGATCCGCGGTGGTCGCGGCCAGCAGGACAAAGGTCGACAGAGCCAGGAGGCAGGGCGGTACGTTGCGCATGACGGGTCTCCAGATACAGACGGGGCGCCCCATCATTGAACGAGGAGCGCCCCCGGACGACTTTTTCGGTCGTTCCCGACTACTTGAGCGAGCGATCCCTGCGGCTATGGCTGATGCCCGCGAGCAGGTCCTTCTTGAGGCTCACCAGACGCCCGAAGCGGGCGGCTGAGCGCGGGTTCATGAGTTCCATGCCCGGCACCTTCGCGCCGGCTTCGAAGGACGAGCCATCGAAGATGTAGAACTGGGAGCGGACCCCGCTAGTAGGCGCGGGGCCTGCCACAGGATCGGGGCTCGCGGCGAGCGCGGGCGTGGCGATTGAAGTGACGGAGAGGAACAGGACGAGCGTGAGACGACGCATGAGACACCTCCAAACCGCCCGTGTACGCACGTCAGCGGCAATCGATCTCACGCCCTCGCAGAGCGGGCCAGCGCTGCAACGGCAGCCGCAGGGGATGCGCTGCAACGGCAGCCGCGGGCGGTAAAGCAGGCGTCTACTTCAGCATGAAGTGGATGAAGGCGACAGTGAACCACACACCGAGCGCGATGAGGCCCCAGCCCATGGCGCGGATGACCCGCTGCAGCGTGAGCGGGCTGAAGCGATGGCGAAAGCGCGACAAGAGCCACACGAGCAACGAAAACCAGCTCAACGCGCCGAGGATGACCCCGAGCGCGAACGGGAACGCGTTCGATGGCTCGTCCGGGAACAGGCGCATCGACATGATCGTCGTCGCCGCCGCGGCCCATGTCGCGAGCAGGGTCGGGTTCAAGAACGTCACCGAGAAGCCGACGCCGAACGACTTCCACGGCCGCTCGTTCTCGGCACCTCTCGCCATCACACGCGCGACCTCGAGCGACGCAGTGGTCGTGTGCCGCGCCTTGTTCACGAGCGCCCCGGCCGCCGCCATCGCGGCTCCGTGTTCGTGTTTAATTCCGTGGTCTTCCAGCTCACCAACGATCGTCGGCTGAGGCGGCGTCGAGGGCACGAAACGTGTGAACCAGAAGCCGAGACCGATCAAGATCACCGCCGCTACGACCTTTGAGATCGGCACGATGATCGGGTAGTCCGCGAGGAAGGTCGAGAACCCCCACATCGCAAGGAACGCATAAATCCCTTCCGCGAGCCCGGTCCCGATACCGAGTGCGAGCGCACTTTTCGGACGACCTTCGAGCGCGTGACGCACGACTAGCGCCGCCACCGGACCAGCGACCGGCATCGACGCGATGAAGGCCGCGATGAGGCCTGTGAGTGCCGCCATCAACATGTGACACCCGCCCCTTCACGCACGAACTGGGTGAAGACTTCACCGCGATGGGCGTAGCCTCGGAATTGATCAAAGCTTGCACAAGCTGGTGAAAACAATACGGTATCTCCTGGGTTTGCGAAGCCTTTAGCGGCCGCGATCGCCTCGGGTAGCGTCTCTGCGACGGCCTTGGGATGGTCGCCGATGGCACTTGCGATCGCCTCACGCGTCGCGCCGAAGCAGACCACTGCGCGGGTCTTTTCACGCGCGAGCGCTGCGAGCTCGGAGAAGTCGGCGTCCTTGCTCGAGCCTCCGAGCATCATCACGACCGGCCCTTCCATCGCGTTGAGACCTGCGCTCGCCGCGTTCGGCGAAGTCGCCTTCGAGTCGTCGACCCATGTCACGCCGTCGAACGTCCCGACAATCGCGAGCCGATGGGGCAGCGGCCGATAGGCCGAGAGCGCCTGGCGCACGATCGCCGGCGAAACGCCGATGTCGACCGCCATCTGAGCGGCTGCCAGGGCATTCTGCAGGTTGTGCCGCCCGAGCAGCGGCAGCTCGTGCCGCATCATTATATAGGAGCGTCCATTTTTGGCCCCGCCGTCCGATGCTCCGGTGGGTGCTCCAGAGCCTGGGTTTCGGACCTCGAGGCGGGTGCCTTCGGCAGTCACGACGATGCGTGCGTCAGCGTCGGGATCGCGCAGCGAGAAGCGTCGGATCGTCGGTCGCGTCGGCAGCGTCCACGCCGCGATGTGCCTGTCGTCGCCATTGATGATGAGCACATCGTCCTCGGTCATCGCGCGCCATATGAGCCGCTTGGCCGCTTGGTAGGCCGCGAAGGAGCCATGGTAGTCGGTGTGATCGGGCGCGATGTTGGTGACCAGCGCGACGCGCGGACGGAAGTCGCGGCAGGTCGTCAGCTGGAAGCAGCTCACCTCGGCAACGACCGCGTGCTCCGGCGTGAGCCGATCGAGATCGTCGCACAGTGGATTGCCGAGGTTGCCGCCGACGAAGGTGGGTCGCCCCGACGCCGCGATGATGTCGCCGAGCATCGTCGTGACGGTGCTCTTGCCGTCGGTGCCGGTGATGGCGAGGACCGGGATCGACGCCGGCAAGAGTCGATAGAAGAGTTCTATTTCACCAATGACTTCGGACGCTTGTTCGGCAATCCGGGCGCGCAGCGGCGACACCTCGGGGATACCGGGCGAGAGCACCGCAACGTCTCCCGGGCGCACGTCATTGGTGCCCGCGCGAAACGCGACGCGCGTATCGAGCGCGTCGGGTCGGGTCGCGTCCGCGCGCTGCTCGACGAGGACGACGTCGCCCCCATGACGGGCGAGCACGTTCGCCGCGGCGAGCCCGGACTTGCCGGCACCGACGACACTGAACGAGCGTCCGGCGACCTCGAAGGGTACCCGCCCATGAGCCTCATCATGGCCTGTATCGAGGCTCCCAGAGCCATCATCGGTGTCGCGTGACCCGCTCATGCCGGCTTGTTCTCCTTCGTCGCGCGGCTGTCGCTTGCATCATCGGCGTCGCTGGACGCGTTCGAGATGAGCTCGGCGGCGTAGCGATCGGCGAGGCGAAAGAGGTCGTCGCCACCGAAGAACACGACCTGCTCACCGGGCCCGATCTCGCGATGCAGCACGGCGACGATGTCGTCCATCACTGGCACGTAGGTCACGCGCGGCCCACGACCGCGGATCTTATCGCACAGAAAAGCCGTATCGATTCCGGGTATTGGGACCTCTCCGGCGGGGTAGAGGTCGGTGATGATGGTGTGGTCCGCGTCGTGGAACGCCTCGGCGTAATCATCCTGCAGGTAGTTCACCATCGTGAAGCGGTACGGCTTGAAGACCGCGGTCGTCTTGCGCTGACCGGTCGCCGCGGCTTCGAGCACGCGCTTGATGCCGGTCGGGTGCGAGATGTAGTCCTTGACCAGGATCCGACCCGCCGCCTGCACGACCGTGAAGCGATTCTCGAGGCCCTTGAAGGTCGCCAACGAAGAAGCGATCACGCTCGCCTCGACCCCGAGGTGGAGGGCCACCGAGGCGGCCGCGAGCGAGTTGTCGAGGTTGTGCAGACCCGGCAGCGAGACGTCGACCTCGGCCAGCGCTCGGCCGTCGGACACGAGCGTGAAGTGGCCCGCGACGAAGTCGGCCGACGCCGACTCGGCGCGAACCTCGGAGCCCGATCCGGTCGCTGGCGAGGTCCGGCTGAACGTCGTCACCGGCACCCGCAGGTGCGGGATGATCGCGCGCGCACCGGCGTCGTCGCCGTTGACGAACACGTGCGTGAGCCGCGGATTGTCGCCGAGTGCCGCCACCACGGTGCGCTGGACGTGCTCCAAGTTCTCGTAATAGTTGAGATGATCGGCCTCGATGTTGTTCACCACGGCGATCGTCGGGTGCACGTTCTTGAGCGAGCCGTCCGACTCGTCGACCTCGGCGACGAGCACGCCCGAGTCGGTGAGGCGCGAGTTCGTCTTGGCGAAGTTCTCGAGCAGGCCACCGATGATGAAGCCGGGTCGCTTGCCAGCGGCTTCGAGGATCCAGCTGATCGCCGACGCGGTCGTTCCCTTGCCGTGGGTCCCGATGACACCGATCGCGATGGGGTGCGCGGCGACGAGCGCGCCGAGCAGCTCCGAACGATGGCGCACCTCGATGCCGCTCCCACGGGCCGCCACAAGCTCCGGATTGCCTTCTGGAATCGCGGTCGACACGACGACCAGGTCGACGTCCCGCAGGTGCGCAGCCGAGTGCCCGATGTTCACGATCGCCCCGAACTCGCGGAGGCCGAGCGTGAGCTGCGACTCGCGCACGTCGGACCCCGACACGTGATAGCCCATGGCGAGCAACGCATGGGCGACACCCGACACACCGATGCCGCCGATGCCGATGAGATGGATGCGGGTCGTGACGGGAGGCAGTGGGTACATGGGTGTTCCAGATCCGGGTGGCGCACGTTCAGGGACCGCCAGCGTGCGACGATGCTGCGAGCTTCGAGCGGGCGCATCTTCGACGGGTCTCGATCCCACGACAAGATATTCGATGGCGACCGCTTGCAAGGCGGGTGCGTGAGAGGTCGTTACTGCGGCAGCGGCTCGGGTACCGGCTCCGGAGGACGCGCGCTCGGCAGCTCGGTGCCGAGGCCACGAAGCCGCTCGCGTGCGACTTCGCGCAACGCAGGCGACGGGTGTCCGATGGCGAGGCTCTCGAGGTAGCGCTTCGCGTCGGGCGTGCCGAGATCGGCGAGCGCGTGGATCGCGACGAGGTGCTTCTCGGGTTCGGGTCCATCGGTCATCTTCACGAGTCCCTTGATTACCTCGGGGGTCGCGATCTTGAGTTGGCCGAGCGCGGCACCGGCGCGCGTCGCCACCCGGATGTTGGGATGTGCGGTGAGTCGGACGAGGTCGGCGACGGTCTCGCTGAGATGCCGCTCACCCGCTTCCGAAGCGGCTTCCGCGAGGAGGCCCGGATGCTCGGAGGTCGCCAGCGTGGTCCGCAGCTCGGCGTCCGGTGCGTGGCGCATGCGTGCCTGACCGTAGAGTCCGCCGGCACCATCGGTGATGACCGCGCGCACCACCTCGAGGAGTCGTTCGCTCGCGGTGCCTCCAGTCGTACCCCCGAAGCTGCTTTGCGTGTCGAGCTTCAAGCGGAACGCATCGACGTCGGACGACCCGGCCTTCGCACCCGGCATTGGACAGAACAGCTCGCCCTCGAAGAACGCGCGCGCCTCACCCGCCTCGGCGGTCAGCACCGGCTGCCGATTGACGAGCAGTGTGTAGCCGACCTCGATCGACGCGCGGCACGCCTTCGGGTCGTCCTCGGCACGCTCGAAGTCAGCCTCCATGGCGGTCTTTACGAGGTCGCCGAGGAGCTTGGGGATCGGCTCCGGTCGGATCTCCTCGGGCGTGAGATCGACCAATCGCAGCTCCCCGAGGCGTGGCTTGACCGACGGCGTCCGGATCTCGGCGGCGTCATCCGAGTTGGTCGTCCCGGACAGCGCGTTGTCGACGCCGACCTCTGCCGTGGGATCCGAGGAGCGTCCGCATCCCAGTCCTGCCACGTGAAACATCATCGCCGAGATGACCCACGCCATTGACCGCGGTGCGAGTCGCTGGCTAACGTCCGCAGCGATGAAGCTCCCCATCCTCGTCTCGCTCTTCGTTGGCGCGCTCGCGCCGGCCTGCTCTTCCCCTACGCCGGGTCCCGTCGCGACACCGCCGAGTGACGTCGTGATGGTGCCCGACCCGCCCGCCGCGACCCCCGCTGGTCCGCGTTCGGGTGAGGCGACGCTGTTCCTCATGGCCGACATCCGCGGCATCCTGAGGCCTTGCGGGTGCACGGTGGAGTTGCAGAAGGGGGGCTTCGATCGGCTCATTCCGTACCTCGCCGAGGAGAGGAAGCACCACCCCGGTGGGGCACTCCTGCACGCTGGTCCGCTCTTCTACGAAGACGCCAAGCCGGACGCCAAGAAGAAGGCGCAGCGTGAACGTCAGGCAGCCTACACGGCGGACCTCGTCGCGCAGACCGGGATCATGGTCGCGGGTGCGACCGCCACCGACGAGGTCGGCAGCAACGGCAAGCTCGGCGAGCTGGCAGAGCGCGCGAAGATCCAGATCACCGCCGCGAATCTCTCTCGCGCGGGCGACACGGCCCTCGCCGGATCGGTCGTGAAAGAGATCGGCGGACTCCGTGTCGGCATCTTTGCGCTCGCGAGCCCCGACGAGATCAAAGAGTCGGGCGACAGCCAGACGAAGGTCTCCGATCCCGAAGCTGCTGCTGTGACCGCGGTCGCGACCCTGCGCAAACAGTCGGACGTGGTCGTGCTGCTCTCGGGTCTCGGCCTGCGCGAAACGAAGCGACTCGTGCGCAAGGTCGAGGGCATCGACTTCGCGGTCGCCGGCGGCATGGGCGAGCACCCCGCGTACTCGGAGGAAGCCGAGCTGGTCGGCGCCACGCGCGTCATGCAGTTCCATCGCGAGGGTCGCTACGTCGGCCGCCTCAGCCTGAAGATCGTCAGGGGCGATCTCCAGTTCGTCGACGCGTCCGAGGTCTCGCCGGCAGAGCTGGCCCAGCTCGACGAGCGCGTGAAGCGTCTCGAAACAGCGCTCGCCGACCTGACCCGCACCCGCGACGCGACCGACCCCGAGATCGCGTCGATGAACCACTACCTCGCGAGCGTAAAAGACAGCCGCGACCGCCTCGCCGGCAAGAAGGTGATCATCCCCGAGGGTCGCTCGAGCTTCAGCTTCACCATCACGCCGCTCGACTGGGACCTGCCCCAGGACCCGAAGGTCAAAGAGCTGATGGCAGCCTTCGACGAGGAGCTCGCCAAGATCAACATTGCCAACGCCGGCACCTTGCCCGCGCTGCAGCCGGGACAGGCGACCTACGTCGGGACCAACGCCTGCTTCGAGTGTCACGAGGAGACCCGCGCCTTCTGGAAGACGAACGAGCACGCCCACGCGTGGACCACCCTCGTCGAGGCGGGCAAGACGTTCGACACCGACTGCGTCTCCTGCCACGTGACCGGCTACGGCATGGCCGGTGGCTCGCTCGTCGGACAGACCAAGGGCCGCGAGGCGGTGCAGTGCGAGGCATGCCATGGACCTGGCTCGAAGCACGTCGAAGACAGCCTCGCCACGAGCATCCTCGCGAAGCCGACCGAGGCAGCATGCGTTGGCTGCCACAACGAGCATCACTCGCCGCGCTTCCAGTTCGGATCTTTCCGCGAGCACCTGCTCGTACCGGGTCACGGTCGTCCGCTGAAGTGAGCGACGCCCGCCAAGTGCCGCATACGATCCTCTCGTAACAGCCATCCAGGCGGGTCTAAGTCGAACGTGGCACTTCCCGGAGTGCCAGCTCGGGAGTTCGGAACCGGGTCGGTGGGGCGAAAGGGGACAGTCGGGTCGAGCCGCGAGGTCGACTGCGCGCTCTTCGATCGTCATCGCACGCGCCTGTGATCACGCGCTCGATCGCGTCGCTGTCGGAGTGCCTCGTGATGGCTTGAATGGCCGTAATGCGGGCATTGCGTGGAGGACGACGAGCGAGCCACGCGTGCGTCGCGCACGCGGCGCGTGCATCGAAACGAAAAAAAAAGCGAGAAGATGATCGAGACGAGTTGAGCCGTGATCCACGGCGTGATATTGCCAATCGCATGCGGTTGAGCCGCTATGAATCTGCAATTCGACGCTGGGTCGTCGCTCTCAATGAGCGAGGCGCCCGCATTAGCGTTGAGGCCGCCGTGCACCCCGAAGTCCGGGTTGCGCGTTTCGGCTTCGGCGAGAGTGGCGGGAGTCTCATGCAAAGCATTGAGGGCACTTCGGGAGTTTCCGAATGGTTCGGTACATCCCCGAAGGTGGTCCAGTTCGAGATTGCGGGTCCGGTAGAGTTCGAGGCAGTGGAGCCCTCTCGGTCCTCGGGACATGAAGGGGTCGACGCAACGGATGACGGAAGCATTGTGCGTGTACGGTACCTGGTCAGCGCCCCTGGATTTTCCAATGGCGGGACTTGGCGCTTTACACTTGCAAACGACGACCGCATCAACTGGCTCGAGCACCACCCGGATGACCTCCCTCTTGCCAAATAGGAGGGTGGGTCGCGTACCGGCAAGAACCGCGAACGTGATCATGATGACCCCCATCATGTGGAGCATCGTCATTAAAACCCAATGACTTCGTGTGGTTCGATGGGGCCTCGGGCTCTCGACAAGGGCGGTTTGGATGTCGCCACGCCCAGCAATGTCGAAGCTTTCGAGGACCACACGAGGGGAAAACAGCGCGATATCCTTACGGAGAGAGATCATGGCTGAAGCGAAGAAGGCGGCGAAGAAGGCCCCGGCGAAGAAGGCGGCGGCGAAGAAGGCCCCGGCGAAGAAGGCGGCCCCGGCGAAGAAGGCGGCGGCGAAGAAGGCCGCGGCGAAGAAGGCGGCAGTGAAGAAGGCCCCGGCGAAGAAGGCGGCGGCGAAGAAGGCCCCGGCGAAGAAGGCCCCGGCGAAGAAGGCGGCGGCGAAGAAGGCTCCGGCGGCGAAGAAGCCGGCGGCGAAGAAGGCTCCGGCGGCTAAGAAGCCGGCGGCGAAGCCTGCGGCGAAGCCTGCGGCGAAGCCTGCAGCGAAGCCGGCGGCGAAGCCCGTGGCAGCGAAGCCCGCCCCGGCCAAGCCCGCGGTCCCGGCGAAGCTCGCGGTCCCGGCGAAGCCCATGGCAGCGAAGCCCGCCCCGGCGAAGCCCGCGGTCCCGGCGAAGCCCGCGGTCCCGGCGAAGCCCGCGGTCCCGGCGAAGCCCGCGTTCCCGGCGAAGCCCGCGGTCCCGGCTCCGGCGGCGAAGCCCGCAGCGGCCCCGGCCCCGGCGGCGAAGCCCGCTTCGTCCATGGGCATGCCGTCGAAGCCGGTGATCCCGGCCCCGGCGAAGCCCTCGATGCCGGCGCCCGCGGCGGCCAAGCCGCCGTTCCCCCCGAAGAAGAAGTAAAAACCCGGGTTCGTGTCGTTCGACCGCGAGGTCGGGCGACGCAAATCGAGGTTCGAGAGAGGCGAGTGCTCCGAGAGGGTCACTCGCCTCTCGCCTTTAGGTTTCCGAACTCGAGTGCGCGCTACACATTGATTTAGACTTGACGGACTGCTGGTTGCTCTCGCCTCGCCACGGCTTCGCCTGCTGGCAGTCACGAGCGACCGCCCGCGAAGGGGGCTGTGAGACGTCGGCCCAGAGAAGCAGGTCGGTGGTCGTGCGAACGAGGGGCGAGCGCTCAGCGAGCGTCAGGCGAGCGACGGGAAGCCCAACTGTCGAAGCCCGTCGTAGAGGACGATTCCGACCGAGGTCGCGAGGTTCAGGCTGCGCACGTGCGGGCTGATCGGGATCTTGTAGAGGTCGCCCGCGAAGCGCTGCCGGAGCTCGGGCGGGAGGCCGGTCGTCTCGGCGCCGAAGATGAGCCAGGCCTCCTCGGTCACCGCGAACTCGGAGTACGCCCGGGTCGCGTGGCTCGAGAAGAACGCCATCGGTCGCGGCGGGTACTGTCCGAGCAGCGACTCGAAGTCGGGGTGGATGTGCAGCCGCACACCTGGCCAATAGTCGAGACCCGCCCGCTTGAGCAGGCGGTCATCGAGCGAGAAGCCGAGCTTGCCGACCAGGTGCAGGTCACTGTCAGTGCCGGCGCAGAGGCGTGCGATGCTGCCCGTGTTCTGCGGAATCAGCGGGTTGACGAGTACGACATGCATTGCGGAGTGCTAACTGAACTTGGCGAGAGAGAATGAGTCGGGCAGCGGGGTGGCTTGCGTTGGGGCCGCCTTGCCGAGCTCGACGATCTTCTCGACTAGCGTCTGGTAGTCCTCGGCGGCGGGCGACTTCGGAGCAAACTCGAAGATCGACTTGTGCTCCGCCGGGGCTTCCTTGAGGCGCGTGTTGATGCGGATCGGCGGCAGGACCTTGTCCTTGAAGTAGCGCTCGAGGTTGCGCACGACCTCGTGGGAGATGCGGTTGCGCACGTCGTAGAACGTCGGCAGCACACCGAGGATCGAGATGGGGTGGCGCAGCTGCTCCTGCACGATGCGCAGCGTCTCGAGGATCTGCTTCACGCCGACCAGCGAGAGGTAGTCGCACGCGACCGGGATGAGCACCTGGTCGGAGAAGTAGAGCGCGTTCTGGTTGAGCAGCGACAGGCTCGGACCGCAGTCGAGGATGATGTAGTCGTAGTCGACGATATCCTTGAAGCGGTTGCGCAGGACCTTGTGCGGCTGCTGGACGTGGGCGAGGTGGACCTCGACCTTGGCGAGCAGGTTGTTCGATGGGAGCAGGTCGAGGTTGTCGCGCACGTTGACGATGGCCGAGGCCGGCTCCTGGTTCTCGACGAACAGGTGGTAGAGGTTGCGGCTGCCGTCGGCGCCGAGGCACACGCCGACGTTGCCCTGCGAGTCCATGTCGATGATGAGCGTGCGGTTTCCGGCCATCGCGAGACCATGCGCGAGCGACACGGTCGTGGTCGTCTTGCCGGTGCCGCCCTTCTGGTTCATCACGGCGATCTTGCGCGCGCCCTTCTTCAGGCGCAGCTCCTGCCGAACCGGGTTCTCGCGGCACTCGGGCGTGCAGAAGTAGCGCTTCTCGCCGCCGACGAAGGCGAGCTGGAAGGCGAACTTCGGCTCGAACTGGGTGCCGCAGGTCGAGCACGCCTGCTGGCGCTGACCGAACAGCGCCTGCTCGTGGCAGGGCTGGCTACAGAAGTAGTTCGTCGTCGTCGCGGTTCGCTGCACCTGGAAGCTGAAGCGCGGGACGAACTCGGTCGCGCAGACGGTGCACTTCACGGGCTCGGTCGACATGGCCTTGGCTCTCCTTCGGGCAACGCATGATGGGGTTCCCGACGTGCTGGACGTACAACCATATATGGTCACCCGGAAGCAAGCGCAAGGCCGCTCACAAGTGGATCGAGCGGTTGCATGGGCAAGCGCTCATGGGTGATCGTCGCCGGGTGGCTTGCTCGGGTTGCCGAACCAGCCGCGCTTCCAGAAGAAGAACATCATCGCCGCGGCCATGAGACCCATGATGCCCATCACGACCGGGTAGCCGTAGGGCGACTCGAGCTCGGGCATGTTGGAGGGGTAGTGGGTGTCGAAGTTCATGCCGTAGACGCCGGCGATGAACGTGAGCGGGATGAAGATGGTCGAGATGACCGCGAGCACGCGCATGGTCTCGTTCATGCGCTGGCTCATGCTCGACATATGCAGCTCCATCAGCGAGGCGACGGTATCGCGGTAGCCCTCGGCGAGGTCGATGACACGCAGCAGGTGGTCGGTCGTATCGCGCAGGTAGAGGCGGGCTTCGGGGCCGAGCGAGAAGCCTTCGCGACCGAGCATGAAGAGCGCGTCGCGCAGCGGCCACAGGGCGCGTCGCAGCGTGACGACGTCGCGGCGGGCGCCCTGGATGCGGCCCAACACAGATTGGTCCTTGGCCACGATGACCTCGTCCTCGAGGCTGTAGAGCGCCTCGCCGAACTGCTCGAGCACCGGGAAGTACTCGTCGACGACCGCGTCGAGGAGAGCGTGCGCGAGCAGGTCAGCGGTGCTCGGCATGGGTCGCCGGATGTGGGTGCGCAGCTGCGAGCGGAGCAGGTCGAAGGAGTCGCCGTCGTTCTTGCTCTCCTGGGCGGTGATGACGAAGTCCTGGCCGACGAACATCGCGAGCTGCTCGAGCGAGACGCGACCGTCGTAGTGGACCATGCGCGCGACGATGAAGGTGTGGTTCGGATAGCTCTCGACCTTCGCGCGCTGCTGGAGGTGCAGCGCGTCCTCGACCGCGAGGGGGTGGAGGCCGTAGACGCGCCCGAGGTTCTGGATGAGCGCGGTGTCCGCGGTGCCCTGCACATCGATCCACAGGAGCGAGCCTGGCACGCGCAGATCGACGCCGCCGTCGAGCGGCACTTCGAGCACGTCACACGAGCTCTGGTTGAAGCGGAAGGCGGTCGCGCGGGTATCCGTCGGCGCGTGCGAGATAGGCTCAGGCTCGCTGATCGCCAGGATACGGGTCGGGCGCGTGCTCTTCTTGCGTTTCGGGCCTCGGCTCATGGCTTAGTGTCCACCCGCGATCGACGGTCTGCAACCCGTGCGTGTGTCTCGTGGTGTCCCGCGTGAGACATTCGATGGGACACTTGGGACACGAGCCGAGCGGCCGCGGCGAGGAAGCAGGCGGGTCGGGCGATCGGCACGAAGTTCGCGATGGAGATGGCCGCTCGCACGACGCGGGCTCTCATCCAGGAGTCGTCATGTCCATCGTCCAGTCGTCCCTGTCCCGCATCGCCGCCCTCGCCGCCGCGTGTCTCCTCTTGTGTGTCGGTGTCGGCAGTGCGCATGCCGAAGCGCCCTCGACCGGCGTCGTCAACCTCAACCAGGCGAGCGCCGAGCAGCTCATGCTGTTGCCGCGAGTCGGCGAAGAGAAGGCGCGCCGCATCATCGAGTACCGCCAGAAGCAGCCGTTCAAGACCGCCCTCGAGCTCGGCCGCGTGAAGGGCTTCGGGCTCAAGACCCTGCGCCTGTTGAAGCCGTTCATCCGCATCGATGGGCCGACCACCCTCTCGGCCGAGGTCACGCCGCAGGACGCGGAGAGTGCGGCGTCGCACGACTCCGGCGCCAAGGTCGACGTGCCGCGTGCGCCAGCGGTGAAGTGACGCCGCGACGGCCGTGCAGGGGTGACCCACGTCGCGCGACCCGTGCTAGGGTCCCGGCGTGGGTCGCTTCCCCAGCCAGAAGTCCGCATGTGTCGCGCTCTCGCTCGGCTCGCGCGTCGCTATGGTGCTGGGTGTCTTGCTCGTTGTCGGCGCCGGGTCGACGGCGCGTGCCGAGTGGCGGCGCACGACCGACATCGAGCTCAACACCGCCTTCACGCTCGAGGAGGGGACGCTCTCGATCGGCATCCTGAGCCCACTCACGGTCGGCGTGACCGACAACTTCCAGGCGGCGATCCACCCGGTGTTGCTGCTCCTCGGACAGCCATCACTGGCGCTGCGCATGCGGCTCACGCCAGTCGACGAGGTGACCGCGGCGCTCAACCTCGCGGGTGCCTGGTCCTTCGTCGCGCGCGAGACCGCCGATGGTCGTTCGACCTCCGAGGCGAACGGCGACGCGGTCGGGTTTCCAGGGACCCTCCAGCTCACCGAGACGACCAGCTTCCGCCTCGGTAGTCGGGTGCTGTTCTCGGCGGGTGCTGGCGCCGCCGTCGACTTCCTCGGTGGCGATCCCGTGCGCGGCCTGGCCGAGCTGCACCTCTCGATGCACTGGCTCGCGGTCGCCCGCCACATGCTGATGGTGCAGGTCATGGGCTACCTGCCGTTCACGGAGCAGGCGCGGCTACTGCGTCCATCGGCACAGGTGCTCTATGCGTGGTCGGCCGGGTCGAGCGTGCAGCTCGCGCTCGGGCTCGGGGTCGGCAACTGGGTATGGGAGACGTCGGACGCGGGGCGGACCTCGGTCCGGATCTTTCCCCTCATCGATGTCTGGTTTCGCTTCTGAGGCTCAGCTCTCTCGAGGCTCAGTGCATGATGGGTCCGGGACCGCTCGAACCACCCGGAGGAGGCAGCACGATGTCGCCGAACTTCTGCTCGTAGAGCTGGATGTTGTGAGCCAGCGCCCGCACCAGATGCTTCGCGTGGACCGGGCTCATGATGAGGCGCGACGTGACCTTGGCGGTCGAACTCTGCGGCGGAAGGAACATCGCGTCGAGCACGAACTCGGTCTGGTTGTGGAAGATGCGCGCCATGTTGACGTATTCGCCGCCGCTGGTCGCCTCGTCCATGGTGACCTGGATGGTGATGTGCTTCGGGTCGCTCTTGGGGTCGGACATCGGGGCCTCACTTGCGCAGCGGCGCTTCTTTGACGAGCATAGGTCAGCACCACCAGCCGCGCCACCGCGCAGAGCGAGCCCCTCATGTCCGTAGTCCCCGGCCTCGTCCTCGCCATCGATCAGGGCACCACCGGCTCGACCGCGATCCTCGTCGACGAGCGGCTCGAGGTTCGTGGCAAGGCCACCACCGAGTTCCCGCAGCACTACCCGAAGCCGGCGTGGGTCGAGCATCACCCGGAGGAGATATGGGCCTCGGTGCAGGCGTCGGTCGCGGTCGCGCTGCGCCAGGCGCATGTCGATGCAGCTCAGATTCGGGCGATCGGGATCACCAACCAACGCGAGACGACGGTCGTCTGGGAGCGCGACACGTCGCGGCCGATCCATCCCGCGATCGTTTGGCAGTGCCGGCGCACCACCGAGGTCTGTCGCTCCTTAAAAGAAGCCGGTCACGAGCCCGCTGTCCGCGCGAAGACAGGCCTCGTGCTGGACCCCTACTTCTCGGGCACCAAGGTCGCTTGGATCCTTGATCACGTCGAAGGTGCACGCGCGCGTGCCGAGCGCGGCGAGCTGGCGTTCGGGACGATCGACAGCTACCTCCTGTGGCGGCTCACGGGTGGGGCGGTGCACGCGACCGACCCGTCGAACGCATCGCGCACGTTGCTCTTCGATCTGCACAAAGGCGCATGGGACGACGAGCTGCTCGAGCTGTTCCGGGTCCCGCGCGCGATGCTTCCCGAGGTGCGCTCGTCGTCCGAGGTCTACGGCGAGACGCGCGGGCTCGACTTCTTGCCCGATGGGATCGCTATCGCGGGCATCGCGGGTGACCAACAGGCGGCCCTCTTCGGGCAGGCGTGCTTCGCCCCGGGTGAGGCGAAATCTACTTATGGAACGGGCGCTTTCGTGTTGATGAACACGGGCTCCGAGCCGATCCCGTCGCGCCACGGCCTGCTCACCACAGTCGCGTGGCGGCTCGGACCGCTGGCCGAGCAGCGCCCGCTCCAGTATGCGCTCGAAGGTGCGGTCTTTATCGCGGGCGCGGCGGTGCAGTGGTTGCGCGACGAGCTGCGCATCATCGGCCGTGCGAACGAGGTGGAGGACCTGGCGCGCTCGGTGCCGGATTCCGGCGGTGTGACGGTGGTGCCAGCGTTCGCGGGGCTCGGTGCGCCGCATTGGGATCCGGAGGCGCGCGGAGCGATCCTCGGGCTCACACGAGGATCGAGTCGGGCGCACATCGCGCGCGCAACGCTCGAGGGGATCGCGCACCAGGTCGCGGACGTGGTGCTCGCGATGGCGGCCGATAGCGAACAACCGGCCATCGCGCTGAAGGTCGATGGCGGGGCCGCGGGCAACGATCTCTTGATGCAGATACAGGCGGACCTCCTCGGAACCGACGTGTCGCGGCCCGCGTTCCTCGAGACGACGGCCTTCGGAGCCGCATTCCTGGCGGGTCTGGCGGTCGGGTTCTTCGCGTCGCCGGACGCCATCAGCGAGCGTTGGCGTGAGGCCTCGCGCTTTCATCCGACGCTTGGCGAGGACGAGCGGCGTACGCGGCGGGATGCATGGGCCAAGGCGGTCGCGCGCTTGCGTTGAGGCGTGCAGGTCGCAGGCGCGAGCGGCGCCACGAGCGAGGTGTTGGGTCGGGCCGGTGACACCCGCACACAACCTGCTTTCCCCCGGCGACCGCCGTTGCTATGGTCCTCGTCCCGCCGAGCCTGGCCTGATCTGGCCGCTCCCCCCAATCCGCCTCGAGGCCCACCTTGCATCTGAACGAACTCAAGCAGAAGCCCATCACCGAGCTCATCACGATGGCCGAAGAGCTTGGCGTCGAGGATCCGCGCGGTCTTCGCAAGCACGAGCTGGTCTTTGGGATCTTGCAGGCGCGCTCGGAGGCGGACGGGATCATCTACGGCGAGGGTGTGCTGCAGGTCCTTACCGACGGCTTCGGCTTCCTGCGCAGCCCCGAGTTCAACTACCTGCCGGGCTCGGATGACATCTATGTCTCGCCTTCGCAGATCCGCCGCTTCAACCTGAAGAACGGCGACACGGTATCGGGCCAGATCCGACCGCCGCGCGACAACGAGAAGTACTTCGCGCTGTTGAAGGTCGAGCAGATCAACTTCGAGGACCCCGAGGTCGCTCGCACGAAGACGCTGTTCGACAACCTCACGCCGCTCTACCCGCAGAACCGCCTGCAGCTCGAGCACGACCCGGCCAACCTGTCGACGCGCATCATCGACATGATCTGCCCGCTCGGCAAAGGCCAGCGCGCCTTGATTGTGGCGCCGCCGCGCTCGGGCAAGACGGTTCTCCTGCAGGACATTGCCAACGCGATCATGGCCAACCACAAGGAGGTCTACCTGATCGTACTGCTCATCGACGAGCGGCCCGAAGAGGTCACCGACATGCAGCGGTCGGTGCGTGGCGAGGTCGTCAGCTCGACCTTCGACGAGCCCGCGACGCGCCACGTGCAGGTCGCGGAGATGGTGATCGACAAGGCCAAGCGCCTGGTCGAGCACAAGCGCGACGTGGTCATCCTGCTCGACTCGATTACCCGCCTCGCGCGCGCCTACAACACGGTCGTGCCGCCGTCGGGCAAGGTGCTCTCGGGCGGTGTGGACGCCAATGCGCTGCACAAGCCCAAGCGCTTCTTCGGTGCGGCGCGCTGCATCGAGGACGGCGGCTCGCTCACGATCATCGCGACGTCGCTGGTCGATACCGGCTCACGCATGGATGAGGTGATCTTCGAGGAGTTCAAGGGCACCGGCAACTGCGAGATGCACCTCGATCGCAAGCTGATGGAACGCCGCATCTTCCCGTGCCTCGACATCAAGAAGTCGGGCACCCGTAAGGAAGAGCTGTTGCTCGATCCGCTCAATCTGCACCGCACCTACATCCTGCGCGAGCTCCTGCACCCGCTCAACACCGTCGATGCGATGGAGTTTCTGGTGCGCAAGGTCGGCGGCGCCAAGTCCAACCAGGACTTCTTCGACTCGATGGCGCAGTAGGTCTCGGCAAACGGGGCTTGCATCCGGCGAAGGGCTCGTCTAGAACCTCGCGTCCCTCGCCGTGACCTACGCGCGGTCATGCGCTCCCAAGGAGCAGGAAGAATTATGAAAGCTGGCATCCATCCCAAGTACAACAACGTCGTCTTCGTCGATGCGTCGACCCAGAACGAGATCGTGACGCGCTCGACCATGTCGAGCAACGAGAAGCGCATGATCGATGGCGTCGAGCACTTCGTGGTCTCGATGGACATCACCTCCTACTCGCACCCGTTCTTCACGGGTAAGCAGAAGCTGATGGATACCGAAGGCCGTATCGACCGCTTCCGCAAGAAGTACGGCTGATCTGCCGCCGGACCGCCCTCCGTGGGCGGTCCTCATTGAACAAGGAGCCCCGTGCTCGACAAGCAGCTCGACGAGGTCGAAGCCCGCTTCGACGAGCTCGGCTCGCTCATGGGCGATCCCGAAGTCGCCGCGAATGTGGCGCGCTATCGTGCGTTCGCGCAGGAACACGACCGTCTCGCGGAGACGGTCGAGGTCTGGCGTGAACTCAAGAAGGCGCGCATCGATCGCGAGGCCTCGCGGCTATTGCTCGAAGATCGCGACGACGACATGCGCGAGATGGCAAAGGCCGAGCTCGCGACGTTGGATCCGACGATCGCCGAGCTCGAGCAGCGCCTGCGCATCCTGTTGTTGCCGCGCGACCCCAACGATGATCGCAATATCATCCTGGAGATCCGGGCGGGCACGGGCGGGGACGAGGCGTCGCTGTTCGCGGCCGACCTGTACCGCATGTACAGCCGCTACGCGACGACGGTCGGGTGGCAGGTAGAGACGCTGTCAACCTCCGACTCCGAGGTCGGTGGGCTCAAGGATGTGGTCGCACAGATCAATGGCGACAACGTGTATGCCCGCCTGAAGTACGAGGCCGGCGTGCATCGCGTGCAGCGCGTGCCGGCGACCGAGGCACAGGGCCGAATCCACACGTCCACGTGCACCGTCGCGGTGATGGCCGAGGCCGAAGAGGTCGAGGTCAACATCCGCAGCGAAGACCTGCGCATCGACGTGTACCGCAGCTCGGGCAAGGGTGGGCAGAGCGTCAACACGACCGACTCGGCCGTGCGCCTGACCCACCTGCCGAGCGGCCTGGTGGTGACCTGCCAGGACGAGCGCTCGCAGTTCAAGAACAAGAACCGCGCGATGAAGGTGCTCGCGGCGCGGCTCCTGGCGATCGAGCAGGACAAGGCGCACACGCTCGAGTCCGATGCGCGGCGCGCGCAGGTCGGCACGGGCGACCGGTCGGAGCGGATCCGCACCTACAACTACCCGCAGAATCGGCTGACCGATCACCGCATCGGCCTCACCCTCTACCACCTCGACACGGTCGTCGAAGGGCCGGGCCTGACCGAGGTGATCGACGCCTGCACCCAGTACTTCAACGCCGAGCTGCTGAAGCAGCAGGAAAACGGCTGACCTCTGCCCGACCGCTCAGGCCCTCGGACGTCTTTGCTCACGGCCCGCAGATTGCTCGCTCGGATCGCCGACGGGCGCTGGCCGCTAGCGGCGTTTCGCCTTGCCAATCAGAAGATTGAGCATCTTGTCGAGGGTGCCGCCGAAGGGCGGCGACAGGAGCCCGACCGTGTTCACGCGCGATTGGAAGAAGACCGCCTTCTTGTGCGAGAACGTATAGAAGCCCTCGGGGCCGTGGTAGCTGCCCATGCCGGACGGTCCGACGCCGCCGAAGGGCAGCGCGTCCTGGCCGACGTGCAGGAGGGTCTCGTTCACGCAGGCACCGCCCGAGGTCGTCTCGGACAGGACCTTGCGCGTGCGCTCGGCGTCGCGGTCGAAGTAGTAGAGGGCTAGCGGCCGCGGGCGCGCGTTGACGTGCTCGATCGCGTCTTCGAGGCGCGCGTAGGGAACGATGGGCATCAGCGGCCCGAAGATCTCGTCCTGCATGATGCCGGTGTCATCGGGCGCGCCGATGACCAATGTCGGTGCGATCTTGCGCTTGGCCGGGTCGAGCGTCTCGTTGGCGGGGTTCGCCTCGACGATGCGTGCACCGCGCTTGCGCGCCTCGTCGACGAGGCCGGTCAGGCGCTTGTAGTGACGGTCATTGACGACCGAGGTGTAGTCCGGGTTGTCCGCGAGCGTTGGGTAAAGGGCCGCAACAGCCGCCTGGAAAGCGGTCGTGAAGGCCTCGATCTGGTCCTCGCGGACCAGCGTGTAGTCGGGCGCGATGCACGTCTGGCCGGCATTGAGGAGCTTGCCGACGGCGATGCGTTCGGCCGCCTTCTCGATCGGATAGTCGGGGTGCACGATGACCGGCGACTTGCCGCCGAGCTCGAGCGTCACCGGCACCAGGTTGTCGGCCGCGGCGCGCATGACGTGGCGACCGACCGCGGTCGAGCCGGTGAAGAACAGGTGGTCGAAGGGCAGGTGCGAGAACGCGACACCGACCTCGGGGCCGCCCGTGACAACCGACACGATCTCGGGTGGGAACACCTCGGCGAGCATCGCGGCGAGCGCGTCCGCGGTCTTCGGCGTGAGCTCGGACGGCTTGAGCAGCACGCGATTGCCGGCCGCGATCGCGTAGGTGATCGGGATCAGCGAGAGCTGCAGTGGGTAGTTCCACGGCGCGATGATGCCGACCACGCCAAGCGGCTGATGAATGATGCGGTTCTTCGCGGGCATAAAGACCCACGACGTCTCGCGCGACTCTGGACGCATCCACGAGCGCAGGTGCTTGCGCACGTACTTGATGCCGGCCAGCGGGATGAAGATCTCGGCGAGCGCTGTCTCGTGCCGCGAGCGGTTGCCGAAGTCCTCGGACACCGCGGTCGCGAGGCGTTCCTCCCACGATTTGATCGCTTCGGCGAAGCGCTCGAGCAGCTTCATGCGCTCGTTGTAAGAAAGCCCCTGATCCTTGCGCCACGCCGCCCTGAGGCGATCGAAGGCGCCCTGCAGGCGGTCGTCGGGGCGGTTCAACTCGAGCGGGGCGGCTGCGGACATGCGGACCTCTTCTGGGCGGGCGGCGCACGGAAGCTACCCACGTCCTTGCCGTCGGTCCAGTGCCGAGCCGATGCGAGTCAGGGCTGTCGGGGATGTCCGGCCCTGGGCTTGCCGGAAGCGGCCGGAGTGGGTACCAATCACGCTTCGTTCGAGTCACCCGCCCGAGGAGGGGCGTCGTCTGATGTGGGCCTTCATTCGCCTCATCCGCGCATCATGGGCGTTCGGGATCATCCTGGGCAGCTACCTATGGCAGATCTGGCTGCGCAAGCTGATGCCGCGCGCGAAGTGGGTCGAGCGGCGCTGGGACAAGGTCCACGAGCGCAACGCGCGGCGGCTCTATCGCGGCTGCGTGAAGCTGCGCGGGGTCTACATCAAGATGGGACAGGTGCTCTCGATCATGGGCACGTTCCTGCCGCGGCCCTACATCCGTGAGCTCGAGAAGCTGCAGGACGCGGTGCCGCCGCAACCCTACAAGGTCGTGCGCAGGTCGGTCGAGAGGTCGCTCGGCAAGCCGCCCGAAGTGCTCTTCCAGCGTTTCGCCGAGAAGCCGGTCGCGGCCGCGTCGCTCGGCCAGGTGCACGAGGCTTACACGCTGGACGGTCGGCGCGTGGCAGTCAAAGTGCTGTACCCGAACGTCGCGACCATCATCCGCGTCGACCTCAAGGTCATCCGCTGGGCGATGAACGTCTACAAGTGGTTCGTGCCGATAGGCCAGCTCGACCGCTTCCTCGAGCAGCTCCGCGACATGCTCGAGCGCGAGACCGACTTCGAGAACGAAGCGACCTGCATCGAGCGCATGTCGAAGAACTTCGAGGCCGATCCCGACGTGCTCTTTCCCGAGGTGGACCGGGCACTTTCATCGAAGGAGGTCCTGACCATGTCCTTCATGGACGGGGTCAAGATCTCGAACCTCGCGGCGCTCGCCGAGCTCGGACTGGACCCCAACGCCGTCGCTGCGAAGCTGGTCCAGCAGTTCTACAAGTCGCTCTTCAACGACCGCTTCTTCCACGCCGATCCGCACCCTGGGAACTTCTTCGTGCAGCGGGGCGAGGCGGGGCAGCCGAAGTTGGTCGTGCTCGATCTCGGCAGCGCAACCGAGGTCCAGCCGAACCTGGTCGATGGCATGATCAAGGTGCTGTCGGGCTTCATGTCGCGGAACGATGCGCTCCTGTTTGATGGCATCGAGACGATGGGCTTCGTGTCCGATGGGGGTGATCGTGCTCTCCTCGAGCGAACGGTGAAGCGCTACTTCGAGAAGCTCTTGAACCTCGACATCTCCGACTTCTCGAAGATCGATCCGAGCCAGGCCGAGACGCTGCTCGACCCCGAGCTGAAGAAGGGCGAGCTGCGCGCCCTGATGAAGTCGATTAACTACCCCATGGGCTGGTTCTATGTGGAGCGCGCGGCGGTGATCTTGTTCGGGCTCTCGTCGCAGCTCGCTCCGACGCTCAACACGGTGCAGGTCGGGTTTCCGTATGTCATGAAGATCATGGCCGAAAACGCGATGAAGCAGGCGGCGCGCAAGGCGCCTATGCGTGAGGCGATAGCGCCTCCACCACTCGACGAGAGCGCTCAGGTCGCCCCTCCCGAGACGATAGCGGCGACCTGAGCTCCTCCAATTCGTGAGCGAAGGCCTGACGAAGTCAGGCTGCCCGCGAATTACGCAGCGCTCGCGAGGCGTGCATCCTGCTCGCTGGCCTCGGCGATAGCCGCGCGTTGCCACTGGTTCGAGCGCAGCCGCCAGGTCAGCACCGCCCACAGCACCATCACCTCCGCGACGATGCCCCACCACGCCCCGACCGCGCCCATGCCCATCTTCGTCGCGAGCCACCAGCCCAGCGGCAGCTTCGTGAGCCACGCAACAGACACGGTCGCGAACATCACAAAGCGCGTGTCACCAGCCCCGTTCAAGATGCCGAGCCCGACCATCACGAACGCGTCCGCCAACTGGAAGAACGCGCTCACGACGAACAGGTGCACAGCGATCTCGACGACATCCGGCGCCGCCGAGTGCATCGCCGCGAGCGCTTCGGGGAACGCGATGAACACGACCGCCCATGCGCTCATGAAGGTCACCGCGATCTTCAGACCAGCCCTCCTGATCTGATCAATGAGCTCGAAGCGACGTGCCCCGACCGCCTGGCCGACGAGCACCGCCACCGCTTCGCTCACAGCGTACCCCGGCATGAACGAGATCGAGATCGTGCGCACCACGAGCACGTGTGCCGCCAGGTGGGCATCGCCAATCGATGCCAAGATCCCCTGGAAGCCCAGGTAGCTCGCGATCTCCAACGTGGCCCGCCCCGCGAGGGGAAAGCCGAAGCGCCAGATGCGCGCGAGCAATGTCCGGTCGATGCGACGGTCCGTTCCGCTCAGCTCCGGCCACGCCGCCCACACGAGGAACAGCGCACCGGCGGAGAACGAGATCGACGCTGCCCAACCCGCGCCCGCCACACCCATTGCGGGGATCGGACCACCGCCGTAGATGAACAGCGGGTCGAGCCCGACATTGAGCACGTTGGCCACAATCATCGCGACCATCGGTGCCTGCGTGCGACTACGCCCCTGCAGATATTGCGTGAGCGCCGTCATCACGAGGGCCGGGGCCGCACCGAATATGCGTGCGGTAAAGTAGTCGGCAGCCAATGGAGAAACTGCGTCTGAGGCCCCAAGCAGATGCAAGAGCGGCTCCCCGATCGGGATGAACAGGAGCTCGGCGAGCCCCATCCACAACGCGAGATGCACGCCCTGCCACATCAATCTACGCGCGAGCAGGTCGTCGTTCTGGCCGTGGGCTTGTGCCACCGCGATCTTCACGCCGATCAGCGCGCCGTAGCCAAATCCATGGATTGCATAGAGTAATACGGCACCGATGCCGACCGCACCGAAGGCCTCCTTGCCGAGTGGACCAACCCACAAGGCATTGACGAAGTTCATCGCGGTGAACGAGAGCATCGAGACCATGATCGGCCATGCGATACGCATGACCTGCGGTACACCGATGTGAGCGGGGAGCGGAGAATGCTTGGCAATATGAGTATGAGTCGCCATGACGTGCCCCCCTCCATGACGGGGGCCGGCTCGCTCCGCGCGCACGCGGACCAGCCATTGGGTTTGGATTCGTCCGCATGCCCCGGGCCGTGCCGAGGACGCTGCGAACTGCCCGCAAAAAAGCGGACGGCAGGGTGGCGCTCGTGAGCTGGCTGCCTCGTCGTCATCGCGAACGATGACGCGACGTCCCACGCGAGGCGCGGTCGTCGAGGAAGGGCAGGGTCGCTACGAGCTGCTGAGCTCTCCGAGGCTACGCTCGGAGGTCAGCCCGCGAGATACGACATGGGCCACGGTCGACGGAGTGAGTCCGACGGCGGCATTGAGCCCAATCGCTTTCGCGAGACGACCGTGACCTGGACCACGACGTCTGCGCACATCTGCATTGCGGCATTGGTCTGGGTTTCCATGGTCTTACCTTCGGTCGCTCCAACCCCGAAGTTGGGGCCTGCGGGCCGAACCTCTCGAAATGGAGGCATCCGCGTCAAGCGAAAATCGCCGAGCAGGCGAAGCCGTGGCGAGGCGAGAGCAACCAGAAAATCTCTATCCAGGTTGCGAGCCGCGCCGGACAACGTCGCGAGGATGCTTGCGAGCGAAGGATTGGTCGAGGTCGTGGGCCGCCCCCCTACACACCGTCGCCGGTGGAACCGCATGGGGATGAAGCGGGTGGGGAACGCGGAGCCCAACGACCTCGACCGAGGTTCGCGATTGCGTCGCACTGGCATCTACGGGCCCCTGCATAGGCTCATTCAGCGGCCGCATGCGCGCTACAAGGGCTTTACAAGTCCCCTTGCCGCACGGGTACGAAGGCCCTATCGTCCGCGCCATGTCTGCCCGCCACGCGCTCATCTTGTTGCCCGCCTCGCTCGTGTGCTGCCTCCTCGGGGCCTGCGCATCGACCGAGCCGGCCCCCGGAACCGACGACCCCGCGGGCGTCGTGAGCGTGAGGAATCCCACCGTGAAGACCAACCCCTTCGAGCCACCCGCCACCCGTCGTGACGCGATCAGCGAGACCTTGCATCGGGCGGTCGTCGCCGATCCCTATCGCTGGCTCGAGGCCGGCAACGCCCCCGAGGTGAAGACCTGGGCGGCCGCGCAAGACGACTTCAGCTCGCCGTTGCTCGATGGCGTGCCGGGCCACGACAAGCTCGTGTCGCGCTTCACCGAGCTCTTTTATATCGATTCCGTCTCGGCCCCGTACACGCGCGGCACGCGCTCGTTCTGGACGCGCCGCTTCAAGGACAAAGAGAAGTCGATCGTCTTCTGGCGCGAGGGCAACGGCCCCGACCAGGTGTTGATCGACCCGAACAGCTGGTCGACCGAAGGCACCGTCGCGTTGGGCGGCTGGTTCCCGAGCTGGGATGGCCGCTACGTCGCGTACAAGCTCAAGGCGAACAACGCCGACGAGGCGACGCTCAAGATCAAGGAGGTCGCGAGCGGCCAGGACCTGCCCGACACAATCGCCGGCGCGAAGTATGCCGGGGCCGCCTGGACCGCGGATGCGAAGGGGTTCTACTACGTCTGGATCCCGCCCGTCGGCGGTGACATCACCATCGATACGCGCCCCGGCTTCGCCGAGGTCCGCTGGCACGAGCTCGGCACCGACGCGGCCAACGACCCGCAGATCGTCCCGAGCACCGGCAGCGCGAAGACCTTCCTCGACGTCGACGTGTCGCGCGACGGGCACTGGCTGTTCATGACGATCCAGCACGGCTGGAACCAGACCGACGTGTGGTTTCGGGACCTGCGCAAGACCTACAAGCTCGACATGACGCCGGCGCCGGCCGACCTCGACACCGACGCGCGGGTCGCCTGGCATGCTGAGCGGCGCGCGTTCAAGAAGCTCATCGTCGGGGTCGACGCGCTCACCATGGTGACGGCCTGGAAGGACAAGTTCTATGCGCTGACCAACGATGGCGCACCCAAGTACCAGGCGTTCGCGATCGACCCAGCCCACCCCGATCGCAAGGACTGGAAGCTGATCATCCCGGAGTCCGAAGGCACCCTCGAGTCGCTCCAGCTCGCGGGTGGGCACCTCATCACCCAGAAGCTGGTGAACGCATCCAGTCGCCTCGAGGTGCGTGAGCTCGGCGGAAAGCTGGTGCGCCCAATCGAGCTGCCCGGCCTCGGCAGCGTGGTCGAGCTGGTCGGCGAGCCGACAGAAGACAGCGCCTACTTCGCGTTCACGAGCTTCACGCAGCCGACCCAGACCTTCAAGACATCGATCAAGACGGGCAAGAGCGAGCTCTTCGCGAAAGTCGATCTGCCGATCGATACCTCGCGCTTCGAGGTGCAGCAGGTCTTCTATCCATCGAAGGATGGGACCAAGGTGTCGATGTTCATCGTGGCCGGCAAGGGCCTCGTCAAGGACGGCTCGCACCCGACGCTGCTGTATGGTTATGGCGGCTTCAACCAGAACATGACGCCCGCCTTCTCGAGTTCGATCGCGGTGTGGCTCGAGCACGGCGGCATCTACGCGATGCCGAACCTGCGCGGTGGTGGCGAGTACGGCGAGGCCTGGCACCGCGACGGCATGCTGGACAAAAAACAGAACGTCTTCGACGACTTCATCGCGGCTGGTGAGTACCTCATCGCCGAGAAATACACCTCGTCGGCCAAGCTCGCGATCCGCGGCGGCAGCAACGGCGGCCTGCTGGTCGGCGCCGCGATGACCCAGCGGCCGGATCTTTTTCGCGCGGTGATCTGCGCGGTACCGCTGCTCGACATGGTGCGCTACCACCTCTTCGGCAGTGGCCGCACCTGGATCCCCGAGTACGGCACCGCCGAGGAAGCGTCCGACTTCAAGACGCTCTTCGCGTACTCGCCCTATCACCACGTGACCCAGGGCGTGCGCTACCCGGCGCTCTTGATGCTCGGCGCCGACAGCGACGATCGCGTTGACCCGATGCACGCGCGCAAGTTCACGGCGCTCATCCAGTGGGCCACCGACGGCGTCGACGGCGCGCACCCGACGCTCTTCCGCCTCGAGAAGAACGCCGGCCATGGCGGCGCCGACCTGGTGAAGCAGAACGTGCAGAGCTATGCCGACCAGTACGCGTTCCTCGGGTGGCAGCTCGGGGTCGACCTCACGAAGACGAACGCGAGCACCCCATGAGCGATGCTACTTCTGACGACAAAGTGCGCGCCCTCGAGGCTGAACTCGACCGCGCGCGTCACGCCGTCGCTGCATTTCAGCGGCTCGCCTTCGCCCTGAAAGAGCTCGTGCCGCGCGCCTTCGAAGAGGGCTTCAAGGCGCGGGTGCCCACTACAGAAGAGCCGTGGCTCATCGACTGGCTGCAGTCGGAGAGCAAGCGCGCGCTCGAGCCGATGCTGCGGGGTGGGGCGTTGCATCCGCCGCCCGAGAGGACCTGACCTTGGCGATCAAACCTTCGCGCGACATGCTCACGACCGGGCTCGTCGGCAGCTACCTGCTCGCGTCAGCGTGGGCCATCATGCTGCTCGGCACGATCGTCGTGCTGCTCGGCGGCGTGAACAAGCTCGACGCCAACCTGGGCATGGCCTTCGGCGGCTTCGCGGTGGTCGCGGGCCTGCTCTGGATCGGCGGCGCCATCTGCGAGGCGGTCGGCTGGGCCGGTCTCGGTCGCCTCTACCCCGGGTTGCCGAGCTGGATCGGCTGGCTCGAAGGCTCGCTCCCGATCCTCACCCTGATCATGGTCGTCGTGATGATCACCGTGCTCGACTTCGTCGAGGCGGGCGCGCACTTCCTTTTCGCCTTGCAGGTCCTGCACTTCCTGACAGCAGGCTTGTGGATGACGACCCACGGGCCACGCGGCCTGACCACGCCGGGGGCCGTCGGCTACGCGCTGGCGCTCGCAGGAGGTGTCACGCTGTACGCGCTCGCGATGACGCACACCGACATCGAGACGCTCGCGCTGGTGCTGCTCGTGATGTTCCTCGCGGGCGGCATGGTCGCCCACCTCGCGACCGGGATCTTGTTCGCACGCAGCCGTGCGCTCGCCGACTCGGTCAACACATTCTAGGGGTCCGTATGCACTACGACTGGATCATCATCGGCTCGGGCTTCGGTGGCAGTGTGTCCGCGCTGCGGCTGGTCGAGAAGGGCTACAAGGTCCTTCTGATCGAGAAGGGAAAGCGCTATGCTCCCGGGGACTTCCCGGCCAACAACTGGGACCTCAAGCGCTGGATGTGGATGCCCGCCATGGGTATGCAGGGCATCTTCCAGATGTCCTTCATGGAGCATGTCACCATCATGCACGGCGTCGGCGTCGGCGGTGGCAGCCTCGTCTACGCGAACACGCTGCCGACCCCGCGCGACGACTTCTTCGGGGCGAAGAGCTGGGCCCACCTCGCCGACTGGAAGCGCGAGCTGCAGCCGCACTACGCGACCGCCAAGCGCATGCTGGGCGCCGCCGAGAACCCGCGCGAGACGGCCGGCGACCGCGTGCTGGAAGAGATCGCCAAGGACATCGGGCGCGAGGAGCACTTCCATCGCACCGAGGTCGCGGTCTTCTTCGGCAAGCCTGGCGTGCGCGTGGCCGACCCCTACTTCGACGGCAAAGGGCCGGAGCGGGTGGGCTGCACGTTCTGCGGCGCGTGCATGACCGGCTGCCGCGTCGGCGCCAAGAACACGCTCGACAAGAACTACCTCTGGCTCGCGGAGCAGGCTGGCCTCGAGCTGCTCGCCGAGACCGAGGTCACCGCCGTGCGACCGCGTGTCGAGGGCGGCTATACGGTCGAAGCGGAACGATCGATCCCGCCCAAGAACAAGCAGGACCAGCGCTTCACCGCGGACAAGGTGATCTTCGCCGGCGGCGTGATGGGCACGATGCCCCTCCTGTTGGCGATGAAGGGCGACAAGAAGGGCCTGCCGAACATCTCCGATCGGCTCGGCGAGGAGGTCCGCACCAACAGCGAGTCGCTCATCGGCGTCGTCGCACCCGACTATCCCGAGGCGCTGTCGAAGGGCGTGGCGATCACCTCGATCCTCCACACCGACGAGCACAGCCACGTTGAGCCTGTCCGTTATGGTAATGGTTCCGGATTCTTCCGCACCATGATGCTGCCGCACGCGCCGGGTGCCACCGTCTTGAAGCGGCTCGGCGTGATGATGAAGAGCCTCGTCGCGGAGCCGAAGAAGTGGGCGCGCGCGTTCGCGGTGGAGGACTTCGCGCGCCAGTCGCAGGTGATGCTCTACATGCGCACGCTCGAAGGCACGATTCGGATGAAGCTCGGGCGGAGCCCCTTCACCGCGTTCAGGAAGGGCCTCGTCACCGTGCTCGACGACCCGTCGCAGGCCCCCAAGGCGTTCATGCCCGAGGCCACCGACATCGCCAATCGCTTCGCCGACAAGGTCGGTGGCGTCACCGCGACCCTCCTGACCGAGACCCTCCTCGGCACGCCCTCGACCGCGCACATCTTGGGCGGCGCGACCATGGGCCGGCATCGCGACGAGGGCGTCATCGACACGAACCATCAGGTTTTTGGATATGACGGTCTCTACGTCATCGATGGTTCGGCGGTGTCCGCGAACCCGGGTGTGAACCCGTCGCTGACCATCACCGCACTGGCCGAACGCGCTATGTCCAAGATCCCCGCCCGCGCCTGAGTTCGCTCGCGGGACACGCGGGCCCTTCGTCGCTCGCTCGTCGGCGGCCTATGAGGCCAGCCTCCGTCGCGGCTCCTTGGGCGCGCGCGTCCTCCTTCGCGAGATTCGTGATCACTGTCTGCGGGTCACGCGCCGGATGTAGCCGTAGTCGTTCTCGGTGATGATGATGTCGCCGTTGGGCGCCATCGTTATCGCGCGCACCTCGCTGACCTTCTGGCCGGGTGTGCGGAAGTACTGGCCGTCGCCCGAGTGGGCGTGACCGTCGCCGCCGTCGAGGAACAGGTGCAAGATCCCAGCGGGGTCGACGTACCAGACCTGGTTGCCCTCGTGGGTGCCGACGAGGTAGCCGCCGCCGATGTCCTCGGGCAAAAACCAGACCGCGCGCGGCTCTTTGAGGGCGGACGACAGCGCGGGCTCGTTGTTGCCGCCACCGGTGATGGTGCCGTTGCCGGCGATCGCGACCTTCGAGCCGTCGGCCGCGACGCGATAGACGCGATGACCACCGCGGTCGGTCACGACCAGTGCGCCGTTGGGATCGACGACCAGGTTGCCGAGCTCGTCGAAGCCCTGCGCATAGACGAACACGCCGACCCCGGCCTCCCAGCGTAGGACCTTGCTGCCCGAGGCGATGAACGCGGCCGCCTCGTCCTCGGCGACCCACAGTCCGCGACCCGTCTCGATGCCGCCTGGTACGGTGATGAAGGTGGTAAGCGTGCCGTCGGTCGCGAGCCGGCGGATCTTGCCGTTGCCCTGATCGAGGATGTGCACGACGTCGTTGCCGAGCACGTAGAGGCCGTTGGGATCGGTCAGGCGCTTGGTCGTCCCCGGGCCCGGCTCATCACCGTCGTCGCCTGCGAGGTTGGTGCCCGCGACCGTGTGGATGGTGCCATCGAGGTCGACCCGGCGAATGCCGTGCGCTTCCTTGTCGGCGATGAAGATGCGCCCTTGCGAGTCGGCCATCGCCATGTGGGGGCGCGACAGCTCGGCCAGGGTGGCGGGGCCGTTGTCGTAGAGTGCGAGCCACTCGTTGCCTTCGTCGCGCTGGGTGCCGCGGCCGGCCACCGTTTCGAGCAGGTTGTAGCTCGACACCAACAACGCCCAGCTGTTGCGCGTGACGGTCTCGTCCGTGTCGATCACGCTCGTATCGGGCTCGCCGGCTTCCTCGGTGTCGATGACCTCAACGGTCTCGATCGACTCGGTCTCGATCGCCGCGTCGCCATCAGCGACCTGACCTTCGTCGCCACAACCCATCGCCATCATCGCGAGGACCGCGGCCGCGAGCCAATGTCGACGCATCACGCCTCCATCCGTTCGAGCCGCGCCGCCTCGGCGTGCGCGCCTTCCGCCCGCGCCCAGCTCGACGCCAGCGCGCGCAGCGTCTCCGCGCGCTCGCCGAGACCCATGCGCAGGAGCAACCCTATCTGCCGTCGTCGAATCCGCGCCGCCAAGAGCCCCAACCCCATCGCCTGCGCGCGTTCGTGCGCCGCTTCGATGGCACTCAGCGCGGTGTCCGACGCAGCGAACGAAGCGGCCAGCGTCTCGGCGTCGATCGCCAGCGGCTCGATCCCTAGCTCGCGTGCCGCCGCCGCGACCTCTTGCGCGAGCACGAGATCATGCTCCGGCAAGAGACCTTCGTCGGCCACCGTGAGCTCGAGCGCCAGCGCGTCGACCTGGCGTCCTGCCGCGCGCAGCTCAGCCGCCTGCGCCAGCGCTTCCGCTCGGCCAGCACCTTTGGTTAGCATGACCCGCGCCGACATGGCCTCGACATCGAGCAGCTCGCGCGGCGAGGTCACCTCGACGATCGCCTTGCGGCTCAAGCGGCCCGAGCGTGGGCCTTCCTCAGTGGCTGCGACCTGCCCCGCGCTGGCGGCCATGCTCGCGCTGACACAGGCCCGCGCCGCGGCCACCGATGCGCTCGCCAGCACCCCATCACCGGCGGCCAGCGCACAATCGGCGATCACCAGGTGCGCGGTCGCGATGTCGCTCGCGACCCCTTCGGCCGCAATCAGCGTGATCGTCGCGCGATACGCGGCCAGCGCCTTGGCGACATGCCCGCGCGCATGGTCGAGCGCCGCGATACACAGCCGCAACCGCGCCTCACCTGAGCGATGACCGGCCACTTGCGTGTGCTCCAGCGCGTCTCTGAACAACGCCTCCGCGGCCGCGAGCGACCCCAGACGCGCCTCGACCTGACCCTGCAATAGCAGCACATCGGCCAGCGTGCGCACGTTGATGCGACCGGGCGGGCCACTGCGCAGCGTGTCGCTCGCCTCGGCAAAGTGTTTACGTGCCTCGTCGAGGCGACCTTCGACGACCCACAGGCTCGCGAGGTTGACGAGGCCACCGACGACCGCTTGCACATGCCCGAGCTTGCGGTCGAGCTGGAGCCCCTTCTGATAGTGGCCGCGTGCTTCGCCGAGCAGGCCCCGCGCGGCCGCGACGTTGCCGAGGTTGGTCTGCGCGCGCGCGACCCCGCCGTTGTCGTTGATATGAGCCGACATGCGTAGGCTTGTGTCGAACAGGCGCTGGGCCCGCTCGAGGTTGCCGCCGACGCGCGCGATGTTGCCGAGGTTCGCATAGGTCAGCGCCAGCGCGCGCATGTCCTGCGCCTTCGTGAGGCTCGTAAGCGCTTGCTCGAAGTGCTGTTGCGCCGTGGCGATGTCGCCACGTGCGCGCGCGATCTCACCGAGCGCGTTGTGGGCGGCGCCTCGTTCGGCGTCGTTGTCGTCGCTGACCGCGGCAGCCAGGGCCTTGCGGAAGGCGCGCTCCGCCTCGTCGAGGGCGCCGCGCCCGAGCTCGAGCTGGCCGAGGTTCGAGGCGATGGCCGCGACCATACGCAGCTCTGAGAGGCCTTCGGCAAGCTCGACCGCCTCGTGCCAGGCGACCGCGGCCTCGATCGGCTGGCCACGCTGCGCCTCGGTCATGCCGAGGTGCCCGAGCGCCAGCGCCAGCACCTTCTCGAGCCCCGGCGCACGCGCCAGCGCGACCGCGTTCCGGAGCGCGTCCGATGCAGCCTCGAGCTTCCCCAGGCGCCGCGCGACCTGGGCCGATCGCAGCCACGCTTCACGCTCGTGCTCGTTATTGCCGGCCTCGGCAAAGCACGCGATGGCGAGCTCGAGCTGCTGCTCGGCCTGCTCGAACCGGTGCGATGCCTCCATATATTGCGCTGCTTCGAGGTGACCCTGACCGAGAACGAGCGCGCGTTCGGCCGCTGCCGGTGATCGTGGATTCGAGCTCATCGACCCGACCATACCCGCGTAGCGCCTCGGAAAGAAGCTCGCTGTCGCAAGCTCGGAAATCCGGTCCGCGCGACGGGTTGCCCACCACACAGGTCAACTTGACGGCAAAGCGAACCGTGCTAGCGTCCCCGCCGGCCCAAGGCCAAATCACTACAGGGAGGGACTTTTCGATGGCTGATTCAGCAAGACCCAATGGCAAGCTCACCACCGGCGGCGTGGGTGGCATTCTTCTGTGCGCCGCCTTTGCACTTTTCCTCGTCAGCGGGGGCCTTGGCATGGGCGGCATGCAGTCAGCCGGTGGCCTCGGCCTTATCGGCATGATCCTGCTCATCGGCGGCGGCATCTGCGCAGCGATGGGCTTTTTCGGCCTCGGTAAGATCTATGGCGGCACCAACGGCATTGGCGGCCTCTTCACGCTGCTGATGGGCATCATGCCGGTCGTGCTGCTCCTCGTCGGCATCATCTTCGCGTCGACCGCTTCGGCCAGCACGCTGTCCGAGGGTGGCGCTCGCGCCGCCGGCGGCATCATGATGATCTTCGGCATCGTCTTCATCGTCTCGATCGCCCTCTCGGGCATCCTTGGCGGGATCGGCATCATGGGTGCGCAGGCCGCCCTGGCGAAGCCGGCGGGCATCCTCCTGCTGGTCGGTGGTATCGGCGCGCTGCTGTCGATCCTCACCATGTTCAACGTGCTCCCGGTTTCGATCGCCGGCATCCTCGGCTACGTGGTCAGCGGTGGCTTCGCGGTCGGCTTCCTGCTCGCGGGCATCACGATGTTCTCGGAGCGTGCGTAAGCACCTCGGCCTCGCGCCCTGAAACCCGCCCGGCTTTGCGCCTGGCGGGTTTTTTGTTGCCGCCTGCGGCACCCATCGCGCCTTCGGTAAGGCCAGCGTAAAATCCCCGGGCATCAGCGCGTTAGCGTGAGCGGTGTGGGCAGTGTCGGCGTCGGCCGCGCGTTGCCCACCCGCTACCGGAGGTCACCGTGACATCGATCGCCGCCCTGCTCGTCGCCTGGCTCTTGCCGCAAGCCCCAGCACCCGACCTTCGAGAGGTCGACCCGGTCCAGGCCTTCGCCGACTGGACCGGTGCGCGCCTGGTCTTCACGCGCAAGCAGACCCCGAGTCAGGTGCTCTACGCGACGACGCCGCAGCTCTCGCCCACGCGTCGTCGTGAGGCCGCGACGATCCTGTTGGCGCACGCGCGCCACTACCCGCAGGGCACCTTCAAGAGGATCGGCCTGACGACCGTCGCGGTGTTCGCAGGGTGCGGCGATCCTGAGGGTGACGGGTTCCGGCCCTGGATCGATTCCCTCAATGGATACCGCTATTTCGGACGCTGGCATGCGGTCGGTGCGATCGCCGCCTGCTACTACGATGATGGGCAGTTGCCGCTGACCTTCCATCACGAGGTCTTCCATCACATCGATGCGACGCGTGGCGGCAAGACCGACTACGGGTACTTCAACGAAGACGACCAGCGCTTCGCCGACGCGTTCACGCGCCGCGATCCGTACCCCGCGCTCGACCTCGACGCGCGCACGGTCGCGTCGCTGCGAGGGGTCGCCGAGGGCGACGTGCTCGAAGAGGCGGTCGGCGAATATGCGCAGAAGTCAGCCGGTGAGGACCAGGCCGAGACCGCGCGCTGGTTCCAGACCAACCTCGCCGATGGCTTGTTGCAAGCCACACTGCGGCCCGAGCTGGCGGGCAGTCAGCGGATCCTCCACCTGCTGCGCGAGTATCAGAAGGCTTCGCCCGGCATGTCGCCGGAGTGGTTCGTCGCGGTGGCGCTCTCGCAGGGAACCCGCGAAGCCCAGAAGAAGCCGCCCGAGCCACAGCTCCAGCAGACCCGTTCGAATGTGTGGCTCGACAAGGTCGACGCGGAGATCGACGACCCCGACCTGCGTCGCGCGATTCGAGGCGTGCAGCCCGCGACCGTGCGCATCGGCAACGGCAGCGGCGTGAACATCGATCCGTCCGGCTTGATCCTGACCGCCGGCCATGTGTCCGACGCGGTCGGCGACCGCTTCAACGTCGCCTTCCCCGATGGTCGCCGCTTCGTCGGCGTGACCGTGGCGAGCGACAAGTTCCTCGACCTCGGCCTGGTGCGGCTCGAAGACGCGCCCGACGACCTGCCGATCGCCCGCATCGCAGGCGCCGCTCCTCACGTCGGCGACACGGTCGTCGTCATCGGCCAGCCCGGCACCCGCACCCCCGATGGCGAGCCGACCAACTACGAGCCGTGGCACGTGTCGGTCGGCGAGATCCGCGGCTTCATGCCCAACATCCTCGGCAAGCAGTCGCTCGGGCGCACCAAGCACTCGGCCTGGACCTACTGGGGCCACTCGGGCTCGCCCTTGTTTGACACGAGCGGTCGCATCGTCGCGCTGCACAACAGCTGGGACTCGAAGACCGCGATGCGCCACGCGGTGCCATGGGAAGCCATCACCCTGTTCCTCTCCAAGAACTGAATTTCATCGTGTTTCGGGAGCGCTCCGGGCCGCTGTTCGCGCTTGCCATGCCCGCGCACACGACGCATACCCGGCCCATGAGCACCGAAGCCTGGCGCTGGGGCGATATGTTCGAGCTGGACGTGCCGCTGTCGGCCGAGGTGCGCGACCTCGGTGAGATGGTCGAGCTGCGCTTCGCGGAGGAGCCGGCGACGCCTCTGTTGCTCGCGGCCTTCTCGCCGTTGCCGACCAGCGGCGGGCCGGAACAGGCGGTGCACGGCGCACTGGAGCGCTTCGCGCTGAGCCGCGGCTTCGGGCGCGGGTCGGGTCCGTTGCGTCCCGAACTGAGCGTCGATCCGCAAGGCGTCGTCGCCGGTCGCCTCGCGTTCGTCACCGATCTCGCCTGGGAGGTCTTGGCGATCGCCTGGAACAACCACCTGGTCGTGGCCTTCTCGGCCGCCGCCAGGCCCGACGCGGGGATCTTCGACCGGGCCGAGGCGCTGCTCGCGAGCCTGCGTCCGGGTGAACTCATCGTGTCTGGGACTTACCTGCCGGAGGCTGCTGGTGACTTCTGAGGTTGCGTCGGGCTAGACTCCGCGGCAATGAACGCCCCGCGCGCCTACTTCGGCCTCATGCTCCGCCCCTTCGGCATCGCTCTCGCAGGCATCGCCTCGGCTGCGGCGGTAAGCGGGTGCGACTATCCGACCTCTGTTGCACCACGCGGCAATCCCTACGAGTACCTGCGCCCGCCGCACGAGGACAACGAGGTCGTCACACCGACCGACCGCACGACCTGGCACAAAGACGTTCGCCCCATCGTCGAGCAGAACTGCCTGCGCTGCCACAACAGCAAAGGCGTCGCGCCGATGTCGCTCGAGTCGTATGCTGCGGCCAAGCCCTACTTCGACAGGATGGCTGCCCACGTCGAGAGCGGCTACATGCCGCCCTGGCAATTCGACGACGAGTGCCACGACCTCGCCCTCGTGCGCGGCTTGTCGGCCGCGAACAAGCAGACCTTCGCCGACTGGAAGGCCGATGCCTTCGTCGAAGGCAAGGAAGCTGACTACGTCGACCCGACCACGCCGACGACGTTCGACCCGGCCGGCGAGGTCGAAGTCGAGATGACGCGCGCGGCCTTCACCGCGAGCGGCGATGAGACGCGCTGTTTCCTCTTGTCGCAGAAGGTCAGCGCCGATGCCTCGCTGGATGGGCGCGGCTGGTGGGTCACCGACGTGCGCGTCAATCCGGCCGAGGCCGATCAAATCCAGCAGGCGACGCTCTACATGTTGTCGCCCGACGAGACCGCCAACGTGCCCGACGACAACGGTGGCTATGCCTGTGACTACGGCGCGGGCACCGACAGCGAGGTCACCGTCGCGTCGTGGGTGCCCGGCAAGGCGCCGACCAGCTTCGCGCAGGAGACCGCGTTGCTCGTGCCGTTCGGCTCGCGCTTCGTGTTGAAGATCCGCTATCGCGCAAGCCACCTGACGACCGTGCCGCCCGACGCGACCTCGGTGACGCTCTGGCGTTATGGCGGCAAGCGAACGCCCAACGCGGCCCAGGTCCGCCTGTACACCGTGCGCGCCAGCGGCACCGCCGCGGTCGACGCCTACCTGCCCAACTCGCAGAGCATCTTCGGCATCATCCCCGAGATGGGCCCGGGCGGTGAGTCGCTCAAGCTCGAGTACTTCACCGGCCCGGCCGGCACCTGCCTCGCCGAGAGTGACCGCTGGGACCCGCGCTTCCCCGAGAGCCTCGACTTCGCCGAAGGTCGCCTGACGCGGGCCGGCCTCGGCTACACGACACGGCTGACCTGCAGTTACGAAGTTGGCACCCCGAGCCCTGAATGCCGCGCCACGCTCGTCTCGACCATCCCGCTCTACGACAGCATCCAGCCGCTCGGCCAGACCTGCAGCGGCGTCGAAGGCTGCCTCTTGTCGTGCTCGGGCTCGAGCACGTGCCTCCTCGACTGCATCGCGTGGGAGCAACCCGCCTGCGGCGAGTGCGCGCGCACGCAGCTGTTCGAGACCTGCGCGCCCATCGCCAACCCGATCCAGTACGACAACCTCGCGACCTGCCAGGCCGCCAACTGCGCCGCTGCCGCCTCCTTCCCTGAGTGGCTCTCGTGCATGCTCGACAAGTGCAAGAGCCAGCTCGCCATCATGCAGTCGACCCTCGCGAGCGAGCTGCCCAAGGGCACTTGCAACCGCGACAACGAGAGCTGCGTCTTCATGGTCCCCGCCTCCGAATGAGCCTCGCATGATCCTTCGTCGTCTTCGTCGCCTGTCTCTTTGTTCTGTTCTTCTAGCTGGTTGTGGTGCGATAGCGGCATGCGACGAGCCCGGTGGGCGCGGCACTCCGGTCGCCGTCAGCGACACCACCGGCGGCGACGTGACGCCCGACGAGACCGTCGGCGACACCGTCACGCCCGACAGCGAAACCACCTCGCCCGACACGTCGAACAACTCGGGCACCACCAACCCGACCTGCGTCGATGGTCAGTGGGACGAGGTCGTGCCCAACGACAAAGCCGACATCACCGCGCTCGTCGCGGGCTACAGCGAAGCCAACTACCTCGCGTTTGCCGACCAGGTGCTCGCGCAGCGTTATCCGTTTGGCCGTTTCCTGGTCAGCGAAGCCAACGCCGGCGGCGCGGGTGGTCTCGGCAACTGCATCACCGCGTTCGCGCGGAACCGGGGTCGGGCACGCGACCTGATCGGCAGCCTGTCGACGGTCGTGCACGAGTGCGGGCACATCTACGACCTCGACCGCGGCTCGTTCGGCAGCGACTCCTATCGCTTCAGCGACGACGTCTCGTTCGAATGTGACAGCGGCGACACGACCACCCGCGGTGGCGACACCTTCGCCAGGAGCCGTCTCAACGACGACGTCTTCGCGCCGATGTGGCCCGACGACAACTATCGCGACGTGTACCTCGACGGGAACCCCGACGACGCGACCTTCGACGGCGGCGACCAGGGCTTCAACTCGGTGCTCGAAGAGGCGACGCAGTACATCAACTCGCTGGTTGTCGAGTGGACCTTCCGCGACCAGTCGAGCTTCACCATCTCAGCCCGCGACGGGATCCTGACCTTCCTCTGGTACACCGAGCGCTACCTGCACATGGCGCGCGACCAGTTCCCCAACGCCTACGCCCGCATCACCGGCGACGCATGCTGGCGGGAAGCGATCCTCACGATGTGGGGTCGCGCCTGGCTGTACCTGGATCTCACCAAGGACATCCGCCAGCTCGGCATCGACGACGACGCCATCGAAGCGCTCGTGCTCCTGCCTGAGCTGCTCCACGAGATTGAACTCTTGCGCGACCTGCACGGCTGCCGCTGACGCCTTCTGGCTCCACATCTATCGTAGCGGCCGAGCTTGCTCGGCCGAGCGTTGGGCCGAGTAGACGCGCTTTCAAACCTCGGGCAGATTGCCCCCGCTGCTGCAACCCGCTCTTCCAGGAGCCCGCTGTATGGCCCGACCCCTCCGTCGCATCCTCGCTGCCTCCGCCTTCACGCTCTACGCCTCGCTGCTTGCCGCCAGCGCGCACGCCGATGTGGGCCCGCCGCGCGACGATCCCGATGATGGCGGCTGCAATACAAGCGACCTGCCGTGGGCCCTGCCGCCGATCGGTTTGGGGATAGCGTTCGTCATCCGTCACCGCGCTCGCAACTCTGACCGAGGTTCCGAATGAAGTACGCGCTGCTCGTCCTGCTGTTGATCGCTGGCACCGTCGCAACCGAAGTCGCCAAGGCCGACATCCCGCCGCCGGACGACTACGTCGAGACGTGCACCATCGATAAGCAGACGGCCCCCGGCCTCACCTGCGAGTCGTGCCGCGCCTGGCATGGCGAGCGCGACGCTTGCGACAAGACACTCGGCGTCCAGGGCTTCCGCAAGATGTGCCAGGCCTATGGCGCCTCGGCCTGGTCCGAGGTGTGGTGCAAGGGCGAGGCGACCGGCCCGAAGCCTGCCGAAGGCCCGACCCCAACCAGCGGCCCCGAGTCGAAGAAGACCGGCTGCACGGGTGGCAGCCTCGAGCTGTGGGCCCTCGCGGGTCTCGTTTTGCCAATCCTGCGTCGTCGCCGCTAGTCGAGTGGGGTCCGACTCGGCAGCACTGAAGCGTACCTCGCCGATCACGGCCTGGCTCACGCGCGCCGGCCCGACCGCGTTCTCGGCGTACGCGATCATCGCGGCGTTCTCGACCTACTTCTGCATGTACGCCTTCCGCAAGCCGTTCACGGCCGCCGCGTTCGAAGGCCACTACGACGTGCCCGGCCTGGGCGACCTCAAGTGGAAGGTCATCCTCGTCGTCAGTCAGATCCTCGGCTACACGGTCTCGAAGTTCGCGGGCATCAAGATCGTGAGCGAGCTGACGCCGGCGCGGCGCGGGTTCGCCATCATCGTCCTGATCGTCGTCGCCGAGCTGGCGTTGGGCCTCTTCGCCATCACGCCGGCACCGTGGAGCGCCGTCTGGCTGTTCGTCAATGGCGTCCCGCTCGGCATGATCTGGGGCCTCGTGTTCGGGTTCCTTGAAGGCCGACGCACCACTGAAGCCCTCGGCGCGGGCCTCTCCGCGAGCTTCATTGTTGCCTCTGGTGCGGTGAAGACGGTCGCCACGTGGGTCTTGCACTGGGGCGCGGTCGAGGTGTCGCCCGGCAAGTTCGGACCAGGCGTCATCAGCGAAGCGGCGATGCCGTTCGTCGTCGGCGCGTTCTTCTTCCCGCTCATCCTGTTCTTCGTGTTCCTGCTCACGCGCCTGCCGCCTCCGAACGCCGAGGACATCGCCATGCGCGTGCGCCGCGAGCCGATGAACCGCTCGGAACGAAAGCGCTTTTTCAAGGCATTCCTGCCGGGCCTGGTGGTGCTGACCTCGCTCCACTTCGTGCTCACGGCGCTACGCACCATCCGTGACGACTTCGGCGCCGACATCTGGAAGGAGCTGCTCGGCTCGAACAACAAGCCCGAGATCATGACCTGGACCGAGATCCCGGTGGCGCTCGGCGTGTTGATAGCGCTCGGCGCAATCTTCCGCGTGAAGGACAACCGCAAGGCGATGCTCGTGATGCTGGCCATCATGGGTGGTGGCGCGGCCCTCCTTGGGGTCGCCACGCTCGGCCACGAGGCGGGCATCGTGTCGCACGAGGCGTGGATGATCCTGTTGGGCCTCGGTCTCTATCTCGCCTACGTGCCGTTCGGCGCGATGTTGTTCGATCGCCTCATCGCGGCCAGCGGCTGGGTCGCGACGGCCGGCTTCATGATCTACGTGACCGACGCGGTCGGCTACCTCGGCTCGGTGACGATGACGCTCGCGAAGGACATCTTCGGCGCGACCCTCAAGTGGAGTGAGTTCCTGACGCTGCTCGCGTATGCGACCTCGGTCGTGTGCGTGGCTGCGTTCCTCTTTGCGGGCCTCTACTTCGCGCGCCGTACGCGCGACATGCTGCCCGACGCAGGACCTCGTTCAGGTTAGCGAGGTCAGCGAGCGCATTCTTCGGAACCTTCGTGCTGGCCGGGTGTCACTCACCCGACGCACTCACGCGAGGCCATGCCGCCTCGCAGCTGTTCGTGCAAAGGGGATTCGACCATGCGTTCTGCGCTCTTTGCGTGTGCCACGTTGTGCCTTCCATTCCTTGGTACACCAAGCTTCGCGCAGTCCGAGTTCGACGGCCTCGACCGCACCGGCTCGCCGTACTTCGTCGTGCCCAACGTCGACGCCCGCCTCGATCCGCTGCCACTGCGCGAGGTTGCGGTGCACGTGGACATCAGCGGTGTCGTCGCCGACGTGACGGTCACCCAGCTCTGGGAGAACACGGGCGCAACGGTCGTCGACGCGACGTACGTCTTTCCGCTGTCCACGCGCGCCGCGGTCCACGCCCTCGAGATGCGCATCGGGGGCCGCCGCATCGTCGCGTCGATCAAAGAAAAACAAGAAGCCCGCGAGATCTTCGAAGAGGCCAAGCGCAACGGCCAGACCGCGACGCTGCTCGAACAATCGCGCCCCAACATGTTCACCACCAGGCTCGCGAACATCCAGCCGGGTGACGTCATCGAGGTCGAGCTGTCCTACGTCGAGCTCTTGCGCCCGACCGACGGCATCTACTCGCTGGTCGTGCCGAAGGTCGTCGGCCCGCGCTACGTGTCACCGGCCGAGTCCTATCCCGACGTGCCGTGGTCGGTCATCTCGAACGACCGCGACACCGCCCAGCCCGCACCAGAGCTGCACGCGTGGCCCATCTCGGTGAGCTTACGAGGTGGTGTCTCGGTGCAGTGGGCGCATTCTTCGACGCACCCACTTGCGATCGAAAAAGACGAAGACGGCGGTCTCGAGATAGACCTCGCGCAGGACGACCCCGAGTCGGTCGATGCGACGTCCGACTTCGTGCTCGACTACGCGCTCGGCGGCGACGCGCTCGAGACCGGCGTGCTCGTGCAGCCCGATGCCGACGGCGAGGGCGGTCACTTCCTGGCGCTGGTCGAGCCACCCGAGCGCGTCCTTCCGACGCTCGTGCCCAATCGCGAGTACGTGTTCATCGTCGACACGTCCGGCTCGATGGAGGGCTGGCCGCTCGCGCTGGCGACGACGATCGTGACGGCTCTGGTCGCCGACCTCGACCCTCGAGACCGCCTCAACGTGCTCTGCTTCTCGGGTGGTGCCGAACGCCTCGCGGGCCTCAGCCTACCCGCCACGGCCGCCAACAAGGCACGTGCGAAGACCTTCCTCGCGCGTCAGCGTGGCCAGGGCGGCACCGAGATCCTGCAAGCCCTGAAGCTCGCGCTGACCTCACCGAGCATCCCCGGTCTCGCGCGCACGTTCGTCGTCGTGACCGACGGCTATGTCACCGTCGAGGCCGAGGCGATCGACCTCATCCACGACAGCGCAGGTGACGCCAACGTCTTCGCGATCGGCGTCGGCAACGGCGTCAATCGCCACCTGCTCGAATCGATCGCCCACGCAGGCGGCGCCGAGCCCTACTTCGCGATCGGCGAGTCCAGTGCCGACGACATCGCCGAGCGCTTCATCGCCGACGCTCGCACGCCGGTCCTCACGCACGTGTCGTTCTCGTTCGAAGGCTTCGACGCCTACGACCTCGAGCCCAAGGCCATCCCGACCCTCTATGCCGCCCGCCCGCTGCTGGTCAGCGGCCGCTACCACGGCAAGGCGAGTGGCACATTGGTAATTCGCGGCGAGACCGGCGAGGGCGATTGGCAATCTCGCACGACCATCAATGGCGCGACACTCAACCCGGCCGTACCGCTCCTGTGGGCGCGCGAGCGCATTGCTCGGCTGTCCGACTTCGCGGGCATGCGCGACGCCCCGAACACCAAGGCCGAGGTCACCAGGCTCGGCCTCGACTACGCGCTGGTCACCCAATACACGAGCTTCGTCGCGGTCGACGATGCACGCGTCGCGGGCATCCCCGCTGGCGACTCCAACAGCGCCGATGGCGGCTCACTCGGCTATCGCGTCCAGCAGGCGATGGTCTCGGACTCCTCGTTCGTCGTTGGCAGTGGTGCCGGCGGCATGGGCTTTCAAGGCGGGGGCGATGGCGGCGGCGGCATTGGCGGCGGCCTCGGCACCAGCTACGGCTACGGTCGCATCGTGGGCAGGGGCGCCCCCCCAGGCGCTCACGGAGGCGTCGGCGGCAAGGCCGCCAAGCCGCTCTTCACGCTCGCCCTCGTGGTCTTCGAGATGCCCGCCCGCAAAGCAGCCGGCGCGGCGCTCAACGCCCACATCAATCGCCGCAGCGGCGCCATCCGCGCCTGCCTACAGCTCGAGTCGCCCGTAGCTCAAACGCTCGTCTGGCGCCTCGTCATCGCCACGGATGGCAAACCGATGCGCGTGGACCTCGAGAGTGGCAATCTCAGTTCCCGCGTGGCAACGTGCATCACCCGCACGTTCCGGCGCCTGTCATTCGATGCAGCTCCGAATATCCAGACCCTTCGCCTGGAGTTGAAGGTGCAATCCGCAGAGTGATTGCGCCTCCAATCTAAAATTGGACTAGAAACCCTCGCGACGGATAATAGTAGGCCCAGAAGAAGCACATCTCGCGCGTGGCACTCTCGCCGAATCCGACCGCCTGTCCGGTCGTGTTGTTCCAGGTGCAGCGGAAGCGAAATCCCTGTCCGTCTTCGATGGTGAGCGGGGGGTCGAAGAACGCGACAGGCGCCTCCGACCACTTGAACGGCTTGTCCTGTGGCGGATAGACAGAGGTGCCGGCATTGGTCGAGCTGGCGAGGTCGACCTCGACGTTGGTGCCGAGCTGGTGGGTGTGGCCAGTCATCGCGAAGATCTGGAGGCCGGCTGGCACCGGGTAATAGTTCCACGGGGTCGTGACCGTCTTGCCTGCGGGGATCTGGATCTGGGTGGTGCCGTAGAACAGGAAGTCCGCAATCAGCGGGTTTTGCTCCGCAGGCATCACCTCGAACTCGATCTCGGCGGCCGTCGTGATTGGATCGGTAAAATAGTTGAGATAATGCGCTTCGAGCCGAATCATCTGGTTGGGCTGCAGCTCGAAGGCGACATCGGGCGGCAGCTCGAGCGTCTCGTCGCGCGTCTGCGAGATCATGAGTGGCACCGTCTCGCCGCCGAGCGTCTCCGAGAAGGGCTGGCAGTTGAACGGATCTTTCCGCTCTTCCGTGTCGGACGAGCGGTAGATAACGAAGTGGTGCGATCCTTTCGAGAGCGTCGAGTGGATGCGCGGCACCCATATCTTGTCCGTGTTGCCGAGGCGCACGACCACGCAGCGGGTCGTCTCGGCGCCAGGCTGCATCGTCCAGCCACCGAGCTTCAGCGTGTAGCTCGTCGTGCTGGTGACCTCACCGTCGGGCGTGCTCGTGTCCGGCGTGCTCGTGTCGGCTCCGATCTCATCGGGCTCGCTCGCATCGGGCATGCTCGAGTCGGGCTCGCTGCTGTCGCCGAGCACCGTGTCGCCGTCTTCGCCGCTGGTGTCGGCGACCGTCGCGTCGGGCGGTGTGGTCTGTGTCTCGTCGCACGCACCGAGGCCGAAGCCCGCAAGCGTGGTCGCTGCGACGAGGAGGTGGAGCAGGTGTGAGCGCTTCATCGCGCGGCAAGGTGACGGAGCGCGCGCACCAGGTCAATGACCAGTAACGGCTCTCGCTGCCCGCGACGAGTCGCAGGCGCCTGCTCGCGTGCGTAAAGTCCAGCCTGCATGGCCCGCGTGCGCTTGCACGAGCGGGCCAGGCGCGATAGCTCTCGACCCCTATGAAGCTCATGCTCCGCACCACTATCGTCTCCGTCTTCACCTCCCTCCTCGCCACGCTCGCAGCCTGCGGCTCCGCGCCCAAGCCGATGCCCACACCCGAGCCCCCGCCCGTCGTGGTTGTGCCCGAAAAGCCCCTCCTGACCCTGCCGGGTGAGGCCGTGCCCGAGGCGTACAAGCGCGCGCTGAGCGACTTTCTCGAGCAGGACGCCAGCGAGATCTTCCAGCGCGTCCTCGCGGTGAGCGAGGTCAGCAACGCGGTCAGCATCGTGCTGGAGCGCAAGATCGAAGAGAACGGCCAGTGCCGCATCGGCCCGACCACGGTCGAGATCGTGACCGAGAATGGCGCGACGAATACCGACGCGACCCACTTCGGCGAGGACTGCTGCCCCGGCACCACTTGCGAGATGCTGCCGACGAGCTGGAACCTGCGCTACATCAACGCCGTGCAGAGCAAGGACC